>Ga0164242_10008756_pt1 | contig 10967 bp, 12 predicted proteins | sample OricomgcompostMG_FD_108783 | JGI IMG/M metagenome (GOLD analysis project Ga0164242, IMG submission 108783) | Miracle-Growth compost microbial communities from Emeryville, California, USA - Original compost - Miracle growth compost (MG) ...
ATTAAAAAGTTTGAATAAGTGATCATCAGCTTTTGTTTTCTGCTTATTTTTATCCATAGTTTATATGAAAAATCAAAAAACAAAAAAGGTCGGTAAAAAAGAGACCGCCCGGTCTACAGGCAAGCAGTATTCATTTTTTGAAGACGTCTTTGATGTAGTGCGCCAAATTCCCAAAGGCCGCGTTACTACCTTCGGGGCAATCGCTAACTATCTCGGAACAAAACTTTCAGCGCGGATGGTGGGGTGGGCAATGAATGGAGCCCATCAGGCAACTCCACCGGTTCCGGCACATAGAGTACTGAACAGGAACGGAATGCTGACGGGTAAAGCACATTTCGCCACCCCAACTTTAATGGAAGAATTATTATTAAAAGAAAAAATAAAAGTGGAAAACGATACAGTAGTTGATTTCCAAAAACTGTTTTGGGATCCGGCGCAGGAATTGGAGATCTAAAGCATCTTCAAAAAATCCTGTTTCTTTTTACGAATAATAAGGGCTTATCAGCAAGTACACTGCTACCCCGGTAATAGCGACATATAACCAGATGGGCCAGGTAATTCTTGCCAGCTTTTTATGTTTCGGATATTCCCCGCTCAAAGCCCGGTAGGCAGTGAATAAAATAAAAGGCAGGATAATCCCGGCAAGAGGAATATGGGTTATCAAAATAAAATAATAAACATAGCGTAACGATCCTGCTAATGCTTTTTCATCAGCACTAACGATTCCATCATGATTCAAATCGCCAAATTTCGTTTCGCCACTCAACAGGTGATGACATACATAAGACACCAGGAATAGGACCGAAAGCACAATGGCAGTGATCATAATTCGTTTATGAAGCACATATCTTTTCGATTTAACAGCAAGTAAGCCTGCTACCAATAACACAGCAACACACGAATTAATGATGGCATTGAAGGCAGCAAAAATATGAGGATCAAAACCGGGATTTACATTGAGCTTAACCCCTGAAAGAAAAGCAATGCCAATAAATACAACTACCGAAACTGCCCAGATCAGCCATTTTGCATTCCGGTCATTCTGTTTTAAAACAGGTTGGGGGAAATGAGTTTCATTCATCCTTTATGGGTTAGTGGTACTTCCTTTTAAAAGGTCTTTAAAGAAATCGCCAAACGACCTTTTTTTGTCCTTTTCAAGCATCAGCAAAGGAATGTCCTGTACAAGGCGTTTTTGCGCTACAGAATCAAGCCCGTCAAACCAGCCTCTGACCACCCTGTCTTTATCAAGAAGGAAAAAGTTTTGAGTATGAATAAATGCCGTGTCTACATCCGCATCAGCAACACTCGCTTTCAACTCTTTAAGCGCGAAAGCATAAGTGCTGTCCCGGTTCCCGGTTCCCAGCCACCAGCTATCGGGGTTCACATTAAATTCGCTTGCCCATTTTCTCAGTTGCGCAACAGAATCATGTTGCGGATCAATAGAAATAGAAACAAACTGAACGATAGAATCATTATTAGGAAATGATTTTTGTAACTTTCTCATGGAAACCGCCAGCTTGGGGCAAATCGTAGGACAATGGGTAAAAAAGAAATCAAGTACAATGATCTTCCCTTTAAGGTCATCCAAAGAAACCTGCTCTCCCAATTGATTGGTAAAATGCAGATTGCTCACATGGTGCCAGGCAGTATCATAACTCGTTTTACCGTTTTTCTGGATCACATTCACACTGTCGTAAAAATAACGCTGCGGCATCGGATTTACGCCGGCACTATAATAGCTGACTAATAAATATCCTGTGACAGGTAACAAGATCGCAACCAATAAAGCAATAAAAGATTTTTTATTCATGTCGATGGTCTAAAAGCAAAATTAGCCATTGCGAAGGGCAACAGCTAATTTAAAAAATGATAATAAAAGTTTTAACCTGCTTTTAATCTAATTTCTTTTCTTTCTTTTCAGCCGGTGCTTCAAGAGGAACGGTATGGAAATCTTTAGGTTTCACATATGTCCTGCTTCCTGCATCAGTATTTCTTAAGGTTCTGAAAGACGCTCCGTCAGCAATAAAAGCGGTAATAAACCAGATGAACAAAGTAGCGGGAAGAGCGAGCGTTAAAATAAACGTGCGGATCTCATCACCAAGGTGCATAAAAATAGAAATAATGTAAAATGCTTTTGCCAGGGTAAGAATACAAATGACGCCCTTTATGGTTAATACCAGGAGATCACTATAATTCGGGTTCATTTCAATATAATAAATCGTCAGGCCAAGCACAAGTTCAATAATTGTCAGAATTAATAATACCCAAAATGCTTTCCAGATTCTTTTTACATGGGCCACATCGGCTTCCGTCTTAGGTAATCGTGTTGTTATTTCTGCAGACATAATTTTTCTTTAAAGTCAATTAAATTGTTGATGTATTAATTTTTTAATTAGATAAGATAAAAGCAAAGGAATACGAAAACCCATACCAGGTCTACAAAGTGCCAGTACAATCCTGCCTTTTCGATCATTTCATAATGACCGCGTTTGGCAAAGTCTCCTCTTTTTGTCTTGACCAACATAACGACGTTCACGATCACCCCCGTAAAAACGTGGAAACCATGAAAACCGGTAATACCAAAGAAATAACCACCAAATGCTACTGGCCCCGGAGTCGCTACCATGTGACCATTATGCATGACGACCGGCCCCCATGGGTTATGGCTTACTGTAGTTCCCCAATGTTCTATAACGCCATTTACCAATACTTCATGCTGTCCTGTGATCAACCCTGTCCACTCGTAAGCCTGGCAACCTAAAAAGGCCAGTCCTCCAAGTATGGTCAGTAACAACCATTTTTCCACCCCTTTCTGATCCATTTTATGTCCGGCATGCACGCCCAACACCATGGTAACAGAACTGAAGATCAGGATAAAAGTCATCAAACTCACAAATGCCAAAGGCAGGTGCGCTTCAGTAAATGGAAACTCGTTGAACACATAGTTGTGATCTACCCAATGGTTGAGACTAAAACGGATGGAGCCATAAGAAATCAGAAAGGCACCGAATGTAAATGAGTCACTCATCAGAAAAAACCACATCATCATTTTTCCATAACTTACATTGAAAGGGCTTCGGCCTCCCGCCCATAGTTTTTGCTTTGATTGTGCTATCGCAGTTTCCATTATTATTCTTTAAAAGGTTATTACAAAAATAAAATTAATGTTTTATTGTTATCCGTTTTGAAAGAGGTGATTTTAAATTTGGAATTTAAATTCACTCTTCTTTCTATTCTTTACTTATCCGACGACGATCAAAAAAAGCAAAAGATAGACCCATAACAGGTCCACAAAATGCCAGTAAATGTTCATCAGGTCAATATTAATAACGTTATAATTTTTTCTTCTCTTACTGAAAGACTTTAAATACATAACGATCAGCGCGATCACCCCTCCAAGAACGTGCAGTGCGTGAACACCCACAATGACATATAAAAAAGAAAAAGAAACATTCCTGGTGAGTGTAATCCCGCTGGCCCACAATTCCTTAAAACCTGTATACTGCATCACCACAAAAGCAATTCCCAAAATAGTCGTGGCAAAAAGCCATCTTTTATACACCCTCATTTCACGTTTGATGAAAGCCCTCCGGCTCATCATGATGGTCAGGCTGCTGATCAAAATTACCGCTGTGGAATAATAAAAAATAACCGGGATATCAAAAGTGAGCCAGTTGCTTTGATTCCGCTTTACAATATAAGCACTGCTTAATCCTGCAAACATCATTACAATACTTGCACATCCTGCCCACATCACAAATTTTAATGGGTGTATCCTGTTTTTCTCCTGCTTCATCACGGCAATCATAATAATAACTTTTCGAAACCTCTTTTATAAATATTTTTCTATCAAATCTTATCTAATAACAACGCAAGAAAAACGATCATCAGGTAAAAATAAGAGCTGAACATTACCTTTCTTGCTGCGCCGGCATTCATTTTTACTACCAGCATAATACTAACATAAACCATCCAGAGATTGCATCCCAGCAAAATCCAGAAAGACAGGATGCCGCCAATGTTGAAAAAATAAGGCAACATGCCAACCGGTACCATCAGCATCGAATAAATTACCGTTTGTATTGCCGAAAATTTGGTTGGTCCTGCCTGGCTCGGCAACAACCTGAAGCCGGCCTTTTCATAATCTTTATGGGCAAGCCATGCTATAGCCCAGAAATGGGGAAACTGCCATAAAAACTGAATTGCAAATAAAATATAGCCGCCAATATTCACGAAAGTGGCTACCTCTCCATTGTATAAAGTTCCCTGGAAGGTGGCAAAAGGATTGATAAATCCGGTGCCTGCAACCCAACCTATAAGGCAGGGTAAAGCCCCCGGAAACGCTCCAACAATTACAGAAATTGAATTCACCTTTTTTAAAGGAGTATAAATAAAGGCATAAAGAAAAAGACTGAAAAGGGAAAGTACTGCACTGGCAAAATTGAACCAGTAGGCCATTATAATAATGCCGACAGACCCTAAAATAATAGCAAAAGTCCATGCTTCATTCACACTCATTCTCCCCGCTGCTACCGGTCTTCCGGCAGTTCTTTTCATCAGCGCATCCGTTTTTCTTTCTACTGTCTGGTTGATGGCATTAGCCGAACCGGTAACACACATCCCTGCTACAAACAATAAAAGAACGGAAAGCAGGTTATATTGAATATTGGGCGCCAGCAAATAACATATCACGCAGGTAAATACAACAAGGAAGCTTAAAGTGAACTTGATTAAAATAAAATAATCTTTCACTTTGCTGGCCAGTGTGTAAGAAGCGGATTGTGGCATTATTGTCGCCGTTTTATTCATCAAAAAAAATCCTTTTTAAAAAAGCCCTGAATTAACAGGGCTATTGATTCAGAAAAATAGTATCAGTAATAATTCTTTTTACCCTTAATGCTTGGTTTCTTCTGCACCTATCGGCTCTGTTTGACCAATGAAATCTCTTCCATCTTTACCATAATCGTATGGCCAGCGATGCACCTCAGGTATTTCACTTGTCCAGTTGCCGTGTGGCGGATGAATCGGCGTGGTCCATTCCAGTGTGGTTGAATGCCATGGATTCTTAGTCCTTTCAGTAAGTTTTCTTCCTTTGTACATGGAATAGAAAAAGTTGAAAATAAATAAGAACTGTGCGGCAAAAACTACGATGGCCGTGATGCTGATAAATTCATTTAACCCGGCAAACATTTTAAATGACTCCCAGTTGCTGAAATCATAATACCGGCGGGGCATACCTGCAAGACCTTCGTAGTGCATTGGCCAGAAAATGAAATAAGCGCCAATCAAAGAGATCCAGAAATGCAGGTAAGCAAGCGTATTATTCATAAACCTGCCAAACATTTTTGGATACCAGTGATAGATACCGGCAAACATTCCAAACATAGAAGCGACTCCCATTACAAGATGGAAATGCGCAATTACAAAATAAGTATCATGCAGATGAAAATCCAGTGCTGAATTTCCAAGCCAGATGCCTGTTAAACCACCGGAAATAAACAAGCTTACAAAGCCGATCGCGAATAGCATTCCGGGCGTAAAATGAATATTCCCCTTCCACAAGGTCGTCAGCCAGTTAAATACTTTAATGGCTGATGGCACCGCGATCAGTAAAGTGAACAACACAAAGAAGGATCCGAGGAACGGATTCATTCCGGACACAAACATATGATGCGCCCAAACAAGGAATGACAAAGACGCAATGGCAAAGAAAGAACCCACCATCGCCATATACCCGAAAATCGGTTTGCGCGAATTGGTCGAAATAACCTCAGACGTAATTCCCATCGCCGGAAGTGCGATAATATAAACCTCCGGATGCCCAAGGAACCAGAATAAGTGCTGGAACAGGATCGGGCTTCCTCCCTCATTCGGCAATATTTTTCCGTTAATATAGATATCACTCAGGTAAAAACTTGTTCCGAGATGACGATCAAATAATAATAATACAACTGCTGATAATAAAACAGGGAAAGTTAACACCCCGAGAATTGCGGTGAAAAGGAATGACCAAACGGTCAATGGCAGTCTTGTCATGAACATGCCCTTGGTTCGAAGGTTCAATACCGTCGTTATGTAATTTAAACCACCTAACAAAACGGAGATAATGAAAAAGGCAATACTCGTGAGCCAGAAATCCATTCCCGCCTTCGAGCCATCCATCGCATCTCCCAAAGCGCTTAATGGTGGATAAATCGTCCATCCTCCACTTGCCGGCCCGGTTTGTAAAAACAGGGAAGAAAACATTACCACAGACGCTAAAAAGAAGAACCAGTAAGAAAGCATATTCAAAAATGGCGAAGCCATATCCCTTGCTCCCACCTGCAATGGAATTAAGAAGTTTGAAAAAGTACCACTCAATCCGGCAGTCAACACAAAGAACACGAGGATCGTTCCATGCATCGTTACTAACGCATAGTAAAATTCAGTATCAAGCCTTCCGCCTTTTGCCCAGTGGCCAAAAATGTCTTCTAAAAAAGGAAAGGTCTGGTCAGGAAATCCCAATTGCAAACGAAAGATCACCGAGAAAAATCCTCCAATAACAGCCCAGATAATACCGGTAAGCAGGTATTGTTTAGAGATCATTTTATGATCCTGGCTAAAAATATATTTGGTAATAAAACTTTGATGATGATGCGGATGTGCAGCATGTTCTGTTTCGTGCACCACCAACGGTTTTTCATGCAAAACTTCTTCGTTGTTCATAATGATATTTTTTAAAAACCTTTCGGCGATTATTTATTTTATTGGCCCCTGGTTTTCGAGGGCTACTGTTTTGTTTGATTCTGATGCTGTGTTTGCAGAAGTGATGAATTCCTTTGCTTTTAAATATTCAGGCCGCTGCTTGATCCACCAATCATGATATTCTTTCTGGCTTTCTACCACAATCACACCACGCATCGTAAAGTGGCCCTTTCCGCACATCTGGTCACAACTGATCTCGTATACAAAATCAGGATTGCCTGTCTTTTTAGCCATTTCTTTTGTAGTAACTGTTGGGGTAAACCAAATGGTGGTTGGAGTTCCCGGGACCGCATCCATTTTTAAACGAAACTGCGGCAAACCCACATCATGGATAACATCCATTGAATTGATTACCAATTTAACCGGCCTGTTTACTATTACATGCATAGTTGTTGGAACGTGAACATCATCATGACTTGCGGCGTCGGACCAATCAACTCCAAGCGGATTATTTTTGGCAGCATCGATTAATTTGTAATTTTTTCTGCCAAGAATTCCGTCTCTTCCCGGATAGCGCATCTCCCACCCAAACTGGTGGCCGGTAATTTCTATTACCTGCGCATTCTTAGGTGCATCAGCAGTGAACTTAAACCAATATTTTAATCCAAAAACAACCAAAATAGTAAGTGTAATGGCAGGAACCCCTGTCCAGATGATCTCTAATTTGTTGCTGTGGGTAAAGAATAAAGGCTTTCTTTTATCTGTTTCCTGGTATTTAAAAGAAAACCAAAACAATAAGATTTGTGTGATAAAAAAAACGACACCGGTAATTACGATCGTAATCCACATCATGGTGTCAATTTTTTCACCCTGTGAAGACGCAGCACCATAAGGCAATAAAGTTTTGGGATAATATAGCTCATTGCACCACCAAACCCCGATCAGCCCAAAGATCAAAAAGGCAATCATCAAAAACCCATTGATCTTATTATCATGTTTACGCGATCTTTCTTCTCCTTTCAATATACTTACGTACTCACTGGCTTTTGAAATCTGGAAAATCACCAGAAAAATAAGTACAACAATCGCTATTAAAAAAAAGGTATTCATGTTACTTTATTTTTTCCTGTCCTATACGGATTTTTAAAATTTACAAATTCAATCTATATCAACCGGCTTTCAAAATAGACTCTTTCCGTTTCTCCATCCGTACTCATTTTGAACGCAAAGGTAAGTTTAGATTCTTTGAAATTGCCACAATTTTAATCCGGTTTTCTCTTTATTTTTCTTCTTTTTTATACAATGTGAATAATACTTTCTTTAATGAAAGGATTGTTCTTTGGAGTCATCGGCACCTTCGATGCAAACCTGCTTACACCCCACATGATCAACCCCACAAATCCAAGCGGAATTCCAAATTCATACCAGCTCAGGTGAGGATGCATCTTCACGGTTCCCGGCATTACCATCTGGTAAAAATCAATCCAGTGACCAAAGATGATGAGGATACACATGAATGTTACAATAAAATAATTTCTCTTTGTGGCACGCTTCATAAAAATAAGGATCGGCGCTACAAAGTTGAGAACCAGGTTCAGGTAAAATAACCCTTCATAAGGCCCCTGCAACCTGATCTTGAAATAAATGGTTTCTTCCGGAATGTTACCATACCATTGCAGCATGAACTGCGCAAACCATAAATAAGTCCAGAAAATTGAAAACGCAAACATATATTTTCCCAAATCCTGGATGTGTTCTTTAGTGACAAATTCCAGTTGTCCACGGTTTTTGAAATAGATCACAAAAAGAGTTAGTAGCGCGATACCGGAAACAAATTGACTTCCGAAGGTGTACCAGCTAAACATGGTGCTGTACCAATGAGCATCAATACTCATCAGCCACAACCAGGGAATCAGAGATCCTATTGTAATTACATAAAAAACAACATAATATGCGGAAACGCTTGACATTTTTCTGTACCACCTCTTCTTGGTGTCATAATCCATTGGTCCTGCTTCATCAGTTTTCAGGCTTAGATCCCGTAATTTCTTTCCCCAGTAGCTCCAAAGTCCAATGGTTAAAAGGGAATACAATAAAAATACAGTTGGATTCAGAAACCCTTTCTTTCCATTCAATACCGGGTCGTGTGCCACAGCAGTTTTGTCTAACCATGGATAAATATCAGCGCGATTTCCAAAAACAATACAAAGAAAAATAACCATCGTGATCACTCCCATGATCGGTACAAGTGACGAAACCGCCTCAGTTACCCGGCGGAAAGCTTCCTGCCAGCCGCTCATCGCAAGTGTATTAATGACAATAAAAAATGTAGCTACATTCACAAGCATTAACCAAAAAACTGAATTCTGAAGCAAAACTGCCCAAAAACGGGTACTGTTCAGGTTATCTCCATGTGCGCCTGCAAAAGGGTTCAGAAAAATGACCCCAAGAATAAGGGTAAGCAAGCCGACGATCATTAATCCGCTTGACCATTTTTTATACCCCGTCGGTGTTACATACTGATTGTTCATTAAAAATTATTTTTTGATATTAAACTTATTGTTTTGTTGTAGAATCACCTGTAGATGCAGTTGTAGTTGTAGAATCACCGGAGGCAGCAGCAACCGCTTCGCCCAACTGGTGTTTCTTTACATACTGTATCACCATCCATCTTTGTTTACGTGTCAATTGCGAAGCATAACTTCCCATGTTTCCTTTACCATAAGTAACAGAATGGAACATGGTTCCAACAGGCATTTTCACATACTGTGACAATGTCAGGTTAGCCACTGCGGGCACCTTGCCTCCTGTTGCTAACGGGCCCTGGGCATCCATTTTTGGTCCGTGGCAGATAGCGCAATTCACATTAAAAAGCCTTGTTGCCTCAATCATATCTGCTGAATCAAGTGGGGGCAAAGGATCTTTGATCTCTGCACTCATCCGGTAGCCATTCGAATCGTTGGCCAATGGATAAGGAAACAGGTCGCCCCTTCTGATGGTACCAGGAACAGGATAAGGAACATAATTGATATTCTCCTTAGCAAGATTATTGGGAGCATAAGCTTCATACGCACGGCTATAAGCCATATCCGGCATATACACTCTTCCCGGCTCACGTTTGCTGCCACAGCTATCAATCAACGTAACAACCGCTATCAGGATTACAAACGATAAAACAACTCTTATTTTTTTCATATCTAAAAATCCGGTTTAGAATTTTTTTTAATCATGTTTTAAACAATCCGGTTAGTCTCCTACCCCAACTTCTTCTGCTCTGTATAATTTTTGTTCTTTGTCATACCTTCCAAACCACCATCCTTCTTCTGCTTCCTGTGTATTGATCTCAATCGCGCCATTTTCCTGTAAAAATGTTTCAATCTCTGTAGCATTGGAATTAGGTGTACATTCAATTACCATGGTCATCAGATCATCAGTAGACCTCAGGTTGAAGTGATGCTTTTTAACACCAGGCATCATTTTACAAAGCCAGCAAAAGGTCCAAACCATACCAACAGCGGAAAGCAATACAGTAAGCTCAAAGGCAATCGGAATAAATGCCGGCAATGGGAAATGAGGTTTACCTCCAATATTCAACGGCCAGTCAGTTGCGAAAATCCAGCCCATACCCCAAATCGCAATCGTGGTCCCCGTAATACCATAAATAAAACCCATCGTATGCAAACTGGTTTCCCTCAACCCCATGGCTTTGTCCAGTCCGTGGATAGGGAAAGGCGTATAAACATCGTGGATCTTGTAGCCTGCACGACGCACATTTTTTACGGCAGCGAATAAAGTACTTTCTTCTTCGAAGGACCCTACAACAAATTTTTTAATCATATTCTGTACCCCTGCACGGGTGGTTTAAATTAATAATGTCTTTTGTTTATCAACAGCAATCATTAATGATGTGCATGTTCCACTTCCTGTGAATAAAATTCGTTCGTATTCATCTCTTCCAGGTCGGACATTTTATCTTTATAATTTTCTCCGCTGAGTTTCAGGATCGCTTTGATTTCTGCCGCGGCAATTACCGGGAAATATTTGGCGAAAAGGAAATAGCAGATAAAAAATAATCCAAATGTTCCAAGGTAAAATCCGATTTCCCAAATGCTTGGACTATAGTAAGTAGTCCATGATGAAGGAAGATAATCCCTGTAGATAGATGTTACAATGATTACGAAACGCTCAAACCACATCCCCACATTCACCAATACTGCCATGAAGAAGGTAAACAATACATTTCTTCTTAGCTTCCTTGACCAGAATAACTGTGGAGAAACAAC
>Ga0164242_10008757_pt1 | contig 10967 bp, 5 predicted proteins | sample OricomgcompostMG_FD_108783 | JGI IMG/M metagenome (GOLD analysis project Ga0164242, IMG submission 108783) | Miracle-Growth compost microbial communities from Emeryville, California, USA - Original compost - Miracle growth compost (MG) ...
ACACCGACACCGACGGCTACGGCCAGCGCGCCGACCGTCGTCCACCCGGCTCCGAGCGGTTCTACCGGGCGATCGATGAGCACATCACCGCGGCCACCGGGGTGCCGCGGGATCAGACCGTGGTGATGACCGCCGACTACAGCTTCCTGTCCTACTACCCGTACTACGGATTCCAGGGCCTGACCTCGCACTACGCCAACCCGCTGGCGCAGTTCAAGGAACGCTCCGCGGCCATCGAGAGCTGGGCCACGCTGACCAGCCCGGATGCCTTCGCCGAAGCGCTGGACAAGCTGCCCTGGCAGGCCCCGACGGTGTTCCTGATGCGCCACGGCGGCACCGGCACCTACACCCTGCGACTGGCCGAGGACGTCTACCCCAACCAGCCCAACGTGCGCCGGTATCAGGTGGCGCTGCAGGCCGGACTATTCGATGACAAACACTGGCAGGTCTCCGATATCGGCCCGTTTGTGCTGGCCATCCGCAAGGCCCATTAACATCTAGCCCCGTGGTCGGAGTGGTCGAAGAGCCTGAACCTGCGCTGGACAGCACCCATCGCACAGCACGTCTGATCGCTGTCGTCGCCGGTCTGCTCGGCGCCTTCCTGGCCATCGCCACCCCGTTTCTGCCGGTCACCCAGACCACCGCGCAGCTGAACTGGCCCCAGGGCGGCCGGCTCAGCAGTGTCGACGCGCCGCTGATCGGCTATGTGGCCACCGACCTGAACATCTCGGTGCCGTGCCAGGTCGCGGCCGGTCTGGTCGGTCCGCAGAACTCCGCCAAGACCATCCTGCTGTCCACGGTGCCCAAGCAGGCCCCCAAGGCCGTGGACCGCGGGCTGCTGATCGAGCGGGTCGGCGGCGACCTGCTGGTCATCGTGCGCAACACCCCGGTGGTCAGCGCGCCGCTGGACCGCGTGCTCGACGGCGCCTGCAAGGAACTGAAGTTCACCGCGCACGCCGACCGGGTCACCGGCGAGTTCGTCGGCCTGCTGCAGGGCCCCAAGGACAGGAATCCCGGCAAGCCGCTGCGCGGTGAGCTCAGCGGCTACGACTTCCGGCCGCAGATCATTGGGGTATACACCGATCTGGCCGGCGCGGCACCGCCCGGACTGGCCTTCTCGGCCACCATCGACTCGCGCTTCAGCACCTCCCCGACGCTGCTGAAGATGCTCGCGATGGTCATCGGCGTCGTGATGACCATCATCGCCCTGGCCGCCCTGCACGTGTTGGACAGCGCCGACGGGGTGCGGCACAAGCGCATCCTGCCGCCGCGCTGGTGGTCGATGACGCCGCTGGACGCTCTGGTGACCGCAACCCTGATCTGGTGGCACTTCGTCGGCGCCAACACCTCCGACGACGGCTACATCCTGACCATGGCCCGGGTCTCCGAGCACGCCGGCTACATGGCCAACTACTACCGCTGGTTCGGCACCCCGGAGTCACCGTTCGGCTGGTACTACGACCTGCTCGCACTGTGGGCACACGTGTCCACCGCCAGCGTCTGGATGCGGCTGCCGACGCTGCTGATGGCACTGGCCTGCTGGTGGGTGATCAGCCGCGAGGTACTCCCCCGGCTCGGCCGGGCCGTACGCAACAACCGCGCGGCCGCCTGGACCGCAGCCGGCATGTTCCTGGCGTTCTGGCTGCCGCTGAACAACGGCATCCGCCCGGAACCGATCATCGCGCTGGGCATCCTGCTGACCTGGTGCTCGGTGGAACGCGGGGTGGCCACCAGCCGGCTACTGCCAGTGGCGATCGCCATCATCATCGGTGCCCTGACGCTGTTCTCCGGACCCACCGGTATCGCCGCCGTCGGTGCCCTGCTGGTCGCCGTCGGCCCGCTGAAAACCATTGTGGCGCGCCATACTTCACGCTTCGGACATTGGCACTGCTGGCCCCGATCCTGGCCGCCTGTACCGTCACGATCATCCTGATCTTCCGGGATCAGACCCTGGCCGCCGAGGTCGACGCCAGCGTCTTCAAGACCACCGTGGGACCCGCGCTGAGCTGGTTCGACGAACATATCCGCTACGAACGGCTGTTCACCACCAGCCCGGACGGCTCGGTGGCGCGCCGGTTCGCGGTACTGACCCTGATCCTGGCGCTGGTGGTCTCGCTGGCAATGTCGTTGCGCAAGGGACGGATTCCGGGGACCGCAGCCGGACCGGCCCAGCGCATCGTCGGCATCACCATCATCTCGTTCCTGGCCATGATGTTCACCCCCACCAAGTGGACCCATCACTTCGGCGTGTTCGCCGGACTGGCGGGCTCGCTGGGCGCCCTGGCCGCCGTGGCCGTGGGCACCGCCGCCATGCGGTCGCGGCGCAATCGCGCAATGTTCACCGCCGCAGTGCTGTTCGTGATGGCACTGTCCTTCGCCACGGTCAACGGCTGGTGGTACGTCTCGAACTTCGGTGTGCCGTGGTCGAATGAGTTCCCGGCGTGGCACTTCGGCTTCACCACCATCGGCTTGGGGTTGTCGATCCTCGTCCTGCTGTGGGCGGCGTGGCTGCACTTCTACGACAAGGACCCCGAACGTGTTCCGCGTCGAATCCCCCAGGCGCCGTTGGCAATTGCTTCGTGGGCGGTGGTGTTCTTCGAGGTATTGTCGCTGACCCTGGGTATGACCGAGCAGTGGCCGGCCTGGTCGGTGGGCCGCTCGAATCTGGAGGCTCTGACCGGCAAGGGCTGCGGTCTGGCCACCGACGTCCTGGTCGAACAGGACCCCAACGCCGGCATGCTGACACCGGTGAACTCGCCGATCGGTGTCGCGTTGGGCGCCGGCAACGCGGAGGGCTTCACGCCCAACGGAATTCCCGCGGACGTGTCGGCCGACCCGGTGATGGAGCCGGCCGGCGGCAGCAACTTCGCCGACAACGACGCCGGGCTGATCACCGGCGCCGAACCCGGCACCGAGGGCGGCACCACCGTGGCCGCCGGGATCAACGGGTCCAAGGCGCGGCTGCCCTACAACCTCGACCCGGCCCGCACCCCGGTGCTGGGCAGCTGGCGACCGGGTATCCAGATCCCGTCCCAGATGACCTCGGGCTGGTACCGGCTGCCGCCGCGCAACGAGACCGGACCGCTGCTGGTGATCGCCGCAGCCGGCCGGTTCAACCAGGGCGAGGTGCGCGTCGAGTACGCCACCGACGCCCAGGCCGCGGCGGGCAAGATCGGCGGCGCGGTCGGGTTCGCCGACGTGGGTGCCGCACCGGCCTGGCGCAATCTGCGCGCGCCGATGGCCGCGATCCCGGCGGACGCCACCCAGGTCCGGGTGGTCGCCAACGACGAGGACCTGGCACCCCAGCACTGGATCGCAGTGACACCTCCGCGGATCCCCAAGCTACGCACCCTGCAGGACGTCGTCGGCTCGAAGGACCCGGTGATGCTGGACTGGCTGGTGGGCCTGGCCTTCCCGTGTCAGCGCCCGTTCGGCCACAACGACGGCGTCGTCGAGGTGCCCAAGTGGCGGATCCTGCCGGACCGATTCGGCGCCGAAGCCAACTCGCCGGTGATGGACTATCTCGGCGGCGGGCCGCTGGGCATCACCGAACTGTTGCTCAAGGCCACCCCCGTGCCCACCTATCTCAAGGACGACTGGTTCCGCGACTGGGGTTCGCTGCAGCAGTTCACCCGGTACTACCCCGAAGCGCACGCGGCCCACCTGAAGTTGGGTAAGGCCACTCGCAGCGGACTGTGGAGCCCCGCACCGCTGCGACACTCCTAATCCCCGAGACGCCATCGTCGAACGTGCATCCAGCGTGCAGAAGTCATCAGAAGCACGATCTGCAGGCAGGCTCGGCGGGCGGCCACGACTCAACTACGACCTCGACATTCCCCAGCAGTGCGCCAGCACACACATGTACGTCGCCTAGTCTTTAGCCTCGTGCCTGCCAGGAATGCCCGCCTCGTTGCGATCATCGCGGGCCTCGCCGGTCTGCTGCTCTGTGCGCTGACCCCGCTGCTGCCCGTCAAACAAACCACCGCCACCGTGCTGTGGCCCCAGGCGCCCGGACCAGGCGGTTCGGTCTCCGATGTCACCGCACCGCTGGTGTCGGGTGCACCGCTGGCACTGGATGTGACGATCCCCTGCTCGGCCATCGCCACCCTGCCCGCCGCCGGCGGGCTGGTGTTCTCCACTATCCCGCCCGGCGGCGTAGATGCCAGCCGCAACGGACTGTTCGTTCGGGCCGACGCGACCAACGTCGTGGTCGCCTTCCGCGACTCGGTCACCGCGGTCGCCCCGCGCGCCGCCATCGCCGCCGGCAAATGCTCGCAGCTGCACATCTGGGCCGCCAACACCGGCGTCGGCGCCGACTTCATCGGCCTGCCCGGCGCGACCGGCACCAGCACGGTGGAAAAGAAGCCGCAGGTGGCCGGGGTCTTCACCGAGCTGAAGGTGCCCGCCCAGCCCGGGCTGGCCGCCCGCATCGACATCGATACCCGGTTCATCGTGTCGCCGACGACACTCAAGTCGGCGGTCATGGCCCTGGGCGTGCTACTGACCGTCATCTCGCTGATCGCGATGGTCCTGCTGGACCGTCTCGAAGGCCGACGGATACCCGACGCGTTCACCCGATTCTGGAAGGTCAGCCCGACCCGCTGGCTGGCCGACGGTTTCGTGGTCGGCGGCCTGGTGGTGTGGCACCTGATCGGCGCGATCTCGTCGGATGACGGCTACAACCTGACCATCGCCCGGATCTCGGGCCAGGCCGGCTACGTGGCCAACTATTACCGCTACTTCGGCACCGCCGAGGCGCCGTTCGACTGGTACCAGTCGGTGCTGGCCAAGATGGCCACGATCAGCACCGACGGGGTATGGATGCGGCTACCCGCACTGCTGGCCGGCATCGGCACCTGGCTGCTGCTGTCGCGCTGGGTGATCCCGCGCCTGGGCCCGGGTGTGCGCGGACTGACCACCAACCGGATCGCCATCTGGACCGCGGCCGTGGTGTTCCTGGCCGCCTGGTACCCGTTCAACAACGGCCTGCGCCCCGAACCGGTGATCGCCTTCGGCGTCATCGCCACCTGGGTGCTGGTCGAATGTGCGATCGCCACCCGGCGGCTGGTACCGGCCGCGCTGGCCCTGGTGGTTGCCGGGCTGGCCGCCACCACCGCGCCGCAGGGCCTGATCGCCGTCGCACCGCTGCTGATCGGCGCCCGCGCCCTGGTCCGGGTGGTACGCGGCCGGCGCAACGGCACCGGCCTGATGGCCGCGATCGCCACCCTGGCCGCCTCGGCCTCACTGATTGTGGTGGTGATCTTTCGGGACCAGACGCTGGCCACCGTCGCCGAATCGGCGCGGATCAAGTACCAGGTCGGCCCGACCATCTCCTGGTACCAGGAATTCCTGCGCTACTACTTCCTGACCGTCGAGGACTCGGTGGACAGCTCGCTGACCCGCCGCTTCTCGGTGCTGATCCTGCTGCTGTGCCTGTTCGGCATGCTGACCGTGTTGCTGCGCAAGGGCCGCGCCCCCGGCCTGGCCAGCGGACCGGTGTGGCGGCTGTTGGGCAGCACCGCGCTGGGCCTGCTGCTGCTGCACTTCACCCCGACCAAGTGGGCGGTGCAGTTCGGTGCCTTCGCCGGCCTGTCCGGGGCGCTCGGCGCGGTCACCGCGTTCGCCTTCGCACTGGTTGGTCTGCACAGCCGACGCAACCTGGCGCTGTACGTGACCGCGCTGCTGTTCGTGCTGGCCTGGGCCACCTCCGGCACCAACGGCTGGTTCTACGTCGGCAACTACGGGGTGCCGTGGTTCGATCGCCAGCCGGTTCTGGCCCACCACCCGGTGACCACGATGTTCCTGGTGTTGGCCATCATCAGCGCGCTGATCGCCGGCTGGCTGCACTTCCGCATCGACTACGCCGGCCATACCGAGGTCGTCGACAGCCGGCGTAACCGGGCGCTGGCCGAGACCCCGCTGCTGATCGTCGCGACGATCATGGTGCTGCTGGAAGTCGGCTCGATGGCCAAGGGCTTCGTGCAGCGCTACCCGCTGTACACCACCGCCAAGGCCAATCTGTCCGCATTGACTTCCGGGCTGTCGGACACCAGCTGTGGAATGGCTGACGATGTACTGGTCGAGGCCGACACCAACGCCGGCCTGCTGCAACCGGCAGGCGGCCAGAAGTGGGGCAAGTACGGCCCGCTCGGCGGCGAGAACCCGGTCGGCTTCACCCCCAACGGCGTCGCCGACTCGCTGGCCCCGCCGCACCCGGTGGTGGCCAACCCGGGCACCGTCAACTCCGACGGCTCGCCCAACAAGCCCAGCTTCGGCATCGCGTTCGCGGCCGGCACCGACGGTGGCTCCGGACCCCTCGGGGTCAACGGCTCCACCGTGCACCTGCCCTTCGGTCTGGACCCGGCCCGCACCCCGGTGATGGGCAGCTACAAGGAGAACTCGGTGGCCGCCAAGGTCACCTCGGCCTGGTACCAGCTGCCGCCACGCACCCCGGAGCGTCCCTTGGTGACGGTCGCCGCGGCCGGCGCGATCTGGTTCTACGACGAGGAGCACGAGTTCCATTACGGCCAGTCCCTGAAACTGCAGTGGGGCGTGCAGCACCCGGACGGCAGCTTCCAGGCCCTCAATTCGGTGCAGCCGATCGACACCTTCGCCCAATACGCTTGGCGCAACCTGCGATTCCCGCTCGCGTGGGCGCCGCCGGAGGCCAATGTGGCGCGCATCGTGGCCGATGATCCCAACCTGTCCGAGGACCAGTGGTTCGGGTTCACCCCGCCGCGGGTGCCGGAATTGCAGACCGCACAACAATTCCTGGGCTCACAGGCGCCGATCATGATGGATATCGCCACCGCGGCGAACTTCCCGTGCCAGCGCCCGTTCAGCGAGCACCTCGGGGTGGCGGAACTGCCCAAGTACCGCATCCTGCCCAACGTCAAACAAGTGGTGGTTTCTTCGAATATGTGGCAGTCCGCGCAAAAGGGTGGCCCGTTCCTGTTCATCCAGGCACTGTTGAGCACCTCGTCGGTCCCGACGTATCTGCGCAACGACTGGTACCGGGACTGGGGTGCGATCGAGAGCTACCAACCGGTGATACCCACTGAACAGGCCCCGCCCGCGGTCATCGACCAGGGCGTGACGACCGTCAACGGCTGGAGCCGCCGCGGACCGATCCGGGCACTGCCATGAGCACCCGTACCGCTCGTCTGGTTGCCATGGTGGCCGGCTTGATCGGCTTCCTGCTGTCCGCGCTGACCCCGCTGATGCCGGTGGTGCAGACCACCGCGATGCTCAACTGGCCCCAGCAGGGTCAGTTGAACAACGTGACGGCACCGTTGATCTCGCAGACGCCGGTGACGATGACCGCGACGATTCCGTGCACGGTGCTGCGGTCGATGCCGCCGGCCGGTGGCCTGGTCCTGGGCACCGCGCCCAAGCAGGGCAAGCAGGCGGCGCTGAACGCCCTGTTCGTCAATGTCACCGACAAGCGGATCGACATCACCGACCGCAATGTGGTGATCGCCAGTGTGGATCGGGCCAAAGCCGTTGGCAATCCCGGTTGTTCGCGTATCGAGATCACCTCGGACATCAACGGCACCTTCGCCACGTTCGTCGGACTGACCGGCAAGGACGGCAAGCCCCAGCACACCGGCTTTGCCGATCCGAACCTGCGTCCCAGCGTCGTCGGCATTTTCACCGACCTGACGGGGAAAGCACCGCAAGGTCTTTCATTATCGGCGACCATCGACACCCGGTTCGTCAACCGACCGACCACACTGAAGTACTTCACGATGTTCGGTGGCATCCTGGCCACCATCGTCGCGGTGGTGGCGTTGTGGTTCCTGGACCGAACCGACGGCCGCCGGATGCAGCGGCTGATCCCGTCGCGCTGGCGGACCTTCACCACCGTCGACTCGGTGGTGATCGGCGGCTTCGTGCTGTGGTACCTGCTGGGTGCCGGGTCCTCGGACGACGGCTACATCCTGCAGATGGCCCGGGTCGCCCCGCACGCCAACTACATGATCAACTACTTCCGCTGGTTCGGCACGCCGGAGGACCCGTTCGGCTGGTACTACAACGTGCTGGCGCTGATGACCCACGTCAGCGACGCCAGCATCTGGATCCGCCTGCCAGATCTGTTGTGTTCCTTGATCTGTTGGCTATTGCTGTCCCGCGAGGTGCTGCCCCGGCTCGGACCCGCGGTGGCCGGCAGCCGCCCGGCCCTGTGGGCCGCGGGCCTGGTACTGATGGGCGCCTGGATGCCCTTCGACAACGGCCTGCGCCCCGAGGGCCAGATCGCCACCGGCGCCCTGATCACCTACGTGCTGATCGAACGCGCCATCAACTCGGGTCGGTTGACCCCGGCCGCGCTGGGCATCATCACCGCCGCTTTCACCCTCGGTATCCAGCCCACCGGCCTGATCGCGGTGGCCGCGCTGCTCGCCGGTGGTCGTCCGGTGCTGCGTATCATCGCGCGCCGTCGGCGTGAGGTGGGCACCTGGCCGCTGCTGTTGCCGCTACTGGCCTCCGGATTCGTCATCCTGACCGTGGTGTTCGTCAACTCGACGATCGCCACGGTGTTGGAGGCCACCAGGATTCGCACCGAGATCGGGCCCAGCCAGGCCTGGTACACCGAGAATTTGCGGTACTACTACCTGTTCCTGCCGACCGTCGACGGGTCGTTGTCACGGCGGTTCGGTTTCTTCTTCACCGCATTGAGTCTGTTCTCCTCGATGTTCATGATCTTGCGCCGCAAGCGAATTCCGGGCATCGCCCGGGGCCCGGTGTGGCGCCTGATGGGCATCATCTTCGCCACCATGTTCTGCCTGATGTTCACCCCGACCAAGTGGGTGCACCACTTCGGGCTGTTCGCCGCGGTGGGCGTGGCCATGGCGGCGGTGGCCACGGTGCTGATGTCGCGTTCGGTGTTGCGCTCGCCGCGCAACCGGATGACCTTCGCCGCGGCGGTGCTGTTCCTGCTGGCGCTGTGCTTCGCCACCACCAACGGTTGGTGGTACGTGTCCAGCTACGGCGTACCGTTCAACAACGACATGCCCGCCATCGGCGGAATCAAGGTCAGCACGATATTTTTCACGCTGTTCGTGATCGCTGCGCTGTGGGCGTTCTGGCTGCACCTGAATTCCGGCAGGCCCGAAAGCCGGGCGGTGCGGGTGATCACCGCGGCGCCGCTACCGGTGGCGGCCGGCTTCATGGTGGTGGTGTTCATTGCGTCCATGGCGATCGGCGCCGTGCGCGAGTACCCGACCTATTCGAATCTGGCATCGAACGTGCGAGCACTCAAGGGCGGCTGCGGCCTGGCCGACAACGTGCTGGTCGAACCGGACTCCAATGCCGGGTTCCTGACCCCACTGCCCGGAAACTACGGCCCGCTGGGTCCGTTGGGCGGTACCGCACCGGTGGGCTTCACTCCCAACGGCGTACCGGATCACATTGTGGCCGAGGCGATTCGGCTGGAGTACCCGGCATCGGGTAGCGATGCCGACTGGGACGCACCGATCAAGCTCAAGACTCCGGGCATCAACGGTTCCACGGTGCCGTTGCCGTATGGCCTTGACCCCGCACGAGTTCCGTTGGCCGGCACCTACACCGACGGCCCGCGCCAGCCGGCCAAATTGACCTCGGCCTGGTACACGCTGCCGGCCGCCGATGCCGCGCATCCGCTGGTGGTCGTCACCGCCGCGGGCACCATCACCGGCAACAGCGTGCTAGACGGCCACACCCAAGCTCAAACGGTCGCACTGGAATACGGACATGCCGGTCCGGACGGGCAGCCGGTGCCGGGCGGGCGGCTGACGCCGTACGATCTGGGGCCCGCTCCGTCCTGGCGCAACCTGCGCTTCGACCGCAAGCAGATCCCGGCCGACGCGACCTACGTCCGGGTGATCGGCGAGAACCTGTCGCTGAACCTGGGCGACTGGATCGCCGTCACGCCGCCGCGGGTTCCGCAGGTGCAGACCCTCCAGCAATACGTCGGTCGTACCCAACCGGTGCTGATGGACTGGGCTGTGGGCCTTGCCTTCCCGTGCCAGCAGCCGATGCTGGTGGCCAACGGGGTGACCGAGGTACCCAAGTTCCGCATCACGCCGGACTACACCGCCAAGATGCACGACACCGACACCTGGCAGGACGGCATCAACGGCGGCCTGCTGGGCATCACCGACGTGCTGCTGCGGGCCCGTGTGATGTCCACGTACCTGTCCGATGACTGGGGCCGGGACTGGGGTTCACTGCGACAGTTCACCACCGTGGTCGACGCGCGGCCCGCCGAATTGGAGTTGGGTCACGCCACGCACAGCGGGCTGTATTCGCCCGGACGGATGCGGATCGAAGCGTAGGGAGTCCAGCGGGGGCGGGCTCCGACGCTAGGTGCAGCAGTTGGGATCCAACGCGGTGCACAGCGCTTGCATCGCGTCGGGGCGCACCCGGTGCAGCATGTTCATCCCGCGGCGCTCCGAGGTCACGATGCCGGCCTTGCGCAGTTGGTTGAGGTGATGGCTGACGGTCGACTCGGCCAGCCCCAGGATGCCCGCGAGGTCACCGGAAGTTTGTTCCCCCTCGGCCGAACTGAACAGGTACGACACGATCTTCACCCGTACCGGATCGGCGAGCGCCTTGAGCCTCAGGGCGACGTGCAGTGCATCGTCATCGCTCATCGGTCCCGACGCGACCGGCGCGCAACACACCGGTGCGGTCGTATCGATCACCGGCAACGCTTTTGGCATACCCCCATCGTGCCACAAATATTGACATATATCGAAAAGGTGGGCATGCTGGCTCCGTCGAATGAATTCGATATATATCTCACAACCCCGGGGGTGGCCCAGCATGTCGCGGATACAACTGGCTCTCAACGTCGACAATCTCGACGAAGCAATTGCTTTCTATTCCAAGCTCTTTCGCTCCGAGCCGACCAAACGCAAGCCCGGCTACGCCAATTTCACGGTCACCGACCCGAAGCTGAAGTTGGTCCTGCTGGAAAACGCCGGTAG
>Ga0164242_10008758_pt1 | contig 10967 bp, 8 predicted proteins | sample OricomgcompostMG_FD_108783 | JGI IMG/M metagenome (GOLD analysis project Ga0164242, IMG submission 108783) | Miracle-Growth compost microbial communities from Emeryville, California, USA - Original compost - Miracle growth compost (MG) ...
CCGGATGTGGTGATGGGGCATTCGGTGGGTGAGATCGCCGCGGCGTGTGTGGCGGGGGTGTTGTCGCTGCGGGATGCGGCGCGGTTGGTGGCGGCCCGGGGTGCGTTGATGGCGGCGCTGCCGCCCGGCGGTGTGATGGTGGCGGTGACCGCGACCGAGGCGCAGGTGGCGCCGCTGGTGGGTGGTGGGGTGAGCATCGCGGCGGTCAACGGCCCCGACGCGGTGGTGCTCTCCGGTGAGCAGGAAGCCGTGTCGGCGGTGGCGGAGCGGTTGGCCGGCTCGGGCGCGCGGGTGCACCGGTTGGCGGTCTCGCATGCGTTTCACTCGGCCCTGATGGAGCCGATGCTGGACGGTTTTGCCGCCGCGGCGGCCGGTATCGAGCCGCGGCCCCCGCGAATCCCTTTGGTGTCCAACCTGACCGGACAACTCGCCGGCCCCGGCTACGGCACGCCACAGTACTGGGTCGAGCACGTCCGCCGGCCGGTCCGGTTCGTCGACGGTGTGCGGCTGGCCGAATCCCAGGGTGCCGGCGTGTTCCTGGAAGTCGGCCCGGGCGCGGCCCTGACGGCCGCGGTGGACCAATCGCTGAGCACCGAGGGCGCCACCGCGATCGCCACCCTGCCCAAGGACCGCCCCGAGACCGAATCGGCGCTGCACGCGGCCGGGCACCTGTTCACCCGCGGCCACCGCCTCGACTGGGCGGGTGTGTTCGCCGGCCTGCCCGCCCGTCGCGTCGATCTGCCGACGTATGCCTTTGCACGCGAACGCTTTTGGCTGGGCGGCGCATCGTTGGCCGGCGCCCCGGCGGGAGCGGCGCCGGTGGGGGGCGGCACGCGTGCCCCCGAGCTGGCGCACCGCCTGCACGCACTGCCCCGCGACGAACAGCAGCGGGTGCTGCGCGAATTGGTCTGCGAGCACGCGGCCGCGGTGCTCGGGCACCCCGGCGGTGACGCCATCGACCCCGACCGCGCCTTCGCCGATCTCGGGTTCGACTCACTGATCGGGGTCGAATTGCGCAACCGCCTCACCACGCATACCGGGACGGCGTTGTCGCGCACCCTGATCTTCGACTACCCGACGCCGGCCGCGCTGGCCGACCATCTTCGCCAGCAACTGCTGCACGACGAGGACCCGGAATCCGACGACGAGAGAATCTGGTCGGCGCTGCGCAGAATTCCGCTGCGCGAGCTGCGGCGGACCGGATTGCTCGACAAACTCCTATTGCTCGCCGGTATGCCGGAAACCGCGACCACCGACGCGAAAATCAGCGACGCGGATATCGACTCGTTAAGCCCCGACGCGCTGATCGCGATGGCGCTGAACTCGGCGGACGACGACGAGGCCGAATGACGAAATCCCCGCTGGCCGACCCGATTACACGCACCGAAAATCGGCCCAATAACACATGTGTTCAATACATCGAACTTTTGCGCGACCCCATCCGAACGCATAAACTTCGGGGTTTAGCGGGAATCGTGTCCAAGTCGGTTGGCAATCAAGAGAGTAAAGCATGAGCGTCATCGCGGGTGTGTTCGGCGCCGTGCCGCCGCATCGTTACAGCCAACGCGAAATCACCGACGAGATCGTGAAGTTCCCCGCGCTACGCGAACACGAAGAGGTCGTCCGGCGCCTGCACGCCGCCGCCAAGGTCAACAGCCGCCACTTCGTGCTGCCGCTGCAGCAGTACCACTCGCTGACCGATTTCGGCGAGGTCAACGAGATCTTCATCGACAAGGCCGTCCAAATCGGCTGCGACGCATTACTCGGCGCCCTCGACGAGGCGGGCCTGCGGCCGCAGGACATCGACATGATCGCCACCACCACGGTCACCGGGGTGGCGGTGCCGTCGCTGGACGCCCGGATCGCCGGGCGGCTGGGCCTGCGCCCCGACGTGCGCCGAGTGCCGCTGTTCGGGCTGGGCTGCGCGGCCGGGGCCGCGGGGGTGGGCCGGTTGCACGATTACCTGCGTGGCGCTCCTGACGGCGTCGCCGCCCTGGTGTCGGTCGAGCTGTGTTCGCTCACCTTCCCGACGGTCAAGCCGACGGTGTCGGGACTGGTCGGGACGGCGATGTTCGGGGACGGCGCCGCCGCGGTGGTCGCCGTGGGGGACCGGCGCGCCGAGCGGCTCGGCGCCACCGGCCCCGACATCCTGGACTCGCGCAGCCGGCTCTATCCGGAAACGCTGCACATCATGGGTTGGAACATCGGCTCGGCCGGAATGCAGCTGGTGATGTCCCCGGAACTGCCGGCCGTCGTCGAAAAGCACCTGGCCGACGACGTGACCGGCTTCCTCGCCGCCCACGGCCTGACCACCGGCGACGTCGGCGCGTGGATCACCCACCCGGCCGGCCCCAAGGTCATCACGGCGATCGCCGCGACGCTCGACCTGCCCGCGGAGGCGCACGAACTGACCTGGCGTTCGCTCGGCGAGGTCGCCAACCTGTCGTCGGCGTCGGTGCTGCACATCCTGCGCGACACCATCGCCAAGCCGCCCCCGGCCGGCAGCCCGGCGCTGATGCTGGCCGTGGGTCCCGGCTTCGGTTCCGAGCTGGTGCTACTGCGCTGGCACTGAGTCGATCACCTCGACCGTGAGGCCCGGCGTGGGCCGCAGCGCGGCGACATTGGCCGCGCGCAGGCGCTGAGCGGGTAACCGCAGCCGGGTGCGGGCCAGCAGCCGCGCGAGCATCACCGTCATCTCGGTGGTGGCCATCGCGGCCCCCACGCAGCGGTGCAGCCCCGCACTGAACGGGATGAACTCGTGCGGCGCCGGCCGGCGATACCCGGGAGCATCGGGGTTCCACCGTTCGGGCGCGAATCTCATTGGCTCGGGCCATATTTCAGGAAGCCGGTGGGTGACGTACGGGCTGAAGATCAACAGCCGCCCCGATCGGATCCGCCTGCCCTCGAAGCGCAGATCGCGCATCACCCGGCGCGCGGAGATCACCCCGGGCGGGTACAGCCGCAGGGTTTCGTGAACGACGCCGTTCAGGTAGGTCAACCCGCTCAGGTCGGCCGCGGCCGGCGGCCGTCCGGCGAGTACCCGCCGCACCTCGCCGGCCGCCGCGGCCCACGCGCCGGGCTGCGACAGCAGCAGGTAGACCGCCCAGGCCAGCGCGCCGCTGGTGGTCTCGTAGCCGGCCGTGACGAGCGACACGATGGCATCGCGGATCTCGTTGTCGCTCAACGCATAACCCTCGTCGCCGCGGCCGTCGATCAACATGGTCAACATGTGGTCGTCCGGGTTGGGCGCAGCGCGGGCCTCGGCGATCAGAGTGTCGACAAGGTTGTTGATGCGCTGTCGCGCGGCCATCGCCCGCCGCCACGCCGGGGCGTTGATCCGCCGCTGCAGGCCCACCAGTTGCGGCGGCTGGTGGGTCAGGTCGAGCAGCGGCTGCAGGTGTTCGCCGAGGGCGTCGGAGTGCACGGCCAAGCGCGGGCCGAACAGACTTTCGGCGGTGCTGCGCCGCACCGCCGCGCGGCAGTGCTGGTAGACGTCCAGCCGCTGCCCGGGCCGCCAGCCGTCGATGACCCGGTCGATGCACGACACCATGGTGGTCACATAGTCCTGGATCTGCCGGTGCCGCAGCCCGGGGGCTACCACGCTGCGGCGGCGCCGGTGGTCGTCGCCGTCGCTGACGATCAGCGCGGTGGGCCCGTCGACCAGGGCCAGGTTCTCGAACGTCGCCCGCCAGCTGAAGGCGTCGGCGTTGGCGAACACAAACTTGTTTGCCTCGGCCCCGAGCAGCAGGGTGTAGCCGCGCCGGCCCGCCCCGGCGTCGATTACCGGGCCCCGGCGCCGGTACAGCGCGAGCAATGCCTCACCGGGCCGGTAGCGCACGGGTCTCATTCGAGCAGCTCCGACAGTTCCAGCCAGCGGCTCTCGGCCGCGGCGACCTCGTCCTCCAGCGCGCGCAGCTCACGGGTGAGCCGGGTGATGCCGACGTGATCGGACTGGTCGTGCGCGGCGAGCTCCTCGTGCTTGTCCTTGATTTGTTCGGCCAGCCGCGCCAGCCGGCGGTCGGCCGCGGCCAGCTCCTTCTCCGCGGCGCGCCGCTGCGCGCCCGACATCGCTTGCGGCGCAATGGGAGTCGGCCCGGCGGGCGGTGCCGCGTCGCGCCGCTGGGCGGCCAGCCGCAGATACTCGTCGATGCCGCCGGGCAGATGCCGCAACCGGCCGTCGAGCACCGCGTACTGCTGATCGGTGACCCGCTCCAGCAGGTAGCGGTCGTGCGAGACGACGATCAGCGTGCCCGGCCAGGAGTCGAGCAGATCCTCCATGGCGGCGAGCGTGTCGGTGTCGACGTCGTTGGTCGGCTCGTCCAGCAGCAACACGTTGGGCTCGGACAGCAGCGTCAGCATCAGCTGCAGCCGCCGCCGCTGGCCGCCGGACAGGTCGCCGACCCGCGCCGCGAGCTGGCCCCGGCCGAAACCGAGCCGCTCCAGCAGTTGGGCCGGCGTCACCTCACGGCCGTCCACCCGATAGCCGGCGCGCGGCCGGCCCAGCACGTCGCTGATCCGGTCGTCGGCGATCGCGGCCAGCTCCGCTCCCCGCTGGTCGAGCACGCCGAGCTGGACGGTCTTGCCGCGCTTGACCCGCCCGCTGTCGGGCCGCACGGTGCCGTCGATCAAGCCCAGCAGGGTCGACTTGCCGGCGCCGTTGGCCCCGACGATGCCGGTGCGCTCGCCGGGGGCGATCCGCCATTCGACGTCGCGCAGCACCGGGCGCCCGTCAAAGGAGACCGACACGTCGAGCAGGTCCACCACGTCCTTGCCGAGCCGGGCGGTGGCCAGCTTGGCCAGCTCGACGCTGTTGCGCAGCGGCGGGACGTCGGCGATCAGCTGGTTGGCCGCCTCGATCCGGAACTTGGGCTTGGAGGTGCGCGCCGGCGCGCCGCGGCGCAACCAGGCCAGCTCCTTGCGCATCAGGTTCTGCCGCTTGGCCTCGGCGGCCGCGGCCATCCGGTCGCGCTCGACGCGTTGCAGGACGTAGGCCGCGTAGCCGCCGTCGAACGGTTCGACGATCCCGTCGTGCACCTCCCAGGTGGTGGTGGCGACCTCGTCGAGGAACCAGCGGTCGTGGGTGACCAGCAGCAGCCCGCCGGTGTTGCGGGCCCACCGCTGCCGCAGATGCCCGGCCAGCCAGGTGATGCCCTCGATGTCCAGGTGGTTGGTCGGCTCGTCGAGCGCGATGACGTCCCACTCGCCGATCAGCAACCGGGCCAGCTGCACCCGGCGGCGCTGACCACCCGACAGCGTGGAAACGCTTGCCCGCCAATCGATGTCGGAGACCAGGCCGGCCACCACGTCGCGCACCCGCGGGTCGCCGGCCCACTGGTGTTCGGCTGCGTCGCCGACCAGTGTCCAGCCCACGCTGTGGTCCGGGTCCAACGTGTCGGCCTGGCTGAGCGCGCCGACCCGCAGCCCGCTGCGCCGGGTGACCCGGCCGGCGTCGGGTTGTTGTTCGCCGGTCAGCAGCCGCAGCAGGCTTGATTTGCCGTCGCCGTTGCGCCCGACGATGCCGATGCGGGCGCCGTCGTTGACCCCGAGCGTGATCGACTCGAAGACCACCTGTGTCGGGTATTCCAGGTGTACGGCCTCAGCTCCCAGTAGGTGCGCCACCGGCCCGACCCTAGCGCGGCGACGATGCCGGCCGGTGACGGCCGGAGGAGGAGTCGTGCAATCCGACCCTGCGCGGTCATTCCAGGGTCAGCAGGGCGTGGTCGACCTGGCGCTGCATTCCCGGGGACGCCTTGCTGGCCACCGCGTCCAGGAACCGGCCGGCGACGTCGCGCAGCTTGAGGTTGGTTTCCTGCGAGCGCCACACCAGGATGTCGAACGCCCGCTCGGCGGAGATGCCATAGGCGGCCATCAGCACCCCCTTGGCCTGCTCGATGCGGGCCCGGGAGTCGGCCACCGCCGAGAGCACGTTGGTGATGTCGGAGTGCAGCGAGTCGGTGACGTCGACGTAGAAGCCGGAGGTGCCGGCCAGCGCGCCGGAGTCGTCGAGCATCCGATCGCCCGCGACGACGACCCAGTGGGTGCGTCCGGCGGTGTCGATGATGCGGTGCCGGCTGCTGAACGGCTTGCCCTGCATCACCTGGTCCAGCACGGCCGCCACCCGCTCGCGGTCGTCGGGGTGCTTGTGCTGCAACAGCAGCTCCGTGCTGGGCTGCACCTGCCCGGGCCGGTAGCCGTGCATGCGCGCCACCGCGTCCGACCACTCCCAGCGGTGGCCGTCCAGGAAGAACCGGAACCTGCCGACGCGCTGCGGCTCACCCAGCCCCAGCACCCGCTCGACCGCGCTGAGGTCGCCGTCGCCCTCGTCGACGTCCGAGCCGAGCGGCTCCGCACACGGGACGGTTTCGTCGTTGGAATTCACTGTCATGGCCGCCAGATCCCTTCCATGCAACCGCTGGGAGAAGTTGACATATCGATTCCCCGTTTGGCGCGCTTCCATACCTGCTCGTGCTGGGGAGGCGCTCAGTGTGTGATCGAGGTTGCCGGCCAACCTGAAGCACGCGTTGGTCGAAGTTGTTGCTCGCACACTCGCGGTGTCAAGGTGCGTCCCGTCAACCGTTCATGTGACTGCGGGATCCCATGGTTGTGGTGATAGGAGTCGAGCTGGCCACCGTCCAGTTTTGATGAGGTGTGCGGTCTCTTCGCGCAGGATGTTGCCGACTTTTGCGGTGACTTCTCGTGGGAGCTCTAGGTTGGACGTGGCCGCGACACCGACCCTGTGAGTAAGGGGTGGCTCGGTCAACGGGGTGTATCGCAATTGATTGGAGTCAATTTCGTTGAGGCAGGCGGAAAGCGGGAGAACTCCGTAGACGAGGCCGGCCGCAACGAGCCGTTTGGTCAGCGCTAGGGAATCTGTGGCTATTCGCCAGCTGATCTTGACTTTCCTTCGCAGCGCGGCATTTTCGATCACGTTCCCGATACCGGTGTGTGATCGAGGGACCACCAGTGGTAGCTCTACGAGTTCGGTGAAGGGCATCATCTGACCGGAATCGAGGCCCGAGGTCGCTGCGCCGACGACCACGAGGTCTTCGGTGAGTAGATCGCGGTAGAAGATTCGGTCGTCCGGCACTGGGTTGATCACAGCGACGTCGACGGCGCCCTTCAACATCGCTTCGACGAGCTGGTCGGTGCTTCCGGTCTCCACGGAGAAAGTCACCTTCGGAAAAGCGGCGGCCAAGCTGGACAGCAGGTGTGCAGCGAAGACGTCGACCGTTGTGTCGAGTATGCCTAGGCGGACGCCGCGCGCGAGCCTGGCTATCGGTGATCCGGCGTATTGCATGGCCAGCTCGAGTTGGCGCAGCGGTGCAGCGGTGGATGCTCGTAGCCGTTCCCCCTCCTCGGTCAGTTGCACCCCGCGGCGGGTTCGGCGGAAGAGCGCGACACCGAGGTCCTCTTCGAGCAGGCGGATCTGGCGGCTCAGCGCCGGCTGCGCGATGCCGAGCGAGGCGGCCGCGCCGGTGATCGAGCCCTGTTCTGCGATGCGCAGGAAGTACTTCAGCCGATGAGTGTCCACTGCTGCACAGATATACCAGGCATCAAGAATCGGTATGACTGCGTTCCGTAATTGGTATTACCTCATCGGTCGTCCCCGGCTCTAACGTCGCAACCGAGCGAGCACGTTCTAATGCGATAACGCGCTGATATGTCGTGTGTATCGCCTCCGGTGAAGGGAGCCGTCGTGACAATCCAGGATGAAAAGCAGGACTGGGCAGAAGTGCTGGGGTTTGACCGGCTGCCGGAGCACATTGTCGATAAGCGGGTCACCGAGTTGATGGATCTGTCCGGCAAGAAGGCTGTTGTCACTGGCGCCGGGGGAGACGGCCTGGGTCAGGCGATCGCCAATCGGCTGGGCGGGCTGGGTGCCGACATCGCGCTGATTGGCCGCACGCTGGAAAAAGTGCAACGTCGTGGTCGCGAAGTCGAGGAACGCTGGGGGGTCAAGACGGTCGCGATCAGCGCCGACATGTCGGACTGGGATCAAGTGCATAATGCCGTGCGCGAGGCGCACTGGCAGCTGGGTGGTCTCGACATCATGGTCAACAACCCGGTGATGGTCGCCGGAGGGCTGTTCGAGACTCAGACCAAGGAGCAGATCGACTTCACCGTGCTCGGCAGCCTGACGATGATGATGTACGGCGCACACGCCGCACTGCAGTTCCTGCTTCCTCAGGGGTCGGGGAAGATCATCAATATCGGCTCGGTCGGTGGTCGTATCCAGCAGCGGGGCCTTGTTGTGTACAACGCGTGTAAGGCCGGTGTGATCGGGTTCACCCGCAACCTTGCCCATGAGGTGGCTCTGCGCGGAGTGAACGTGCTTGGCGTGGCGCCCGGCATCATGCTCAATCCCCAACTCAAGCAATATGTTTTGGATCCGCAGGACGACCAGGAGCGCGCGGGACGCGATGCGATGATTGAGGCGATCACACAGCAGGTGCAGCTCGGCCGGGCCTCGCTTCCGGAGGAAGCCGCGAATATGGTTGCCTTCCTTGCTACCGAGGCCGCCGATTATCTGTGCGGTCAGACCATCGATGTCGCCGGCGGACAGTGGATGGGCTGATCCAATGCCGGCAGTCAACGATCTCCTGCAAACCGCGGTTGCCCAGACCGGTCTCGACGATTTCGGGGATGATTCCTTTCGAGAAGGCCTCGAGATACTGTTGACGTCGCTGCGCGATGAGGCCCGGCTCAACGCCAAAGGTGAGGCCTTCATCTATCCGCGGATCACCGCATACCTTGCTCAGCGGCTGCAGGTCGAGGATTGGTACCGCCGGCATCCCGAGATCGACGAGGTGTCCCTCGAGTCTCCGCTGATCGGGCTCGGCTTGCCGCGCACAGGGTCGACGGCATTGTCGATGCTGCTCGCTCAGGACCCCGATGTCCGGTATCTGCGCAAATGGGAGTCCTCCCAACCGTGTCCGCCGCCGTCGACCGTGTGCGGTGTGGATCCGCGCATCCCGCCCGGCAAGGGGGAAATGATCGGCACTCGCCACCATGTGCCCACGGACGCCAACGGGCCGATGGAATGTCACGAGCTGATGGCTCTGAGTTTCGCCTCCCACCTGTTCCAGTCGCTGGCCCAAGTTCCCACCTATTCGGCGTGGCTGGTGGCCGACGCCGACCTCACCTCGGCGCTCGCGTACGAGCGTCGGGTGCTCAAGCTGCTGGCCTGGGGTGAGCCGACGCGGCCGTGGAGGCTGAAATGCCCCTCGCACGTGCTCTGGCTTGACCGCCTGGCCGCGGTCTTCCCAGACGCCAAATTCGTGATGACGCACCGTGATCCCACCGACGTCATCCTGTCAGTCGCCGACCTCTACGCCGACATCATCGGCCAGTTCACCGACGACATCGACCGCCCCTATATCGGGCGGCTCAACGTCGAGCATTGGTCGTTGGGCATGGCCCGCACGCTGCAGTTCCGGGCAGCGGGCAACGATAACCGGTTCTATGACATCGACTTTCGCGCGATGCAGGCCGACCCGATCGGCGAGGTGACGGGATTATATCGCTGGCTTGGCGAACAGGTCAGCGACGAATTCGAGGGCCGAATGAACAGCTGGTGGGCGCAGGCGGCAACCGAGCGCGAACCCAGCAGCCATGCTGACCCTGTTCAGTTCGGGATCGACCTGGATTCGATACGGCCGCTGTTCGCCGACTACATCACGGCCGCCGCCGACTGGACCGCACACGCCGACATCTAGGAGAGCCATGGCTATTGACCTCACTGGTGGCATCGACCCATCGCGCGAACTCGTGTTCGCTGAGCGTCCAGAGAACCCGGAGATGCGAGACTCGGTGAGCTTCTGGGTCGTCGACGATCGCGGCGAGATCGGCCTGCCGAGGATCGGAATCGAAGCCGTCGCAGCCAATTGGGATGCCCACGACATCCAAGTCAACGTCGCTTACCCCGACGGTCGGGTGTACCGCCTGAGAGCCAACGGTCCGTCCCTGCCCGCGGCGGGACCGGACGGCCGGCCGACGGTGTTGGGGGCAGGGGGATTGGCGTTCCGCTGCGTCGAACCATTTCACACATGGACGATGACCTACGAGGGCAAGGCCGTGCAGACGTCGTCGGCCGATCTGGTCAGCGGGCGCAAGGACGGCCCGTTGGTCGACGTCGCTTTTGAGGTTGAGGCCGCGATGGCGGTGCCGCCCTGGGTTCAGGGCGCCTTACACACCGATGCAGGCCAACAACTGAAGTCATCCATCGAGGGCAACCTGATGGGCGGCCCCCGCTATGAACAACTCTTTCGGGCGGCCGGGTCGGTGACGGTCGACGGCAGCGAGCGGCGGTTCAGCGGCAGTGGTCTGCGGATCCGCCGCCAAGGGGTGCGCAAGCTAGCCGGCTTTTGGGGGCATGCCTGGCAGTCGGCGGTGTTTCCGAGCGGAAAAGCGTTCGGCTACATCGCCTATCCGCCGCGGCCGGCCGGCCAGCCCACGTTCAACGAGGGCTACGTCTTTACCGGCGACGGGCCGCTGATCCCGGCGCGCGTCGTGCGGGCGCCGTGGCTGACGCGGTTGCAGGCCCTGGGCGAAGACGTGTCACTGGTATTGGAAACCGGCCACGGCGTCGTCGCCGTCGAGGGAGAGACGGTGTTCTCCACCCACGACATCCATCACGACGACGACTCCTACTCCGTACATGCCATGAAGAAGGAGATGCCCAGTTTCCCCGCACTGCAGCAAGCCGGTGTGCGCTACCGCTGGGACGGCGAGGAGACCTACGGCATGCTCGAACGCTCCAACCCGCTCGACAAGATTCATCGGGACTGAACTGCCGTGGCGGACAACAAAGTAGCTCTCATCACCGGAGCCGCGCGTGGGCAGGGACGTGCCCACGCGGTGCGGCTCAGCGCCGGCGGCGCCGACGTCATCGCGGTCGACATCGCCGGGCAACTACCCGAAAGCGTCCCATATGAGTCGCCGACTCCCGACGATCTCGCCGAGACCGC
>Ga0164242_10008759_pt1 | contig 10966 bp, 8 predicted proteins | sample OricomgcompostMG_FD_108783 | JGI IMG/M metagenome (GOLD analysis project Ga0164242, IMG submission 108783) | Miracle-Growth compost microbial communities from Emeryville, California, USA - Original compost - Miracle growth compost (MG) ...
CACCTTGGTGGCCGAGCGGATCGCCAGGCCGTCGTACTGGCCGATGATCGCCTTGAGTTCTTCCGGCGTCTTGCCGGTGATCACGTCGACGTCGCAGCCCTGCTCCTTGAGGATGCGTTCGGCATTGGGGTCCATCTTGTCGGAAATGAGGACTTTGGGTTTGTTCGACATTGTTCGATCCAATCGAAAATCGTCATGCTGAACTCTGTTCAGCACCCATCGAGCCTCCGAGAGCGGAGACCGATGTGGAGAAATGAAACCTGAAACAAGTTCAGGATGACGGAGTAAGAGCGATTACAGCTCGCCGTTCTTCAGGCGCTCGTAGGCCCACTCGATCCACGGCAGCAGGCGCTTGATGTCCTCCTGCTCGACCGAGCCGCCGCACCAGATGCGCAGCGAAGGGGGCGCGTCGCGATAGCCGTTGAAGTCGTAGCCCACGTCCATCTTCTCGAGCGTCGAGGCGATCTTCTTCGGCACGGCGGCCTGCTCCTCGGGGCTGAGGCTCTCGTACCAGTCGCCCTGGAAGACCATGCACACGCCGGTGTTGGTCCGCTTCGCCGGATCGGCCACCATGTTGCGGAGCCACGGCGTCGCCTCGATCCAGTCGAACACGGTCTGCGCGTTGCGGTTGGCGCGTTCGAACATCGCCTGGCGCCCGCCGATCGACCTGGCCCATTCGAGGGCGACGATGTAGTCCTCGGTCGCCAGCATCGACGGGGTGTTGATCGTAGCGCCTTCGAAGATCGCACGGTTGATCTTGCCGCCCTTCTTGATGCGGAACAGCTTGGGCAACGGCCAGGCAGGATCGTAGCTCTCGATCCGCTCGACGGCCTTGGGGCTGAGGATCAGCATGCCGTGCTGGGCTTCGGAGCCCATCACCTTCTGCCACGAATAGGTAGTGGCATCGAGCTTGGCCCAGTCCATCTCCATCGCGAAAACGGCGCTGGTGGCGTCGTTGATGGTCACGCCGCCGCGGCCCGGCGCGAGCCAGTCGGTATTGGGGATCTTCGCGCCGCTCGTCGTGCCGTTCCATGTGAAGACGACGTCGTTGTCCTGCGGGATCGAGGCAAGATCGGGGATTTCGCCGTAGTCGGCGTCGAGCGCGGTCAGGTTCGGCAGCTTGAGCTGCTTGACCGCATCCTGGATCCACACATTGCCGAAGCTCTCCCACGCCGCCACGGTGGCCGGCCGATCGGCGCCGAGCATCGTCCACATCGCGCATTCAAGCGCGCCGGTGTCGGAGCCGGGCATGATGCCGACGAGGTAATCCTCCGGCACGCCGAGCAGCTCTTTGGAGAGGTCGATCGCGTACTTCAGGCGGCTCTTGCCGAGCGCCGAGCGGTGCGAGCGGCCGAGCGAGCGGGTGTCGAACTTGTCGAGCGACCAGCCGGGCGGCTTGGCGGTGGGACCGGAAGAAAAGAAGGGGCGCTCCGGACGGAGCTTCGGTTCATTAGACATATAGTCTCTCCTTGCAGAGAGCACGCGCGGCGTTGGGACCGCGTGGCCCGTCGCGGCCCCTACAGGCCGCCGGGCCATAGTCAAGCTCGGATGAGGTTGCGTTTGATACCGGTTATCCGGTTCGGTCAGCGAGGGATTGCACGCCGGGCCTGCCGGTGATCGCCCAGACCCCTAGCGTGAGCGGGCGCGGCGCGGACGGCGCTTCTTCTCGCTCGTGGTGCGTCCGGCCTTCCCACCATCATCCTCAAGGGCTTCGCGACGTCGCCGGCGAATCGTCCGGCCGGCTTCTTCGTATGGCGGCGGATCGTCCGGCTCCGGCAGCGGCGCGGTCATCCCGGTTTCGAGCCCCGATTGCAACCACAGCCGGACCGCTTCGGCGGCATGGTTGGCGCGCAGCTTGGTCATCATGTTGGCGCGGTGAATTTCGACCGTGCGCGGGCTGATCTCGAGCTCGCGCGCGATGATCTTGTTCGAGCTGCCAAGCGACAGCAGTTCGAGGACCTCGCGCTCACGCTTGCTTAACGCGGAGACCCGGCGGCGCGCGTCGGCCGCGCGCAGACGGTTACGCCCCTGTGCGTCGGCTTCGGCGACGACGCGCGCAAGCGATTGCGCCAGGCGTCCGGCTTCTAGCGGCAGTTGCAGGTAATCGAGGGCTCCATTTCTGATCGCGCTGACCACCCGATCGATCTCCGGCTCCTCGGAGCACATGACCACCGGCAGCCAGATGCCGCGCTCTCCCAGCCGTTCGAACAATTCCTCAAGCGAACGGTCCAGGGCCCGCTGGCGCAGCAGGATGATCCCGCTGCCGGGCAGGCGATCGAGCAACTCCGCAAGGTTCGAGTAAACCTCGGCATGATGGCCCAAGGCAAAAGCCGTGCGCGCCTGCTCGGCGCGCGAGCGGCTGTCGCCATCGACGATGTGAAGGACGAGACGTTGTTCCATGGCCGGACGATGGCTCACCACGCCCGGCGCGCGCACCCGAAGGCCGTTCGGAAATGAACCTTGAGCAGTTGCAAAAACCGCCGAACGCGGCAGCCATCCTGACCCATTTTTGCCTCCATTTCGGAGGGAAATGAGTATTCTTCCGGTCGTCAAATGTCCTGAGAGGATAAGCCCTTATGTCTTTTAGCCTAGGCCTTCACCCCTATTCGGCGCGGTCTCACGATAGAAGCTGTAGTCGGGTAACGAGTGAAAGGCCTCCCGCAGTGCCTCGCTCCAGCCGGACGAAACGGATTGGAAGTAGGGATCGCTCGCCTCTATCCGCTTCTGGTGCGTCGGCGCGAAGGCGTCGCGCTCGATCACCATCAAGTCGAGCGGCAGACCGACCGAGAGGTTCGCCTTGAGCGTGGAATCGAAGCTCACCATCAGCAGCTTCACCGCGTCCTCGAAGCTGAGATTGCGGTCGTAGCCACGAATCAGGATCGGCCGGCCGTACTTCGTCTCGCCGACCTGGAAGAAGGGTGTATCCCAACTTGCCTCGATGAAATTGCCTTCCGGGTAGATCAGGAACAGCCGCGGCTCCATGCCCTTGATTTGTCCAGCCAGAATCAGCGAGGCGGTGAAGCGCCCCCTGCCCTGCTCACCGTTCTCTTCCTGCGTCTCGAGCACCACTTCGCGCAAGGCCCTGCCAGTCTCGACAGCAGCCTGGAACATCGTCGGCACGCCGAGCAGCGAGTGGTGGCGCTCGTCCGGGATCTTGGTCCGTTCCTCCAGCCGGCTGATCACCGCTTGGGTCGTGGCAAGGTTGCCCGCGGTCATTAGCGCGACGATCCGCTCGCCAGGGATCGACCAGTGGAACATCTTGCGGAACACAGAGATGTTGTCGACGCCGGAATTGGTCCGCGTGTCGCTCATCAGCACAAGCCCGCGGTCCATCACCATGCCCACGCAATAGGTCATCCGGCGTCCAGTTCGGCCAGGACCGCGCGAATGCACTCGGCCGAATTGGGGAAGCCGACATGATTACAGCGCACGGCGATCGCCCGATCGCGCTCGTCGGAGCGGCCTCGCGAGGCGCGCGGCGCGACGACGCCGTCACGCGGGCTCCAGATGGCGACCGTCTCAACCGGCGGCTTTTCCGGCAGCCGCGCCTCGACAGGCGGCTCATCCACCGCGTGGCCGGCGACGAGGTGATAGATGCGCCACGCGTTGTTGTCGTAGGGCGAACCGGAGAACGGCGAGCCCATCGTGATCACCTTGGCGACCGCATCCGGGTGGCGCTTGGCCAGCTCGCGGGCGAACACGCCGCCGAGGCTCCAGCCGACCAGCACCACCGGCTGCCCGTAGCGCTCCCGCACCGTGAGGATGCGTTCGGAGAGCTTCTCGAACAGCTCCGGCGTGACGCCGAGATTGAAGCCCATGCCCCAGCGCTTGGCCTTGTGCCCGGCGCGCTCGAGCTGGTGAGCCATGTAGCGCATGCGCCACGGGCTGGTGCCGAAGCCGGGCAGCAGGATCACGATCCGCCGCTTCTTCGCTTGCTGAACCACGAGCGGCGGCTGCAGCGCGCGGCGCAGGGGTTCGCCCAACTCGCCCAACTCGCCCAGCAGGAACTTCAGCGCCGGATTGCGCGAACCCTCGGGCTGGGGCCGCCGCGCCAGCTCCACCCGGCGCGCGACTTCCCGCCAGCCGGGCCGTGCTGGCGGCACAGTCTCGATGTGAGGATCGATTGCGGCTGATCGAGCCATGCGCTCCCGTTCGGCGGCGGTCATCTCCGGCTTCACCAACGCCCGATCCCGCAAGACGGTTTCATGGCCGGCATCGTAACGCGCGGCGCGCGCGCTGCCAACGGGGCCGATCCGCCGCCGAACGGCATGCCTCCGGCCGTTGCATGGCCGCGCTTTGTTCTCCATATGCCTGCCATGGCCGAACTCGTGATCCGCCGCGGGCTGGAAGAGCCCGACACCTCAGGCACGTTCAAGCCGCACAAGCCCGAACGCCCCGAAAAGGCGATGGGCGGGCGGCGGTTCGAGATCGTCTCCGACTATCAGCCCGCCGGCGACCAGCCGACCGCGATCCGCGAACTGGTCGAGTCCGCACGGGAAGGCGAGCGCACACAAGTGCTGCTCGGCGTCACCGGCAGCGGCAAGACCTTCACCATGGCCAAGGTGATCGAGGAACTGCAGCGTCCGGCCCTCGTCCTCGCCCCCAACAAGATTCTCGCCGCGCAGCTCTACGGCGAGTTCAAGAGCTTCTTCCCGGAGAATGCGGTCGAGTATTTCGTCAGCTACTACGACTACTACCAGCCCGAAGCCTACGTGCCGCGGTCGGACACCTACATCGAGAAGGAAAGCTCGGTGAACGAGGCGATCGACCGGATGCGCCACTCGGCCACGCGCGCGCTGCTGGAGCGTGACGACGTGATCATCGTCGCCTCCGTCTCCTGCCTCTACGGCATCGGCTCGGTCGAGACCTATTCGGCTATGATCTTCGATCTCAAGAAAGGCCAGAGCGTCGACCAGCGCGAGATCATCCGCAAGCTCGTCGCGCTGCAGTACAAGCGCAACGACGCTGCCTTCCAACGCGGCAATTTCCGCGTGCGCGGCGACAGCCTGGAGATTTTCCCGAGCCACTACGAAGACCGGGCCTGGCGAGTGACCTTCTTCGGCGACGACATCGAGGACATCGCGGAGTTCGATCCGCTGACCGGCAAGAAAGACGCCAGCCTGGATGCGGTGCGCATCTACGCCAACAGCCACTATGTCACCCCCGCGCCGACGATGAAGCAGGCAATGCAGGCGATCCGGTTCGAGCTGGAGGAACGGCTCAAGGAACTGCACGCCGAAGGCCGCCTGCTGGAAGCCCAGCGGCTGGAGCAGCGGACCAACTTCGACCTCGAGATGATCGCCGCCACCGGTTCCTGCGCCGGCATCGAGAACTACAGCCGCTTCCTCACCGGCCGCCTGCCCGGCGAGCCGCCGCCAACGCTGTTCGAGTATCTGCCCGAGAACGCGCTGCTCTTCGTCGACGAGAGTCACCAGACGGTGCCGCAGATCGGCGCGATGGCGCGCGGCGACCACCGCCGCAAGATCACGCTGGCCGAATACGGCTTCCGCCTGCCGAGCTGCATCGACAATCGCCCGTTGCGCTTCAACGAGTGGGACGCGATGCGCCCGCAGACATTCGCCGTCTCGGCCACGCCCGGCGGCTGGGAAATGGAGCAGACCGGCGGCGTCTTCGCCGAGCAGGTCATCCGCCCAACCGGGCTGATCGATCCCCCTGTGGAAGTGAAGCCGGTCGAGGACCAGGTGCAGGACTGCATCAACGAGTGCCGCAAGACCGCGCAGATGGGCTACCGCACGCTCGTCACCACGCTGACCAAGCGCATGGCCGAGGATCTGACGGAGTTCATGCACGAGGCGGGCTTGCGCGTCCGCTACATGCACTCCGACGTCGAGACGCTGGAGCGCATCGAGCTGATCCGCGACTTGCGGCTCGGGGTTTACGACGTGCTCGTCGGCATCAACCTGCTGCGTGAAGGGCTCGACATCCCCGAATGTGGCCTCGTCTGCATTCTCGATGCCGACAAGGAAGGCTTCCTCCGCTCCGAAACCTCGCTCATCCAGACCATCGGCCGTGCCGCGCGCAACGTCGAAGGCCGCGTGATCCTCTACGCCGACCGCATCACCGGCAGCATGGAACGGGCGATGGCCGAAACCGAGCGCCGCCGCGAGAAGCAGCGCGAGTTCAACGCCGAGCACGGCATCACCCCGCAGACGATCAAGCGCCGCATCGCCGACATCGTCGCCGACACCGCCAGCCGCGACAGCGTGATCGTGGACCTGGAAGACGACGGCGTGAACAACCTCGTCGGCCACAACCTGCGCGCCTACATCGAAGACCTCGAAAAACGCATGCGCGCCGCCGCGGCGGACCTGGAGTTCGAGGAAGCCGGTAGGCTGCGCGACGAGATCAGGCGGCTGGAAGCGGACGAGTTGGGGCTGCCGGATACCGAAAAGAAGGCACCGGCAGTGGGCCGCTCCAACGAAGGCAAGCCGGGCACGCGGAAGATGCGATACGGCAAGACGCAGCGGAAGTGGGGCCGTTAATCGGCTGACGGGCTTGGCGTTGCGGCCCGAGCGCGTCTAAGGGCCGCCGATGCCCCCGCGTTTCATTGCCGCTTCGCTCGCGATTGTCTCGCTTACCGCTTGCCATGGCGAGCAGGCGCCCATGAAAGCCCAGCGCATCGCGCTCGACCAGGTGCCCAGCCAGGGCGAGGAGCCGCTCCCTTCGCCCGACACCAAAGGCGCCGGCTGGGCGGTTTCGCAAAACGGGCAAGCGATAGATTTCGAGAAATCCGGCGCCAGTCCGTTTCTCTCGCTGGCGTGCAGTATGAAGACGGGCCAGCCGCGGGTGACGATCATTCGCCATGCCCCGGCCCGGCCCGGCGAGAAGGCATTGTTCCCGGTGATGGGTGGAGGAATCATCTCGCGCTTCAAGGTCGATGCGGCGCTGGCCGACAACGAGTGGCGTTGGCAAGGCACCCTGCCGGCCGACGATCCTCTGCTCGAAGTTTTCGAAGGCGCGCATTCGCTGGAGGCGACCTTGCCCGGGGGCGGCACCGTGAAGGTCGCGGCCAGCGGTGTTCCTGGTCAGTTCATCGCCTGGTGTCGCGATGGCGGAAAAACACCACCGGTCAAAACACCGGGCGCCTCCTCGGCGGCCGGTTAGCCCGCCTTCGCCAGCTCCACCAGGCTGTCGGGGGTCAGGACTTGCGGCAAGTGCCGCGCCTGGCCGTGCGCCGGATACCACAGGTAAAGCGGCACCCCGGCCGCGCCGTGCGCGGTGAGGAAGCGGGTGATCGCCGGATCGCGCCGGGTCCAGTCGCCGGAGAGCGCGATCACACCCGCCTTCCTGAACGCGTCGCGCGTGGCGCCGCGTTCGATGGCGACGCTTTCGTTGACCTTGCAGGTCAGGCACCAGTCGGCGGTGAACCAGACGAACACCGGCTTGCCCGAAGCGCGCGCCTCGGCCAGCGCGGCTTCGCTGAACGGTTTGGCGGCGATCACGCCTTTCTCGGCCGCGGCCGGGTCGAGCTGGATCGAAGCCAGCATGACGACTCCGACAGCCGCAGTCGCCAGTCCGGCAAACGCGGGAAGGGTCAAGGCCCGGCGCCAGGCCACCAGCGCGACCAGCACCGCCAGCGTGATCGCCAACGCCACGCCGGCGAAAGCCGTCCCGCCGAGGCGCCAGGTGAGCCACAGCAACGCCAGCGCGGTCAGCCCCATCGGCACAGCCATGACCTTGCGGAAAATGTCCATCCACCGGCCCGGCCGCGGCAGCATCTTCCTTAACGGCGGCACCCAGCCGAGCAGCAGGAACGGCAGCGCCAGGCCGAGCCCGAGCGCGAAGAACAGCAGCAGCCCTTCCCACCACGGCAGCAGCAACGCCGCGCCCATCGCCGCTGCCATGAACGGCCCGGTGCAGGGCGTTGCCACGAACGCCGCCAGGAGCCCGGTGGCGAAGGCGCTCGACTTGCCGCCGGAGCGGGTGAACGACACCGAAGGCAACTCGTACAAGCCCGCTAGATTCGCGGCGATCGCGCTCGCCAGCACCAGCAGGAACACGACCACGCCGGGCTCCTGCAGCTGGAAGGCCCAGCCGACCTGAGCCCCGCCCGCGCGCAGCACCAGCAACAGACCACCGAGCGCGAGCACGGCGACAATTACTCCACCGGTGTACGCCAACCCCTCACGCCGCGCCTCGCCCTCGCTCTCCCCCGCGCGGGCGAGGCTGAGCGCTTTGAGGCTGAGGATCGGGAACACGCACGGCATAATGTTGAGCACCAGTCCGCCGAGCAGCGCCAGGCCGAGCAGCAGCCATAGCGGCGCGATCGCACCCGCCGGCCCGACAAGCGGCTTGCCGCCGTTCGCTACGGCGCCGGGTACCGCGAGGAAGCGCACGCCCTGCCCCGCATCGTCGATCTTGAGGATACCCCCCACGCTGTCGGCGCTCGTGGCGAGCCCTTTGCGCGGGATCTCGGCGATCAGGGTATTGCCGTCGCGCCGGAAGCTCTGCGGCGCGGCGTAATCGACGAGTTGGCTCTGTTCGATGAAGACATGCGGATCCTGCAGCGCCAGCGAAGCCGGAAGCGGGATCGCCAGGCGCAGCATCTTGGCCGTGAGCTCGAACCGCGCACGCTGGTCAAGCATGGCCGGGATCGCCGCGTGCCATTTGTCGAACCGCGGATCGCGCGCGCCGGAAGCGGGCACAACGGCGGTGAGCGTCGCACGCTCGGGCACGCAGACTTCCCGCGTGCAGGCAAGCCAGTCGGCGTCGAGCGCGATCGGCGTCGGACCGGTAGCGTCCGCCGGCACCGTCAGCGGCACCAGCACCGCATATTCGGCCTCGTAAACGTGATTCATCAGTCCCGCGACCGCCAGCGTCTGCGGCACCGGATATTGCGGCTCGCCAGCCTTCCAGCCTTCCGGCAAATGCCACTTGAGATCCATGCCGTAGCCGGCGTCCCCCGGGTTCGACCAATAGCCGTGCCAGCCCGGTTCCGGCGTGAAGTGGATCGCCAGCGTGACCATCTTGCCGGGCACCGCGGGACCTTCGGGCACCAGTTCGGCGGCCATGTGGTTCGCCCACGCAGGCGCCGCGAACACGGCGAGGACCCACGCCAGCAGCAGCGCTACCGTCCTACGCCAATGCAATCGTCTTGCGTCCATCCCGGCTGCCGCTCTAGGGCTGCGTTCAATGAGCGACAAGCGCGATCTCCTGGTCCTCGGCGGCGGCCTCGTCGGGATGACTCTGGCGCTGGCGGCGGCGCGCAAGGGCCTGTCGAGCCATGTCGTCGACCGCGCCGATCCGGCCGAACTTACGGCCGAGGGGTTCGACGGCCGCGCCTCGGCGATCTCGACCGCAAGCTGGAATCTGTTCGCCAACATCGGCCTCGCTGACCGGCTTGAGCCGCACGGCTGCCCGATCGCCTCGATTGCGGTGACCGACGGGATGAAGCCCGGGCGAATCGATTTCGAGCCCCAACCCCACGAGGGTTCCCTTGGCCGGATGTTCGCCAACCGCGAGCTGCGCCTCGCGCTGTTCGAGGCGGCGAAGGCAGAGCCTCTCATCGCCTGGCACGCCAGAGCCGAAGTCGTCGAGCGCAAACGCGGGGAACACGATGTCTCGGCCACGCTGGCCAACGGCGCGGAGCTGAGCGCCGCGCTGATGATCGCCGCCGAAGGGCGCAACTCACCCACGCGTCAGGAAGCCGGCATCGCCGTCGCCCGGTGGGACTACCGGCACCGCGCGATCATCACCGGCCTGACGCACGAGAAGCCGCACGGAGATGTAGCGTGGGAAATCTTCTATCCTGCCGGCCCCTTCGCCCTGCTACCTCTGCTCGATGGCCCCGGAGGCGCCCACCGTAGCGCGCTGGTGTGGACCGTCGCCGAGAAAGACGCCGCGGGCGTGCTGGCGCTATCCGATCGCGCTTTCGTTGCCGAGGTCGAAAAGCGCATGCACGGCATTTTCGGCGCGGTCGCGCCCGAAGGCGGCCGCTCATCCTATCCGCTCGGATTTCACCATACCGCCCGGATTACCGCGCAGCGACTGGCCTTGGTCGGCGATGCAGGCCACGGCCTGCATCCGATCGCTGGCCAAGGCCTCAACGTCGGCTTGCGCGATGTCGGCGCGCTGGTCGAAGTGTTGGTAGAGGGTACGCGCCTGGGGCTCGATCCAGGCGATGCGCAGCTGCTTGCCCGCTACGAGCGCTGGCGCGGACTCGACACCTTCATGGTCGCACTGGCGACCGACGGCCTCACGCGCCTATTCGGCATCCCCGGCCGCTTGCCGAGCGCCGTCCGCCGCCTGGGCATGGGCGTGGTGCAACGCACCCCAGCGCTGAAGCGCTGGTTCATGGACGAAGCGCGAGGCACTAGCGGCGCCCTTCCCGCACTGCTCAAGGGCTAACTTGGGACTAACGGGCCGGCGAAGCCTGGGCGACCGGGCTCGGCTGCTGGACTCTCTGGCCCGAACTGTCGCGTAATTCGCGCGGATCGAGGATCGCGGTGGTTTCGAGCATGTCGAGCGCCGCGCGCGCGGCGGCGAAGCGCTGCGCATCAGCGATCCAGTCCGCCGCCTCGCGAGCGTTAGGCAGATTCTTGACCTCGGCTATCGCCGGATCGACCCGGCCGTTCTCCAGAAACAGCTCCGCCCGGTCCAGCCGCCTTTGCGGCTCGGGCGATGGCGTGGTTTCGCGGCGGATGACGAACAGGCCGGAAATTTCACGACCCAGCCAGCTGATCGCGCCTTCGTCCTTGGGCGCCTTGACCAGTTCCGGCTTGAGGCCCTGCAGACGGGCGACGAGCTGGTCGAGGGTGACCGGATCGTGCGAGAAATCGACGATCGTGCGTACGGAATTGGGATGCGCCTCGCCGAAGCGCAGCTGCAGCTGGTCGGCAAGATAGCCGAGCGGCGCGCCGCGTTCCACCGCGCGCCGCGCAGCAAACGCGACCAGCAAGCCTTCGGTGCGCGCGGCGTTGCCCGAAGCGGCCTGCAACTGCAGGTC
>Ga0164242_10008760_pt1 | contig 10965 bp, 8 predicted proteins | sample OricomgcompostMG_FD_108783 | JGI IMG/M metagenome (GOLD analysis project Ga0164242, IMG submission 108783) | Miracle-Growth compost microbial communities from Emeryville, California, USA - Original compost - Miracle growth compost (MG) ...
GGAATGCCTTCGTATGCCGTGAGTTCGACGCGTTTGGGGTCGACCAGCACCAACCGCACCTCGTCGGGCGTCGAGCGCATCATGATCGAGGTGATCATCGAGTTGACGAAGGACGACTTACCGGCGCCGGTCGCACCGGCGACCAGCAGGTGCGGCATCTTGGCCAGGTTGGCGATGACGTAGCCGCCCTCGACGTCCTTGCCGACGCCCATCACCATCGGGTGCGGGTTGCCGCGGGCCGCGCCGCTGCGCAGCACGTCGCCGAGGCTGACCTTCTCGCGGTCGGTGTTGGGGATCTCGATGCCGATCGCGGATTTGCCGGGGATCGGCGACAGGATGCGCACGTCGGCGGACGCCACGGCATACGCGATGTTCTTGGACAGCGCGGTGACGCGCTCCACCTTGGTGCCCTGGCCGAGCTCCACCTCGTACCGGGTGACGGTCGGCCCACGGGTGAAACCGGTGACCTGCGCGTCCACGCCGAACGAGTCCATCGTCTGGGTCAGTGCCTCGACCACCCGGTCGTTGGCCGCGGACCGAGCCTTCGGCGGCGTCCCCGGCTTGAGGATGTCGCCCGCGGGCAGCGTGTAGGTCACGTCGCCGGCCAACTGGAGCTGCTCGACCCGCTGCGGCAGCGGCGTCGTGGGGGGCGCCTGCAGCGGCGCGGCGGCCACCGACTCCGGCGGGGCGCCCTTGGTGCCGGGCAGTGGCGTGGCACGCGTGTCCCCGGTCTGTCGCTGCTCGGGCGGGGCGGCCGGCGATGCGTCGCCGTCGACGTCGAAGACCTCGGTCTCGCCCGGGTCCTTCTCCCCGGGGCGCAGCACACGGCCGCTCCGGGTGCGGCGCGGGGCGACCACGGCGGCCTGCTCGAACGGCTCGTCTCCGTCGAGGCCCGGGTCGGTCGATTCGTCCTTCTTCGGCTTGCGCCGGCGTTTGCGTCTGCCGTCGATCTGGTCGCCGTGCAGGTCCTGCGCGACGGCGTCGACGAACTCGTCGTCGTCCGCGGGGCCGTGCGCGAACAGGCGGGCTCGCAGCACCGCCAACCGCTCGGGGATCATCGACACCGGGGTCGCGGTCATCACCAGCACGCTGAAGACGAGCAGGATCGCCAGCAGCGCCATGGCACCGACCGTGTGGACGGCCGCGACCAGCGGGCTGCTGGCCAGGAAACCGACGATGCCTCCGGCCGTGCGCAGCGCGCCCGTCTGGCTGGGCTGCGGGATGTCCTTGGCGATGCTGGTGATGCCGCACACGGCGATCGCGAAGAGCGCGAGCCCGACCAGCACCCGGTTGGTGCCCTGGTCGCCGCGCGGCGAACGCATCAGGTGCACGCCGATCAGCAGCAGCACCAGCGGCAGCACGAGGGCGCCGAGGCCGAAGGTGCCGGCGACGATCGCGTGGATGACGTCACCGGCCGCGCCCGTCAGACCCCACCACTCGCGGGCGGCGATGACGACCGCAGCGGCGACCAGTGCGAAGCCCAGACCGTCGCGCCGCAGCTCCGGCTCCAGGTCACGGGCGGAGTGCCCGACACGACGCGCGGCTCCGCCGGCGACGTGGGCGACTCCCATCCAGGTGCCCTTGGCCGCGCGCAGCGGCAGCGGCAGACCCCCGCTCGCGGGCTTGCCACCGGAGCGCGGCTTGGCGGCCGACTTCTTCGCAGGAGGGCGTGTGGAGCTGCGACCCGACGACGGCCGGGATCGCGATCCGGACCCGCCGGACCCGGATCTGCTCCGGGTCGCGCGCGCGGTCGCCTGCGACGATGACGAACGAGTAGGCACGAAAACACCGTACGCGAGAGTCCCAGGAACCACATAGGTCACACGCCGGGAGAACGCGCGAGCAGCGGCAGGCGAGCTCGCGAGCAGCCGCCGGTCGCCCGGCTCGCGAGGAGTCGTAGTAGTGTGGTCCCAGGTCATGAGTCTCAGCGACAAGCCCCGGCTTGCTGAGCGGCAACCCTCCACCGCGGTGGGGTGCTCCGGGTGACGACCGGGCCGACGTGCAGACACGTCGGCAAGCGCGGATCGGCTCTGCACCTCGCTCTCGTCGATCCCTCGATCGACGAAGGAGCTTTGCGTTGAGCATCACCATCGACCCCCGCCAGGACGCCCCGCAGCACCAGCTCGGCATTCCACACGTCACCAGCGCGGCGCCGCAACGCGTCACACAGGGACTGCCCCGGACCGTCTCGGCGGACCTCGGCGTCCCCACCGTGCACCGCACCGTCACCGACTACGCCAACTTCGACCACGGCGCGACCACCCCGGCACTGGTCGCGGTGGCGGAGGCGGTCGCGAAGGTCCAGCGTCGCTACGGCTCGGTCCACCGCGGCGCGGGTTACACCAGCCGGGTGACGACCGGCTGGTTCGAGGCGGCACGTGCCGAGGTGGCCGATTTCGTCGGCGCCCGGCCGGACGACCAGGTGGTCTTCACCCGCAACACCACCGACGCACTGCGCCTGCTCGCACACTGTGTCCCGCAGGATGCCCAGGTCTTCGCCTGGGAGTCCGCCCACCACGCTGCGTTGCTCCCCTGGCCCGACGCTCGGACCACCAGGCTGCCGGTGCCGACGAGCAGCGCGCACGCCGTCGAGCTGCTGCGCGAGGCTTTGCGGAGATCCCCGGCGCAGACCAACCTGGTCGTGATCACCGGCGCCTGCAATGTCACCGGCGAGATCTGGCCGGTGACCGAACTCGTCTCGGCGGCACGGGAGTTCGGCGCCCGCACGGTGCTGGACGCCGCGCAGTACGCGCCGCATGCGACGCTCGACATCGCCGGCCTCGGCGTCGACTGGGTGGCCTTCTCCGGTCACAAGCTCTACGCCCCGTATGGCGCGGGCGTGCTGGCGGGACGCAGCGACTGGCTGGACGCAGCCGATCCCTACCTGCCGGCCGGCGGCGCGACGGCGCGCGTGCGGCGCGACCACACCCAGTGGCAGTGCGGCCCGGCGCGGCACGAGGGCGGCACCCCGAACGCCGCCGGCGCCGTCTCGATCGCCGCCGCCTGCGCCACGCTGCGCACGCACCGCACGACGATCGCGGCGCACGAGGCCGGCCTCCGTGCGCGGCTGCACGCCGGTCTGGCGACGATCCCCGGAGTGCGGGTCGTGACGGCGCTCGGCGACCGGCCCAACGTCGGGGTCGTCACCTTCACCGTCGACGGGTACGACCCCTCGCTGGTGTCCCAGGTGCTGGCCGACGAGCACGCCATCGCCGTGCGCGACGGTCGCTTCTGCGCGCACCTGCTGTGCGACGCGATCCTCGGCGAGGGTGCCACGGCCGTCCGGGCGAGTCTGGGCCTGGCCACCACCGGCGAGCACGTCGACCGGCTCCTCGCCGCCGTCCGGTCGCTGGTGGCGCACGGTCCCGCGTTGTCCTACGTGCACACCGACGGCGGCTGGTCGGCGCCCGCCGATCCGCGGGACCTGTCGGAACCGCTGCCCTGGTGAGCCGCGGGCGCCATACCTCCTGGGGCCGCTGTGACTCGTGTGACAGATGGGCCCGAATGTGACCTGTGCAACGCGTTGCGCCTGTGACCTTCGCAACACTGAGCCAAAAAGTCACGAAATGGTCACGGTTGAGCTTGGAAATCCCGCGCGGACCACGTAGCTTCGTCGACGGATCAAAAACTTCGTCCCCTGGCGAAAGTCAGATCCAGCACTCGGAGCTGTGCAACCCGGCACAGGTCCACCCTTGCCTGTGGCTCGCTGCGCACAACCTCGTCGAGCGACCACCGACGCCCGGGATGGTCCCGGAGGCATGACGAGGACGGGGAACCCAACTTCGGCCGGTCCACGGCCTTGGGGTGAGAGCAGGCCCACCGGCCTGCCGGGCACCTGACAGCCCGACCCGACAGCTAACCCCGCACGCGCCCGTCAGGAGAGGAATCAATGGACATCAGCAACAAGACCCGCGTCGTCGGCATCGGGGTTGCCGCCGCAGCCGCCCTCGCCGCCGCCGGCGTCGCCACCGCGAGTGACGCGCACGCCGCCTCCACCAGCACGTGGGACCGCGTCGCCGCCTGCGAGAGCGGTGGCAACTGGGCCATCAACACCGGCAACGGTTTCTACGGTGGTCTGCAGTTCACCCACCAGACCTGGATCGCCTTCGGTGGTGGCGCCTACGCCTACAACGCCAACCTGGCGAGCAAGTCGGCGCAGATCACCATCGCCGAGAAGGTCCTCGCGGTGCAGGGCCCCGGCGCCTGGCCGGTCTGCTCGGTGCGTGCGGGCCTGACCCGGGGTGGCGGCTCGCCCGTCGTCGCGCCCGCGCCGGCCCCGCAGAAGACCTACACGGCTCCGAAGAAGACCTACACCGCGCCGAAGAAGACCTACACGGCGCCCAAGAAGACCTACACGGCGCCCAAGGTCTCGCGCTCCAACACCCGCCCGACCGTGACGGCACCGAAGAAGAGCTACAACCTTCCCTCGGTGAAGCTCTCCGGCAAGTCGATCAAGGTCAAGGCCGGCGACACGCTGAGCGAGCTGGCGCAGGCCCACCACCTCAAGGGTGGCTGGCTGGCCCTCTACGCCGCCAACAAGAGCACGGTCAACGACCCCAACCTGATCTTCGTCGGCCAGCACCTGAAGCTGCCGGCCTGATCCGATCGGACGTCGCCGCCCCCGCGGTGACACCGGCGAAGGCCCCGTCCCACCACGCGGTGGGACGGGGCCTTCGTCATACCTCGGCGGATCGTCGCTCCTGGCGGATCCGCTCACGCGAGAGTGCAGTAGTGGTCGTTCTGCGTATGCCGGAACGGCCACAACTGCACTCTCGGCGCAGCGGCAGCGGCGGCTACGCGTCGATGACGATCGGGATGATCATCGGTCGGCGGCGCAACTTGCCGCCGACGAAGCCGCCGACGGTGCGGCGGATGACCTGCTGCAGCTGGTAGGTGTCGCCGATGCCCTTCTCCCGGGCCTCCTCCAGCGCGGCCTCCAGCTTGGGCCGCACCTTGTCGAAGACCTCGTCGTCCTCGGCGAACCCACGGGTCTGGATCTCCGGGCCGCTGACGATCTTGCCGGTGTCGGCGTCGCGCACGACGATGATCGTCACGAAGCCCTCGTCGCGCAGGATCCGGCGGTCCTTGAGCATCGTCTCGTCGGTGGTGCCGACGAGCGAGCCGTCGACATACACATAGCCGCACGGCACCGCTCCGACGATGCGCGCACGCCCGTCGACCAGGTCGACCACGACGCCGTCCTCGGCGAGCAGCACCCGGTCCGCGGGCACGCCGGTCGCCTCGGCCAGCTCGCCGTTGGCGACCAGGTGGCGCCATTCGCCGTGGATCGGCATGACGTTGCGCGGCTTGACGATGTTGTAGACGTAGAGCAGCTCGCCGGCGCTGGCGTGGCCGGAGACGTGCACCAGCGCGTTGCCCTTGTGGATGACGCTCGCGCCGCGCCGCATCAGGCCGTTGATCACGCGGTAGACGGCGTTCTCGTTGCCCGGGATCAGCGAGGACGCCATCAGCACCGTGTCGCCCGGACCGATGTCGATGGTGTTGTGGTCGCCGTTCGCCATCCGCGACAGGGCGGCCATCGGCTCCCCCTGGGAGCCGGTCGAGACCAGCACGATCTGGTCGTCGGCGAACTTGTCGATCTTCTTCAGGTCGACCAGCACACCGTCGGGCACGTGCAGGTAGCCCAGGTCGGCTGCGATGCCCATGTTGCGCAGCATCGAGCGGCCGACGAACGCGACCTTGCGGCCGTAGACCTCGGCGGCGTCCAGCACCTGCTGCACGCGGTGCACGTGGGAGGAGAAGCAGGCGACGATGATGCGTCGCTGTGCCTTGTGGAAGACCCGCTCGATCGCGGGCGCGATGTTGCGCTCGGGGGTGGTGAAGCCGGGCACCTCGGCGTTGGTGGAGTCGGTCAGGAAGAGGTCGACGCCCTCCTCCCCCGCCCGGGCGAAGGCGCGCAGGTCGGTGATGCGGTTGTCCAGCGGCAGCTGGTCCATCTTGAAGTCACCGGTGATCAGCAGGTTGCCGCCGCCGGTGCGGATGTAGACCGCGAGCGCGTCGGGGATGGAGTGGTTGACGGCGATGAAGTCGCAGTCGAAGGCCCCGAGCTTCTCGCGCCCGCCCTCCTTGACCGCCAGGGTGTATGGCGTGATCCGGTGTTCCTTGAGCTTGGCCTCGACCAGCGCCAGCGTCAGCGTGGACCCGACCAGCGGGATGTCCGGCTTGAGCCGCAGCAGGTAGGGCACGGCACCGATGTGGTCCTCGTGGCCGTGGGTCAGCACGATGGCGTCGATGTCGTCGAGCCGGTCGGTGATGTATTCGAAGTCCGGCAGGATCAGGTCGACACCGGGGTGGTCCTCGGGGAAGAGCACGCCACAGTCGACGACGAGAAGCCTGCCGTCATACTCCACGACCGTCATGTTGCGGCCGACCTCGCCGAGCCCGCCGAGCGGGACGACGCGCACGCCGCCCTTCGGCAGCGGCCCGGGCAGTTCCAGCTCTGGGTGCGGGTGGCTCATACGGTCAGACCCGATTCCTCGAGGGCGCGGCGCAGGATGTCGTGCTGCTCCGCGGTGGCCGGCAGCAGCGGCAGGCGGCAGAAGTCCGACGTGATGACACCGAGCTGCTTCAGCGCGGCCTTGGCCATGATGGCTCCTTGGGTGATCGTCATGATGGCGTCCATCGCAGGGATGAGCCGCCGGTGTATGTCGCGGGCGGTGGTCAGGTCCCCGGCGTCCACCGCCTTGATCATCGCGGCGAACTGGTCGCCGGCGACGTGCCCGGTGACGGCGACGTGTCCCACCGCGCCGATGGCCAGCCACGGCAGTGCCAGGACGTCGTCGCCGGAGAACCACAGCAGGTCGGTCCGGGCCATCACCTTGCTGGAGTTGTAGAGGTCGGCCTTGGCGTCCTTGACCGCCATCACCTGGGGGATCTCCGCGAGCCGGAGCAGCGTATCGGGTGCCAGCGCGGTGCCGGTCCGCCCGGGTATGTCGTAGAGCATGACCGGCACGTCGGCGGCTGCGGCTACGGCGCGGACGTGCTCGACGATGCCGGCCTGCGGCGGCTTGTTGTAGTAGGGGGTGACGACCAGCGCGGTGCGTGCGCCGGCGGCGACCATGGCCTTGGCCGCGGCGACCGAGTGGGCGGTGTCGTTGGTGCCGACGCCGGCCATCACGGGCACGCGGTCCCCGACCGCCTCCACGACGGCGCGCACGAGCGCGACGTTCTCCTCGTCGGTGGTCGTGGCCGACTCACCGGTGGTGCCGTTGACCAGGATGCCGTCGTGTCCGTGCTGGACGAGGTGGTCCGCAAGCCGCTGTGCGCCATCGAGGTCGAGGGAGCCGTCGTCGTGCATCGGCGTGACCATCGCGGTGAGCATGCGTCCGAAGGGGTTCGTCATGGCGTCCAGGCTATCCGGGTGCCGCCGCCGCGTGCGGTGGCCTTCCGGGTGCCGAACAGTCCCGGAAATGACTGATCGCGTCGTCACCCGCTCGGGGGTCCGGGTGACGACGCGATCACGGGTTACATCGCAGACAGTTGAAAAGTGTTACACCTGGCTATTGTGATCTAGATCACAATTATTAACAACCGTCCAATTGGGCCGAATCGGTGCCGCTCAGGTCGCACGCGACACCCCGTGTCGGGCACCGCTGATAGCGTCTGCACCCGTGAAGCAGTACCTCGACCTGCTCGAGCGGGTCATCTCCGACGGCACCCGCAAGGACGACCGCACCGGCACCGGCACGTTGTCGGTCTTCGGCCACCAGATGCGCTTCGACCTGACCGAGGGTTTCCCGGTCCTCACGACCAAGAAGCTGCACCTGCGATCCATCATCGGCGAGTTGCTGTGGTTCCTGCGCGGCGACACCAACGTGCAGTGGTTGCACGACCGCAGGATCTCCATCTGGGACGAATGGGCCGACGAGCGCGGAGACCTCGGGCCCATCTACGGACACCAGTGGCGGTCCTGGCCCGCGCCCGACGGCGGCACCATCGACCAGATCGCCCGGTTGATCGACGGCCTGCGCACCAACCCCGACTCACGCCGGCACATCGTGTCGGCCTGGAACGTCGCCGACGTGGACGACATGGCGCTGCCGCCGTGCCACACGATGTTCCAGTTCTACGTCGGCGCGCGGACGACGGACGGCCGCCGGTCGTTGTCCTGCCAGCTCTACCAGCGCTCGGCGGACATCTTCCTGGGCGTGCCGTTCAACATCGCGTCCTACGCTCTGCTCACCGCGATGGTCGCGCAGGTGACCGACCTGGTGCCCGGCGAGTTCGTGCACACGCTCGGCGACGCGCACCTCTACCTCAACCACCTGGACCAGGCGCGGCTGCAGCTGACCCGCGAGCCGGGGCCGCTGCCGACCCTGCGGCTCAACCCGGCGATCCGCGAGATCGACGCCTTCGACCTGCCCGACATCACGCTCGAGGGCTACGTCGCGCAACCCACGATCAAGGCCCCGATCGCGGTATGACGATCAGTTTCATCGCCGCCGTCGCCCGCAACGGTGTCGTCGGACGGGACGGGACGATGCCGTGGCGCGTCCCCGGCGAGCAGAAGGGCTTCAAGGCCGCCACCATGGGCCACCCGATGGTGATGGGCCGGCGCACCTTCGAGTCGCACGGGCTGCTGCCGGGCAGGCGGCACATCGTGCTGACCCGTGACCCGGAGTGGACCGCCCAGGGCGTCGAGGTCGCACACTCGGTCGACGAGGCGCTCTTCCTGGCCGGCGACGAGGACTTCTTCGTCACCGGCGGCGCGCAGATCTGGGCGTTGTTCGCGCCCTACGCCGACCGCATGCTGCTCTCGGAGATCCCGCTGGAGCCCGAGGGCGACACGGTCTTCCCCGGCTGGCCGTTCACCGACTCGGCCGTATGGCGGGAGGTGTCCCGTGAGCCCCACGACGGCTGGACCGTGGTGACCTACGAGCGGCGCACGCCGCGTGCGCAGGTCGAGGTCGGGCCGCGGATCGCCGCGTCGGGCCAAGCCGGCGCGACCCAGATCAAGGCCGGCGCCAGTTGTGCCATCGGTGACGGCGACCGGCTGCTGCTGACCCGCCGAGAGGACAACGGCCTGTGGTGCCTGCCGGGAGGCGGTGTCGAGATCGGTGAGACCTGGTCGCAGGCCGCGGTGCGGGAGGCCCGGGAAGAGACCGGCCTGCAGGTGGCGATCGACTCCGTGCTGGCGGCATACAGCAGGCCCGACATCGTGATCGTCTATCCCGACGGACGGCGCCGCGCGATCTTCGGTGTCTGCTTCCGGGCGCACGTGGTGGACGGCACCGCGGGCGTGTCCGACGAGGTCACCGAGTCCGCCTGGTTCACCGCCGAGCAGACGGCTCGGCTGCCGATCATCCCGGCGCACCGGCCACTGGTCCGCGCCTTCTTCGAGACCGGGCCGGGCACCACACTCTTCGACTGACGTCGCCAGCACGTATTTTCCGATCCGCATCCGGCTCCTGGATGACGTGGGAACCACCTCGCTGTGCGGGGCGCCTTCCGACGTACTGCGGTATTCGCAACTCACCTACCAGGAGACGTGCTCATGATCATTCGCAACTCTTCGTTCGTCGGTGGCATCGCCGGCTGGCGGCCGGTCAACTATGCCTCGAACGTCAGGGCAGCCGTCGTGGCGGACGCCTCGGCCCGTTCCGCCGGTCACCTGTTGCGTGTTTCGACCACCAGAGGTGGCGGTTCGGTCGCCTTCGACCTCAACACGAATGAAGCGGTGACCGTGTCGGGCTGGGCCGGCAACCAACCGATCTCGGCCCTCGGATCGTTCGACGAGCTCAGCTTCGGCGCCCTGGCCTGGGTCCGCGCGAGCCCGGGCAGTGCTGCGTCCAGCGGATCGCTGGCGATGTGGCAACTGCCCCAGCCGAACCAGAACACCTCGGCCCGCTGGAATGCCGGGTCCGACTGGAGCCTGGTCACCTGCTCCCACGATTTCGTCTCCGGCGGCACGACCCTGCGGATCGAGTTCTACCTCGACAATCCCGGGCGGAGCCTGGACATCGACAGCGTGCTGATCTTCTGACGCTCAGATCTGGAAGAACTCCTCGTGGTGCACGTGCGTCTGGTCGACCCCGTGCGCCCCGAGGGTCTCGCGCAGCTGCTCCACCATGCGGATCGGGCCGCACAGGAACCACTCGTCGACGCCGGCCACCGGCACACCGGTGCGCTCCAGGATGCGCAACAGCCGCTCGCCGTCGATGCGGCCGGCGAACAGCGCATCCGCCACCGGCACCCGCGAGAACACCTCGACCAGGTCGAAGCGGTCGGCATACTCCTCGGCGAGCGCGCCCAGCTCCCCGGAGAACATCGTGTCCTGCGGCGACCGGTTGCCGAAGACGAGCGTCACCCGCGAGTCGGCTTCGTCCTCCAGGACCGAGCGCACCAGGGAGATGACCGGCGTGATGCCCGATCCGGCGGCGACGGCGACGATCCGGCGGGAGTTGGCCGGGTCGGTCGCACAGACGAACTCACCCAGCGGCGCCAGCACGCCGACGGTGTCCCCCACCGCGACCTCATGGTTCAGCCAGGTCGACATGGCACCGCCGTCGACCTCGTTGGACGCGATGCGCAGCCGGCCGCCGTCGGCCGCCTGGGCGCGCGACATGCAGATCGAGTAGGAACGGCGCACGTCGGCGTCGCCGATCGAGGCACGCAGGGTCAGGTGCTGACCGGGCTGAAAGCGGAACTCCTCGCGCAGTTCCTCGGGTATGTCGAAGGTCACCGCGACCGCCCGCCCGGTCAGTCGCTCCACGGCGGCGACACGCAACGGGTGGAACTGCGGACGACGGTGGCGCACACCGGATGACTTCACCAGACCCACCACTGCAGCTTCTCAGACCTGCCGCATCGTCCGTGCGGCACCACCGCGCGTCGGCCGCTCGGCGACAGGTGAAAAACTGACCCCGTGAGCGAATACCCCACGAAGTTTCTCCTCCGCTTCGCTCCCCCGAATACTTCGCGAGGACCCCATGAGCGAATACCCCA
>Ga0164242_10008761_pt1 | contig 10965 bp, 12 predicted proteins | sample OricomgcompostMG_FD_108783 | JGI IMG/M metagenome (GOLD analysis project Ga0164242, IMG submission 108783) | Miracle-Growth compost microbial communities from Emeryville, California, USA - Original compost - Miracle growth compost (MG) ...
CTGCGGCGGCGAAGCCGGCCGACTCGACCAGGCTGGTGGTCGACGCCACGTCGGCAAGCGCGAACATGCTCGGTTCGCCGGGCGCCGGTGGACGGAAGAGTCCCCGCTCCGCGAGCACCGATCCGGGCAGCGTGAAGAACGGGTTCTGGGCTCCCGTGCCGAAGACCGCGAATACCAGGCGTCCCCCTGAGCGGAGCACTCGCCGCGCTTCACGCAGGCCTTGGCCCGGATCGGGCAGCAGCATGTAGATCCAGCGGGCCACAAGGCCGTCGACGCTGCCGGTCGGCAGCGCAAGAGCGGTGACGTCCAGGGTCGTGAACGCGATGTCGACGCCGTCGCGGACCGCGCGACGGCGGGCCGCGTCCACCATCCGCGGGGACAGGTCGCCGGCGCTGAGCCGCACGTCGCCGGCCAGTCGACGGGCCACCTCCATCGCGGCGTCTGCCGTGGGACCGCAGGCCAACTCGACGATCGTCTCGCCGGCGATCGGCGCGAGGGCATCGGCCATCGCCGCAGTGAGGTCGCGTGTGGTGTTGGCGTGCCAGTCGCCCCGCGCGTCCCAGGTCGCGGCGAGCGAGTCCCACATGCCCGCGGCGTCGAAGCCGACGGGCGTGCTGTCCATGTCCACGATCCCCCACCTCCAAGCGTCAGACCAACGCTAGCAGCGCGGTCTCAGCGCAACCGCGACCAATCGTTACGTGCCGGTGTCCCCCGCCCATCGCCCAACTCATCCTCGACATCCGCACCACACTCTAGAGAGGCAGATTCGTGATTTCCGGCCTTCGCGCTCAGCAGGAATTGCCGTTTCAGATGGGTTCACAACGTCACTGCCAGGACGGCGCTCTTCCAGGGTTCGGTCTCCATGTGTGTCAGGTCAGGGTTGGCGCCGAGCCGCTTGGCCGCCGTCGACACCAGGCGGTGAAACGGCAGTATCGACACGAAGGGCCGGGTCAGCGGGTGCGTCGGCGCGAAGCGCAGCGCGGCGCCGCCGTCGTCCGAGCACTCGAACACACGAGCCCCAATGGCGCCCAGCAAGCCGCGGAGGTCGTGGTAACGCCCACCATCGTCACCAGCGGGTCGGATGAGGAAGGCCACCATCCCTGGCCGGAAGACCGCTGGCGTGCCGTGCAGCGCGAACTCCGCATGCATGCCTTCGAACCAGCGGTACGTTCCCTCCTTGATCTTCAACGCGGCCTCCGCCGCGGTGATGGCGTCGAGGCCAGTGCCGGTGACGATGCCCGGTTCGTCAGACATGGCGGCCATTGCCTTGGCCGCATCTTCGGCGACCGGCATGTCGAGGCTGCGCGCCATGTCGCCGGGTACGTGTCGAAGAGCGTCGGCGAAGACCGCGGCGCGGTCCCCGAGCAGACCGCAGACCAGGCGTGCGAGCACGGTCAAGGCGGCGGTATAGGAGACGGTGTGGGTACTGGCACGCTCTTGAGCGCAGGTGCGCAGGACGACGTCGGCGGCTGGGCTGACGTCGCCGAGACCGGTCACCGCCACCGTGGCGCAGCCCGCCGCGGATGCGCGGCGGAGCACCTCGTTGGGGTAGCGCTTGGTGCCACGATGACTCACAACGATGATCTGATCGATGGAGCGCAGCCCACGACCCAGCGCGAGATCGTGAGCGTTGACGGCGGTGGCGCGGACATGTCCCTCGCTGACGATGTCGATCCAGTCGGCAGCCACGCGGCAAGCATGCAGCGATGTGCCGATGCCGGTCAGGACCACCGGACGAGCCGGGTCCAGCGCGGGAGCCTCATCAGTGGCCAGCAGCCCTTCCACAACGGCGGGCTGCTCCGCGACGTGCCGGTCGAAATTCAGGTCCTGCACGAAAATGTCCCCTCATTTGCGTGGGCGTACCTGCGGCGGTTGGCACCTCTGGTTATGCGTCGGCGTGGTGGCGGGCCCGGCGCGCTGTCGTCCGCTCGCCGGTCAAAGCCAGCAGTTCATGGAGGACGTCGGTCGCGATGTCGGCCAGGGAACGTTCTTCGCCGTCGCGAAGCCATTGCGTGAACGCGATTCCGAAGACGGTGGTGCCTGACTCCGCCGCGAGGGTGGCCGCGGGTTCGTCGACGTCCCGCGCGCGCAGCGCGTCGGCAAGCGTCGTGGCGAGACTCGCGAGCTTGTGACGCTCGCGTTCCTGCAGCGCGGGGTTCTGATCGATCACGGCCTGCCGGGTGCGGGAGTGTGCCCGGCGCTCGTCGGGGAAGAAAGACGCCGCGGACCGCAGAGCGGAGGCGACGATCTCGATCGGGGTGGCGCCCGATGGCGCGGCGTCGACGCCGTCGAGGAATGCCTGGACGAACACCTCCTGCCCGTAGAACAAGACCTCGCGCTTGTCGGCGAAGTGGCGGAAGAAGGTGCGTTCGGTCAGGCCGACCGACTGCGCGATCTCGGTGGCGGTCGTCTGCTCGTAGCCGCGCGTGGCGAACAGTTCGAGCGCGGCCTGCTGCAGCCGCTCCGGAGTTCCCGGTTCCCAACGTCCCATGCGGTCGAGTGTAGTGATGACAGTCACTGACTTGATGGTGTTAGGCTATGTCTGTAACTGACATCGGTCACCACAAGGACCACTCGGATCAACCGCCGCGCCCGAGGGGCGGGTGTCGAAGGAGCACACATCATGCGCGTTTTCGTTACCGGAGCCTCCGGCTGGATCGGCTCCGCCACGGTCGACGAATTGCTCGCCGCGGGCCACGAGGTCACCGGACTGGCCAGGTCCGACGCATCCGCCGCGGCGCTGCGGGCGAAAGGCGCCCTGGTCCGCCGCGGCGACCTCGACGACCTTGACGGCATCCGCGCCGGCGCCGCGGGCGCCGACGCCGTCGTCCATCTCGCGAACAAGCACGACTTCTCCAACCCGGCCGTTTCGAACGCCGCCGAGCGGGCCGCCGTCCGGACCATCGGTGACGCGCTCGTCGGCACCGACCGTCCGTTCCTACTCGCCTCCGGTGTCGCCGGCCTCACCAAAAGCAGGCCCGCCACCGAAGACGACGCGTCGACGGCGCATGGCCCGGACTCCCCGCGCGGCGGGGCCGAGAACCTGGCGCTGGAGTTCGTCGACCGCGGCGTGCGCACGGTGAGTCTGCGCTTCGCGCCCACCGTGCACGGCACCGGCGACCACGGGTTCATCGCGACAATCGCAGCCGTCGCGCGCGAGAAGGGCGTCTCCGGCTACCCCGGGGACGGCACGAACCGTTGGTCTGCCGTGCACCGTCTCGACGCCGCGCGCATGGTCGCCCTCGGCCTCGAAAAGGCCCCGGCCGGCGCGCGCCTGCACGCCGTCGCCGAGCAGGGCGTCCGCACCCGCGAGATCGCCGACGCGATTGGCCGCACGTTCAATCTGCCCGTCACCTCGATCAACCCGGACGACGTCGGCGACCATTTCGGCTGGGTCGGCGCCTTCTTCGCCATGGATCTCACGGCCACCAGCACGGCGACGCGGAACCTCCTCGGCTGGACGCCCACCGGACCCACCCTCATCGAAGACCTCGACACCGGCGCGTACCGATAAGCCGGCGCGTACCGACAAGGAAAAGGAAATCCTCATGAGTGATTCGACCGCGCTGGTCACCGGAGCCGACAAGGGCATCGGCAAACAGATCGCCGCACAACTCGTGGCCGCCGGCGTGCGCGTCCACATCGGCTCCCGCGACGCCGAACGCGGGCAGCAGGCCGTTGATGAGGTCGGTGACAGGGCGCGGCTGCTCGTTCTCGACGTCACAGATGCCGGCAGCATCGCCACCGCGGCGCGGCAGGTCGAGGCGCTCGACATCCTGGTCAACAACGCCGGGATCTCGCTCGACACCGCCTTGGCGCCCGACGGCACGGACGTCGACACGTTCCGCCGCACGTACGAGACGAATGTGTTCGGCGTCGCCGCCGTCACGAACGCATTCCTGCCCGCGCTGCGGCGCTCGACCAGGCCCCGGATCGTCAACGTCTCCAGCGGCACCGGTTCGCTCGCGTGGAGCACCGGTCCGAACCCACAGTTCAAGTCCGGGTCCGGCGCCGGCGCGGCATACCGGTCGTCGAAGGCCGCACTCAACGCCCTCACCGTCTTCTACGCCCTCGAGCTCGCCGAGGCCGGGGTGAAGGTCAACGCGCTCGCGCCCGGTCTGCGTGGCACCGACCTCAACCCGTTCGCCGCGGCCAACGGCGGCGACCCCGCGGAGGCAGCGGCGGGGGCCGTCCGGTTGGCCCTACTTCCCGATGACGGACCCACCGGCGGATTCTTCTCCTGGGACGGCGCCGCGGTGCCCTGGTAAGCGCTGCTCCCTCACCGCGCGGGGCGAGGAACTCATGGCCGCCGGGGCGCCGGGTCCGACGCCGACCTCAGGCCCCGCCAGCACGCACCACTGTCCGCAGCCGTGCTCACCCACCTTGGCGGCGCGTCGGCGTCCTGCGGCTCGCGGCGCGCGCCGCCGATCAGCGGAGGTATGTTCAACTGGCGTGCGCTCAGTGGCGCTCGTGTGCCGGGATGGGGAGTTCGCATGAGTTCAATTCCCGAATCGCATCGGGACCTGCTCGACGCGCAGGTTGCCACGTTGGCGACCGTAGGCCCGGACGGGCGTCCGCAGCTTTCTGAGCTGTGGTTTCTCGCCGAGGGCGACGAGATCCGTCTCTCGCTCAACACGTCTCGGCAGAAGGTGAAGAACCTGCGACGCGACCCGGCGTGCACGCTGTTCATCCTCGACGTGGCCAACCCGTATCGCTATCTCGAGCTGCGCGCCGACGCCGAGCTCGTGCCAGACCCCGACTATGCGTTCGCCGACATGCTCGGCGTGAAGTACCACGCAAACCTGCGCGAGAACGATGGCCCTGGCGAGTCACGGGTTGTCGTGACCATCAAACCGGTGAAGATCAATGCCGTGAACATGAGCGGGTAAGCGAAAAGAAGCCCGCTCGCACAGCGCGGTCGGCGTCGACGCCGACCGCGCCTCGTCAGCGATATTGGTCGGTGAGCGCCGCGGCGACCCGCAGACTCCCGGTCGCCTCGGTGTGGCGGTTTTGCCGCTGGAGGGTTCGGCCGAGCATGAGGTGCGCGTACGCCTCGGTAGGGTCGCGCTCGATGACCTCGCGCAAGGTCCTTTCCGCGCGTGACAGCTGAGCCGAGTGGTAGTAGGCGCGCGCCAGCAACAGCCGCGCCGCGAGGTTGCTCGGCTCATCGACGACGATCTCAGCGAACTGCCTCGCGGCGGTTGCGTAGTCGGCGGCGTCAAAATTTCTTCGAGCGCGTTCGTACCGCTCGACGAGCGTCCCCTCGGAGGGGGTCTGGGCGTGTCCAGCCATGTCGACTCCTTAAGCCCGGACGAGCGAGAACCCGGTGGGGCCGTCAGCTATTCCGGCCAAGCGAGTGGCTGGCGGCGCGTTCAGCGTCGCCGGGTAACGCGTCCGTGGTGATCACGGGCGCTCCTTGGTGTCGGGCAGCGGCTCGGGTCGCCGGCCGGGCAGACGAGCGCGCAGCCGTTTGCGGTAGCGGGCCGGCACCACCTGCGCGGGCACCCCGCCGAGCGCGGCGTTGGCGAACACGCCGATCAGGTCTACGACACGAAAGGCGTCGCTGAGCGCCACGTCGACGTTCGCCACGAGCTACACGACCCTCCGCGCTGCGCCCAGTTGTGCCGATCAACGCGGTCGAGCTGGCCCGCCATCGATCGCGGCTCATCTTCAATCCCGGCGAGTGTGCGCGGGGTTAGGCGGAGTCGCGGGCGGGGAGTCAGTCCGCGCAGGCGCCCCGCGAGGTCGTGAGAGGAGCTCCGATGACTGCCACCGATTTCGATCCGGCCACCGTGCCGAGCGGCGCCGGCTGCGCCGAGTGCCTCGCCGGCGAAGGTTCCGGATGGTGGTTCCACCTCCGGCGCTGCACGCGATGCGGTCACATCGGCTGCTGCGACAGCTCACCGTCGCAGCACGCCGCCGCACATGCGGCCGACGCCGGACATCCGGTCATCGCGAGTTTTGAGCCTGGCGAGGATTGGTTTTGGGATTATCAGAAGGAGGCTTACGTCGACGGCCCGGCACTGGCGCCGCCGCATCATCACCCCTTAGATCAGCCGGTGCCTGGTCCGGCTGGCCGCGTGCCGCCCGGATGGGAGAGGCAACTGCGGTGAGCGCGGCGTCTTCTATCTCTGGAGCTCGGTCGCCGTGGCGGGGACTGTGTTCGTCGTGCTCGTCGCCGTGACGCGCCCTTGGGCGTCACGCACCTGTACCGGCAACTCAGGCTGATCAAGATTCGTGACGACGGTCAGCCGCTGAGCGCCCAACGCCGGCGCCACCAGCCGGTACGCGAACTCGCGACCGACGACGCTGACGCCATGACGTCGCAACATGTCGGCCATCAGAAGCGTTTGCAGCGGGCCGTGCACGACGAGCGCCGGGTATCCCTCCGACTTCGCGTAGTCGAGGTCGTAGTGGATTCGGTGCGCGTTGTAGGTAAGTGCGGAGAAGCGAAACAGCACGACGGGGTCGACGTCGAACGTGAACGAGTCATCCGAAGGCTCGTCCTTGGGTGGCGTGGCCGTCGCAGGTGGCACGCCCGGCCGCGTCAGCACGGACTCCGCAGGCCGGTACACCGCATCGAACTCGTCGACGATCGAGATCTCCCCTGCTTGCTCGATCGTCTCTCGCGTCGTCACGAAGGTGAGCGGGCCTGACGTGCCGTGCTTGTCGACGGTCGCCACCACCCGCGCCGTGCGTTTCGCAGGCTCGTCGAATCGCAACGGCGCATACGTCGTGAGCCGTCCGCCCGCATACATCCGTCGCAGGCCCGGACCTGGCGGGGCTGGAACCCCGCGTGTCGGATGGCCGTCGAGGCCAAGCTCGCTCTGGGGCGGCCGCGCGCGCAGGTACACCCAGTGCCATAACGGCGGGAGGGTGGCGGACAGGCCGTCGCTGACCTCGACGCCCAACAAACCGGCCAGCGCCTCTGCCGGCTCCCGGGTGATCATGCCCGTATAGGCGTACGCCCCAGTGTCTAGAGCGCCGCTGTCAGCTGTCATGGACTTTCCCCTGGCCTACGAACCAGTCGCAGATGCCGCTTCCGTCAAGAAAGATGACGTCGTCACGGCGCAGCAGTTCGTCGAGCATCAAGGCGAGGAACTTGATGCGATGCGGAACGCCTATGAGATGTGGATGGATCGGCAACGTCAAGACCCGCGGCTCGTCAACCGCTTCCGCCGCCAAGACCTCAAGCGTGGAATTGAACCTATCGAACACCTCACGAGAGCTGTGACGCTCGGCCGCATATATCACGCTGTCGTTGAGCTCGAGCGAGTACGGAAGGGCGACGAGATCGCGAGGACTGGCATGAAGCCAGACCGGCACGTCGTCCACCACCCAGTCGCACGTGTAGTCGATGCCGGCGGCGGCCAACACGTCCGGGGTTCCAAATGATTCTTGCAGACCTGGCCCGAGCCAGCCCCTGGGAAGCCGGCCGGTGAAGGCGGCGATGCGCCGCATGCTCTCGGCGACCACCGCGGCCTCGTCCGGGGCGGTCGGAAGCGCCTGCTGGCTGACGCCGTGTGCGATGAACTCCCAGCCCGCGTCACGCAACGCGGCCGCGGCGACCGGATAAGCCTCGATCACAGCGGCGTTGAAGCTGATGCTGAGCGGGAGCGAGCGCGCGAGCGCGAGGTCCACGATCCTGGGGAGCCCACGTCGCATGCCGTAGTCGACCCAGCTGTAATTCGGCACGTCGGGAATGTGCTCGACGCCGTGTGGGCTCGAGAGCAGTTTCCGCGGCATGCTGCTGTCGAGGGGCCAGTGCTCGACGTTGAGAACCACGTGAGCGATAAGGCGCTTTCCAGGCGCTGGCGGCTGCAGTCCCTTTCCGGTGTCGCCATACGCGCCGTCGATAGGGGGTGTGACGGTCATGATGACGCACCGGCCTTCGACCAGATTCCGATTATCTCGTCGGCATCGGCGAGAGTGGCGTAGCGCTGTCGCGCAGTCGCTAGGCTCGCTTCATGCAGGGACATATCCCAAGAGGCGCAGGCGTCGGGCGGGATGACCACGTAGTAGTCAAGGCTAAACGCGTCTCGAGCTGTCGCCTCGACGCACACGTTGGTTGAGACGCCCGCGCACACAACGGTCTCGACGCGGAGCGAGCGCAAGATCAAGTCGAGGTTTGTTCCGGGGAAGCCGCTATACCGATACTTTTTCACGATCAAGTCGTGAGGCTCAGGTCGTAGCTCGTCGATGACCTGCTGCCCCCACGATCCGTCGAGACAGATGTCGGCGACCGAGAACGTGGCCCGGCTGCGCGCGTCGAGCCAGGGGCCTGAGTCGCTCGCGTGATCCGGCAACGTGGTGTGGACGACATAGATCACCGGAACAGCGGCGGCGCGGCTCGCCTCGATCAGCCGCGCTTGCGCTTGAGCTGCGACATACGCGGCTGCCGTATCGCGCTTGGCGCGGGCGACCGTCTTCCCGTCCGGATGGAGAAAGTCGTTACACATATCAACGACGACCAGCGCCGTACGATCCGGTCGCACCTTTTCAACGAGCGTTGTCAGGATGTCTACCATATTCCTCACCATCGTCTTCGGATGTCGTTATCGCGGAGTCAATGAACACGGCCCAGCCTCTGATCACGTCAATCGCCTCACAACGAGGCCCGCGAGCGCGAGCATCAGGAGCAGGCTGGCCCATGCGCTTGGGAAGCCGCCGATATCGATCACCTGGCCATACAGCGGCGGCCCGACGGCGCCCCCGAGATAGCCCGCGACCATTACCCACCCGGTCGACTTGCCCGCGTTTCGCGGGCCACCGATAATGCCCGCCAAACGTGTCGCGGGCACTGCCCAGGTGGTAGCCGTGGCCCCAAACAGCACCGCCCCTAGCCACAGCGCCACCGTGCCGGTCATGGTCGCAGACGCGAGAATGACGACCGCCGCGCAGGAGGTGACGACCAAGAGATTGAGGGTGCGTTTGCCTCCAGGAGACGCGGCGGCGGCGCCCCAGAGAACCTTGCCGACGATCGAGCTGAGAGCCATGACCGACATCATCAAGCCGGTGACGACGAGCGTCACACCCACGGCCTCGTGCGCGAATGTTATTAAGTAGAGCGTGCCAGCGGTCGCCACGCCGTTGGTCAGCAATGCGAACATCCCTAGCCTTGGCAGGTAATGCGCCCGGGGCGCCACCGCCTGCTCCGGCCAGATTGGCTGGGGCAGGCGGGGAGCCACCGGTCTTGCCTTCGGCTTCACCATGGCGAACGTCAGGATCAGCCCGATCGCCGGCACCAGCACGCACATCCGCAGACTGCTTCGCCATCCGAACGTCGCAGTCATGATCGGCATGAGCGCGCCCAGGACGACGCCTCCGACCTGGGTGCCGGCATGCGCCGTCCCGATCGCCACGCCGAGAGCGCGATCTCGGAAGACCCCGAACAGCAAGCGCGTCACAGACGGCACCGAGAGAGCGAGCGCAACGCCTCCGAGGGCCAGGCCCGCGAATGCCTGTGCCGGATGCGCGGCCGCGGCGAGAAGCAGCCACGACGTTATCGCCGTGCCATAGAGGACCGTGAAGCCGACGGTGGTGCCTGCCAGGTCGACGAGCCTGCCTGCAAACCGCGAGACAAGCGCGCCAGCCAGGAAGAGCACGCTTGACAAGGCCCCAAACATGGCCGACGAAACATCGAGATCCTCCCGGATCGATGGGCCGAGCAGGCTCAGCGCGAAGAGCGGCAGCATCCCAACTGCCATCGCCGTCACTGTGAGCAAGGTCGTAGCGAAAAGCCTTACCCGCTGCATGGTCACCGATGCCGATGGCCGGAAGACATTGCGTAGATCATCTCCGTGCGTTGCGACGAACCAGCCTTGGCACGACCGTACGAATCGACCGGCTCCTAGGCGGCGCTCAAGATCTCGAGCAGCGGGGAAAGGCCGTCGGCCTCTTCGTCGATTCGGGCCAGAAGCCCAAGCAGCTCGTTCGCACGCTCCTCGGACAACGCATGCGCGCCATACCCGACGTTGGCACGGAACTTCTCGATTATCTTCTCCTGCGGGAGGGGGCAACCGGGCGAACCCAGGACGTCGTAGATGTCAACCCTGTCTTCGCTGCCGTCCTTGAACTTGACGGTCACGAAGTGCGGATTGAAAGCGTTCGGGTCGCCTGTGTCGTTGACCGTGACGACGACTTTCTCTGATTCAGGAATCAGCTTCGGATCGCGAAGCTTCTCAGCTTCGAAGGTCGCAACGCCGACGGCGCCGTCGAGCAGGAATCGCCCACCGATGTAGGGCAAGCTGAGGCGAGCATAGTTCGCCGTCATGTCGTGCTGCGCCGGCCGGCCGACAAGCGACGCGATGAGCGGCGGAACCTCGACCGTCACTCTCTCGACCTCAGCCGCGGTGAAATGACGACGGTCATGAATGATCCCAAGCGCGTGGATGGCGCCGTGCGTGGCCCGCCCTGTGGGGAACGGCTTTATCGATGTGTCGAGCACGCCCTGGCCGCTGCCGACCGCGGCGACGTAGTCGTCGAGCGCTCCCCCATACTCAATGGTTTGATAGAAGCCGAACGGGCCTTCGAAAGCTTCCATAGGCGGATCGAACGGCGCGTCAAGGAAGGCCGCGGCAGACATCGCCGCACGCCCGTTCATGCCGACGATGAGCGCCATCGCGCTCGAGCCCTCGGAGTGTGCTTGCATCGTTCCCGAAACCAGACCGAGGACGAGACCAAAGCCCTGCGCCAGCTTCTCGACAGGCCACTGTTCGATCGACGCGATCGCGGCGATGCCGCCGAATGCGCCCGCCGTCGCCGGCCGGAAGAATCGGAGGGTCTCCGTCGCGCCCATCCCGATCGCGACAGCTGCGTCTATGCCGACCGTCACGGCGCGAACGATCTCTTTTCCGGAGACAACCTTGCCCGACTTAGCAAGGCGCTGTGCGGCCGCCAGCGCGCAAGGCAACACGATCGTGACCGGGTGAACGACCGATGCTTCATGAAACGGGTCGTACTCAA
>Ga0164242_10008762_pt1 | contig 10964 bp, 5 predicted proteins | sample OricomgcompostMG_FD_108783 | JGI IMG/M metagenome (GOLD analysis project Ga0164242, IMG submission 108783) | Miracle-Growth compost microbial communities from Emeryville, California, USA - Original compost - Miracle growth compost (MG) ...
ATACAACAACCAGGACCACAGCATCCTGATGGGATTGTTGGCGGCGGAGAACCTGCTCCGGGGTGCCAAGCATGATCTGTGGGAGATCAACACCGACTACGAGAGCTATCAGGAGAGCTCGGTGATCACGAAGACCGGGCTGGTGAAGAGCGCCGCCTGAGGCTCAGCGCTCGGTGGGCTTTGGTTGTTGCAACTCCAAGTACCACGGGCCGCTACTTGAGCGCAGATGGAGTCCCCTTCCCGCGGATCGACAGCGCGTGCATCCAGTTGCCGAGGATCATCGTGCGGCTCCTGCCGATCCGAGAGGTCGCCTCCTTCTTGAGATCGGCGCAGCGGCTCAGCGGAAGCCGTTCACCGCTGTTCCGACTCAAGCAGAGGCCGTGCCCCTTTGAGCCACTCTGGTAGAAGAGGTCTCCGTCGATGAATGACGTATCTGAGAATGGCACTAGATGCGCCTCCTGGCTGAGGAGATCGCTTCCAAACGGGAACATCCGCTCCGTGGAGAGACCCAATAGGTGGAGCAGGGATGGTGCGAGGTCTTGCTGTCCGGCTGGACGGGGATAAATGCCCTCGAGACCTGAATGCGGGACGTGAATTATCAAGCCCACGCGCCGCCTGAGTTGCAGATAGTCCACAGCACGGAGCGGATGTCCGAGGAACTGTTCGTAGTCCGGGCGGTCCTCGATCCCGTTGTCGTGATCTCCATAGATGGCGACAATGGTGTTTTCCCAGAGTCCCTCGTCTTTTAGCGTCTGCACCAGGGTTCCCATCGCCCCGTCCACGAAGTGGATGGATTGGATGTAGTCTCGGAAGATCTTCTTGTTGTATGGGAGGTGAGGGAGCGTCCTGAACTCAGGCTTCAAATCGTAGGGGTGATGGGACGAGAGCGTCACGACGAAGGCATAGAACGGCTTCGGCATATTCTTGGCGTGCGCGATGACCTGGCGAAACACGTCCGCATCGCTCAGTCCCCAGCCAACCCGTTGACCGGGGGCGAACTGGAGTTCGCTCATGAAGGCATCGAAGCCCATCCGCGGATAGACGAGGTGCCTATTCCAGAAGCTCGGCTCGAAGGCATGCGCCGCCACGGTGCTGTACCCGTAGGCCTTGAGTGCGTTGGGGAGACAGGGGAAATCATTGCTCGGGAACCGGACGTAGACGGAGCCCTGCTTGAGTCCGAGCATTGAGCACTGCGTGATGAACTCGCCATCCGAAGTTCGCCCATCACCCGTCTGATGGAAGTAGTTCGGGAAGAAGAGCGAGTCCTTAGCGATCCCGTCCAGGTTGGGCGTGATTGGCTGCCCTTCGAAACTTCTCCCCATAGTGAAGTCCTGGAAGGCCTCAGTCTGGATGACGATCAGGTTCATGCCCCTCGCCTTACCGAAGAGAGGGGAGGGCAGATCCGCGTCCTGCCGCCGCTTGCTCCACCAGCTGCGCGCCTCGGCGGTCTCGGAAACGGTAGGCCCCCTTTTTGAGAGCCACTGGACCATGGTCCGCTCCACGCTCCGGGTGTGGAAGGCGATCCATCCGATCTGGTTATAGAGCGGAATACTCCACCAGGGCGCGCGCACCAGCGGGCGGACGTCCTTCCAATGATAGCTCACCGGCGCGGCGAAGATCAGCGCTCCCGCGAGCACACACGCCCCGCTCCGCCATGCCCGCGCGGGGAACTGCCGCGATGGGACGACCCGCCGAAAGCACCAGAGTCCAATTAGCAGAAAAACAGGAAGGTCGATAAAAAGCGTTGCATCCACTGCGGACGTGAGGGCGCGAACGGAACCGCCAATGGCGCGGAGTTCAAAGACCTCCCAGACGACAGGGAGCGAGAGCAAGTCGTGAAAGTACCGGTGATAGACGAGGTCACCCCAAGAGAGCACGGAGACGAACAAGTCGAAGCCGAAAAGAGCCCAGAAGCGTGCTCGCGGTCGAAGTAGGGCGCACAGCCCGACCACCACCAGCACGGATCCGAAGGTCGCCCAATAAAGCGAGGCGAACAGCGGCTTGAGCGAGTGCATGTGGACCAGCCCGTGCCAGGCCAAGGCGACATAGCGGAACGGGCCAAGCTGTCCGTAGTCCTCGGGGAGCAGATTGTGGAACAGGAGCAGCTTCGCGCTGAGGGCCACGATGAAAAAAGGAACGATCAATCGCTGCCACGCAGCGGCGACGACCGCGGCGGAGCCGGGCGAGGGACCGTCCGCCCCTCCGGTCAGCGGCAGGGGAGAGGAAGACTCTTGAGCTTCGGCGGAGCGGTACGGTTGGGTCATCTTGGAAACAGTCGAGGCGGACGCACGATGAGCGCAATGTCTCGAAAAGGCCCGGGGTGTCAACCCGCGCGAGTGTGGTCACGAGGGATTGGCTCCGCCCTCACCGATCGCCAATATTGGAGCGCACTGGCGGCAGCGAGCATCGGAACGAGCCAGATCACCCGCGCGGAATAGCGAGCGTCCGTCGGGGTGGAGAGCGCACCGCAGACGAACGCGTTCATCACGATGGCGACCAGTGCGACGAAGACCACGCAGCGTCCGGCACTTGGAATCCGGGTCGAGAAGCGTCGCCCAAGCAGCAGGAGCGACAGCGCCCCTAGGAACACCAGACCCTCCTGACAGAGGTTCAGCGCCGCGAACCTTCCCAGGGCATCCCGTTGTTGGCGGGCGCCGACGTAGCGGCGCAACTCGCTCGGAAAGTAGTGGGCCACGATCTCGTGAGGAGGGCTCCCCGGACCCTGCGGCCGGACATTTTCGTGTTCGATGTCGAAGTGCGCGAGGCAAACGAGGCCACTGGCGAATCCGTCGAGCGCGAACTGGGCGATGAATCGCGGCTGCCGGAAGAAGTCGTTTACCAACGGCTGAAGCCGGGCAGACGCGACGGAGAAGCTACCGAGGGTCCGGAAGGCACTGTCCCGCTTCCAGAGGAACGCTGAAGAGGTGGCCGGAATCTGGTCTCGCACCGCGCATAGCGGATTTGGACGTTCCTCGCATCGGGCGTCCAGGTAGGGCTCGAGAGCCCCGGTCTCTGCGATCCGTGCGGTCAGGAAGGCTGCGGTGCCTTCTGAGAAATGGAAGCCTCTCCCCCAGATAGCGTTGGTTGTCGGAACGAGCATTCCGCCGACCACGACGGCGACGGCGGATACTCGGAGTCTGCGCAGCGAGCGACGTCGGACCCCGGCAGGCCGTGTGGCGCCCCAGAAGGCGAGCCCCGCGAGCGTAACCCCTGCGGTGGGTAGGTTCGAGGTGTGAGAGGCCACAGCAATTGCGAGCGCGAAGCCGAGCGCAACCTGCTCGATCCATGGCATCTCCTCCTGGCGAGAGAGGAGCGCCAACGAGAGGATCGCGATCGGGGTGAAGACATCCGGAAGGAGTTGGCTGGCGGTGACGGAGAGCGCCGTCGTGAACGAGAGAAGGCAGAGCAGAGCCGTCGCTGAGTGTGCTGGTGCCTGCGGTGCGACGGTGCGAAATGCCCGGCGTACGAGCCAAGCGAGGACTGCGCTCTGCGCGACGATCGGAAGCCAGAGACTCCAGTTTGCGCCGAGGACCCTCACGAAGAGCCCGTAGGTTATTGGACGGCCAACCGGCGCAACGAGCCGCTCGGCGCTCGCGATGTAGGCGGCCGTATCCGGAAACACCAATGGATAGCCGTTCCAAATGGCGGCGGCGCACAGCGCTGCGATGGAGACGACAAAAAGTGCGCAGCTGACCAGCCGTCCCTCGGCGGTTAAGGCCTGCGTCCCACTTGGCCACGTAGAAGTAGAGGCGATGATGTCGGAACGCATTGGTCAGGAGCCCGCCGAACCGTACCAGCTTCTCCTGTTGGCACAGGCCCCTTGATCGGTGGGGAGACAGACGAGGTCCTCCTTGTACCTCGCCTGTGCAGCCGGATGCAGGTACAAGTGCGGCTGGAATCACGGCTCTTCGGTGAGCCGGATCATCGACTCGAGGCGATCCATGCAGAGGCAGGCCGAAGTCTCGGCTCACTCCGAGGAGACGGGCAGCGCTCAAGCGGAGGCACTAAACCGAAGTACGGTGGTGCTCGTCGTGGGGATGCACCGGAGCGGGACCTCCGCGGCCGCCGGGATTCTCCAGCGACTCGGGGTGGCGCTCGGCTCGGATCTGCTCGCCGCCCGTCCGGATAGCCCGAAAGGCTATTTCGAGCACCGCCGGTTGGTGGAAGGCAACGAGGCGATACTTGCTCGACTTAGGCGCACCTCCACGGACCTTCGTCCGTTCCCTGCAAGTTGGCACGCTAGCCCGGGCCTGGGCGACCAACGGGAGCAGCTGAAGAAATTCCTCCGCACCGAGTTCTCCGGCCAAGCAGTTTGGGGCCTGAAGGATCCCCGTATTTGCCGCCTTCTTCCGTTCTGGATTCCGCTCTTGAGGGAGCTCACGCCGAACCTGAAAATTCTCCTGGTGGCCCGCAACCCGTACGAAGTGGCCCGGTCGCTCGAAGCTCGGGACCAACTGCCCATGGAGCACGGGCAGATGCTGTGGCTACAACATGTACTCGAGGCCGAGCTTAAGACCCGTCTTCTGCCTCGCAGTGTCCTCCTGTTCGAAGACCTTCTCCGGGATTGGCGTGGCGAGATGCGGCGTATCGCCGCGGAGCTGGATCTCCCTGTGCTGGCGGACACGACGGGAGCTTCGGCGGAAATAGAATCGTTCCTTACGCGGGAACTCCGACACCATACCGCCCCGACGAATCTCACCAGGGAGGGGCCTCTCTCTCAGGAGACCCAGCGGGTGTATCAGGCACTTTCAGCCTGGGTGACGGGGGAAGCCACGGCTGAGGAGTTTCGGGCGCGATCCCGCGAGGGGACGAAGCTGCTTGAGGCCGCGGCATCGATGTGGGCGCCGCTGTCCGAGAGGCTGGAGGCCTCCGAGCAGGAGGCGCTGGAGCGGCGCGACGAGATCCGTCGTCTGCATGAGGAGCTGCAGCGGATCGGTGAGCTTGCGGAACGAGTGGGCGCGGAGCGCGACGTTGCTCGCGACGCGCTCAACGACTCGATGGTCGATCTCACTGTGCTGCGTGACGAAGCCGAAGGGATCCGTTCCGACCTCGACTGGGCCCGCGGTCAGCTCTCGCGTTCGGAAGAGGCCCGCCAGCGCGCCGAAGACGCGCTGGCCTGGGCCTATCAGACGCGCTCCTGGCGCATAACGGCCCCGCTCCGGTTTGCCACGGCACTTGGGCGCAAGTGGTCGCGTTGATTCTTCTCCTGCCCTGAGACCACCACTCGTTTCCTTGAAAGATCATCAGATGCATCCCTCCGTTCGTTTTAGTGTGATCGTCCCCTGCTTCAATCAGGGCGCCTTCATCCAGGACTGCCTCGAGAGCCTCTTGGCTCAGACCTTGGCACCACTCGAGGTGTTGGTGGTGAACGACGGGAGCACCGACGACGCGACGGTTCGCCGACTCGAGCAGGTGTGTCAGGGACCGGTCCGGCTGATCCATCAGGAGAACCGCGGACTTTCCGGCGCGCGCAACAGTGGCATCCGGCAGGCGATTGGCGACTGGATCGTACCGCTGGACTGCGACGATGCCCTGGAGCCGGACGCGCTGGAGGCGTACGCCGAAGCCATCTCCGGTGCACCAGATGTGAGCGTCTGGTACCCTGATATCCACCATTTCGGCCTTCAGTCGGCCCGCTGGAATTGTCCTGACTTCAATCAGTGGCGCCAGCTGTGGATGAATCAGCTCGTTTGCAGCTCGGCCATCAACCGCCGAGTGTTCGATGCGGGAGTCACCTACAACGAGCGGATGCGGTCAGGGTACGAGGACTGGGAGTTCTACATCCACGCGTTGGTAGAGCGCGGTTTTCGGGCGCGGCCACTGAAGAAAGCGGTCTTTAAGTACCGGAAGTGGGGGTACAGCATGCTCTCGGAGTCGGACTCCCGCCGCACCGAGATCGTAGATCAGATTCAGCGTGAACGACCGATTTATCGGGATCCGCCCGCGCTGCTCGCCGTCAAGCAGGCGTCGGCTCCCTTTTTTGCAGTGGCCGCCCAGACGCCGCAGCTCGCGCGCGCCCTCGGCTCCCAGACGCTCCGTGACTTCCGGATAGTGGATGAGGAAGACACGGCGACGGCGAAGGATGAAGGGCTCGCGTGCGCGCGCGGTGCAGGCGCCAACTCGGTGCTGGTGAGCTTGGCGGACGGCGCTCTCATCGCGGCGATGCGCGCGGACCCCTTCCTTCTTGAGAAATTGGCCCGCATCCGGATGAAACACAACCCGGGTCTCATCTGGTTGATGACCGAGGCCGTCGAGCGAGCCTACCCAGGCCAGATCGCCAGGCATACGCTTCCAAGGGAGAGCCGTTGCGTAGGCGTCGTGGTCTCCAACCGACACTTGTTCGCCCAGCCCGAACTGGAGAAGACAGACGCAGGGCTGATCGTCGATCTGCGCGTCCACTTCGGACGATACTTCCCGGAATCGGAACTGCAGGTGGTGGTGGGACCGCATTCGGCCGACGGGATCCACCTCGAACGGGGAGAGTCCCAGGCACAGCTGGAGGTACCGCCCCCGAGAGCCCTTCAGGAGCGTGTGTTCTTGGTGGGGCAGGGGCTAAGCAAGATTGTCCGCGGAGTGATCGGTCACGGGCGGCACGACAGGGTCCTCTCCGCGCGGCCGATTCAAGCGATTAAGAGCGCTGCGGGTTTCCGGGGCGGGTGGCGCCGCTGGATTCCCCACCGCCGCTCGTTGACGGGCGAAATCGCCTACCGTCCAATTCCGCACGACCCCGAGCAAATCACGCAGCAGCGCTACAGGGATCCGGAGTGGTTTCTCGCCGAGGGCGGACCGCTCTATCCGCCGGATGATCCCAAGGGTGCGCTCCTGGTCGTGACCTCGTGGGTGGTCCACGGCGGCGTGGATCGCGCAGCAGTGGATCTGATCTCCGGTGTGCGCCGCGCTGATCCAGACAGGCGGATTTACCTCCTGACCACCCAGGCGGCGCGGATGGCGTGGGCTCCGGAAGTCCTCCGGGCGGTGAGCGGAGTGTTCCCGCTCGATGGCCCCGCAGGGCCGGCGATGTCCGAGGCGATCGTCGCGCTCGTGCTCCGCCTCGGCGTGAGTGCCATCCTGCTCGCCAACAGCCAGCAGGCTGCGGACGCGCTACCCCTGCTCCGGCGAAAGGCACCTGACGTCCGGGTGGTGGTGCAAGCTCACAATTTCGAAACCGACCCTCTCACTGGAGATATCGAGGGGCAGGCTGCGTATGTTGCCTCGCGTTTCAATAATCTGGTGGCGAGCTACACTGCGATATCATCGTCCACGGAGGAAACACTCTCCGGACGGTTATACGTTTCGCCGAGCAAGGTCCGCCGCGTGTATCTCGGAATTGATACTCGTCGTTTCGCGAAGGCGCGGCACGCTTGCTTTAGTGGGGAGGGGCCCGCCCGCGTCCTGTGGCTTGGGCGCCTGTGTCATCAAAAGGATCCTTTGCTCCTCGTTCGCATCGCCGCCCTCTGGCAGGCGCGGAACGGGCGCGATTGCCTCCATTTCGACGTGGTGGGCGCGGGCGAGCTTGGCGGAGAGGTCCAGGCGGCAATCAGGGCCGAGGGGGTCGCCTCGCTCGTTACCCTCCACGGCGCTGTGGATGATCCGATCCCGTACTATCGATCTGCGGACTGCCTGATGCTCACGTCCCGCTATGAAGGAATTCCGGTCGTAGTCTTTGAGGCGATGGCGGCCGGATTGCCCATCATCACCCCGATCGTGGAGAGCGCAGTACAGGAGGCGCTCGATCCCTCTTCAGGCTTCTTCATCGAGGACCGGAAGAACCCAGCGGAGTACGTCGCTCTGCTTGAACGACTCTTGGCGGATCCCGCACCAGCCTGGGAGAGGAGCCGGAATGCTGGGAACGTCAGCGCCCGCTTTGACATCCAGCGGTACGCCGACGAAACGCTGGCCGTGCTGGACCCGAACTGGCGTAGTCCGAAATCCAAGGCATCATGACGCACGAAAATCGATGCGGCGGTCGTGAAGGAGCACCGACCTTGAGTTACTTCGCGAGTGCTCGATGAAGGCCCCGCCTTCTCCCAGCACAATCAAGGCGAGCTAGGACCTAGCTTCGATGCGTATTTGCTTCGTCTCACGCGAACTGGTGCCCTACAGCGGGGGCGGGATCGGAACCTACGTCGCGATGATGGCGCGGACATTGGTGGCTTCGGGCCATCAGGTGCACGTCGTCACCCAAGCGCGCCCGGGCCTACCGGCTCGGACTCCGGACAGGATCTTCTTGCACGCGGTGTCGCTTGAGGATGGAGACGTTGCGCGGAATGCCGAGTCCTACTTCCCGCAGCGCTACGCGATGGGGGTCCACGCCGCGCTTATCCGGCTGCACCTTGTTCACGCCTTCGACTTGGTGGAGTTCCCAGAGTTCTACGGTGAAGGCGCGGTCGCGTTGCGCGCGCATCGCCGCCTCGGGCTTTACCGGGGAGTGGTAATGGCGGTCCGGCTCCACACGCCGAGCGTGCTGGTCCGGGAGTTGAATGGCGTCGAACGGCTCGATGGCGAGACCGCTGCGATCGATGTCATGGAGCGGGACTCCATGCGTGATGCCGACTGCGTCCTCTCCCCGACGCATTCCCTCCTCGGGATGGCGGCTGAGCGGTTTGGTCCCTTCGCCAGACAGGCTGTCGTCCCGCATCCGTTCGCCGAGGCGTGGACGGGCGATCTGGGGCCCGCGCGCGGCGTGCGTCCGAACCGGCCGCGCATCCTCTATTTCGGGCGGCTGGAGCGACGAAAGGGCGTTCAACTGCTGATCCCTGCGCTCGCGGGTCTGGTCCGGCGCGGCCTGGAGGCCGAGCTCGTGTTTCTCGGCGGAGACACCCCCACCGGGCCGGGCGAGACGTCGATGCGGATGGCCCTCGAGCGCCAGCTCACCCCGGAGCTTCAGGGCCGAGTGCGCTTCGAGCCGGCGCGGGGCCGGGCGGAGCTGGGCGAGGCGATCCGTCAAGCGACCCTTTGCTGCTTCCCTTCGCTCTGGGAGAACTTCCCCAACGTCTGTCTCGAGGCAATGGCGATGGGGTGCCCGGTCGTGGCGAGTGACGCCGGCGGGATGGCCGAGATTCTTGAAGACAGGGTGAGCGGTCTCCTGTTCCGGGCGGGTGATCCCCACGCTCTCGAGGAAGCACTGGCCGAAGTAATCTCCGACGCTGGGCTCGCGGACCGGTTGGCGGACGGCGCGCGCGCTCGCTTGGTCCGCAGTTACGCGCCCGACAAAATTGCGGATGCGCTGGTCGGCGAACTGACGCGCCCTCCTGCGCGACCGGCGCGGCTTCGGCTTCACCCATCCGCAAGCACAGACAGTCCCACGGTGTCGGTGCTGATCCCCTTCTTCGATCTCGCGCACACCCTGCCGGAAACGCTCGCTTCGCTCGACGCCCAGACGTTCAGGGATTTCGAAACCCTGGTCGTGGATGACGGTTCGACCGATCCGGAGAGCCTCCGGCTGCTCGCGTCACTCGCTGGTGACCCCCGCGTTCGCCTCATTCGCAAGGACAACGGCGGCTTGAGCTCGGCGCGAAACGCCGGACTGGCCGTCGCGCGCGGACGCTTCGTTCTCCCGCTGGACGCGGATGATCTGCTCGAGCCCTCTTTTCTCGCGAAGGCTGTGGCCGTCCTTGAAGGCGACCCCGCGCTCGCCTGGTGTACCTCGTGGGTCGACTTCTTCTCGGAGACTTCGGCCAGCTGCGGAGGCTGGATCCCGCTCGGCCATGCGCCGGAGCTGATGTTGGCGGAGAACGTGGCCGGCCCCTGCACGGCGCTCTTTCGCCGCGAGGTGCTCGATCAGATCGGTGGGTACGACGAGTCGTTCCCCGCCTTCGAAGACTGGGACGTCTTCTGTTCGCTCCTGGAGCGCGGTCTTCGCGGAGAGGTGCTGCCGGAGTTTCTCTTCCGCTACCGGATCCGCGAAGGCTCTCTGGCGCACGGGATGACGCCGCACCTCCGACACGCGCTTCGGGCCAAGCTCATCGCGAAGCACCCCGGCCTCGTCCATGAGACCACCCTGCGCCGGGTACTCGCCCAGGCCGAAGGGCAGGCGGAGCGCCTGGAGCTGGGGCGGTACGCCCTGGTGGACCGGATCAACGCCGCGGTGAAGCGCGTCCCCGGCCTCCACCGGCTGGCGAAGCGCGTGCTCGCTCGGTGACGCTCAGCCCACCTTCTCCAATCCCGGGCTGCCGGGCGCACGCCAGCGATGCGGGGGAGAGACCACGCCGGCACAGGTCTCACCTTCGACCGTGACCTTCGCCGTCGCGCGCCGCGCATCCAGGCAAGACTCTCCGGCGTAGCAAGAGAGGTCCCAGGCGTACTCGCCAGGGGCGACGCCCAGCCGGTCCACCTCCAGGCGGGCGGTGCCTGACTCCGGGAGCAGCTCCGGTGCGGAGCGGGTGGAGAAGACCACCAGCCCATCGGACCGGGTCAGCTCGGCGCGGAAGACCACCGGCCCCACGGTCTCGAAGGTCCGGAAGCCCAGCTGCAGGGCCACCGGAGACTCCGGGGTGAGCACCGGGGCGGCTTGCAGGGAGACCGACTCCAGCTCCAGGGCGAAGCTGCCCCAACGCGCGCCCGGTGCTGCCCGCGGTCCGGAGCGCGGCTGCTTGAGCTCGGGCGCGAGCAGACGGGACGGGCCTGTGGCCTGCGCCTCCTGCTCGGCGATCGCGTCCTTGTACGCCTTCACCACCGTTGCGGGATCGCCCTGCATCCTGAGCTGTCCCTGGTCCAGCCAGGCGGCGCCGTCGCACCACTCCTGGAGCGTCTCCAGGTCGTGGGTGACCAGGAAGATGGTCTTCCCGCGCTGGCGGAACTCATTCATCTTCGCCTGGCTCTTGTTGCGGAAGTGCTCGTCGCCCACCGCCAGGATCTCGTCGATGATCAGGATGTCCGGATCGACGTGGGTGGCGATGGAGAAGGCCAGCCGCATGTACATCCCGCTGGAGTAGGTCCGCACCGGCTCGTCGATGAAGTCGCCC
>Ga0164242_10008763_pt1 | contig 10964 bp, 11 predicted proteins | sample OricomgcompostMG_FD_108783 | JGI IMG/M metagenome (GOLD analysis project Ga0164242, IMG submission 108783) | Miracle-Growth compost microbial communities from Emeryville, California, USA - Original compost - Miracle growth compost (MG) ...
GCCCACCCGAAGGCGGTGCCGGCCGTGGTGCAGGCCTTGGGTGATCTGCTGTCGGTGCCGGGGGTGTTCGTCTTCGGCAGCAACGACTACTTCGGGCCGCGGCCCAAGAATCCGGCAAAGTATCTGACCAAGCCGACGCATCGCGTCTACGGCACCCCGCTGCCGTGGCAGGACCTGCGCGCGGCGTTCACCGAACGCGGCTGGCTGGACCTGACCCACAACCGTCGCGAATTCGACGTGGCCGGGCTGCGGATCTCCGTCGCGGGCGTCGACGACCCACACATCGAACGGGACCGCTACGACACCATCGCCGGCCCGGTCGACCCGACGGCCAATCTGCGGCTCGGGCTGACCCACTCGCCGGAGCCGCGGGTGCTGGACCGCTTCGCCGCCGACGGCTACCAGCTGGTGATGGCCGGCCACACCCACGGCGGGCAGCTGTGCCTACCGTTCTACGGGGCACTGGTGACCAACTGCGGCCTGGACCGGTCCCGGGTCAAGGGGCCGTCGCAGTGGGGCGCCGACATGCGCCTGCACGTCTCGGCGGGGATCGGCACCTCGCCGTACGCGCCGGTGCGCTTCGCCTGCCGCCCGGAGGCCAGCCTGCTGACCCTGGTCCCCGCGCCGACCGGCGGCGACGACTCTCGCCTCAGCCGCGGCTCCACGCAGCCGTCCGTGTCGGCCCGTTGACCGCACGGGTTGCCGACCACGGGCACCCACGGCGCTGGGCCGATAACGCGATCCGGCTGATCGAGGCCGACGCGCGGCGCAGTGCCGACACCCACCTGCTGCGCTATCCGCTGCCGTCGGCGTGGGCCGCCGACGCGGATGTGGCGTTGTATCTCAAGGACGAGAGCACCCACATCACCGGCAGCCTCAAGCACCGGCTGGCCCGCTCACTGTTCCTCTACGGGCTGTGCAACGGCTGGATCGCCGAGGGCACCACGGTGGTGGAGGCCTCGTCGGGGTCGACGGCGGTGTCGGAGGCTTATTTCGCTGCCCTGCTGGGCCTGCCGTTCGTCGCGGTGATGCCGGCCTCGACCAGCGCGTCGAAGGTGGCGTTGATCGAGGCGCAGGGCGGGCGGTGTCATTTCGTGGAGCATTCGGCCGACGTCTACGCCGAAGCCGAGCAGATCGCCGCCGAGAGCGGCGGGCACTACCTGGATCAGTTCACCAATGCCGAGCGGGCCACCGACTGGCGCGGCAACAACAACATCGCCGAATCGATCTTCTCCCAGCTGCGCGACGAAGCCCACCCGATCCCGGACTGGGTCGTGGTCGGGGCCGGCACCGGTGGCACCAGCGCGACGATCGGGCGTTACATCCGGTATCGCCGCCACCCGACCCGGCTGTGTGTGGTCGATCCGGAGCGTTCGGCGTTCTATCCGGCCTACGAGCAGTGCCGGTCTGACGTGGTGATCGAGGAGTCCTCGCGCATCGAGGGCATCGGACGGCCGCGGGTGGAGCCGTCGTTCCTACCGGATGTGGTGGACCGGATGGTGGCGGTGCCCGACGCGGCCTCGGTGGCCACCATGCGGCACGTCAGCGCGGTGCTGGGCCGGCGGGTGGGCGCCTCGACGGGCACCAATGTGTGGGGGGCGTTCGGGTTGCTGGCCGAGATGGTCGCCGACGGGCGCAGCGGATCGGTGGTGACCGTGCTGGCCGACAGCGGCGACCGCTACGCCGACACCTACTTCTGCGACGACTGGGTGGCGCAGCAAGGGCTGGACACCGCCGGTCCGGCCGCGGTGCTGGCCGGGTTCGAGCGGTCCTGCCGCTTCGCGTTCGCCTGAGCCCCCTCTTCGGCGGTGTCAGGGTTGGTGGCCACCAGCCACAGCGCAGCCAGAGCGAAGAACCCGGCATACACCGCGCCGCCCAACAGCGTCATGATCTGGCTCCCTTGCTAAACGTTATTAGCCAGTCTGCCTAGTTTTGGCTGTGTTTGCAGCTCCCCACGCCGGAATGTGGGGCGTTTCATGCTGCTGGCAGCGGGGTGACCTGCGCCGCGAGGGAGCTTGCTGCCTCCCAGCTCCCCCGTGCCGCCGGCGGGGAACTAGGTGATAGTTGCCCGCCTTTGCGCGACAACTCGACGCTGACGGGGCGGGCAGATCTCCTCATGGGCAGTGCGTTTGGGTGGCTGCGGGGGCGGTGCGATACGCTGTCGTGGCTTCACGGGGTGTGGCGCAGCTTGGTAGCGTGCTTCGTTCGGGACGAAGAGGTCGTGGGTTCGAATCCCGCCACCCCGACTCAGGTTGTTGCAGGTAGAGGGCTCCGACTGGTCAATCCGGTCAGGGGCCCTTTTCCGTCGCGGTCCGCAGTAGCTTTCAGCGCCTTCCGGCGAGCCGAGTCGAGAGCGACCTACACCTGCTCCAGAGCGGAAACAGTCGACGACCGCGTCATCGCGTGTGGCGGGGGTGCTGTAGCCCGTCTCGCGCACCGCAGTGCTGGGCACGCCTTGGGCTGTGCATCACGGCAGGGTCGCGTAGGTTTTTAGAGCATCAGTATCCGAGAACTCCACGCAGCATTCAACGAAAGTCATCATGTCCGAGGATCAGAGCACAGACGTTCCACCCAATCACCTCTCCGTCGATCCGCGCAGCGCCTTCTATAACGAAGAGACGCTCCGCCGCGGCGTGGGTATTCGCTTCAACGGCGCCGAGAAAACCAATGTGCACGAATACAACGTGGCCGAGGGTTGGGTGCGGGTGGAAGTCCCCACCGCCAAGGATCGCCGCGGAAATCCGATGGTCGTCAAGCTCAGCGGCACGGTTGAACCGTATTTCCGCCCCGCGGAGTAGCGGGTGCCCCTGATTTAGCGCCGCGGTTCTAGGTTCGACGGACCGTGCCGAGGCGAGCCGGTCACCCCAACGATCGAACAGCGGTTCGGCCCGCTGGCGGAGCGCCAGATGTGCGTCAAAGCTGTGTCGATAGCCGGAATCCCACGACCGCGGACGGGTACGGCGGTGGACCGGCACTGGGGCGAGACGCCAGGAATTCCGCTTGGATCATGATGTCGGCTGCGGCGGCACCGGCCTACCCTGGACACGTGATGGAAGTACTCCCGTGGGTGGTTCCGATCATCGCGATCCTGGTCATCGTCAGCGTCCTGATCGCGCTCTCGGCGCACTTCAACCACGACTGAGCAGCACGCATCCCAGCGGTATCCAGGTGGGGACTCCCGGGACCGCTAGATGCCACGCGTCCGGGTCGACTCCCCGCTGAGCCCCCGGGCCGTATTGACCAGGCCCACCATCGAAAACGCCTGCGGGGTGTTGCCGACCAGCCGGCCGGCGGCAGTGTCGTACTCCTCGCTGAGCAGCCCGACATCGTTGCGCAGGCTCAACAGGCGCTCGAACAACGCCCGGGCCTCATCGCGGCGGCCGATGCCGTGCAGCGCGTCGGCCAGCCAGAAGGTGCACACCAAAAACGCGCCCTCGCTGCCGGGCAGACCGTCCACCGAGCCCTGGTCGGTGTCATAGCGCCTCAAGAAGCCGTCGCTGGACAGCTCCCGCTGCACCGCAGCGACGGTCCCCACCACCCGCGGGTCGTCCCACGGCAGGAAACCCACCCGGGGGATCAGCAACAGCGCCGAGTCCAGGCCGGCGGAACCGTAGGACTGGGTGAAGGTCTGCCGCTCGGCGTCGAAGCCATGCTCGCAGACGTCGGCGTGGATCGCCGCTGCCAGCGCCCGCCACCGATCGACCGGTCCGTCCCGGCCGTGGGTCTGCACCGCGTGCACCGCCCGGTCCACGCCCGCCCACGCCATCACCTTCGAGTGCACGAAATGCCGTTGCGGGCCGCGGACCTCCCACAGGCTGGCGTCGGGCTGGTGCCAGTTGCCCTCGAGGAAGTCCAGCAGGGCGCGCTGGATGTCCCAGGCGGTGTCCTCGCACTCCAGACCGGAATCCAGCGCAAGGTTCAGCCCGTCGAGCACCTCGCCCCACACGTCGAGTTGGAACTGACCGGCCGCGTCGTTGCCGACCCGCACCGGCGCCGAACCCTCGTACCCGGACAACCAATCCAGGGTCAGCTCCGGCAGCCGGCGGGTGCCGTCCAGGCCGTACATGATCTGCAGTTTGGCCGGGTCACCGGCCACCGCGCGGACCAGCCACTCCCGCCAGGCCTTGGCTTCGGCGACGTAGCCGGTGCCCAGCAGCGCCTGCAGCGTGAAGGTGGCATCCCGCAGCCAGCAGTAGCGGTAATCCCAATTACGCACCCCGCCAAGGCTTTCCGGAAGTGATGTGGTGGCGGCGGCGACGATGCCGCCGGTAGGGGCGTAGGTGAGCGCCTTGAGCGTGATCACCGCGCGGCGCACCGCATCCGACCACTGACCCCGGTATCGGCACTGGTCGATCCAGTTCTGCCAGAACGACAGCGTCTTGCCCAGCGCATGCATGGCCTCGGATCGCACGGCGTCGGGCAGCAGATGCGACGGCGTGTGGGTCAGCACGAACGGCACCTTGTCGCCGGCGGACACCTCGAATTCCGCGACGGTTGTCATGTTTTCGCCCCGCATGGTGACCGGGCTGCTCAGACAGACCGTGTCCGGGCCGGCCACCGCGATCAGCCCGTCCTCGCTGCGGCGCATCCAGGGCACCACATTGCCATAGTCGAACCGGATCGCCAGGTCCATGCGCACCGGCACCCGCCCGGAGATGCCCTCGACGATCCGGACCACGTCGGCGGCCTTCCCCCGCGGCGGCATGAAGTCGGTGACGCGCACCGTGCCGTCGCCGGTGTCCCATTCGCTGTCGACGACCAGGGTGTCGCCGCGGTAGCCGCGCCGGGTGGCCGGGCCGCCGGCAGCCGGGGCGATGCGCCAGTAGCCGGCGGACTCGTCGTGCAACAGCGCCGCAAAACAGGCCGGGGAGTCGAACCGCGGCAGGCACAGCCAGTCGATGCTGCCGTCACGGCCCAAAAGCGCCGCGGTGTGCAGGTCACCCAGTAGCGCGTAGTCCTCGATCGGTGCCGACGCCATCGGCGATCAGAGGCGTTCCTTGACCGCGGCCGACAACCGGGAACCATCGGCCTTGCCCGCGGCGATCGCGGTAGCGGCCTTCATCACCAGACCGATGTGCTTGGAGTGCGGGCGTTCACCGATCTGCTCGGCCACCTGCGCCAGTGCGGTGTCGACGACGTCGGCCAATTCGGCCTCGCTGAGCGGTTCGGGCAGGTACTCGGCGATGATCCGGGCCTCGGCGTGTTCTTCGGCGGCGAGCTCACCACGGCTGTTCTGGGTGTAGATCTCCGCGGACTCCGCGCGCTTGCGCGCCTCGCGCGCCAGCACCTTGAGCACCTCGTCGTCGGTCAGCTCGCGGGCCTGCTTGCCGGCGACCTCTTCGGACTGGATCGCGGCCAGCAGCATCCGTAAAGTCGCGGTGCGCAGCTTGTCTTGCGCCTTCATCGCTTCGGTCAGGTCCGCCCGCAACTGCGATTTGAGTTCCGCCATGCCGCATAACGCTACGCTCAGCCACATGGTGAATCCGCCGCCTGGCTACCCCGGCCCTGGTTTTCCTCCGCCCGGTTACGGGCCGCCACCGCCGGGTTACGGCCCGCCACCCGGTTACGGGCCGCCCCCGGGTTATGGCCCGCCACCGGGTTACGGGCCACCGCCTCCCGGATATGGGCCGCCGCCACCGGGCTACGGCCCGCCACCGGGGTACGGTCCCCCGCCGGGATACGGCCCGGGATATCCGCAGCCCGACCTCAAACCCGGGGTGATCCCGCTGCGCCCGCTCAGCTTGACCGACATCTACAACGGCGCCGTCGGCTACATTCGGGCCAACCCGGCCGTGGTGCTGGGGCTGACCGCGATCGTCGTGGTGGCCACCCAGATCATCAGTGGCATCGCGCTGTTCGGCCTGCTGTCGGCCGTCGGGCCGCAACACCGCGGGCCGTCGGCCGCCGAGATCTCCGGGGGCGACGTGGCGGCATGGATGACCGCCTTCGCCGGCGCCGCTATCGTGACCGCCCTGGGCACCATCGTGCTGACCGGCATGCTGACCGCCGTCGTCGGACGTTCGGTGTTCGGCTCCCCGATCACCGTCGGGGAAGCCTGGGCGATCGTCCGCACCCGCTTTGCGGCGCTGATCGGCCTGACCGCCCTGATCGGGCTTGCGGCGGCGGTGTTGTGCGGGTTCGTCGCGTTCGTCATCGCTGTCGCCGGCGGAGCCGGAGGCACCGGGGCCGCCGTGCTGGTCGGCCTGCCGCTGGTGCTGGCATTGGTCGCGGCACTGGGCTACGGCTACGCGGTTCTGGTGTTCGCACCGACGGTGATCGTGCTGGAGCGGCAATCGGTGTTTGACGCGATGCGCCGGTCGTTCGCCCTGGTGCGCAACAGTTTCTGGCGGGTGCTGGGCATCATGGTTCTGACCGCGCTGATCGCCTCGCTGATCAGCAGCGCGGTGGCCTTCCCGTTCAACATCATCGGGATGGCGGTCACCCACGGCGCCGACGCCTTGACCGGCTCGGCACAGCTGGGCTTGTTCTCCCGGATCGGTGCGACGATCGGGCAGATCATCGTGCTGCCCTTCACCGCAGGCGTGACGGCGCTGCTCTACACCGATCGCCGGATCCGCGCCGAAGCGTTCGACCTGGTGCTGCGGACCGGTGTTGCGAGCGGGCCGTACGCGGGCGGGCCGACCGACCACCTGTGGCTGACCCGGCCACCGGGGTGAGGATCAGCGGGTGCCCACCGTCGACATCGACCGCGAAACCGCTCGCGAAGCCGCCGAACGGGAACTGAGTAAACCGATCTACCCGCGGCCGTCCCCGAAGCAGCAGTTCATCGACTTCCTCGAAACACTGATCCGGCGGCTGGTGCTCAAGGGCGCGGAGCTGCCCGGCGGATGGTTCACCATCAGCGTGTTGTTGATCGTGCTCGCCGCGGCGGTGCTGGCCGCCGTCCACGTGGGTCGCCGCATGCTGCGCGACGGCGACCGCCACCCGCCGTTGTTCGGCACTGCGCAGCTCAGCGCCGCAGAACACCGCGCGGCCGCGCAGCGGTACGCCGCTTCCGAAGAATGGGGCGAGGCGATCCGGCACCGACTGCGGGCGGTGGCCCGCGAACTCGAGGAAACCGGGGTGGTTCATCCCGCTGTGGGCCGCACCGCCACCGAACTGGCCCGCGACGCCGGCGCGGCGCTGCCGAGCCTGGCGGGCGAGCTGCTCCGCGCCGCCGAGACGTTCAACGACGTCAACTACGGCGAGCTGCCGGCCACCCCGGAGGGATATCGGATCGTCGCCGACCTGGATGAGCGGGTGCGCTCCACAACGCCACGGCGGCAGTACCGGTGACGGCCACCCGGCGGACGTGGCTGTGGGGCACGCTGGCTCTTGTTGTGATCGCGGTGGTTTCAGCGGTCGGCGTCTATCTGACCAATCCCCGGCCGGGGGGCCGGATGGATCCGCACGCCACCGGCCCCGAGGGCGCACACGCCGTGGTGACGCTGCTGCGTGATCGCGGCGTCGAGGTGGCGATCGCCGATACCCTCGACGACGTCACCCGCGCGGCGCGCCCGGATGCGCTGGTGCTGGTGGCCGAGACCCGGCGCATCGTCGGTGACGAGCTGCTGGACCGGCTGGCCGGCCTTCCCGGCGACCGGCTGCTGGTGGCGCCCGACACCAGGGCGCGCAAAGCCCTGGCGCCCGGCGTGCGCTCCGGCCCGGCGCGTACGTTCACCCGCCAGCCCGGCTGCAGTCTGCGCGAGGCCGAACGCGCCGGAACGGTCGACCTCGGCACGACAGCGACTTACCTTGCATCGCAAGGGAGATCGATACGCAGCTGCTATGACGGCGCGCTGATGCGTTACCACGATGGCAGCCGGACCGTCACCGTGGTCGGCAGCGCGTCCTTCATGACGAACAGCGATCTGGCCCGTGAAGGCAATGCGGCCCTGGCGATGAACCTCGCCGGTGCCCGCAACCTGCTCATCTGGTATGCGCCTCAACACAGTGAGGGCGGACCATCAGGCCGCGCAACACTTCTCGAGCTGGTCCCGGAGAATGTGACCTGGTTGGTCTGGCAGCTGTGCGTGGCGCTGGCGCTGGCCGCATTGTGGAAGGGGCGCCGCCTCGGCCCGCTGGTCGCCGAGCGCATGCCGGTTGTCGTGCGTGCCTCGGAGACCGTCGAGGGTCTCGGCCGGCTCTACCGCTCCCACCGGGCCCGCGACCGGGCGGCCGCCGCGCTACGCACCGCAACCGTGCGCCGACTCGCCCCGCGGCTGGGGTTGGGGCCTGCTCCGGATCCGCCGGAGCTGGTCGCGGCGGTGGCCCAGCGTATCGGCGCGCACCCGGACTGGTTGGGGCCGTTGCTGTTCGGCCCCGCTCCGGAATCCGACGACGCGCTGGTCGGTCTTGCTCAGGCACTCGATGACATCGAAAGGCAGGTCACCGGATCGTGACACAGACTCCCCCGCCCAATCCCGCGGCAGCGGCGGCCCGCGACGCGCTGCTGGCGCTGCGCACCGAGGTCGCCAAGGTGGTGGTCGGCCAGGATGCGGTGGTCGGCGGCCTGGTGATCGCCCTGCTATGCCGCGGCCACGTGCTGCTCGAAGGCGTTCCGGGCGTGGCGAAGACCCTGCTGGTGCGGACGCTGGCCGCGGCGTTGCGGCTGGATTTCAAACGGGTCCAGTTCACCCCCGACCTGATGCCCGGCGATATCACCGGCTCCCTGGTCTACGACACCAACACCGCACAGTTCATGTTCCGGCCCGGGCCGGTCTTCACCAACCTGCTGCTGGCCGACGAGATCAACCGCACCCCGCCGAAAACCCAAGCGGCGCTGCTGGAAGCGATGGAAGAGGGGCAGGTCAGTGTCGAGGGGGCGGCCAAGCCGCTGCCCGACCCGTTCATCGTCGCCGCCACGGCCAACCCGATCGAGTACGAAGGCACCTACCGGCTGCCGGAGGCCCAACTCGACCGGTTCCTGCTCAAGCTGACCGTCCCGCTACCGGGGCGCAACGCCGAGATCGACATCCTGTCCCGGCACGCGCGGGGTTTCGACCCGCACGACTTGTCCGCGGTCGCGCAGGTCGCCGGTCCCGACGATCTCGCGGCCGGCCGTGCCGCGGTGCGCCAGGTGCTGGTCGCCGACCAGGTGCTGGGCTACATCGTCGACGTGGTCACCGCGACCCGGCACTCGCCGGCGTTGCAACTGGGCGTCTCGCCGCGCGGCGCGACCGCCCTGCTGGCCACGTCGCGGTCGTGGGCATGGCTGTCCGGGCGCAACTACGTGACGCCCGATGACGTCAAGGCGATGGCCCCGGCCACGCTGCGGCACCGGGTGATGTTGCGTCCGGAGGCCGAGCTCGAAGGCGCCAGCGCCGACGGTGTGCTCGACGGCATCCTGGCCTCGGTTCCGGTGCCGCGCTGGTGATCCTCACCGGCCGCACCGCACTGATCGCACTGGTCTGCGCTCTGCCCGTCGGGCTGGCTCCCTGGCCGGCGACGGCGTTCGCCGTGCTGCTGGCCGGGCTCGCCGTGGCGGTGATGCTCGACGTCGCGCTGGCTGCCGATCCGGCCGCGCTGCGCATCACCCGGACGATGGACAACGCCGTGCGGCTCGGCCAGTCGGTGCCGACCACCCTGACCCTGCACGGCGACCGCCGGTTGCGCGGGCAGCTGCGCGACGCCTGGCCGCCCAGCGCCGGCGCCTGGCCGCGCGCGCAGCCGTTGGACCTGCGCGCCGGCCAGGAGCTTCGGGTGCGCACCGAGCTGCGGCCGATTCGGCGCGGTGACCAGCACGCCGACCGGGTCACGGTGCGCTCGGTCGGGCCGCTGGGTCTGGCGGGCCGGCAACGCTCCCGGGTGGTAGCCGGTCACGTGCGGGTGCTGCCGCCGTTCCTGTCCCGCCGGCATCTGCCGGCGCGGCTGACCCGGCTGCGCGAGATCGACGGGAACCTGCCAGCACTGGTCCGTGGCCAGGGCAGCGAGTTCGACTCGCTGCGCGAATACGTCGCCGGTGACGACGTCCGCTCGATCGACTGGCGGGCCACCGCCCGACGCTCGGAGGTGGTGGTGCGGACCTGGCGACCCGAGCGGGACCGGCGCGTCGTCATCGTGCTCGACACCGGCCGGACCGCGGCGGGGCGGATCGGGGTCGACCCGACCGCGCGCGACCCGGCGGGCTGGCCGCGACTGGATTGGTCGATGGATGCCGCACTGTTGTTGGCGGCGTTGGCGTTACGGGCCGGTGATCATGTCGATCTGTTGGCCCACGACTCTGTGAGCCGGGCCGGGGTGTTCGGTGCGTCGCGCACCCGGCTGTTCGCCCAGCTGGTCGACGCGATGGCGCCGCTGCAACCGGCGTTGGTCGAAACCGACGCGGCGGCAATGCTTTCCACCTTGTCTCGGCGGGCCCGCCGCGGCAACCTGGTGGTGCTGCTCACCGATCTGAATGCCTCCGCACTGGAGGAAGGGTTACTGCCGGTGCTGCCGAAACTGACTGCCGAACACCTGGTGATTCTGGCCGCGGTCGCCGATCCCCGGGTGGAACGGCTGGCGCGCGGACGCGCCGACGCCGCCGCGGTGTACGACGCCGGCGCCGCGGAACGCTCGCGCAACCAGCGCCGCGCGGTGGCGGCGAAGTTGCGGCGCAGCGGCGTGCAGGTGATCGACGCCCCGCCCGACGAGCTGGCGCCGGAGCTGGCCGACGCTTATCTGGCGATGAAGGCCGCCGGACGGCTGTGACGGGGCTCGCGAGCGTGCGCCGAGTGCCGCGATCCGCGGCGTGTCGCTGAGCCAACACGCCCACTCGCGCTAGGGGGGTCGGCTCAGCCCGTGGGCACCACGTCGGGCGCGTCGGCGATGTCACCGGTCTCGTCGGCGGCCACCGCCTGGCGCCCGAAATACACCACGTAGGCCAGAAACGCCGCCTCGGCCACCACGCCGATACCGATCCGCAGCCAGGTCGGCAAGGGTGACGGGGTCACCACCGCCTCGAGCAACCCGGAGACGGCCAGCAC
>Ga0164242_10008764_pt1 | contig 10963 bp, 12 predicted proteins | sample OricomgcompostMG_FD_108783 | JGI IMG/M metagenome (GOLD analysis project Ga0164242, IMG submission 108783) | Miracle-Growth compost microbial communities from Emeryville, California, USA - Original compost - Miracle growth compost (MG) ...
GGTCGAGCTTCTGCATGGTCACGCGCAAGCCGCGTGCCTTGAGCAGGGAACCGAGGCTGGAGGCCGTCAATCCCTTACCGAGCGAGGAGGCGACGCCTCCGGTGACGAACAGGTGCTTGGTTGCGTACGGCGTCCGATCCACGGAAGTCCACGCTAACACGGCGCGCGGCACTTGCCCGCATCGTCAGCCCGCCACGCCGAGCACGTCGAGCGTCTGCTCCGCCTCCTGCTCGCTGAGCAGCCCGCTGGCGTGCACCTGGCGCAGCAGCCGGGCGCGCGCGTAGGACGTCTGCGCGAACGGCGCGGCGGCGGTGACGATCACGGTGGCCAGGTTGCGTGCCGCACCGCGCACCGATTCGTCGTCGTGCGTCGCCGCGGCGTCCAGTCGCGCGAGCAGCGGAGCGAGCGTGTCACCGACGCCGGCGATGCGGCTGCGCACGAAGGACGCCAGCGCCGCGACGGCGCTCTGCGGTGTGGGCAGCTCCATACGCCGCGACCCTAGCTGTTCGGGCTGGGGAACAGCGCGTCGGCGCCGGGTGTCGTGCCGTAGTGGCCGATCTGCGCGTTCTCCGCGTCGGCCAGCGCGAGCACCGTCGACACCTGGCCGAACGCGGTGTCGGCGTTGTCGACCGTGGACACCGACGACTTGGCCGAGCCGGCGCGCACCAGCGCCACCAGGCCCGATCCGGTCGCCGAGCCGGTGTCGCCCGCGACGACGACCTTGCCGCCGTCGGCCTGCAGCGCGGTCACCAGGTCGAGGCCGGCGTCCGCCGCGTAGTCGCCCTTGGCGATCGTGCCGCTGCCGACCACCACGACGGACGATGCCGGCTCCACGCCGCTCGCGTCGGACGCGAGCATGTGCAGGTTCGCGAACGCGCTGAGCACGGTCTTGACGTCGCTGTCCTGGCCCTTGCCGCTGAGCACCCAGGCCAGCGTCTCGGCACCGAGGACGCGCGCGTCGCTCGTCTGCGTCAGCGTGAGCCCGATCGGCTGCAGCCCGTTCTGCGTGACCAGCGACGTGATCTTGCTGGCCTCGCTCTGCGCCACGTAGTCGTGCGCGAGGTTCAACCGGCCGGTGATCTGCGCACCCGCGGCGGAGATCTGCGCGGCGATGCCGTCCTCCATGCCGCTGGCGACCCCGGGCAGCCCGACGATCAGCACGGACTTGTCCTTGAGCTTGCCGGCGACGAGTTGCGAGCCGAACGTGGACGCGAACTGCCCGGCGTCGTCGACCTGGCCCTGCAGCGCCTTGACCTGGTTGCTCAGCGTCGAACGGTCGCCCTTGAGCGAGTTCACCTGGTGCCGCAGGTCGGTGGTGACCGGGCCGTTCAGCGCGGTCGTGCCGACGACGATGCCGACGGCGAGCGCCAGGAAGACGGCGATGATCGAGACGAGGTGATAGCGAAAGGAGATCACGAGAACAGGTCCTGTACCCAGCGGACGAAGTCACGCCAGCTGTGGTCGAAGTTGGTCAGGTACGAGCGGCCGGGGTCGGAGACGGCGATGGCGGCGGCGACCGCGAGCAGCGCGGCGATCACCAGGATGAGCAGCGCGGCCGAGGAGATCCGGTTGCGGTACAGGCGAGACACGCCCTTGGCGTCGACGAGCTTGCCGCCGACGCGCAGCCGGGTGAGGAACGTGGACGCCATCCCGGAGCGTCCCTTGTCGAGGAACTCGGTCAGGGTGGCGTGCGTGCCGACGGCGACGATCAGTTCGGCGCCCTTCTCGTCGGCCAGCAGCATTGCGACGTCCTCGCTGGTGCCGGACGTCGGGAACGTGATCGCGTCGATGCCGAGGTCCTGCACGCGCGGCAGTCCCGGCGCGCGGCCGTCCGGGTAGGCGTGCACGATCACCTCGGCGCCGGTGGCCAGCGCGGCGTCGGACACCGCGTCCATGTCGCCGACGATCATGTGCGGTTTGTGGCCGGCCTCGAGCAGCGCGTCCGCGCCGCCGTCGACGCCGACGAGCACCGGCTTGAACTCGCGGATGTAGTGCTTGAGCTCCTTGAGGTCGCGCGCGTGGTCGTAGCCGCGCACCACGATCAGCACGTGCCGTCCGGCGAAATGCGTCCGCACCTGCGGCACGCCGACGCCGTCGAGCAGCAGCTCGCGCTCGCGGCTCATGTACTCGGCGGTGTTGACCGCGAACGCCTCGAGCTGCGCGGACAGCCCGGACTTAGCCTCGACCATCAGCGCGGCCACGGTGTGCGCGTCCTGCGCGGTGCCCTTCGCGACCGGCATCTCGCCGACGAAGACGAGGTCACCGTCGACGCGGATCTTGGTGCCCTCCTTGACCGCCGCGAAGATCTCGCTGCCAACGTTGTCCAGCAGCGGGATGCCGTTCGCGACGATCACTTCCGGTCCCAGGTTCGGGTACCGGCCGGATATGCTCGGCTGCGCGTTGACGACGGCGGCCGGCTTCGCCGCGACCAGGGTCTCGGCGGCGACCCGGTCCAGGTCCACGTGGTCGATGATCGCGATGTCGCCGGGGTTCAGCCGGCCGGCCAGGCGACCGGTGCGGCGGTCCAGCCGGGCGACCCCGCTGATGCCCGGCAAACCGTCCGAACGTCGGCGCAAGGTCGCAATCCTCATGCCTGCCATGGTGCCATCCGGTCACTGCGTCGCAGCCGTCCGCCACGCGGGTCAGGACCGTTGTTTCACAGACTTTCCTTTGCGCGCCGGCCTGGTTGCGGTCGCGGACGTGCCACGCCGGTCCGGCCGCGCCGCGCGTTCTGCCTGGGCGGTTGCGAGCAGCTCCGCGGCGTGTTCGCGGGCTGCTCCGGAGTCCGAGCCGCCGAGCATCCGCGCCAGCTCGGCGACGCGTTCCTCGCCCTCGACCGGGTGGACGTCGCTGGCCAGCACGCTGCCCGCCGGGTCGGTCGGCTTCGCTACGACGACCTGGCTGTCGGCGTACGCCGCGACCTGGGCCAGGTGGGTGACGACGATGACCTGCCGGTCGCGCGCCAGCCGGGCCAGCCGTCGGCCCACCTCGACGGCCGCGCGCCCGCCGACGCCGGCGTCGACCTCGTCGAACACCATGGTCGGCACCGCGTCGCCCGCGGCACTGTCGGCCAGGCACACCTCGAGCGCAAGCATCACGCGGGACAGCTCACCGCCGGACGCGCCGCGGCCGAGCGGCAGTGGCGCGGTGTCCGGGTGCGGTTGCAGCCGGAACTCGACCTCGTCGGCGCCCTCGGGCCCGACGTTCAGCTCGGTGTCGCCCGCGCGCAGCACGGCCGCGGCTGCGGACGATCGGGGCCGGACGTCGATCAGCAGGCGCGCTGTTCCCATCGCCAGGCCGGCCAGCTCCGCGGTGACCGCGGCGGCCAGCCGCTCCGCGGCGGCGGCCCGCGCGGCGGTCAGCTCCCCGGCCAGCTCCGCTACTCGCCGCGCGGCCGCGTCCCGCTCGGCCACCAGCGCGGCGATCGCGTCGTCGGACACGTCGATCTCGGCGAGGCGCGCGGCGGCCCGCTTCGCCCAGTCGAGGACGGCGCTCGTCTCGTCGCCGGGATCGCCGGTCGGTGGCCCGTCGGCGTACTTGCGGGCGAGCCCCGCGAGCACGGCGCGGCGTGCCTCGACCTCCTCGAGCCGGGCCGGATCGGCGTCCAGCTGCTCGCCGTACGCGCCGAGGTCGGCGGCCAGTTCCGCCGTGATCGCGGACAGGTCCGTCAGCCGCTCGGCCAGCGCGTCCAGCTGCGGGTCGGCGCCGCTGACCGCGGCCACGGAGCGGACGGCCGAGCCGATCAACCCCGCGACGTCCGCGGTGTCGGCCATCGGGGTGTCCGCGTCGCCGGCGAGCGCGTCGTGCGCGGCGCGGGCCGCGAGCCGCAGCGCGTCGGCCGAGGCCAGCCGGCTCGCGAGCGCGGTCAGCTCGACGGCCTCGCCCGGCTGCGGGTCGGCCGCCTCGATCTCGGCCAGGCCGTAGGCGAGCAGGTCGGACTCGCGGCGCAGCTCCGCCGCGTGCTCGGTGCGTTCGCGCAGCTGCGCGTCGGCGCGCCGCCACTGCTCGTAGGCGGCGCGGTAGTCGTCCAGCACCAGGCCGGCGAACCGGTCCAGCACGGCGCGTTGCTCGGCCGGACGGGTGAGCAGCAGCTGGTCGGACTGGCCGTGGACCGCCACCAGCCGCTCGGCCAGCTCGCCGAGCACGGACACCGGCGCCGGGGCACCGCCGACGTGCGCGCGCGAGCGCCCGGCCGCGCTGACCACGCGGCGCAGCAGCAGGGTGCGGCCGTCGTCCAGCTCGCCGCCGGCGTCACGCACCCGGTCGGCGACGGCCGCCGCGACCGGGCGGGACGCGGCATCGGCGCCGAGGTCGATGCGGCCGTCGACGCTGGCCTGCTCGACACCGGCGCGCACGCGCGAGGCATCGCCGCGTCCGCCGAACAGCAGCAACAGCCCGGTGACCACCATCGTCTTGCCGGCGCCGGTCTCACCGGTCACGACGGTCAGCCCGGGATCGAGTGGCAGCGCGGCGTCGTCGATCACGCCCAGCCCGCGGATGTGCAGCTCCTCCAGCACGCCGCTACTCCGCGACGAGGTCGTCGGGCGGCGCGGCCGCGTCCCGGAAGCTGCGCACCGGCAGCTGGAACTTCGTCACCAGCCGGTCCGCGAAGCTCCAGTCGCCGAGCCGCACGATGCGCACCGGACGGGCACCGCGCCGCAGCCGCACGGTTGCGCCGGCCGGCACCGCGACCGAGCGGCGACCGTCGCAGCTGAGCACGCCGTCGTGCCCGTCAGCGGGCAGGGTGATCTCGACGGTCGAAGCGGGGGCGACGACGATCGGACGGGAGAACAGCGCGTGCGCGGCGTTCGGGACGACCAACAGCGCGTCCACGTTCGGCCAGATGATCGGGCCCCCGGCCGAGAACGCGTACGCGGTCGAACCGGTGGGCGTCGAACACAGCACGCCGTCGCAACCGAAGCGCAGCAGCGGCCGACCGTCGACCGCGACACCGACCTCGAGCATGCGCTCGCGGTTGGTGCGTTCCAGGGACGCCTCGTTCAGCGCCCACGCGGTGTGCCGGGTCTCGCCGTCGAAGCACACCTCGGCGTCGACGGTGACCCGCTCCTCGACGTCGTAGGCGCGCTGCACGATCGCGTCTACGGTGTCCGACAGCGCGTGCGGTTCGGCTTCGGCCAGGAAGCCGACGTGGCCGAGGTTGACGCCCAGCATCGGCACGCCGGCGGGGTGCGCGAGCTCGCTGGCGCGCAGGAACGTCCCGTCGCCGCCGAGCACGAGCACGAGCTCGGCGCCCTCGGCGGCCGTCTCCGGAGGCAGCACGGTGACGTCGTCGCCGCCGATCGCCGGGGCCTCGTCGCTGAGCATGCGGACCTCGAAGCCCGCCGAGCGCAGATCTGCGGCGGTGCGCGTCGCGAGAGCCGCGATCTGGTGGCGCGAGGTGTGCGCGACGAGCAGGACCGATCTCACGGCGCCTCCCTCTCCTGTGCGGCAACGACCAACCGGCCGATCTCGTCTGCGTCCAGCGGATGCTGCACCTCACGGCGCAGCCAGAGGAAGAATTCCACGTTGCCGGACGGTCCGGGCAGCGGGCTGCGGCACACGCCGGCGGTCTGCCAGCCGAGCCCAGCGGCCTGCGTCGCCACGTCGCGTACCGCCTCCGCGCGCAGCTGCGGATCCCGGACGACGCCCCCGGCGCCGAGGCGTTCCTTGCCCACCTCGAACTGCGGCTTGACCATCGGCAGCAGATCCCCGTCCGGTTCGGTGCACGCGGTCAGCGCGGGCAGCACGAGGGCGAGCGAGATGAAGGACAGGTCGGCGACGGTCAGGCTCGCCGGCCCGCCGATCGCGTCCGGGGTCAGGGTGCGCACGTTGGTGCGGTCGACGACGCTCACCCGTTCGTCGGTCGCGAGCGGCCAGGCGAGCTGGCCGTAGCCGACGTCGACGGCGACCACGTGCGCGGCGCCCGCACGCAGCAGCACGTCGGTGAAGCCGCCGGTCGACGCGCCCGCGTCCAGACAGCGCCGGCCCACGACGTCGATGTCACCGAACGCGGCCAGCGCACCGGCCAGCTTGTGGCCGCCGCGCGAGGCGTACCCGGGGTCGTTGTCGTCCGGACGGACCCGCACGGGCGTGTCCATGTCCACGCCCGTCGCCGGTTTGCTGGCGAGCACGCCGCGGACCTCGACCCGGCCCGCGGCGATCAGTTCGATCGCCTGCTCCCGGGAGCGGGCCAGGCTGCGACGGACGAGTTCCGCGTCGAGCCGCTGGACGCGTCGGGCCACGCCGCTCAGATGCCGTCGATCTCGGCCAGTGCTGCCTGCAGCTGACCATGCACCTGCGCGAAAACCTCGGCGTGCTCGCCGAGCGGCCGCTGGTCCAGCCCGGACAGGGCCGCACGCTCGGCGGCGAAGCGGTCCGGGACCGGTTCGGAGCCCGCCGGCTGCTGCTGGGTGGGCTCGGGCTGCGCTGGCGACGACACGGGCCGCTCCTCTCCACTCGCGCTGGTCGGCACGGCGGCGGCCCGTCCCGCGCGCAGGGCGCCCGCCGCCACCGCAGACGGTACCGCGCCGGACGCTGAGGTAGCGTGTCCCGGCCCAGGGACGGCGGCACGGAAGGACTCGGTTGGTGGCGACGGTAGAGGATTGCGAGCGGGCGCTGCACGCGCTGGCCGAGCGGTTGAGCAACGCCGACGCGGCCGCGCGGGGCCGAGCCGGTTTCGACCGGACGCTGTCGTGCTTGCTGACCGACCCGGACGTCAACTTCGCCGGCCGGCTGCGCACCGGCTCGCTGACCGACATCCGCCAGGTCAGCGCCACCGAGGCCGCCACCGCGAAGGTGCGGCTGCGCATGAGCGGCGACGACCTGATCAAGCTGGTGGCCGGCGAGCTCAAGATGGCCTCGGCCTGGGCCAGCGGCCAGGTGAAGATCGAGGCCGGTGTGCTGGACCTGGTCAAGCTGCGCGCGATCCTGTAGCCGGCCGGCTGGCGACCGGGTTCCGCCCTCAGAGCAGACCGAGCTCGGCGAGCTTGGCCGCGGCGACATCGTCCGCCGGCGTCCACCCCGCCACCGCCGCGTCGCGCTGCCAGGTCGCGGCACACATCGCCCGGAGCGCATCCAGCCCGTCCGTGCTCGCGGACGCGTCCGACCCCGAGCGCAGCAGGCCGGTGCCGTCCTGCTGGACACCGGCCGACCAGCCGCCGCAGGCGAACCCGGCGTCGGTGAGCTCGGGCCGCGGATGCGCGTGCAGCAGGCCGGAGACGTCCGGCGCGAGGTAGTCCGGGCGCAGCCGCTCGGGAGCCGTCAGCAGCTCGGCGGGACTGGTCACCCCGCTCAACACGAGCAGGCTCGCGCACCGGGCCGCGTTCGCCCCCTCGATGTCGGTGTCGAGACGGTCGCCGACCACGATCGGGTTGCGCGCTCCGGAGCGCTCCACCGACTCGCGGTGCATGGTCGGGTCCGGCTTGCCGGTCGACACCGGCTCGACGCCGGTCGCGTGCCGCAGCGCGGCGACCAGCGCCCCGTTGCCCGGCAGCCGGCCGCGCCGCGACGGCACGGTCGGGTCCAGGTTGGTCGCGACCCACGGCACGCCGCGGTTGATCGCCACGGCGCCTTCGGCCAGTTGCCGCCAGGTCAGGTCCGGCGAATAGCCCTGCACCACCGCCGCGACGTCCGGCCGGTCCTGCTCCACCGGCTCCAGCCCCCGCTCGCGCAGCGCCACCAGCAGGCCGACCGTGCCCACGACGAGCACCGAGGCACCGGACGGCAGCAGCTCGGCCAGGTAGTGCGCAGCCGCCTGCGCGGAGGTCGTGACCTCCGCCTGCTGCGCCGGGATGCCCAAGTCGCTCAGGTGCGCGGCCACCACGTCCGGAGTCCGCGCGGCGTTGTTCGTGACGAACGCCAGGCGCATGCCCAGCTCCCGCGCGGCCGCCAACGCCTGCGGCGCACCGGACACCGCCTGCGAACCGAGGTACACCACTCCGTCGAGGTCCAGCAGCGCGACGTCGTAGTGCCGGGCAAGGGGTTCGGCGCAGCCGAGCAGTCCGGCGGTGCTCGCGGAGGTCACCCGTCGAATGATCCCATGCGTCACCGGGTGCGTACGATCGCGTCCCATGACCTCTCGCCCCGGCGGACTGTCGCTGCAACCGTTCCGCGCCCTGCGTCCCGCCGTCGACGGCGACCGGCTGGGCCGCCTGCTGTGCCCGCCGTACGACGTCATCGACCAGGCGGCGCGGGCGGCCCTGCTGGCCGGCGATCCGGAGAACGCGGTGGGCCTGATCCTGCCGCAGGCACCGGACGGCGCGGATCCGTACGCCGACGCCGCGCAGCGGCTCGAGGCCGGCGTGGCCGAGGGTCTGTACGCAGTGGACGATGCGCCCGCGCTGTACGTGTACGAGATGGCCGAGGCCGGCGGGACGACCACGCGCGGTCTGCTGGGCGCGGTGGAGCTGCGCGATCCGGCCGACGGCGTGATCCTGCCGCACGAGAACACGATGGCCGGGCCGGTCGCCGACCGCCTCGCCCTGATGCAGGCGACGCAGGCGAACCTGGAGCCGATCTACCTGGTGTACGACGGCGGTGGCGCGGCGTCGCAGGCGGTCAGCGACGTCAGCGGCCGCGAGCCGATCGCGCAGGCGCGCACGCCGGACGGGATCACGCACCGGCTGTGGGCGCTTACCGACCCCGAGCTGCACGCACGGGTGGCCGAGGACTTGGCCGGCCGGCGCGCGCTGATCGCCGACGGCCATCACCGGTACGCCACGTACCGGCAGCTGCAGGAGCTCTGCCGCGAGCAGCACGGCCCGGGGCCGTGGGACCGCGGCCTCACCCTGCTGGTGGACTCGTCCAGCTACGGCCCGCAGGTGCACGCGATCCACCGCGTGCTGACCGGCGTTGCCCTCGCCGACGTGCTGGAGCGCGCCGGCGCGGTCGCGTCGGTGGCGCCGGTGGACGATCCGGCCGAGGGCCTGGCTCGCGCGGCTGACCTGGACGGCTTCGCGGCGGTGCTGACCGACGGCAGCCGCAGCCTGCTGCTGGCCGACACGGACGGTTCGCTCGCCGCCGCCTCGGTCGTCGCCGGAGGCGTGCCGGCGCTGGCGGAGCTGGACGTGACCGTGCTGCACCGCGGCCTGGTCGGCAGCGTGCTGGGGCTGACGGACTCCGAGGAGCAGGTCGGCTACGCGCACAGCGAGTCCGAGGCAATCGAGGCGGCCCGGGCCTCGGCGGGCACGGCCGTGCTGCTGCGGCCCACACCGGTCGCGGCGGTGGCTGCGGTGGCGGCCGAGGGTGGCCGGATGCCGCGCAAGTCGACCCTGTTCACACCGAAGCCGGCGTCCGGGCTGGTCATGCGTCGCTTTGTCGACGAGGCGCCCGCTGCCGGGACGTGACCCGGGCGGAGACGACCGCCACCTCGTAACGGCTGGCCAGTCCGCCGACGCTCCGCCAGAACCGCCGGCGCAGGCTGCCGCTCACCTCGAGTTCGTCGCCCGGTCGCGCGCGGGCGACGGTCTGCCGGACCCGGGGCTTGCTGGCCCAGCAGTCCAGGCTGTCGACGCGCACGCGATCGCCGTCCGGCCGATCGACGATCAGCCGGAAGACGCTCAGTTCGTCACCGCTGGGCAGGGTGCGCGCAACGGCCTCGGCGGCCAGCCTGCCGCGTAGGTAGACCCGGTTGACGTCACTGCCGTAGGTCATGGATTCGCTCATGCGGACATGGTGGCCGTCCCCGGTGACGACACCGGCCCGATCGCGGCCGCCCTGTGGACGACACGCCGTGCTGTGGACGAGCGACGGAAAGTGTCAGAGCAGGGCTGCCGCCCGGTCGACGGCGTCCGTCTCGCCCTCGGCGTCGATCGCGGCGGCGGCGGCGAACCAGCGGGCGGCCTCCTCCGGCCGGCCGCTCTCCTCGAGCGCGTCGGCGTAGGCGTACCAGAGCCGCAGCGAGCCCGGCTTTGGGCGCTCGGTGTCCAGGCCGCCGCGGGCCAGCACCGCGAGTGCGGCATCGAGCTGCCCCATATCCCGGCGGGCGCCCGCGACGACGATCAGCAGCTCGGCGCGCGTCTCGGCGTCCAGCTTGCCGACCGCCGGATCGCTCAGCGCGCGCACTGCTTGCGCCGGCCGGCCGAGCGCCCGTTCGCAGTCGGCCAGGATCGGCAACGTGCGGGCGTCGCCGGAGATCCGGCGCGCGGTGCGCAGCTCGGTGATCGCCTCGGCCCATTCGCCCGCGCGGTACGCCGCGATGCCGACGGCCTCGCGCACCGCGGCCACGCGGGCCGCCCGGTTGCGGGCCGCACGGGCATGCTCGAGCGCCTTGCGCGGATCGGACTCCAGCGCCAGACCCGCGCAGACGAGGTGCGCCCCGACGGCGTCGGCGTTCGGCTTGCTGAGGGAGCGGAGCTCGGCGCGGACGGAGCGGTCCAGCAGCGACAGGTCGACGTGGTCCGGCAGCGCCGGCTCGACCGGACGCGGACCGGTCCGCCGCCGCTTCTCGCTGGCTACCGGCGCCGCATCGCGGCGGGGGCCGGCGTCACGGCGCGGACCGGCGTCACGACGGGTGGATGCACCATCCCGGCGCGGGCCCGACTCGCGGCGTGGACCCGCGTCACGACGGGTGGACGCCCCCTGCGGAGCCGCCGACGATCCACGGCGCGGAGCAGCGTCGCGTGCCGAGGAGCTCCGGCCGGACGCGTCCCGGCTCGATGCGGCGTCGCGCCGCGTTCCGCCGGCCCGGCCGCCGGCGCGGTCCCGTCCGCGAGCCTCGCCCGAGCGCGCGTCCTGCTGCCCTCGGCCACGCTGGTTGTGTCCGCGCTGGCTGTGTCCGCCCTGTGCCATTCCTGGTCCATCCCGAAATCCGACTGCTGACGTGCAAGTACCCGTAAACGCACCAAGGGCCGCCCGGCGAACCGGGCGACCCTTGGTCAAGTTGTGTCCGGCGACGTCCTACTCTCCCACGCAGTGGCCCGCGCAGTACCATCGGCGCTGAGAGGCTTAGCTTCCGGGTTCGGGA
>Ga0164242_10008765_pt1 | contig 10963 bp, 7 predicted proteins | sample OricomgcompostMG_FD_108783 | JGI IMG/M metagenome (GOLD analysis project Ga0164242, IMG submission 108783) | Miracle-Growth compost microbial communities from Emeryville, California, USA - Original compost - Miracle growth compost (MG) ...
CCCGCCAGGTAGATGGACGGGTACTTCATGGTCACCTTGGACCCGATGTTGCCGTCGATCCACTCCATGGTGGCGCCCTCGTGCGCGATGGCGCGCTTCGTGACCAGGTTGTAGACGTTGTTCGACCAGTTCTGGATGGTCGTGTAACGAGCGCGTGCGCCCTTCTTCACGATGATCTCGACGACGGCCGAGTGCAGCGAGTCGGACTTGTAGATCGGGGCGGTGCAGCCCTCGATGTAGTGCACGTAGCTGTCTTCGTCGGCGATGATGAGCGTGCGCTCGAACTGGCCCATGTTCTCCGTGTTGATGCGGAAGTAGGCCTGCAGCGGGATGTCTACATGAACGCCCTTCGGCACGTACACGAACGATCCCCCGGACCACACGGCGGTGTTGAGCGAGGCGAACTTGTTGTCGCCTGCCGGGATCACGGTGCCGAAGTACTCCTCGAAGAACTCGGGGTTCTCGCGAAGAGCGGTGTCGGTGTCTTTGAAGATCACGCCTTGGCGCTCGAGGTCCTCGCGGATCTGGTGGTACACCACCTCGGACTCGTACTGCGCGGCGACGCCCGCGACCAGGCGCTGGCGCTCGGCCTCGGGGATGCCGAGTTTCTCGTACGTGTTCCGGATGTCTTCAGGCAGGTCCTCCCAGCTCTGTGCCTGCTTCTCCGTGGAGCGCACGAAGTACTTGATGTTGTCGAAGTCGATCTCGGAGAGGTCGGCTCCCCATGTCGGCATCGGTTTGCGCTGGAAGAGCTGGAGAGCCTTCAGCCGGCGCTGGAGCATCCACTCCGGCTCGTTCTTGAGAGCCGAGATGTCGCGGACTACCTGATCGGAGAGACCGCGTCGGGCAGTGGCCCCCGCCTCGTCTGAATCGGCCCAGCCGAACTCGTACTGGCCGAGGCCGGCGAGCTCGGGACGGTCGATGAGAACGTCTGACATTGTGATTACCTCGTTTTCCTGCCGCCCGTGACCGGCTTCAGACCGGCTCCCACCTACGTGTGCGTGTCATCGCGGGTCGGTGACACCGAGGCAGGATTGTGCGGATGGCTTGCGAGTGCGAACGGTGCACTCCTGAACCACTCGATTCTACAGGGCGGCCCCGCGCCCGAGCCGAATATGGGCCGATGCTCAGCGGACGCGACGGGTCGGCGCGACTTCGCGGCGGTCAGTCGTCTTGCCGGCCGTACGCGGCCGCGATCTCCTGCGGCGACGCCCATCGGCTGTAGGTGGGTGACTGCGGCCACCCCTCCGGCGAATCCTGCCACTCCTCCTGCCGGCCGTACGGCAGCACATCGATCAGCGGGAAAGTGTGGCTGAGCTGCTCGACGCCGCGCCCGCTCGTGTGCCAGGTGCGGTAGACCGTATCGCCGTCGCGGAGGAACACGTTGACGGCGAATCCGCCGCCGGCGGGAGCGTCCACATCAGCGCCGAATGGGCTGTTCGCTGTGGAGTACCAGTCGAAGCGGTTGCCGACCTTCTGCTTGTATGCCAGTGCCTCATCGATCGGTCCCTGCGTCACGATGACGAAGCGGGCGTCGTATGGCTCGAGGAATTCGAAGCGGGTGAACTGGGCGGTGAAGCCGGTGCATCCGGGACATTGCCATTCCTCATCGTCGAACCACATGTGGTTGTAGACGATCAGCTGGCTTCGGCCCTCGAAGACGTCGGCCAGCCGCACCGGACCGTTCTCGCCCTCCAGCGTGTAGTCGGGCATCCGCACCATGGGCAGTCTTCTGCGCTGGGCGGCGACAGCGTCGAGCTCCCTCGTCGCAGCCTTCTCACGCATGCGCAGAGCTTCCAGTTCTCGGCGCCAGGTCTCCTGATCGACGACGGGCGGTAATGCAGTCATGAGGATCTCCCACCGGTTCGCTGTGTTATGCCGATGATGGCCACGTTAGGTGCGGCCTGCGACAAAGACCAGAGTGAGCGGAGATCGGGTGGTGCCGAATATCTCGGCGTCAGCGATCGGCGAATGAACCGGCGATGCCGCCGAGGGAGAAGTAGCGATTCAGCAGCCCGAAGATGAGCAGCGGCGGGATCACGATGACCAGCACGAGTCCCGGAGTGCGTGCAGCCTGTAGCCCGATGGGCAGGGTGTAGAGCGCGTTCGACTTGATGAAGACGAGAGCGACGAGGTAATCGTTCCAGGTGAGCAGGAAGCAGTAGATCGCCGTGGAGACGATGCCCGGCCAGCAACTGGGCAGCACGACTCGTACGAACGAGCCGAGCACGCTGCATCCGTCGAGCCAGGCGGACTCTTCTAGGCGCAGCGGCACCGCGTCGATGGCGGCGGTGAGCATCCAGACCGCCACCGCCACCGACAGCCCGATGTAGATGATCGTGAGGCCGCCGAGCGAGTCGACAAGGCCGGCTCTGGCGAACAGCACGAAGAGCGGGATGACCAGCACGACGACCGGGAGCGACTGCACGATGAACAGAACGAGAGAGTAGGCGGCGACGAGCCGGCCCCGCCCCCGCGACAGGGCGTAGGCCGCGGGCGCCGCGACGACGATCGCGACCGCCGTCGTCACGCTGGCCACGAGCAGACTGTTGCCCAGCCACGTCAGCGCAGGGGTGAATCGGAACGTGGCGAGGATGCCCGCCAGCGGTCCGCCCGCTGCCTGCCGGCCTCCGGGGGCGCCGGGCAGGAACGCCGCCGCGAGAACGGGCCAGAGCGGCGCGGTGACCAGTGCGCAGATGACGACGATCGCGATGAGACGCGCACCCGACGAGGCCGCGGAGCGCACCCTCCGGCGCACCGGCGCGGCCGGCACTCAGTTCGCCCGTTCGGGCAGCGGCGCGGTGCTCTTCGCACGATCCGCGTTGACGGCCCGCTCGGCCGTCGCCATGTGCACGCTCGGGAACAGCCCGGGGTTCACGTCGAGCAGCACACGGAGCACGCCCACCCAGACCAGGGCCGCCAGCAGAAGGTGGATCGCCACCAGCAGCGAAGGAAGCGCGGTCAGCGACTGTGCGAGGCCGACGGCGGCCTGCACGACGACCACACCGACGAACATCGCCGTGCGACGCAGCGGAGTAATCGCACTCGAACGCCAGAGCACGACCCCGAGCACGATCGCCACCACGAGGGTGACCGTTCCGAGCACGCCGTGCATGATCGTGATGTCGACCCAGTCGAAGGCCATGCGCGGCACCTCGACGGTGTCGCCGGAGTGCGGGCCCGACCCCGACACGAGCGTCCCGACGACGATCAGCACCGCGGTGAGCACCGCCAGCACCCAGCTGAAAACACGGGCCGGCGGCGTGATGCGTGCGAGGGCATCCTTCGAGACGGCTGCCTCGTGCACGCGATGCCAGGTGAGCGTCGTGGTCGTGAGCAGACCCATCGCCATCACGAAGTGGAAGGCGACGACGTAGGGGTTGAGGCCGGTCCACACGCTGACGCCGCCCGCCACCGCGTTGACCACCACGAGCCAGAACTGCGACCAGGCGAGCCGCGTGATGCTGCGTGCGCGCGGCTTCTGCAGCCGTGCGGCGATGATCACCCACGCGACGGCGATGCACAGCACGACGGTGAGCATGCGGTTGGAGAACTCGATGACCGCGTGGATGCCCATGGCCGGCGTCGGCGTCAGCGACGTCGTGTCGCAGGTGGGCCAGGTCGGGCATCCGAGCCCGGACCCCGTGACGCGCACGATGCCGCCGCCGAGCACGATCAGCACGCTGACCACGAGAGATGCCGTGGACGCCCAGCGCAGCGATCGGGGCGAGAGCGTGTAGCGGTCGGCGAGCCAGCCGAGCGGAGTCTTGACCGTCACGATCAGAACGGGAGGAGCGGGTCGATGGCTATCGCGAGGAACAGCACCGACAAGTAGGTGATGGAGCCGTGGAACACCCGCATCGGGGAAGGGTTCTCGTGCCGGATGGCCAGCGAGTACAGGCGATGCGTCTCGTAGATGAACCACACGCCGGCGGCCAGCGCGGTGAGCGTGTAGACGAGACCCATGTGTGCGACCGGCACGAGGAGCAGCGAGCACGCCACGGTCGCCCAGGCGTACAGGATGACCTGCAGTCCCACGACAGCGCGACCACGGGTGACGCCGAGCATCGGGACGCCGACCGACTTGTAGTCGTCGCGGTAGCGCATCGACAACGGCCAGTAGTGCGGAGGCGTCCACAGGAAGACGACGCCGAACAGGATGAACGGTGCCCAGTCGAGCGACTCCGTCACGGCGGCCCAGCCGATGAGCACCGGGAAGCATCCCGCGATGCCGCCCCAGATGATGTTCTGCTGGGTGCGGCGCTTCAGCCACAGCGTGTAGACGAACACGTAGAACAGGATCGCCACGACCGAGAGCAGCGCGGCCAGCCAGTTGGTCGTGAAGTAGAGCCACACCGTCGAGGCGACGGCGAGCGCCCAGGAGAAGACGTAGGCCTCACGGGGGGTCAGCTCCCCTGTCACGAGCGGACGGTTCTTGGTGCGCCGCATGACCTTGTCGATGTCGCGGTCGATGTAGCAGTTGAACGCGGCGGCGGAGCCGGCGCTCATCGCGCCGCCGATCACTGTCGCGGCCACCAGCCAGAGGTTCGGCACGCCGCCGGCGGCGAGGAACATCACCGGGATCGTGGTGACGAGGAGCAACTCCATCACCCGGGGTTTGGTAAGGGCGACGTAGGCGGCGAACTTGCGCCGGAACCCGATCCTGGCCGGTACTGTCCGGCTCGTGGCGGCTACGTCCATCGCTCCTCAATCACGTCGACACTCAACGCTCAATCCTAGGTCATGGAGTCGATGCCCATCCCCGCCGTCACACTCGTTCACACGGCCGCCGGGTTTTGTCGGGTGGCCACAGCGCGGGGCCTCCTCAGCCCGCTGGAAACTGGCAATCTCCCTATACTTGGGTGTGCTCGCCTATCGATGCGCGCGCACTACCTCTCACCGGTGCGGGTCCGTTCGACGGGCCCCTCGTTCGCACCGACGAATAAAGAAGGGTCAGTCTCAAGTGGCAGCACTGCAATGGGATCCCATTGACAACAAGGCAGTAGACACCGCGCGCGTCCTTGCCGCGGACGCCGTCGAGAAGGTGGGAAACGGGCATCCCGGCACCGCCATGAGCCTGGCACCGGCCGCGTACCTGCTGTTCCAGCGCGTCATGCGCCGCGACCCCAAAGACCAGCACTGGCTGGGACGCGACCGGTTTGTGCTCTCCGCAGGCCACACCTCCCTCACCCAGTACGTGCAGCTCTACCTCGGCGGGTACGGACTCGAGCTCGACGATCTGAAGGCGCTGCGCACCTGGGGCTCGCTGACACCCGGCCACCCCGAGTACCGCCACACCGACGGCATCGAGATCACCACGGGTCCGCTCGGCCAGGGACTCTCCTCCGCCGTGGGCTTCGCGTACGCGTCCCGGTTCGAGCGCGGACTGTTCGACCCGGATGCCGCCCCCGGCACCAGCCCGTTCGACCATTTCGTCTACGTGATCGCCAGCGACGGCGACATGGAGGAAGGCGTGACGAGCGAGGCATCCTCGCTCGCCGGCCACCAGGAGCTCGGCAACCTCGTCGTGCTGTACGACAGCAACCAGATCTCCATCGAAGACGACACGAACATCGCGTTCACCGAAGACGTGAAGGCGCGTTACGAGGCCTACCACTGGCACGTGCAGGTCGTGGACTGGAAGAAGACGGGCCAGTACGTCGAAGACGTGCAGGCGCTGTTCGACGCCATCGAAGAGGCCAAGGCCGTCACCGACAAGCCGTCGCTGATCGTGCTGAAGACCATCATCGGCTGGCCGAGCCCGAAGAAGCAGAACACCGGCAAGATCCATGGCTCCGCGCTCGGCGGCGACGAGCTGCGTGCCGTCAAGGAGGTTCTCGGCTTCGACCCGGAGCTGACCTTCCAGGTCTCCGACGAGGTCATCGAGCACACCCGCAAAGCGATCGAACGCGGCGCACAGGAGCGGGCCGAGTGGCAGGTCGGCTTTGACGCGTGGGCGGAGGCGAACCCGGAGCGCAAGGCGCTGCTCGACCGGTTGCTCGCCGGGGAACTGCCGGACGGCGTCGAGGATGCCCTTCCGGTGTTCGAGCCTGGCAAGGACGTCTCCACCCGCGCCGCGGGCGGCAAGGTGCTGAACGCGATCGCGCCTCTTCTGCCCGAGCTGTGGGGCGGCTCCGCCGACCTCGCCGAGTCGAACAACACGACGATCGAGTCGGGCGCCTCGTTCGTGCCGACCGAGCGCTCCACGCACGAGTGGGCGGGAAACCCCTACGGACGCGTGCTGCACTTCGGCATCCGCGAGCATGCGATGGCGGCCATCCTGAACGGCATCGTGCTGCACGGCCCGACGCGGCCGTTCGGCGGCACGTTCCTCATCTTCAGCGACTACCAGCGTCCCGCGCTGCGGTTGGCCGCGCTGATGAGCATTCCGTCGATCTTCGTCTGGACGCACGACTCCGTCGCCCTCGGCGAGGACGGCCCGACGCACCAGCCGATCGAGCAGCTGGAGACGCTGCGCGCCATCCCGAACTTCACGGTGGTGCGCCCGGGCGACGCCAACGAGGTCGCATACGCGTGGCTCGAGATGCTCAGGCGCCGCGGCGGCCCGATGGGCATCGCGCTCACCAGGCAGAACATCCCCGTGTTCGAGCGCGGCGATGGCGAGGCATCCGGTGACACATTCGCCTCGGCGGCGGGTGTCGCCAACGGCGGATACGTGCTGGCCGAGGCCCCGGGCGGCACGCCGGACGTGATCATCATCGCGACCGGCTCCGAGGTTCAGCTGGCTGTCGCCGCCCGCGAGACGCTGAAGGCCGACGGGGTGAACGCCCGCGTCGTCTCGATGCCGAGCCAGGAGTGGTTCGAGGAGCAGAGCGCGGAGTACAAGGAATCGGTGCTGCCGGCATCCGTCACCGCACGCGTCTCCGTCGAGGCCGGTCGTGCGCTCACGTGGCGCCCGTACATCGGCGACAAGGGCCGCAGCGTGTCGATCGAGCACTTCGGGGCATCCGCCGACTACAAGACGCTGTTCCAGAAGTTCGGCATCACCGCCGACGCCGTCGTCAACGCCGCCAAGGAGACGATCGCGGCCCAGTAGGCGCGGTCGGGCGAGCGAAAGAACCTAAGAGAAGAAGAGGCGAGAAGAATGACCGAATCCCCCACTGCACGGCTTGCCGCCGAGGGCGTGAGCATCTGGCTCGACGACCTGTCCCGCGACCTGATCACCTCGGGCGGACTGCAGAAGCTGATCGACACCCGCAACGTGGTCGGTGTCACCTCCAACCCGACGATCTTCGCCACGGCGCTGTCCAAGGGCGACGCGTACGACGAGCAGGTGCGTCAGCTCGCCGCAGAGGGCAAAGACGTGCACGCGGCCGTCTTCGAGATCACCACGACGGATGTGCGCAACGCCGCCGACGTGTTCGCTCCCGTCTTTCAGGCATCCGGCGGAGTGGACGGCCGAGTCTCGATCGAGGTGGAGCCTTCTCTCGCGCACGACGCGGAAGGCACGACCGCCCAGGCCAAGCAGCTCTGGGAGAAGGTCGGCAAGCCGAACGCGATGATCAAGATCCCGGCCACGGTCGAGGGTCTGGAGGCCATCGCTGCTGCGACCGCCGCCGGCATCAGTGTCAACGTCACGCTGATCTTCAGCCTCGAGCGCTACCGGCAGGTGATCAACGCCTACCTGAGCGGTCTCGAGCAGGCGAAGTCCGCCGGAATCGACCTGTCGACCATCCGCTCGGTCGCCTCGTTCTTCGTCTCCCGCGTCGACACCGAGATCGACAAGCGGCTCGGTGCGATCGGCACCGACGAGGCCGAGGCGCTCAAGGGCAAGGCCGCGGTGGCCAACGCGCGGCTGGCCTACCAGGTGTTCGAGCAGGCGTTCGACTCGGAGCGCGCGAAGGTGCTGCTGGCGGCGGGAGCCAACAAGCAGCGGCCGCTGTGGGCATCCACCGGCGTCAAGGACCCTTCGTACCCCGACACGCTGTACGTGACCACGCTGGTCGCGCCGGACGAGGTCAACACGATGCCGGAGAAGACCCTCGAGGCCACGTTCGACCACGGTGAGATCACGGGCAACACGATCGCCGGCACGTACGACGAGTCGAATGACGTGCTGAACAAGATCGCCGCGCTGGGCATCGCGTACGACGACGTCACGCAGACGCTGGAAGACGAGGGCGTCGAGAAGTTCGACGTGTCATGGGCTCAGCTGCTCGACACGGTCACCGCGGCGCTCCAGCAGGCGGGCGCGGCGGAGACCGTGCGGTGAGCTTCAAGATCCACGTCTCGGGCGACGCGGAAGCGGCGGTCAGATCGGCCGTGCCCGGCCTGGTGAACGACCTGGTGGCCTCCGGTATCACCGCTCAGGATGCGGCGCTCTGGGGGCCGGACGCGGAGGCCGAGGCGGGCATCCGCCTCGGCTGGACGGAGGCCGTTGCCATCTCACGTCCGCTCGTGCCGCGGATCGTCGAGCTGCGTGAGAAGTTCCTCGCCGAGGGCATCGACCACTTCGTGCTGAGCGGGATGGGCGGCTCGTCCCTCGCCCCCGAGGTGATCACGCGAACGGGCAACCTCGAGCTGACCATCCTCGACACCACCGATCCAGGGCAGGTGCTCGATGCCGTGAACGACAGGCTGCGCTCCAGCGTGCTCATCGTGTCGTCGAAGTCGGGCTCCACCGTGGAGACCGACAGCCACCGTCGCACATACGAGAAGGCGTTCCGGGATGCCGGCATCGACCCCGCCGAGCGCATCGTCGTGGTCACCGACCCTGGCTCGCCGCTCGATTCTTCCGCCCGGGAGGCCGGTTACGCGGTGTTCAACGCGGACCCGAATGTCGGGGGTCGCTACTCGGCACTGACCGCGTTCGGGCTGGTGCCCTCCGGTCTCGCCGGTTTCGACATCGAGGAGCTGCTGGAAGAGGCCGAGACCATCTCCCTCGAACTCGCGATCGACGACGAGACGAACCCGGGGCTGATCCTGGGTGCCGCCATCGCAGGCTCCAAGCCCCTGCGCGACAAGCTCGGTATCGTCTCCGACGGCACGCACATCGCGGGCTTCGCCGACTGGGCCGAGCAGCTCATCGCCGAGTCGACCGGCAAGGAGGGCAAGGGGCTCCTGCCCGTCGTGCTCGACGTGGTCTCCCCCGAGCTGTCGCAGAACCTGCCTGACCTGCAGGTCGTGCGACTGGTCGACAACGCAGCGGCTCACCACCTCTTCCCTGCCGATCGGCATCGCGGCGAGATCCTGGTCTCCGGCTCGCTCGGCGCCATGTTCCTGGTGTGGGAGTACGCGGTTGCGGTTGCTGGCCGACTTCTCGGCATCGACCCGTTCGACCAGCCGGACGTCGAGTCGGCCAAGAAGGCCGCACGCGGTCTGCTGGACGCGCGTCCCGAGCCGACGGAACCGGCTTTCGTCGACGCCGACATCGAGGTCCGCGGCGACCCCGCGGTGCTCCGCGATGCGGCGACCGTGGATGCTGCCATCGGTGCACTGTTGGAGCAGCTGCCGGTCAACGGGTACGTCGCCGTCCAGGCGTACGTGAACCGGCTGGCGCTGCCGCAGTTGTCAGGCATCCGCGATCTGCTGGCGGCCAGGGCCAAGCGCCCCGTCACGTTCGGCTGGGGGCCGCGCTTCCTGCACTCGACGGGACAGTTCCACAAGGGCGGCCCCGCCGTCGGCGTGTTCCTGCAGATCCTCGCCCGCGAGCCGGACGACCTGCAGGTGCCAGACCGTCCGTTCACGTTCGGCCAGCTGATCCAGGCTCAGGCCGACGGGGACGCCGCCGTGCTCGCACAGCACGGACGTCCCGTTGTCACTCTCACCCTCACCGACCCCACCACGAACGTCGAGACCCTCTTCGGCGACGTGGACGACTGAACCGACACGAGGAGATCCATGTCACCGGTGGCAATCACCGCGGATCATAATCCGCTCCGGGTACCGGAGGACCGCCGGCTCAACCGCATTGCGGGCCCGAGCAGCCTCATCATCTTCGGCGTGACAGGCGACCTGTCCCGCAAGAAGCTGATGCCCGCCGTCTACGACCTCGCGAACCGAGGCCTTCTTCCGCCAGGGTTCGCGCTCGTCGGATTCGCCCGGCGCGACTGGGCGGACCAGGACTTCGAGAAGGTTGTCTACGACGCCGTCAAGCAGTACGCCCGCACCGAGTTCCGTGACGAGGTGTGGCGCCAGCTCGCTCGGGGCATCCGCTTCGTGCCCGGCGAGTTCGACGACGATGCCGCGTTCGAGCGGCTCAAGCAGACGGTCGACGCACTCGATCGCGAGCGCGGCACGATGGGCAACCACGCGTTCTACCTGTCGATCCCGCCGAAGGCGTTCCCGCTCGTCACCGAGCAGCTGCGTCGCTCCGGTCTGGCCGAGCAGTCCAAGGGATGGCGCCGGGTCGTCATCGAGAAGCCGTTCGGCTCCGACCTGAAGACAGCCCGCGAGCTGAACAAGGTCGTCGAGACGGTCTTCCCGCCCGACGCGGTGTTCCGCATCGACCACTATCTCGGCAAGGAGACGGTGCAGAACATCCTGGCTCTGCGCTTCGCCAACGAGCTGTACGAACCGATCTGGAACGCGAACTACGTGGACCACGTACAGATCACGATGGCCGAGGACATCGGCGTCGGCGGCCGTGCCGGCTACTACGACGGCATCGGCGCGGCTCGCGACGTCATCCAGAACCACCTGCTGCAGCTGCTCGCCCTGACGGCGATGGAGGAACCGGTGTCGTTCGACGCCGCCGACCTGCGTGCCGAGAAGGAGAAGGTGCTCAAGGCCGTTCGGTTGCCGAAGGATCTGGCCACCGCAACGGCGCGTGGTCAGTACTCGGGCGGATGGCAGGGCGGCGAGAAGGTCGTCGGGTTCCTCGACGAGGACGGGATGAACCCGCACTCCACGACCGAGACCTATGCCGCCATCAAGCTCGAGATCGGAACCCGCCGGTGGGCCGGCGTTCCGTTCTACCTGCGAGCGGGAAAGCGCCTCGGCC
>Ga0164242_10008766_pt1 | contig 10963 bp, 9 predicted proteins | sample OricomgcompostMG_FD_108783 | JGI IMG/M metagenome (GOLD analysis project Ga0164242, IMG submission 108783) | Miracle-Growth compost microbial communities from Emeryville, California, USA - Original compost - Miracle growth compost (MG) ...
GGTTGCTCATCCCTTGCCCCTACCTATCCGACCGCCCGTACCAACACCGCGACCTCACCGGTCGAGCCGTCCACCCGCACCACATCCCCGGTGCGTAGCACCTTGGTGCCGTTTCCCGTCCCGACCACACAAGTGATGCCGAGTTCACGCGCCACGATCGCGCCGTGGCTGGCGGCGCTGCCGATATCGGTGACCAGTGCCCCCGCGAGTGACACGAGTGCCGTCCACCCAGGATCGACGAACTTGCACACCAGCACCTCGCCGTCCTCGAGGACATCGTCGGTGTCCGCGTCGAGCACCACCCGGACGATGCCCTCGACGACACCGGGTCCGGCAGGCGTTCCGCGCACGCTCTGTTCGTGCAGCGATGCGTTTTGGTCGACAGCGACGGGTTCGGGCATCCCGGTGAAGATGAGCGGAATCTCCAGTGCCCGATACTCTTCGCGGCGTTGCCTGCGGAAGGCGACCAGCTCACGCGCGTTGTCCGGCAGCGGCCCCAGCAGCTCATCGGTGGTCAGGTAGAACGTGTCGTCAGGTGCATCCAGTTTGCCTGCCGCAACGAGCTGCCTGCCCAAACTTCCTGCGGCGGCTCGACAACCGTCCACTGCAGTGAGGAATCCGGCTTTGGTCAGTTCCAGTGAGCGCACCTGGGCTCCGGTGAACTGCAGCACTCGCCGGAATACCTGCCGGCGGAGCACAGGCATCCCGGCCAGTAGTTCGGACTCCGCCTTCTCCCGGGCCTCCACCGCGCGGTTCGCCCGTACTCGAGGTCGTTCGGCTTCCGGCCTGGCCGCATGGACCGCCGCTATCCGAACGACTGTCTGAGGATCCTCCCTCCACGACTGGCCGGTGACGTTGCCCTCGTTCGGACCGTGAAATCCATGCCGCTGAATGAACTCCGCGATCGAGAGCCGATCCTGTCCAACCGACCAGACGTCATCGGCGAGTTGGGTCTCGATGACACCCCCGTACCCGGCGAGCAACGTCGGCACCAGATCGGCACGACCAAGCCGACCGGCGACCGACTCGACCTGAGCGCGAAGCGTATTCAGGATCATCCGAGTGCGGATGTGTACGCGCATGACGGAAGCGAAGCGGTGAACCGAGTCGGCTAGCAGCCCTCTGGCGTCGTCAGGTTCACCCGGGAGCACCGCGGCGCGCCACCATGACATCTGCTCATCGTGGGCGCGTTGGGGCGCCCAGCGCTGCCTTAACACTGCCAGTGGCGCCTTCACCGCGACAAACGGGATTCGGCTGGGGTCACTCTTGGTGGGCTTGGCGTCGGCCCGTACTGAACCCAACAAGTCGCGTTCGAAGTCGTCACCGTTTGAGCCGGGCAGCAGCCCGGCGAGCTCACGCGCGCGATCGACGTTCATCGCCTGCCTCCCGTAGAAGCACGCCGTCGCCCACTGATTCGGGTCATCCGGTACCACCAGTGCCGATCGTGGCAGTACGCCGAAGTCGTAGATGCCCTCGCGAGAAGCGAGTTCGACCCCGCCGCCCCAGAGTGACCAGCACAACGGAGACAGGATGTCCGGGGTCGCTTCACCAACATTGGTCAACGTCCACATCCGCCCGGGATCGCTGATTCCCCGAGTCGGGTCGGTCATAACTGTGGGCGCCCCGTCGTTGGACATTATCCTCCTGAGCCATTGATGACAGTGGTCTGTCACTGTCCCTGCAGATTCTGACACGCGTGGTGCGCCAACGTCACGCTTTCACGAAGACCTGACAGCCTCTTGACTGTGATGGTCACCCTCGAGCGCATGCCGTGGCGGTTGGACTGCATTACCTCGCGGTGGCGGTCTAATCCCCGAGGTCTGTTGACGAGCAACGCGCCCGAAGGCCACCGGGCGGTACGAAGGTCTTACATCGGTGTGATATCCAGCGGTACCGAGAGAAAGCCCAGGGTCCCGGCGGGCCAGGGCAACTGCGGCAGCTTGCCGTCGACAAATTTGTATTCGGGGATGCGCTTGTGCCATTCCTCGAGAATGAGTCGAAGTTCGAGCCGCGCTAGATGGGAACCCAGACAACGGTGCGGTCCTCGTCCAAACGCGAAGTGCACCGACTTGGTATCCAGGTGAACGCTGTCGGCGTCCTGGTAGCGACTCGGATCCCGGTTTGCACTGCCATAACTAAGCATTACCGTTGTGCCCTTCGGCATGACTCGGCCCGCAATCTCGACCTCTTCGGTCGTGACTCGCGGAGCGAACGGAACGGGGCCGTCGACGCGCAGAATGTCTTCGATGAATGCCGGGATCAGGGAGAAGTCGCCCGCGATCCGCTGGCGTAGGTCAGCGTCGCCGGCCAGCTTCGCCAGTGCGAAGCCCGTCGCCGAGGTGACCGTGTCCAAGCCGGCCAGAACGAACATGAAGCAGACGCCCAGGATTTCGTTGTCTGTCAGGGCGCCGTCTTCGCCGTCCTGCTGCATCAACTGGCTGAGCATGTCGCTACCCGACGGGTCGGTGCGTCGCGTCGCAATATGCTCGGTCAGGTAGGTGAAGAGCTCCAGCGCGTGGGCCATGACCTCCGGCGTCGCCTCGGCACTGCTGGGATCGGTGAACTGTAGGATCGCGTCTTTCCACCGCACCAAACGGTCCCGATCGGCCATGGGCAGCCCGAATAGGGTGAGGAACACCTGAGTGGGAAACGGCGTGGCCAGCGTGGGCATCAGGTCACACTGGCCGCCCTTCGCGACTATGGCGTCGATCAGCTCCCCTGCCTGCCTACGCAACTCGGGCTCGCGCTCGGCCATCCTACGTGGACTGAAAAACGGGTCCAGAATGCGGCGAAATCGAGTGTGATCAGGTGGATCGATTGCGATAGGAATCAGCGGCACGGGACTGCCGAGACGGTCGAACGCCCTTGCCGACGAGAATGTTTCGGGTTTCTTGGCGGCGAACTCGACGGCGGCTGCGCTGGTGAGCACGACCTCCTCGCCCGAACCCACTGCCTCGCCCGCCTCGCGCAGTTCGCGCCACGCGCGGGTACGGTCCTGGGGAAACGGTAAGTCGTTGATGTTGAGGGTTCTGGTCACGTCGAGCTCGGTCATGTGGTCAGGATCCTCTCTAGAGGTGTCTCGCGCGACTTTCGACACTATGACAGGGCACTGTCATATATGGCAAAGTATGGTCGGTGAGGCAACGAGTGTCAACGGCTGGGCGGTGCCGGCCGACGCTATAGGGGCCAGACACGGTCGAGGAGGTGGCGAATGGTACGAGGAGACCGTTCACCAAGAGATGAGCATGCGGATCGAACCCGCAATGCGCTGTTGGAAGCGGCTCTAAACCTGTTCAGCGCCAACGGATATGACGATACCACGACGGATCAGATCGCCGAGTGCGCAGGCGTTTCGCCTCGGACTTTCTTCCGCTACTTCCCCACCAAGGAATCGGTGCTCTTCTTCGGTGAGTACGACTTCATCGACGCCGTCAGCGGGGTGTACCTCGCACAACCCGATAGCCTGTCCGATTTGGAGGCGATGGCGAGCTCGTTCGCGCTGCTTGCGCCCGGCCTCAAGCGCATTCGCAAGAGGATCGCGCAGTATCACGAGGCGGTGGCGTCATCGCTGGTGCTGTTGGGCCGCGAACGCCGGAACCACGAGGCAAATACCGAAACCGTGGCGAAGGTGATCGCCGAGCGGCGACAGCTTCCAACACCCGACGACGAGTGCCGCCTGCTGGCCTCGATTGGCATGCTGCTCGTCGTGCGTGCCCTCAACCGGTGGTTGGCGACGCCGGGCCGGGGACTCGACGACCTGATCCGCCAGGAATTCGCCGCGCTGCCCGCGGTGCTGAAGTAGCGACGGACCGTCGAACAGACGCTTCGGGGCAGGACCGCGGGGTGTTTGCAGTACTGGGTGCGTAGATAGTCGGGTACGTGCCGCCGCTCGGTCCCGGCGACGTCACCCAGGCCCTCGACGACGTATTTTGGATCATGTTCATCGCCATCGTCGGGACCTGGTGCTACCGGGTCTCGTCGTCGTTTGCAGCCGATTTCATGGACAGGCGCAGCTCCGGACGTTTTCGCGACGGCTGGGATACTTCGGTCGGTGGTGCGGTACCGCAATTCAACGATGGAACGCTGGCCTGGATCGGCAGAAGTGTTCACCGCGTCTCACCTGAGCTGCATGCGTCGCGTACGAGCGAGCGGGAACGCCAACACCGCCGTTCCGACCCAGACGTGGGACAGGTGCACGCCGGCGAGACTGAAGTAGGCGGTCACCAAGGAGTGGTACTCAAACGCCATGAGCGCGATGAACATCGCACCATGAAGCCGGCATCAAAACCGGGACGGTTCAAGCCTCATGTCAACGATGGCGGGGCCCCGGTCTCGAGATATATCAACCCGCCAGATGCACGATATTGCGGGATGTCGATGAAAATCGATGGCTTGCCAATGCCAACGCGGACTCATTGGGGATCAGCGGCAACGGGAACTATGAATTTGGACCGCCACCGCTCAACGGCGTCAGTTCCGACCCCGTGACGACGAGCCCATCCCACGATCCCGTCCGGTTGCCCAGTCAACTTCTCGATGACCATCGCGATCAAGTGCTCGGGCGCGGCCAGGGCCGCCGCCGGAGGAGGTGGCGCCTCAGGGAGCAGTATTCCGAGCCGGCGGAGCCGGTTGAGCAATCGCCCCATGTTGGCACCGGTAGCGACATAGTCAGCAACCACTTGATCAGCGGACACTCCGGCGGCTAGGAGCAGCACGGCAGCCGCGAGGCCGGTCCGGTCCTTGCCCGCAGCGCAGTGGATGAGAACGGGACCGTCCGCAGTGGCGGCATGGGAGATCACCGATGCGAGTGCTTCCGCGCCCGAATCGAGTACATCGCGGTACACACCCTCGAGATAGTCGTCTCTGACTACGTTGCTGACGGCTGCTTCGGTCACCACCGCCGCAGATCTGAGCAGCGGCAACCGCAGGATTTCCGACGCCTCTTGCCATGGATGCGGTTCCGGCGTCTCGTCATCCGAACGCAGATCGATGACCAGTGACGGCGGCCAGAGCGGCATTGTTACCGGTGTGCGGTCCACCCGATAGGGCGCATCACTGCGGTACAGCACACCATGCCGGGTCCGGCCGCCACCAGCGACCTGTAGGCCACCGAGATCGCGCAGATTTGCCAATTCAGCGCCGTCACCGTTGGCGCCGACGTCGTGGAGATGCATATTGTCTCCTCAGCCGAAATCTGACGACATGTCAACTTGCACTTGACGACACATCGGAAAGGGCGCCGTGTTCACGCGTTGGCGCCGGAATGGCCTTGCGGTCGCGGCCACTTGTTGTACGCAGCCCTGACGCGTGCAGACGAGGCTAAGGCCGGCCACGCGCAGTAACCGACCTTAAGCCTCGTCCTCGACAGTGCTAAACGGCGGCCAGCTGCCGATCGTCGGTGGAGACCCGCGGGAAGTTGAGCATCCGGCGGGCGTTTTCCTCGACGATCAGGGAGCACTCGTCGTCGGGGACCTCGGCCAGGACTTCGGCGGCCCGCTTACGGCTGTTGGGCCAGTTGGAATCGGAGTGCGGGAAGTCGACCTCCAGCATAATGCGATCGATGCCGATGCTGTGCCGGTTCTTCAGTCCGTGCTCGTCGTCGATGAAGCAGCCCCAGAAATGCTTGCGGAACAGATCTGACGGGCGGGTGTCGAAATCGATTTTCTGGTAGTAGCGGTGCCGCTCCCACACGTAGTCGGTGCGTTCCAGGATGTAAGGCACCCAACCGATTCCGCCCTCGGCCAACGAGATCTGCAGCTCCGGGAATTGCTGCAATTTACCCGACAACAACAGATCCACCGTAGACCACATCAGATTCGTCGAAAACAATGCGGTCGCGACCGCGAACGGGGCATCGGGAACGGTGATCTGACCCGGGATGGGTTTGACGGACGAGAACGAGAACCCAGGCACATAAGATCCCGAGCCGAAGTGTAGCGACACCGGCATCTTGGTGTCAGAACATACATGCCACAAGCGATCCCAGTGGTCGGAGTGGAATGACGGGAGCCCCAGTGGCACCGGGCTGTCCGGGAAAGAGATCGTGCGCGCCCCCTTCGCTGCCACACGTTCGGCCTCAGCCACACAGGCATCGATATCCCACACCGGCAAGATCGCCAGCGGAATATAGCGCTCCGGGGCGGTAGCGCACCATTCGTCGATGTAAAAGTCATTCCATGCCTTCACGCACAACAGCGCCAAGTCCTTGTCCGCTGCACGGAAAAACGTACCGCCGCCGAACCCGGGGAACGACGGGAAGCACAGCGCCGACTGCACACCGTCGAGATCCATATCGGCCACGCGAGCCACCGGGTCATAACAACCCGGGATCATGTCCTCATAGCGAACCGGGTCCATCCCCCACTCCTGCGGCGGCTTGCCCGCGACGGCGTTGAGGCCGATGGTCGGGAATACCCCACCGTCGTAATGCCACAGATGCATGCCGTTTTCCTCGACGATCCGCGGGCCCTGTTCGCGATATTTCTCCGGCAGTCGGTCCTGCCATACCCGTGGGTGCTCAACCAAGTGGTCGTCGACCGACACAATCTGATGGTGATCCTGAAGCGGCATGACGCTCCTTTGATTTCTGACGTGAAGTCTTGTTTTCTGACGTTTCGTCTCACAGGCTATATGATGCACACCACAGTCGTCTAGTACTGAAAGGCACGACATGAACCCCATCGGCCAGCCCGCCGGCCACCACGAGCGAGGAAAGATCGACGAAGACGACCACGACCTGCTGACCTTCGGTGAAGCCGGCGAACGGCTGCGCCTCGAAATCAACGCGGCGGCGGCGGAGGTCGACCGACTGCAGCAGACCGGGCCCGGCGACGAACTCGACAAGGCCAGCGCACGCCTTGAGATGCTGCGATCGGCCGCAGCCCGCAACAGGGCGCAACCCATCAACGACAGGAACTTCGAGAGGTTCTTCGGCTATCCGGGCAAGGCCAGGCGCAACCTGCCCGGACCACCGCCGGACCCATGAGCACCGGGTCAGCGGCGGCTTCGGGCCACCCGGATACTTGCGATATGGCGACATCACCACCGGAACGGACACGCCGCAGCGGTTACGCCCCGACAACGAACGTCGGTGTCGGGCGCCGCGGGCTGCACACCCGGGAGCGGATTATCGCCTGCGCCGCCGAGACATTCCTCGTCAGCGGCTTTCACGGCACTTCCCTGGACGCCATCGCCAAGGCCGCCAACGCTTCCCGCGCGACGGTCTACCAGTACTTCGCGGGCAAGGAGGAGATCTTTGGGGAGCTGAGTGCCATGGCCGAGCACGACGCCCTCGACCACGCCGATCGGATCGGCGATTTAGGTCCGACCCCCGCCGGGGCCGACGCTTTGCATCGGTGGCTGATCGAGTGGGCCGATATCTACGACAGGCACGCCGCGGTATTCGCGGAATTTCCCGGTATCGGCACGGCCGCCGGGCTATCGATCGTCGACATCAGCCCGGCGGCCGCGCAATTCCATCACATGATCACCGACCGGCTGCGGGCCACCTCCTTGCGGGGACTGGACCCCGACGACGCGGCGGCAGCGCTGGGACGGATCCCGCACATGGTGCACCTCTACCGGCATCGGGCGATGATCCCGCTGCCTACCCGCGATGTGGTGTCGGCATCGCTGACCATCGCCATGCAGCTGATGCTGTTTCCCGATACCCCGGCAGATGTGCTGCGCTCCATCGCTACGCAGTCCGGCCGCCAGGCGGCAACCACATCGGTCGCCGTTGCGCTGGAGGCGCCGGCGGCGGGCGCTACCGCCCAGAGTGCCCTGTCGCCGATCATGCTAGAGGTGTTGTCGGTGAGCTCGACGCTGTTCGCCGAACACGGATATTACGCAGTGGGAATGGAAGATATCGCCGCGGGCGCCCAGGTCAGCCGAGCCACCCTCTATCGGTATTTCAGCACCAAGGACAAGATCCTCGCCGAACTGACCCGTCTCGCCGTTACCGAGATCGAAGAGTTTGCCGCAACGCTTTCCGGGATAACCGATGCCGAAGCACTGTCGAAGTGGATGCTCGATTACCTCCGATTTCACCGCGGCTACCGCGGTGTGATCCGAGCGTGGCTCGACGGCACTGTTGCAGAGCAGCTTTCGGCCGCGGAGGTCGAGCACGGGATTGGCGCCATCCACCACACGGTCGGCGTACTGGTCGCCAACGCAGGCTTGCCGACGGGCATGAACCAACAGGTGGCAGCGGCGGTCTTCCTGGCGATACTGGGCCGGATGACGGAACCGACCGCCGCAGACAGCCCCGACGATGACCAACGCACGGCAGCACTGATGGTCACCCTGCTGCGGCGATCACTTCTGCGGTGGCCGTAACTCTCCTGCGGGACGGCGGGTGGCCGGTTGCCGACTCTGCAGCTGCCGTTCCACGGAGGGAGGACGTGTTCTTCGTGAGGACACGATGGATGATGCGGTGGAAGCCAGCGCTCAATGCGTTTGCCATCACGTTCGGTGACCGATTCCCGGCAGCCGAAACCTACTGATGGAAACCGCCGGAAACACCGTTAACGAGATAGACCCCATTCCCCAACGTGCCCGTCCCGCATGATGCACTGATCGACAGCCTCTGCCGCGCGGGAGCGGCGTCACTTTCAGCGGATCGACGATGTTGCGGTGATGGGAACCGGGTGCTTATTCATCGTCCTTCGCCGAGGCGCGTAGGGGCATTGCCAATAGTTCGATCAGGTGACGGTTGAAGTCGACGGCGCCTTCAAACATCGACCAATGCCCGGCTCGCGGCACCGTACGCAACTCGGCGCCGGGCTGGATCTGACGAAGGGCTACGGCGTTTGCTTCAGGGTCCGGGTGTGGGCGATCGTTCGCGCCCCATATGGCGTCGACCTGTATTGGCAGCCGGCGTAGCGCAAGGAGTAGCTTGTCGGGAATCACCTTGTAGTGCACACGGGTACGCGGGCGCGGGGTATTCGCGTCGATCCACAGCGCAACATCATCGATGCGTTCGGGATCGTGAATCATCATCGTGTGAAGGTTGTGGCGCCGTGCCGACAGGAGTTGCTCCCCTTGGAGGCCTCGCAGGGACTTGAGCTGGAGGTGCACCATCGGCATCGGCGTGTTCAGGCCGCCGGCATCGACGATCACCAGACGCCGAATAAGTTGCGGCGCAAGCCAGGCCAGATGCGCCCCGATCAGCGCCCCAAGCGAGAAGCCGACGACATCGACGGGCACGCGCCTGGGCAGCAGCCGCCACAATCCCACGGCGAGCGCTTCGGCGTGACTCTCCGGACTTTCCACATCTGCTGGCGCCGCGGACTCCCCGTAGCCAGGCATGTCTGGGACCAATACTTGGTGACTGCCCGCGAGGGCGGCGATGTTGTGCACCCAGTGCATCCATGATCCGTGCGACCCGTGCAGAAGCAGCAGCGGTCGTCCCGAACCCCACGAACGCCACACCACCGTGCCTTGCCCGCACGGAGTCTCATGGCGTTGACACCGCTGATCGAGGGCGCGGATAGGTTCGGGCGCATTCGAACCCGTCGCGCCGAAATCGCGCCCTTCCCCAGCCGTCCACCGTCTTGAAATCGGCTCGCGCGGCAAATCGGCACGCCGAATCTTGCCGGCCGGCCCCGGCGATGATGTGGTCATACGTGCTGATGGGTCCTTCCTAGAGGCAACGGTACCGGGATCGGTATGCACATAGCTCTCCAGTCGCGATGACCGTGCCGGCGTAGGCCCCCGGCACTGGTATGACCCGCTCGACCGCGTCGGCCAGACCGCCGATCAGCCCCGTCAGCCTCCCACCCGCACGCGACGTGGCCGGCGGTGCCGCTGACCGATGCATCCACCACCACGGTCGGAGCGGACGGCAACGATCCGCTCAACTCTTTCAGCGTCGACACACTGCCTGTCGTATGGACACGAGCAACGACCCGGGTTTCGCACTCGCGAAGGCCCCATCCGGACCGGTAGCCCCAAGCACGCACCTGCGCGTCGGAGAACCCCGACACCACCACTCTGCGGGTGCTCCAGTTCGTCGCCGGCATCGCAATCAGGATTCGGATCAATGGCTCACCTCTTGTTGATCACCGCAGTTACGGTAGCCCAGCAGCCCACTAATGCGATAACGATTTAGCGCTTTAGGCTATCCGGGCGCCCCGACCACGCTGACGACTTATCGCCGCCGTCACAGCGGCAGGCGGACGACGATGTCGCTGGTTGGAAAGACCATGTTCGGAGGCAAGAGGCCGCGCCCGCAAGCCGGACGTCTACGCCGACGGGGCCTACGCAGTCCTCAACAAGCCGGTGTCCTACACCGGGCATGCCCTGCTGTGCGAAGACGTGTGCTGGAATCGGGTAGCACCGATCCCTATCGGCAGCGCGACGTAACGGTCGTTGCGGCCGTGATGTCCGGGCGGCCGCGCCCGTTGTCTGCCATTCGTGCGTGGTGGAGCCAAGTCGAGGATCTGGCGTCGGTGTTCTCAGCATTCGAGCCCGGCTCCGTTGTCGTCAAAGCGATAAATGGTTTACTGTTTTGGCAGACAACGGCGCGATGGAGGCTGAGTAGCGTGCGGATCATCGTCACCGGCGGAAACAGCGGCGTAGGCAGGGCGACTGCGAGCGCACTGGCCGCCGCGGGCCACCAGGTCGTGATCGGCTGCCGGAGCCTGTCGAAGGGCTACAAGGCAGCGGCGACGATGCGCGGGGACGTCGAGGTACGCGAGCTCGATCTGGCTGATCTCGCGAGCGTACGCACGTTCGCCGCCACCGTCGATGCCGTTGACGTGCTGGTCAACAACGCGGGTGTGTTGGGACTGCCGCTGATGCGGACGGTCGACGGCTTCGAGGCGCACATGGGCACCAATCATCTCGGTCACTTCGCCCTGACGTGTCTGCTCGGCGACCGGATCCGTGACCGTGTGATCTCGGTGGCCAGCACCGCCTATGCCATTGCGCGGATTCGCTTCGACGACCTCAACTTCCACCA
>Ga0164242_10008767_pt1 | contig 10962 bp, 3 predicted proteins | sample OricomgcompostMG_FD_108783 | JGI IMG/M metagenome (GOLD analysis project Ga0164242, IMG submission 108783) | Miracle-Growth compost microbial communities from Emeryville, California, USA - Original compost - Miracle growth compost (MG) ...
CTATTATTGTAAGCCCGTTGATTGCCCTGATGAAAAACCAGGTAGATTTGGTACGTGGCTATAGCGAAAATGAAAATGTGGCCCATTTTCTAAATTCATCGTTGAATAAAAGCCAGATCAAGGCCGTTAGAGACGATCTTACCGCGGGCAGGACCAAATTACTGTATGTGGCCCCGGAAACCTTGACCAAACAAGAAAATATTGACTTTTTTAAAAGCATCCAAATTTCATTTTTTGCCGTTGACGAGGCGCACTGTATTTCAGAATGGGGTCATGACTTCAGACCCGAATATCGCCGGTTAAGAGAAATGATGGACATGATTGATCCATCTTTACCCGTCATTGCGCTGACTGCCACTGCAACACCGAAGGTGCAAAGTGACATTATCAAAAACCTGGGCCTAAAAAACCCGAATGTATTTATCTCTTCTTTTAACAGAAAAAATCTGTATTATGAAATCCAGCCTAAAATTAAGCTGGATCAAACCATTAAAAGTATTGTCCGTTTTATCTCCCAGAATAAGGGAAAGAGTGGCATCATTTATACGCTTAACCGCAAAACGACCGAGGAACTGGCTGATATTTTAAATGCTAATAATATTAAAGCAGTGGCCTACCACGCTGGATTGGATGCCAAACTAAGGGCCAACAGGCAGGACGCATTTCTTAAAGAAGATGTACAGGTTATAGTGGCCACTATCGCTTTTGGGATGGGTATCGACAAACCGGATATCCGTTTTGTAATCCACTATAATGTCCCTAAATCCATTGAGAACTATTATCAGGAAACCGGTCGTGCCGGCAGGGACGGCCTGGAAGGCAAATGCATTCTCTATTATTCTCATAAGGATGTTGCTAAGCTGGAACACCTGATGCGGGATAAACCACTCTCCGAAAGGGAGGTTGGCGCTCAGTTAATTAATGAGACCCTCGCATTCGTGGAAACTTCTGTCTGCCGCCGTAAGGTGCTGATGCATTATTTTGGGGAAGAATGGCATGAAGAAAATTGCGGCCAGTGTGATAACTGCCTGAACCCTAAGGAAAAAATAGAAGCCAAGAAAGAAGCGGTAAATGTGCTGAAGGTTGTCAAAGCGCTGGATGAGCGTTTTAATATAGAATATAGTGTAGATATTCTGACGGGCAGGTTAACGCCGACGGTTACCATGTATCGTCACGAAGGATTACCGGAATTTGGCATTGGCAAAGAAAAAGATGCGCATTTTTGGAACAGCCTGATCCGCCAGATGCTTTTGGAAGACATCATCCGCAAGGATATTGAGGATTATGGTGTCCTTAAATTTACACCAAAAGCAGAAAAATTTCTTAAAAAGCCGACCAGTTTCAAAATCGTCCTCAATAATAATTTTGACGATGCAGTAGCAGATGATGAAGAAACAGAAACCGGTGGTGGTGGCGCACATGCAACCGATGAGCACCTTTTTGAAATGCTCAAAGAGCTCAGGCAAAAAGAAGCCAAGAAAAAAAGTCTGCCTCCATTTGTTATTTTCCTGGAGAGCTCGTTGCATGACATGGCAACGGTCTATCCCACAACCCTTGAAGAGCTTGAAAAAGTTTCAGGTGTGTCAAAAGGCAAGGCCCTTAAATACGGCAAGCCATTCGTGACCTTGATCGCCCAATACGTTGAGCAAAATGATATTACCCGCCCGGACGATTTTGTCATGAAAAGCGTGGTGAACAAAAAAAGCAATAAGATCTATATTATCCAGAACGTGGACAAAAAGATTCCGCTGGATACCATTGCCAAAAATAAGGACCTGCGTCTGGACGAGTTATTGGAAGAAATGGAGACTATCGTCGCCAGCGGCACCCGGCTCAACCTGGATTATGCCATCGACGATATGCTGGATGAAGACGAACAGGATGAGGTGATGGATTATTTCAGGAGTTGTGAAACCTCTTCGCTGGACCTGGCCCGTGAGGAATTGGAAGACAGCGATTATAACTGGGAACAGTTAAAAATCATGCGCATTAAATTTTTAGTGGAATACGGAAATTAATTCATTTTTTAATATTATCAGATAGGGGCCCGCACTAAAAACGGGCCCTATTTTAATAAAATCACTACCTTTCCGCTTCGGGCGAACTTCTGATTTAAGATCTTCACCAAATTAAATCTTGTTTGAATGGGCATCGTACGCAGGCAGAGTACTTATTCCACAATTTTTACCTACATAGGATTCGCTATTGGTGCCATCAACACCATGATTCTTTTTCCAAAGTTTTTCAGTACCGAGGCTTTTGGACTGACAAGGATCATGATTGACTTCTCTTTGTTCTTTTCTGCCTTGTCTACGATGGGGAGCTTAAATGCCCTGTATAAATTCAACCCTTTTTATAAAGACTTTTTGCCTAAAGGCAAAAATGATCTGCCTTATCTGACGCTTGTAGCCAATCTGATTGGCTGTGGTCTTTTTTTAATAGCCGCCCTGGGATTTGAGCCCTTTTGGGAAAAACACTTCGGTCACGGTTCCCCGCTTTTTGTTGCCCATTTTAGATTGGTAATCCCTTTTACCATTTCCTATACATTTATCATGCTGCTGGAGGCCTATTGCTGGGTCATCAAAAAGACGATTATTTCAAATATCGTTAAGGAGTTGTTCTACCGTATAACGACTACTATTTTCATCTTATTTTACATCCTGCATTGGATCAGCCTGGAGACTTTCTTTGTTTTGTATAGCTATTCCTATGTTCCTGCCTTACTTGTCCTGATCTACGTCATTTACAAAAACGGCGGACTAACCATATGTGCAAAAATAAGCCGTGCCACCCGGAGGCTTTATAAGAAAATCCTGGTTTTTATCACATACCACTACACAGGAATGCTCATCGGCGTGCTTCCAAGAACAGTCGATGGACTGCTGATTGCCGGCATGACCGATAAAGGCCTTGAAAATCTGGCCGTTTACAGCATACCCGTTTACCTGGCCAGCATTATGGATGGGCCTTTTCGCAGTATGCTTGGGATTACTACTACCTTGATCGATGAGGCCTGGAAAAATAAGGATATGGCCAAAATCAAAGAACTCTATCAGAAGACTTCCATTAATTTGCTGATCATCGGTCTTGCCATATTTGGCGTTTTATTGCCCAATATCGATAACCTGATCCGTTTTAATCCGGCTTATGGCATGGCCAAGGCTATCTTCATTGTTGCCGGCCTTGCTAAAATCATTGATTTAGGAATGGGTATGAATGCCCAGATCCTGCTACTGTCCAAATACTGGAAGATGGATTTTTATTCAAGCGTTATTTTTATTGTGGTCAATATTATCCTGGATTATTTTATGATTCGCCATTTTGGCGTCATGGGGGCGGCCTATGGCAGTGCGATTGCCTTAATTTTTTATAATCTGATCCGTTTTCTGTATTTGTGGTGGCTCTTTAAGTTACAACCTTTTGACCGCAAAACCGTGTATGTTTTGCTGATCGCGGGAGTCGCCATCTTTATTACCTGGCAGGTGCCTTTTATGGGAAACTTATTCATAGATGCAGTCATTAGAGGCTTTATTTTTGGTCTCATTTACGGTCCCACTGTACTCTATTTTAAAATTTCTGAGGATATAAACGCCCTGTATAGGGGAGTTGTGCAAAAAATCCTTCGAAAATCCAGATAAGCTAACAAGTATTTGCCTAAATTGCCATGGCATAGCTTTTTATGTAAACAAGGATCAAAATGCTTACAAAGCAATGCTGTATAAATATTGAATGTATATTATTTTAATACTTTTCACATGGGTATAAAACTGCGGTTGATTTTCATGAATTTCCTCCAGTATTTTATCTGGGGAGCCTGGCTGATTACCATCGGCGTATATTGGTTCCAGCATAAACACTGGTCCAGTACGGATTTTGGTGCCATCTTTTCTACCATGGGAATTGCCTCTGTTTTTATGCCTGCACTGACAGGCATTATCGTGGACCGGTTTATACCGGCTCAGAAAATGTACGGATTTATGCACCTTTTGGGTGGCTGTACTTTACTTATGATTCCTACCATTAATAATCCGGTTGTTTTTTTCTGGGCGCTGCTGGTCAATATGATTTTTTACATGCCAACCATCTCATTATCCATAACGGTGGCGTATAACGCCCTTAAAAAGGAAAGTTTGGATGTGGTAAAAGATTATCCGCCCATCAGAATATGGGGCACCATCGGATTTATTGCAGCGCTTTGGGTGGTTAGCCTGACGCACAACGAAGCGTCTGCCAATCAGTTTTATATTGCCAGCGGGACTTCCTTTTTACTAGGGATATATGCATTTACCTTGCCGGATTGTCCGCCACTGGGTAGGCATACAAAAGGAAAAAGTTTTGCAGAAGCGCTTGGCCTGAATGCTTTTAAACTTTTTAAGGATAAAAACCTGGCCATCTTCTTTTTATTTGCCATGCTATTGGGCGCCGCTCTACAGCTCACGAATGCATACGGGGATACCTATATACACGACTTTGCCGGAGTTGCCGCTTACAAAGATTCCATTGCGGTTAAATATCCGGCGATTATAATGTCCATTTCTCAGATTTCTGAAACCCTGTTCATTCTCGCGATTCCCTTCTTTTTAAAACGGTTCGGCATTAAATACGTGATGCTGATCAGCATGGTGGCCTGGGTATTGCGCTTTGGATTACTAGGTTTAGGCAATCCTGAAGATGGTCTGTGGATGATTATTATGTCCTGTATTATTTACGGGATGGCCTTTGACTTTTTCAATATATCGGGCTCCCTGTTTATAGAAACACAAACAGATCCCGGTATACGTGGTTCAGCCCAGGGGTTGTTTATGATGATGGTCAACGGTTTTGGTGCCCTGCTGGGGAGTTATGGCAGCGGCGTATTAATTGATAAGTTCTTTACAACTGCGGATGGCAGCAAGGAATGGTTCGGCATCTGGATGACTTTTGCCGCTTATGCATTGATCCTTGCCCTGGTATTTCCTTTTATTTTCAAAGGTGCTTCCCTAAAACCAAAAGAAGGAGAGGTATTATTAAAGGCGCCGCATTAAATTACATAACGATATCCTTACAAATATTGTCTTCCGAAATGAATGAGCGGTAATTGCACTTACAGGTCAAACCTGGAGCTATTTTCCTTATCTATTGCACTTTGAACCTTTTTTATTTTGTTACTATTTTTATCAAACCGGTAAACAATGGACCGGCAAACAAATTAAAAAACTTCACCGCAAAATTCCAATGTTTATTTAGTAAGTAATCAGTCCGCCCTAAACGCATTTACAACTGTTATTTGTGCGAATTTTCCAGTTAAATAAAAGGGAAAATATATTTTTTATTGGATCATTGTACAACCATGCCAACAAAATGTGATTCAAACCTGAAGTTTCTTTTTTAGCTTTTCTCCTGGTTATTCATTTTTTCAAAACGGGGATTAAGCTCATATTTATATTGTTGATTTTCTAACCGATAATTGGTCCAACCGGGTAAAAAATGGGACATTTTGAGGCAGGACACTTGATATTAATTGTTAATATATTTAGAACACTTGCAGATCTTCCAAATCTTTCGTAAATTTCACTGAATTAATATATTACGTGAGATTACAAACCTTTTTAAATGGTAAAACGAAAGCCCGCAGCACCTGATTCGATAGAAAAAAAGCGCCGCGGGCCCTCAAGTTCCAAACCTCACATAATATTTGCAGTACCGCGTACTTCAAATTAATAAGTCACGACCCTCCCTACACGGGAATGAAGAAAGGAAAGAAAGAAAGCGAATGAAAACAAAGATATCAACGACAGCCAGTGGCTTACTATTACGCATGCGGTCATATTTTCAGGGCGAGAGCGTCCTGAAAAAGACCTATAAAGAAGAACAGCCATTGCGCTCTGAGCTTTTCAGTGCCTGGCAGATGCAAAAACACGGAACGAAGGTAGCAGCAAGCCACCGCGTCATGTCCGGTAAAAACAGCGATAAACTCCTTAAAAGATTAGATAAGAATGAAGAAGTATTATTACAGGTCAGGGATCTGCTGGTAGAGGCTCTTCGTGACAAACTTCCGTTAACGCCCGCCAGTGAATGGCTATTGGATAATTTTTACTTAATTGAGGAACAAATATCCATTGGGCGCAAACATTTACCAAAAGGCTATAGCCAGAATCTGCCTCATCTACTCACAGGTGCCAGCGCCGGTTTTCCAAGGGTGTACGACATCGCTCTGGAAATTATATCGCACAGTGATGGCAGGGTAGATCTGATTAACCTGAGTAGTTTTATTAATGCCTATCAGAAGCAAAGCAATTTGACGCTCGGAGAGCTTTGGGCAATCCCCATTATGCTCAGGCTGGCCCTGATTGAAAACCTAAGAAGGGTCGCTGTCAGCATTGCACTGGACCGAATTGATCAGAATATTGCCGGCTATTGGGCCGGCAAATTATTGGAAGACGCCGAAAGCCAACCCAAGAACATCATCCTTACCGTCGCTGACATGGCAAGGACCGGCCCGGTGCTCTCCAGCTGTTTTGTCGCAGAATTTACCCGCAGGTTGCAGGGAAAAGGAGCAGGGCTTGCCCTGCCACTGAATTGGGTAGACCAGCAATTGGTAGAAACAGGCTATACCAGTTCTGAGTTGATCCATATGGAAAATCAATCCCAGGCGGCCGATCAGGTTTCCATGCGTAACAGCATTGAAAGCCTCAGATTACTGCGTACAACAGAATGGCGGGATTTTGTAGAAAGCATCAGCTCCGTAGACCAGGTGCTAAAACAGGATACTGTTTACAGCCGGATGGACTTTACCACCAGGGACACTTATCGCCATGTCATCGAATCGATCGCCCAAAAAAGTCCTTTATCAGAGACAGACATCGCCAATATTGCGCTTCAGCTGTCCCAAAAAAGTAAAGACAATCAGGAAGATTACCGCAAAAGACATGTAGGATATTACCTGATTGACAAAGGCATTGGCCAGACCCAAAAACAAGCCCGCATGGTCTGTACCTTTACAGATAAACTGAAGGCATTTTTTTTGGGACGCCGCCTGTTTTATTACAGCGGGGGGATTGTGATCGGTACGTTAATATTATGCCTGCTGGTCTGCCTTTTTGCCTATCAGCAACATGTTCATTACAGCATTATCCTGCTCATTTTTATCTTAAGCTTTATTGGCGGCAGCCAGCTGGCTATTTCACTGGCCAATTGGCTGGTCACCCGGACCGTCAAGCCAAGAATGCTTCCAAAAATGGATAATGGGAACGCAGTTCCGGATGAAGATGCGACTTTAATAGCCGTACCCTGTATGCTGACCAGCCTCACAGGGATTGAAGAATTGGTAGAAGCCCTGGAAGTACGTTATTTAGCCAATCCTCATAAAAATCTTTTTTATAGCCTGGTAGCTGATTACAGGGATGCAGATAAAGCCGTACTGCCAGAGGATCATAACTTATTACAGCACGCCATTAAGAACATTGAAGGGCTGAATAAAAAATATAGCGGTTTGACAAGAGACCACACTGGGTCTGTCGCTGACAATAGTGGCCTTGCGGGCTCGGATCAAACACCTGACATTTTCTATTTGTTTGTCCGCAACAGACAGTGGTCAGAAGCAGAAAAAGTCTGGATGGGCCGGGAAAGAAAAAGAGGGAAGTTAGGCGATCTGAACCAGTTTTTACTTCAGAGAAAACAAATCCTGCCTGTAACTACTCAGGGTAATGCACTTTATACAAACCAGGAGGAAACTTCATTCACTGGCGCTTTTGCTTCCATTACAGGAAACTTGGCGCTTATGCCTGCCATCAAGTACGTTATCACTCTGGATGCGGATACCAAACTCCCCAGAGAGGCGGCTGCAAAAATGATCGCCACTATGGCCCATCCGCTCAACCAGCCGCTATACGACCTGACCAAGGGCAGGGTAGTGGCCGGTCATGGCATTTTACAACCAAGAGTCGCCGTCACCTTACCTAAATCAACCAGTTCCTTATTTGTCAGGATGCACAGCATGGATTCCGGGTTGGATCCATATACCCGGGTCAGTTCTGATGTTTATCAAGACCTTTATGGCGAAGGTTCTTTTATCGGAAAAGGCATATATCAGGTAGAAGTATTTGAAGAGGCACTCTCGGGTCGTTTCCCGGAAAACCGCATTCTGAGCCATGACTTGTTGGAAGGTTGTTATCTGCGTTCAGGACTCATCAGTGATGTGGCATTATTTGAGGATTACCCCGATAGTTACCTTTTGGATAGTTCCAGACAACACCGATGGATCAGGGGGGACTGGCAAATCCTGAGCTGGGCGCTTCCCTGGGCCCCCAGCGCAGATAATCGCCTGCACAAAAATCCACTCTCGGGGCTTTCAAAATGGAAAATTGCGGACAATATTAGACGTTCACTGGTGGCTCCTTCGCTGGTAATATTATTATGCCTGGGTTGGCTGATGCTGCCCTATCCCTGGTTATGGACCACCTGTGTCATAGCCATTTTTGTGGTGCCCATATTACTTAATTCGCTCTGGCATCTGATACATAAGCCAAAGGATGTGGACATGCAACCGCATCTTCGGGAATTTGCCTGGAAAACCTGGGAAAATTTTTTAATTGAGCTTTTCTATATCGCCTGCCTCCCTTATGAGGCCTGGCAGCATCTGGAGGCCATTGCCAGGACCATGTGGCGCATGACTTTCACTAAAAAGCATTTACTTCAATGGACGCCTTCCGGCATGCTGGCCAGAAAAAAACGCCCCACCTTTTGGGGCGTATATGCGGCCATGTGGACAGCGCCTTTTACGGCCCTGGTTATCGCTGTTATTCTATATCGATTATCAATCGACTCCTTTTTAGTGGCCCTTCCGGTACTGCTCCTTTGGGTATTTGCACCTGCCCTGGTGTGGCGGACCAATCAGCCCAAAAAACAAAACCGCGAAGTACTCAGTGACGAGGATATTGATTTCCTGCACCAGATCAGCAGAAAAACCTGGTTATTTTTTGAGACTTTTGTCACCAAGGAAGAAAACTATCTGCCTCCTGACAACTATCAGGAGGAACCAAAAGCAGTCATTGCGCACCGGACTTCACCGACCAATATGGGGCTATCCCTGCTGGCAGCCCTATCGGCCTATGATTTTGGTTATATAGCATTGTTTGAACTGATGGCGCGAACAGGCAATACACTTAAAACAATGCAGCAACTTGAAAAATATCACGGTCACTTTTATAACTGGTATGACACCTTAACCTTACAACCCTTACCGCCCAGGTACATCTCCGCGGTGGACAGTGGTAATCTCGCAGGTCATTTAATTACATTGAGACAGGGTCTACTGCAACTAAGTTTTGACCCCATCATTTCTCCTCAAATATTTAAAGGATTAAATGATACTTTTTTAATGGATCATGATACGCACAAAGATTTGGACGGCTATCTCATTATGCAACGCAAGCTCCAGGCCTGCATGGCAACGGTAAACGACAGAAGTGATCTGTTATTTTATTACCGGAATTTTATGGAACTGGCCGCCATTTCAGAGGAACTGATCCATCAGCATCAGACTAAAAAAGAAAAAGAGGTCTCTAAAAAATTATCCGATATGGGGCAAAAACAGCAGCATGCCGGCCAGGCCCCTGAGGCTAAACAAGCCGCTGCTTTATTGCAACAAAGCAGTCCTGACGCTAATGCAAGCCCCATTCAGGTTATAACTCCGGCCGGCATCATCAGTTGCCACCGGCAACTAATGGCAGTGATTGATCTGATCGGCAAACTCGCGCCCTGGATACCCGCTTTAGAAAGTGCGCCGCCGGTAGAACTGGAAAACATTTTGCAATCCTGTCCCTGGTTGACAGATAATGCGCATCTTTTAAAAATCAAAGGTTACACCAAAAAGTCAGTCAATTTATCGAATATAGAAGAAGGTGCGAGCTCCATATCCATCCCGCCTTCGCAACTTCAGCAATTTATAGCGCAAGGTGCCCAGGCTGCAACGGAACTTACGGTACGCTGCGTTGAACTGGCAGAAATCTGCGAGCAGCTCGCTGATATGGATTACAGCTTTTTATATGACAAATCCAAACACCTGCTGCGCATCGGCTATAATGTTCAGGAAGATCAGGCTGATAAAAGCTATTATGATTTACTGGCTTCCGAGGCCAGATTGGGTATTTATGTCGCTATCGCACAGGGCAAAATTCCCCAGGACAGCTGGTTTGCTCTGGGCAGGTTGCTGACCGGAGTAGGCAAGACCCCTGTACTTCTTTCCTGGAGTGGATCGATGTTTGAATACCTCATGCCACAACTTGTCATGCCCACTTATGAAAATACACTTTTAGAGCAGACCAGTAAAGGCCTTATTAAAAGACAGATGGTCTTTGCCGGCTCCAGAAATGTCCCCTGGGGGATTTCTGAATCCGGTTATAATACCGTGGATGCCAGCCTTAATTATCAATACCGTGCCTTTGGCGTCCCTGGACTTGGCTTAAAAAGAGGTCTTGGGGAAGATCTGGTTATCGCGCCTTATGCGACCATGCTGGCCCTGATGATCCGTCCGACGCTTGCGACAGCCAACCTGAAAAGAATGGCAGAAAAAGGCTATACCGGCAGGTTTGGATTTTATGAAGCCATTGATTACACCAAATCGCGGCTGCCAAGAGGTGCCCAGGAGGCGATCATCCAGTCATTTATGGTACACCATCAGGGCATGGGATTCCTGGCGCTGGCCTATGTACTCAGGCAAGGTAAAATGCAACAGCGTTTTGAGGCAGATCCTGCCCTGCAGTCTTCCTTGCTGCTATTACAGGAAAAAATTCCACGGGCGACGATATTTTATGCACATACGCCGGACACCGGGCAGACCGGCCTTGCCGCTGAACAGCCGAGTATGGAAGTTATCCGGACACCATTTACCCGCCATCCGGAAATCAAATTACTTTCCAACGGGCATTATCATGTAATGATCTCCAACGCAGGAGGCGGGTACAGCCGGTGGAACGACCTGGC
>Ga0164242_10008768_pt1 | contig 10961 bp, 14 predicted proteins | sample OricomgcompostMG_FD_108783 | JGI IMG/M metagenome (GOLD analysis project Ga0164242, IMG submission 108783) | Miracle-Growth compost microbial communities from Emeryville, California, USA - Original compost - Miracle growth compost (MG) ...
GACGTTTTTGTCAAACTGACGTTTTTGTCAAACTGACGTTTTTGTCAAACTGACGTTTTTGTCAAACTGACGTTTTTGTCAAACCGAAGGCAATTTGACGATTTTGTCAAACTGACGTTTTTGTCAAACTGACGTTTTTGTCAAACTGACGTTTTTGTCAAACTGACGTTTTTGTCAAACTGACGTTTTTGTCAAACTGACGATTTTGTCAAACGGTTGTCAAACTGACGATTTTGTCGAACCGAAGGCAATTTGATGATTTTGTCAAACGGTGGAAAATAAATTTATTTTCAAACTTTCTATATATTTTTATCTATTTATTTTTAGGAATATTATTTTAACTCTTTCACATTCAAAATTGAAAAATATTATCCCAACTTACGATACATATTTATAAAATTATTTAAATTATCCGCCTTCGTACCGCTACCCAATAACTTTCAGGAAGACCTCATAAATTTCTCTATATTTTTCATTTATAGAACCGAAATTTTGCTTTGATTTCGTGAGTTTATCTCAATTGAGATAAATTAATCTTTTCGGAATAATTCATAAAACGTTAGGTTGAAAATTGAGAATGAAACTCGACCGCTTTGAATAATTTTGATTCTTTCGTCATATCGAATATGACCATAGCCGAGGACTTTTTCGAAAAATCCAACCGCCGGATCAGGGGCAACCTTTTGAATCTTCCTCAAGCCAGAGATTAAATTTTCTTGATCTCCAACGCTTAAATCAGCTTCGAATTCCTGAAAACGAGAAAGAAAATTATAGGTTCTCATCAGCGACCAACCGGTGAATAAACCAACCAAAGCCATTTTTGGGGTTTTGAATGGAAAACAAGCAATGCCTCCAAACGCTATAAAACTTGCTATTATAAAATCCGTTCTAATTTCAGAATGATTTAAGATAAGATGAGCCACTTCGTGAGATAAAATAGCTGATAATTCTTTATCGGTAAATTCTTGGTCATCGAAAAAGACGCGAGTTTTCCGAAACCAAGAAGGTTCAAGCCTCCATTTTTTGCTAAAGGCGACACGAATTTCGTTGTCAGTAGGGGTTGAAATCTCGAAAACAGTATTTTTCGTTTTCACACTAATATATTTTCCTGGAAATTCTCTTTCAAAAAATTCTTCGATCAACTTAGAAAAATCCATTTTTGATCACGATTTTTTTCAATTCTCGAAAAAATATCCAATCTCTATAAATGTTGCTCATTCACCAACCGAATATTGATTATTGGCTCGATGTCAGCCGAATGATCCTTGAACGAGTTAACGATCAAGATTTAAAATATTTTCAGTTTTATTCAGATGATGATTTTTTCTATTCGAAATTATTGAATTCGGGTCAAATTATTTTCAAAGCTCAAAATATTTCGGAAGCATCATTATTAAAAGTAATTTTGGAGGTCATTATCACGGGTCGGGTCGATAAGTTTTTCGACTTTCTCAGTCCTGGGTTAACCTTGTCTGATTTGATCCAACTTTTGAAAGACGATTATGATCAATATCGAGAAGTTTTATCTCTTGACGCGAAAAAACCATATCGTCTTGAAGAACAAGAAATCGTCTTATTCAATACGATCATCATTGGACCAAATCTTAAATCATTCTTCAAAGATCCCGAAATAGTTCAAATAATTAAAAACCAACATCGATTGTTTAGTTATTTGAACAATCATTTTTTAATTTCTTAAATGGAAAGAGCGTGGTTCAAATTACAAAATGCGAAACGAAAAGAAGAAATTATTGAAATGTTTCATCTTTCGCCGATTTTGATCAAAAAATGGATCACGGATAATAATTATGATTATGTAGAGGCTCAAAACGCCGTTAAAGAATTCCTGAAGTGGGGGAGCCTGATTTTGCCCGAATTTCGCGCTCAACTTCCATTTGATAAGTTGCTTCTTTATGAGGCTTATCAAATCGAAAGGGATAAAATAGGATTTACTCATAAAAAATTCGCGAACAATTTTCAACTTTCAGACACGACTTTTAATGTTTGGCGAAATACCGCTGATCGTCGATCAGACCGGATCGAAAAATCGATTAGTTATTTTTTGAAAAAGGGGTTTCCAACAATTGACCCGGAAACTTTAAATCTTCTGAATGAATTTAACGCAACAATCGCCCGAACCGGGGTTGCTGGAAACATTGTCGTCAGAAATTTAGGATTTGAAAACCTTTTCACCGAATGGAAACTTGGGATCCTCTCAACGGAAGATAAAGAATTAGTTGATCGAATTATCAAAAACTACATCGAAGAAAACGAATCAACAAAGCCTATTTCTGAACGGAGTCAAAAAGAATTAGATGAATATCTTTCTTCCGAACCATCTAAAATAGTGGTGTTTTTAGATACATCGTCATTTGGATTAAAGATTTTAAATCATCCCGAAATTCTCGTCGTCGCATTTACCAATGATCCAAAAAAGAAAATTTATAATCACTTCGATTATTTCGTCCAAGGTGAATTAAATTTTGTGATTTCTTATCAAATTGGGCGTCAGATCGCGTTAAACCCGAACCTTGGGACGGCGAAGAGACCCTTTATTCTTTTGAGCACTGATAATTGGGATCGAATTGTTGAAGATCAAGCTAAAATGATGAATCGAACCCTGATTGTGATTAACCAAAGCGATAATTTGATTAATAATATTTTGAAAATTAAACCTTCTTAAATGAATTTGATTTGGACAAAAGACCAATTAGTCAATGATTTTTTTCAACAAAATGATAGGAGAATATTAAAAAAATTAAATATCAAGGTTGAAGATTTTAATCAATGGCTTCGATATGAACGAAATTTCGAAATTGGAAAAAAGATCGCAGAATATTTAGTCTATGACGAAATAGCCTTTCCCGAATATTTAAAAGAAATCCCGATTGATAAACTCGAATTATACAGTTCGTTTCAAATGAAGAGGAACCGAAGTTTTTCTTATTCATATTTTGCCGATATTTTCGGTCTATCAAAGGAATTTTTCCTTAATTGGCGACAAAAACCACAATCGCGTTCGCCCCTCATCGAAGAGGCGATCAAAATCTTTCTTGACGTCGGGATTCCATTTATTGATCAAGATATCAAAAGGTTAAATGATGAATTTGTTGATTTTGTTAAATTTCAAATATACACAGTCCTCGCTGAAATTGGGATTACTGTTAAAGAATACACTTATTGGAAGGTGAATTTATTAAGTCAAGAACAACGATTCGCGATTGAAGAAAAACTTGTTCAATATCATCAATTTGAGAAAAAGTTTAGTCAGGAGGAAATCGATAATTTTGTTTCTTTGAATAAAATCGTTATTTTTGTCGACGGTGATAATTTTGGAACTTTTGAAGCATTAAAAATATTTGAAGATCAACGGCTTTATGATCGGATCGTTGTTCTTGCTTTTTATCAAAGCCATCAAAAATTAGTATTGATAAACGCTGTTTTTCCTTGGTTCATCAAAGTTTTTTTACGCCCAGGAAAGCCTGAAAAGGACGCAACTGATTTAGTGATCAGTGCTCAAATTGGGCGTCAAATCGCGTTAAACCCGAACCTCGGGACGATCAGACAACCCTTGGTCTTGATCACGAACGATCATTTTGGTAAAAATCTTCAAGATCAAGTTTCGAAGGATCATCGAATTTTAAATTGGATTGATCAACGAAAAGAGAATTTAATCGATGATATCATCGAAAAAACAATTCTTTGAATCGAAATTCTTTCATTAATAAATGGATCAATCATTTCTTCATCTCGATCAATATTTTTCTGATCTTGATCTTGATTTTCTTAATTTTACTCTTCAACGTCCAATAACGCAAGGTGTTATTACCCGAATTAAAAGTCGTTATGGGCCGAATATTAATCATCGAACATTATCATTTTTTGGTGATACTGTTCTCGAAATGATCACCGCGAAAAGATTGATCGATTTTAGCGGGCTCAGTTTTGAAGTCGTTGATTACCACAAAATCAAACAAAATTTCGTCAATAATCAAAATTTAACCACAATTGCGATTGAAATTGGGTTATGTTCGTTGTTCCCGGACGCCGTTTTAAATCAAGGAAAAGATTGGCATAATCCTTGCTCAGACACTCTCGAAGCTCTTCTTGGAATGTTATTTTTGGAATATGAGGATACTGAGAAAATATCGAATTGGTTTTTTAGCCTCACCGGTGATAATTTCCAAGAGAAAATTTATGAACAAAGGCCTGAATTTCGACCCATTGTTGAAGAGAAAAAAGAGGAAGAAAAAGAGGAAGAAAAAGAGGAAGAAAAAGAGGAAGAAAAAGAAGAAGTTGAAAAATTGCCACGTCTCGAGGTCATCCCACGAAAGAGATCGAACGAGAATAAAAAGAGAACAAAGGTCATTCGGCGATTAAATAAAATAAATTTTATTCCCGTTCTAACGTCTGATGTTCCAGCAATCTATAATATGACATTTGGCAATCTGAGTATGAGTCGAAGTATTGCAGTTTATGATCCCTTTTTGTTTTATTGGTTTATTGATTATTTCCGAATTATTAACAATGATCAAAAACTTCTTCAAGCCTTTCAAAATGAAAATTACCCGGAAATAACGAGAATATTAAAGGATTTTAAGATTGAATATGGTTTAGTCGGTGTCTATTCCCGTTTTTACCAATCACCGTCGGGAAATTGGTACGGACATTATATTAATCGGAACGGTTTTCAATTCCCGATCTTTCGTTTATATTCAGAAAATGTTTTAGCCAATCCTGAATATAATCAATATTATTTTACAAATCTATTCTTTTATATCTTTCCCGGAACTCAAGCAGAAAGGGATATTGAAAATGAACAATTTATTCTTTCTCCAGCCACCTTGAATACTGATTTCGGGTATAACGAAATCAGTTTTCAATTTGGTTTCGGTTTAACCGAATTTAACATCAAAGGGAAGACTTATTATCGAACAAATGAAGCTGACGATGTCGCTAACAAGGTAATGAATCTCGATCAAAAGTTCCCCTACATCTTTGAGAAATTGAAAAAATCAACCCCACGAAGACTTCATATGTCAAGTGATTTTGTCGGACTTTTTGACGAGATTGAAAATTCGAAAGAACCAAATAGGCTTTTTTATGGAAAGCCTCGTTTGACTAAATCTGAAAATGTTGCTTGGATCGTTCAATATTTTGAAGAAGGAATTATCGGCGAGATCATCTTAAATAATTTCGTCATTCTTCATCAAGAAGAATATCAACGCTCTGTTTCGGCTTTTCACCTTGAGACGGAGCCACGAATTCCTCTTGTCCTCAAGGTTATCGCTTTTATTTCAACTTTCATTGTTATCGATCCAATCATTCCTAAATATATTCGGGATTATGATTTTTATTCTTAAAAATATCTAATATTAAATGGAGAAAACAAGCGCTCCGGTAGATCTCTTCCGTCATTATGGAAGAGACCGATCTCTTGAAACACAATATATTCAAAGTCGAGGAGATCAAGCCGGTTCTTCCGGTATTCACGTTCCGAATCAACTCGAGCAAGAATTTTTTGGTCAAGAAATATTACCGATTCAACAGCAAATGCAAGGAATGAGATTAACCCCATTCCCGACTATCACAATTGAACCGAACGGCTATCGGGTTATCTCATACAATGGACGATCGATTATTGAACCAAATCGAGGCGCGATTAGCCCTGAAACTATCCGAGATTTAAATATCGACTTTGACGATCCGGTAATCACCAAATTTAACAACGGTCGAGTCGAGAAGAAGGACGTTTTGATTAAAGTTAATGACGACGGGACTCGAACAATATCATATAATGGAAGGTATATCACGGAACCAAATATTGGAAAATTAGGATCCGGAACGTTAGAACTTTTAGGAATTGAATCTAATAATCCCACGATTGAAGATTTTAACGAAAATTATTTCTCGACAACATTATCGAATCTTTCGATTCGATCAAAAACGAAGTTTTTATCGGAATTTGAAAATGAAATGGATGAAATCAAATCTTCTAATATTATTGCTCAAGCGGTTAATTATTATTTAATGGGGAAAAATAGCCCCGATGTTCAGTCGAAATTTTTTCAAGAATGGTTGAATGGAGCATCTCGCGAAGACGTTATTATTCGGCTTGTTGATAAAGCCGTTCAAATTAATGAAGCCCCGAAAGTCCCCATTTTTAACAACCCAGTTATCACGAATCCAGCGTCAGAAGATTATGAACACGCTCGCCACGGGACCATTTCACCTCGCCGAAAGAATTTGAAATACCGCGATATTAGCAACCTCATCATTTGTTATTTTATTGCTAAATTGAACAACGTCGAAAATCCCTATCGAGATGTTCTCAAAACTAACTATCCCCAGGTTTACTCATCTTTGAATATGATTCAGATCGGATTTCCTCGCGACCCTTGGATCGAGTTTACCAATGTTCAAATTTTTGACTATTTAGATATCGTCGATTTCCTCCAAGGTTCCACCAATAAAGAACCGCCACTGACGAGGCAATTTATCGCTCAGTTGTTTTTAGCAAGGAATATTAACAAAATCGCCTTTTACGATGATCTTGCTATTTTGAACCAAATTAAATTCGGCGATCCAAGAAGCGTTTATGAAATTTTGTCAAAGAATATTTTATTAACCGATTGGAGTTTTTACCAAGTTCCAAATGGCAATCAAAATTATCTTTGGGCAACTTGGCGAAATATTTTAACCAACCCGACCGAAAGAAAATTAAGGTTTTTAAAAGAAATCCTCAGAGAGCAAACTGATAAAGTTTATCTTCCGAAAGGTTTTAACCTCGACCAGATTATTTCAGATTTTTACACTAACCAACCGAACCGTTGGATTCCTGAAAACCTAAAAGATGATCGGTTATTTTCTCAGATTCTCCAACGTTTAGAAAAAATGAAAGAAGAAGGATTATTGAAAAAAAGAACAATTTCAAAATTATAATATCTAAATTATTTTATCTATTGATAAAATGGAAAGAATACTTGTTTGTTTTTACGTCGGCGATGATCGAATTATTGCAACGTTTCACGACAATGAAGAAACAATTGAAGAAGATGCAAAACCTGATTTGATTTCTTGGATGAACTGCCCTAATCAGAAAAAGTTAATGAAATTATATTCGGAAGGAATCCGAACCATTTATCGAGGGAAAGCAAATATTAAAGACGAAGAGGTCATCAAAGAATTGAAAGAACATTTTAACCTTACTTTCATCGAATAGGATTCGATGGACAATTTATTATTCATCGAATAATTATTCGATGGACAATTTATTATTCATCGAATAATTATTCGATAAAACTTCGTTTTATCGAATAATTATTCGATAGCGATCCAAAGTTCTTCGAATGACTCAAGGTCAATTGATTCGATATTTTCCTTGATAATATCTTCGGGTAAATCAACAATCTTTCGATAGATTCGATAGAGGTCGCCGTTGACTCGAATTGAATGTTTGACAACATCGACGGTTGGTTTTAAACCAAGTTTCATTAGAACCATTGCAACACCGGGGTCGATAACTTTGCTAAAGTCATTCGCCGACGTTTTTACTCCAAGGCGAATTAGGTTCTTAATTGTGTTTTGGGCAGTTGTTCCAAGATAAGAAAAATATTTTCGTTGGAGGTCAAAATTGTCAGCTAACATCAAATTTCGAAGGCGACGTTCGAGGGGCAACGACCAATGTTGATTTATCAAGGCATCAAACGTCTCTTTCTCACCATCGATCATTTTTCCCTTCGTGAATGGAAGGTTCAATTCTTGAAGAACAATGTAGCGATGATTTCGTTTCAGGCAATTCCAAATATCCTTCGGTGAATAACCATTCTCGATCAGAACTTCATAACCGCGTTGATGATCGCGCTGAAGGAAAACATCAAGGGCGTTTTCGATCGTTTTTGGTTTCTCGATCGTGATCGCTTTGTAGAGAAAACGAACATCCGGATAAAATTGATGATAAATAAGTTGAATTGCGTTGTAGCGGTTGAGCGAACTTTGGCAAACGCAATCGGTCGGATGTGAGTCATTATAATCTTCGGGCGTAAATGACCAATCAACACAAGATTCAATTAAAAATTCAAAAATTTCATAATGATTTAGAATAATACTTTGGCGAAGACAATATTTCCCTAATTTCTCGTTATAGGTTGAATGTTTGACGGTTTCCAAATCACCATTTTTCACCGCGGTTAGAAACTTAATATCATCCATTTAATTAACTGGATAAAAAATTTAAGATAATCATCATAAAAAAATCTATATTAAAAGATGTCGAACGTTTATGTTGTTCAATATGAAGGAGAGCCGTTAAATGCTTTTTCGACGAAAAATAATGCGATTAATTATCTGATTTCGATCGGAGCAATTCAACAAGAGGAAGAAAACGGGGATGTATTCTTTCAGAAGGGTGATGAAATTTATTATGTTTATCGTGTTAATTTTAATCCTCTGATTCTTAACGCTTCTCGTCGATCGCCTTATGTTGCTTATATGAAACAAGAATTAGCGCGAATTAAAAGCGAACATCCGACAATGGATCATCGAACCGCTTTTCGTTTAGCTGTTCAACATTGGCAACAAACAAGGGGAGACAACAACCGTTAAATCAGAGATTTGGGAAATGAAAAATGAGAATAATTTCATAGATTTTATTGATTAAAATATGGTATCTATCGCGTTTGATTATAGCTTCCCCGATGAAATGAATGTTAACCTTGGTTCCGATCAAATCAAGTTTTTTCACGTTCCAAGTGTCGAGATTGATAGTAAAATTTACGATTGGGTTATAGCTCAGATTGCAAAGTTCAAGCGAATGAAGTTGATTGAGAAACGAAATATCAGTGATTTAATTCGATGATAAATCGAGTTCAACGAGGCTTTTGATGAGAAAATCAATTTTTCTAATCCGGTTTGCCGACGCCGAAAGAAAAGTTAAGTTCATATTTCTAATCGGGGAAAGGTCGGTAATTTGATTCGGCCGTAAATTTAACTTCTTTAAATTCAAACCGTTCAACAATGAAATATCGGTGAGTTCATTTTCCTGTAAATATAATTCTTCAATCGTTCGATTCGTCATCCATCCAAGTTCTTTCACCTTACATTCACTGACTGTCAGTGATTTAAGATATGGGAGTTTTGGGATTGTGTAAAGATTGACGTTTTCTTGTTTATCAATGACGAGTTTTTTCAAAGAATAAGGAAGAAAAGATAGGTCATTTGCCTGTCCAATAATTGCAATCCGGAAAATTTTCTCTTTGACAGCCCCGAGACTCCAAACCTCCGGAATATAAATTAATTGGCGAATTTCAGAAATAATTAATTCATCAACTTCATCCCACCAGGGTGGAAAAGACTGAATATCGACAACGTAATTTGGCGGGACATATGTGATTTCCATTAGATTATCTTTAATTTCGAAAAAATTTTTGACCGGTCGAAATAAAAGAGATTATGGATGTTCTGAAAAGGATTGGATTTAAGACTTTAAATTTTAAAGATTTCTGTTCGATGCTCGAGGATGAAACCGAAAGTCTCGGTGAAGGGAAACACACGGTCGCGGATTTGAAACTTCTTTCAACCCGACATCGCGGTTTTATCTTCGAATTATTCTGCCGAGAATATCTCTTGAATGTTGCGAAATACGATGAAGCTTATCTCTTAAATGATCTTCCGGACGCTGTTCGAACCGAATTACGACTTTCAAAACAGGACCTCGGGATTGACATTATCGCTCGCTGTCGGGGCGATTGGGTCGCCGTTCAATGCAAATTTCGAACCTGTCGCCGAGACAATCCGGTCAGCTGGCGCGACCTCTCGACCTTCCTTTCTCTCTGTCAGCGTTCAGGACCTTATGCAAGACATATCGTAATGACAAGTGCTCCGAGCGTTCGTCGAGTTGGAGGAAAGCAAGAAAAAGATCTCAGTATTTGTCGTCAAACTTTTGAAAAAATGGACCGAACTCAATGGCTTCTCTTGTTGGGAGATTCAGGTGATAAATTGCCTGGTTCAGTTGCCTCTTCAGCGGAAGAAATGAGACAAAAAAGATTGTTGAAATTCAATTAATAGAACCTGTTATTTTTATCCGAATGATAATTTTAGAAAAGAGAAGATTTATGGAAACGAACTTCTTGGGATGAAAATGGAGAATTAATAAGACTGTTTTTTTAAATTTATCGATCTTAAATGGAAGAAATCATTGGAGAACATTTTTCTTCACTTGGAAATTTTCGATCGTTAAGTTTAATTTTTGATCTTGAACCACCTTTCATCAAGAATTCGATCTTTGGAATTGAAATTTATCAGGAAGAGGGAATTTATTTAAATGAGAAACAAGACGGTCATTGGATTTATCGGTGGTCAAATGGTCAAAAACACTCAGAGGGGAATTATGTTAATGGGAAGAGAGAAGGATTATGGATTTCTTGGTGGGTAAATGGTCAAAAATCATCAGAAGGAATTTATCGAAATGGAAAAGAAGACGGGTTATGGATTTCTTGGTGGGTAAATGGTCAAAAATATGAAGAGGGGAATTATCTAAATGGAAAAGAAGAAGGTTTATGGATTTCTTGGTATCAAAATGGTCAAAAATGGTCAGAGGGGAAATTATCTAAATGGAAAGAAAGATGGGATATGGATTTCTTGGCGGGAAAATGGTCAAAAATACATAGAAGTAAATTATCGAAATGGAAAGAAAGATGGATTATGGATTTTTTGGGGTGATAATGGCCAAAAATATAAAGAAGGAAATTATCGAAATGGAGAAAAAGATGGGATATGGATTTCTTGGTATGAAAATGGTCAAAAATGGGAAGAAGGAAATTATCGAAATGGGGAGGAAGAAGGATTATGGCTTTATTGGTATGATAATGGTCAAAAAGCCGATGAAGGAAATTATCAAAATGGGGAAAAAGAAGGATTATGGATTTCTTGGTATTTGAGTGGTCAAAAAATATCTGAAGGAA
>Ga0164242_10008769_pt1 | contig 10959 bp, 10 predicted proteins | sample OricomgcompostMG_FD_108783 | JGI IMG/M metagenome (GOLD analysis project Ga0164242, IMG submission 108783) | Miracle-Growth compost microbial communities from Emeryville, California, USA - Original compost - Miracle growth compost (MG) ...
CGATCACCCGAAGCCCTCATCGCGTTGGCCATGCTCGCGCTCGGAGGACACCGCCCCGCACTCCCAGGACGACCCACCAACCGCCCACGGATACGTCAGTAGAGCCCCATTTTTCGCCGATTTTGGGCAGGTTGCAGTCTGCTCGCGCTAGATACGTAACCGCAATTGCAGCCAGGCAGCCAACGATTGGGCGTCGGTGATCTCGCCGGCCAGGATCATCGCGTCGATCTGCGCGGCGGTGAACCAGTCGCTGTGCATGTCCTGCTCTTCGGGCTCGCGCTCGTGCTCGCCCTCGGTGATGCCGGTGGCGTGAAAGACCCAGCCGCGCTGGCTGCTCATCCCGGGTGCGACGTCCTGCCGGCTCAGCACCGTCATCGACTCCGCGCGCAATCCGGTTTCCTCGCGCAGTTCGCGGGCGGCCAGTTCGGCCGGTGGCGGTTCATTGCCGTCGAGGGTGTCCGGCGCGGTGCCCTGCGGAAACTCCCAGCGACGCAGGCCGATCGGATAGCGGTATTGCTCGACCAGCCGGAACAACTCGCCCTGCTGGGCGATCACCACAGCCATCGTCGGCTTCTCGATCACACCGTAGATCCCGGCCGAGCCGTCCTGACGGCGGATGTCGTCCTCCCGCACGATCATCCACGGATTGCGGTATACCTCGCGCGAGCCGACACGTTCGATCACCGGTCCAGTATCGCCCAGAGGCGACCGCTTCCATCGGGGCCCTACGATCGGTATTCATGACCCGCACGCCCGCATGGCTCCTGGTACTCGCCGCACTGGCCGCGACCGTCCCCACCGCTACCGCTGCGCCGGCAGCCGCCGCGCCATGCGCCGATGTCGAGGTGATATTCGGCCGCGGCAGCAATGAGCCACCGGGCCTGGGCAGTGTCGGCGGTCCGTTCGCCGACGATCTGCGCGCCCGGGTGGCGCCCCGCACCGTCGATGCGGAGGCGGTTGATTACCCGGCTAGCAACGACTTTCAGTCCAGTGTTCCTGCCGGCATCGACGCGGCACGGGCACTGATCGAGTCCACCGCGGCCAATTGCCCCAACACGAAGATGGTCCTGGGTGGCTACTCGCAGGGGGCGGCGATCATCGAAGGGGCCAGCGACGCGATAACGCCGGAGGTCGCCGGTCACGTGGCGGCGAGTGCCCTGTTCGGTACGCCACGGACCGGCTTCGCCGGCGTGCTTGCGGGCAGGCCGCTACCGACGTTGGCGCCGCAGCTGGCCGCCGGCTCCATCGAACAGTGCAACGAGGGTGACCCGATCTGTTGGGAGGGCGGCGTGAACATGGGCGCTCATCTGTCCTATGTGCAGTCCGGAAAGGTCGCACAGTCAGCCGATTTCGTCGCGGGTCGACTGTAGGGACGCGGCGCCGAGCACCTCGAACCGGATCGGACGGGCAGCCGAGTAGCCTCGCATCCATGTTGCTGACCTCCCTGAACCCCGCCGCCGTGGCCGCCGGTCACGATCTCGGTGACGCCGTGACCATCGACGGCGCGGTGCTCTCGCGTAGCGATCTGGTCGGTGCCGCCACCTCGGTGGCCGAACGGGTCGGCGGAGCATCGCGGGTGGCCGTGCTGGCCCGGCCCACCGCCACCACGGTGCTGGCCATTGCCGGCTGCCTGATCGCCGGGGTTCCGGTGGTGCCGGTGCCCGCCGACGTCGGTGCGGCCGAACGCCGGCACATGATCACCGACTCGGGCGCCCAGGTCTGGCTGGGTGAACTGCCGGAGGAAACCGAAGGGCTGCCGCACATTCCGGTGCGACTGCATGCCCGGTCCTGGCACCGCTACGCCGAACCGTCACCGGATTCCACCGCGCTGATCATGTACACCTCGGGCACCACCGGGCTGCCCAAGGGTGTGCTGATCACCCGTCGTGCCATCGCCGCCGATATCGATGCGCTGGCCAAGGCGTGGGCCTGGACTGCCGCGGACAAGCTGGTGCACGGGCTGCCGCTGTTCCACGTGCACGGCCTGATCCTTGGGCTGCTGGGGTCGCTGCGGATCGGAAATCGCTTCGTGCACACCGGAAAACCAACCCCGGCCGGTTATGCCGCGGCCGGTGGAACCCTGTACTTCGGGGTGCCGACAGTGTGGTCGCGGGTGGTGGCCGATACCGCCGCGGCGCAGGCGCTGCGCGGTGCGCGGCTGTTGGTGTCGGGCAGCGCGGCGCTGCCGGTCCCGGTGTTCGACGACCTGGTGCGGCTGACCGGGCACACCCCGATCGAGCGCTACGGCAGCACCGAATCACTGATCACGCTGTCCACCCGTGTCGACGGTGAGCGTCGGCCCGGCTGGGTCGGTCTGCCGCTGGACGGGGTGGCGACCCGGTTGGTCTCCGAAGCGGGCGACCCGGTGCCGCACGATGGGGAAACCATTGGCCGCCTGGAGGTTTCGTCACCGACCATGTTCAGCGGCTATCTGAACCGGCCCGAGGCCACCGCCGAGGTACTCGGCGCGGACGGCTGGTACCGCACCGGCGATGTCGCCGCGATCGACGCCGCCGGAATGCACCGGATCGTCGGGCGCGAATCGGTGGATCTGATCAAGTCCGGTGGCTACCGGATCGGTGCCGGTGAGATCGAGACGGTGCTGCTGGGCCACCCCGGTGTCGACGAGGTGGCCGTCGTCGGCGTGCCCGATGACGATCTGGGTCAACGAATCGTGGCGTTCGTGGTCGGCGGGGCCGGCCAGCAGGAGCTCATCGACTTTGTGGCGCAGCAGCTTTCGGCGCACAAGCGACCGCGCGAGGTGCGCATCGTGGACAGCCTGCCGCGCAACGCCATGGGCAAGGTACAGAAGAAACTGCTGCACTGACCGCGAGCGGGCGTGTCTGCGGGCGACACGCCGCGCAAAACGTGCATTCTGCGCACCGTCGCGCGTGACGAGCGTGCGCGCCGAAACCAGGAATACCGCGGCGCGCCCTGGCATTGTCATCACCATGCGACTGAACGACGAAGCCCGCGCCCTGATCGGAGCAGGGGCCAATGCAACGCTGGTGACGCTGAATCCCGATGGCAGCCCGCAGGTTTCCGTGGTGTGGATCGAACGTCAAGAAACAGCGGAAGGTGACGAACTGGTCAGCGCCCACCTCAGCGAGCACAAGAAGGTGCGCAATCTGCGGCGTGACGGCAGGGTGGCACTGTCCATCGTCGGCAGCTCCGGTGGCGCCGGCGGGTTCATGGTGCCCTATCTGTCGGTCACCGGGACGGCCCGCGTCGTCGAAGGAGGCGCGGTCGAGGTGCTGCAGCGGCTGACCGCCGCGCTGGCACCCGAGGCAGTGGGTCAGTTCCCGCCGGCCGGTGCGCCGGCCGGGTACCTCACGCGCATCACCATCGAGAAGGTCGGCGGCGTCGGCCCCTGGGCGTAGAACACTGCGCCGACGCTACGGATTGTGGCGTGAAAAAGCTTGGATCACACCAGAAATCGTAGCGTCGGCGGGGCCGGAACTAGTTGGCGTGCAGCGCGTCGTTCAGGGTGATGCCGGTGCCGTCGCGCTTGACGACCTCGACCGCGCCGGACACCGAGTTGCGCCGGAACAGCAGATTGTTGGCGCCTGACAGCTCCTTGGCCTTGATCCTCTGCCCGTCGGCGGTGGTCACCTTGGTACCGCCGGTGACGTACAGGCCGGCCTCGACGACGCAGTCATCGCCGAGTGAGATGCCCAGGCCGGCGTTGGCGCCGAGCAGGCAGCGCTTGCCCACCTTGATGACCTCTGTGCCGCCGCCGGAGAGCGTGCCCATGATCGAGGCGCCGCCGCCGACGTCGGAGCCGTCGTCGACCACCACGCCCGCGGAGATCCGGCCCTCGACCATTGAGGTACCCAGGGTGCCGGCGTTGAAGTTCACGAAACCTTCGTGCATGACGGTGGTGCCCGATGCGAGGTGCGCGCCGAGGCGGACCCGGTCGGCGTCGGCGATCCGCACGCCCGAGGGCAGCACGTAGTCGACCATGCGGGGGAACTTGTCGACGCCGAACACTGTCACGGCCCCGCGACGACGCAACCGCGCGCGCACCGTCTCGAAGCCCTCGACCGCACACGGGCCGAAGTTGGTCCACACCACGTTGGTCAGCAGGCCGAAGATGCCGTCCATGTTGGCGCCGTGTGGGGCGACCAGCCGGTGCGAGAGCAGGTGCAGCCGCAGGTAGGCGTCGTGTGCATCGGCGGGCTTGTCCTCGAGCGAGCCGATGGTGGTGCGCACGATCTCGGTGCGCACGCCACGGTCCTCGTCGGCGCCGACCAGTGCCTCCAGCTCGGCGGGGACCGGGCTGGCCGCGGCGTCGGCGTCAAGTGCCGGGGCGGGGTACCAGGTGTCCAGGACGGCTCCGTCGGCGGTGATGGTCGCGATACCGATGCCAGATGCAGAAGTCACGTTGGCCAAGGTTACTTCTCGCCACGAGCAGGCGCATATGTACCCCGACGCGCGGTGAAATCGGGGCATTTGCGTCTGCTCGGCGAAAAAGGTGACCCGCTAACCTGGGGGAATGCTCGACCTGCGTGCCGACCCGATCGCCCTGACCGCCGCATTGGTCGACATCCCCAGTGAATCGCGCCACGAACAGCGCATCGCCGACGAGATCGAGGCCGCGCTCAAAGCGCAGGCTCCGCACTTCGAGGTGATCCGTAACGGTGACGCGGTGCTGGCCCGCACCAACCTGGGCCGGCCGTCCCGCGTACTGCTGGCTGGGCACACCGACACCGTGCCGGCCGCCGACAACCTGCCCAGCCGCCTCGACGGCGACGAACTGTGGGGTTGCGGCACCTCGGACATGAAGGCCGGCGACGCGGTGTTCCTGCACCTGGCCGCCACCATTGCCGAGCCCACCCACGACATCACCCTGGTGATGTACGACTGCGAGGAAATCGAGGCCAGCGCCAACGGCCTGGGCCGCATCGAGCGCGAGCTGCCCGATTGGCTCAAGGCCGACGTGGCGATCCTCGGTGAGCCCTCGGGCGGCTACGTCGAGGCGGGCTGCCAGGGCACCCTGCGGGTGGTCATCAGTGCCACCGGCACCCGGGCGCACTCGGCCCGATCCTGGTTGGGCGACAACGCGATTCACAAACTCGGCGCGGTACTGGACCGGCTGACGGGCTATCGGCCCCGGCAGGTGGACATCGACGGCTGCGGATACCGCGAGGGTCTCTCGGCGGTACGCATCGACGGCGGCATCGCCGGCAATGTGATCCCCGACGCCGCCTCGGTCACCGTCAACTTCCGCTTCGCGCCCGACCGCAGCGTCGCGCAGGCGCTGGCACATGTGCAGGAGGTGTTCGCCGGTCTGGACGTGTCGATCGAGCAGACCGACGCCGCCGCCGGCGCACTGCCCGGACTGACCCAGCCGGCCGCGGCCGCTCTGGTCGAAGCCGCCGGGGGCGCAGTGCGGGCCAAGTACGGCTGGACCGACGTGGCTCGCTTTGCCGCTCTTGGTATTCCGGCGGTCAACTACGGTCCTGGTGATCCGAACCTGGCGCACAAATCCGACGAACGGGTATCGGTGGCGGCCATCACCGCGACCACCGAGATGCTCCGGCGGTACCTGACCAATTGAGCAGCGTTCGGGTCGACAGCTGGATCTTCGCCGTCCGGATCACCAAGACCCGGGCCGCGGCCGCCGCTTCCTGTCGCGGTGGGCATGTGCGGGTCAACAATGCCCCGGCCAAGCCCGCCCAGCTGGTCAGCCCGGGCGACGAGGTACGGGTCCGGCTGGACGGGGCCGAACGCATCGTGGAGGTAATCCGGCCCATTGCCAAGCGCGTCGGTGCGGCTCTGGTACCGGAATGCCTGATCGATCGCAGTCCGCCCCCGCAACCGAAGGAGACCGTCCCGGCTTCCGGTATTCGTGACCGTGGCGCGGGCAGGCCCACCAAACGTGATCGGCGACAACTGGATCGGCTGCGCGGCCAATCCTGAATATTCGGTTGCGGCGGCCGGTACCGTGAAATACGCAACTGCTGTCGACATCAGGTGGGCCGAAAAATGCTGGGAGACGACGACATCTCCGGGTGATATCCGGAGTCGATTCGTTCCTGTCCCACACCGCCTGCACTTCCCGTGCAGGCGGTCCCATTGGAGTCCCAGCATGCCAATCACCTGTACCCAACTGTCTTTCGCATTTCCCGATGGCACCGTCCTGCTCGATGACCTGACCTGTACCTTCCCCACCGGCCGGACCGGTCTCGTGGCACCCAACGGAGCCGGCAAGAGCACCTTGCTCAAACTCCTTGCCGGACAACTACGACCGACGGCCGGCGCGGTGGGCATCGACGGTGTGGTGGGCTACCTGCCGCAGGATCTGCCGTTTGCCACCGATGCAACCGTTGCGGAGATCCTTGATATAGCAGCGGTTTTGGGCGCCTTGGATGCCCTGGTGACCGGCGACTCCAGTGAGCAGGTGTTCGCCGCCATCGGCGAGGACTGGGATATCGAGGAACGCACCGCGGCGCAACTGGCCCGGCTCGGGCTGGATATCGCACTGGACCGCGGGCTCAGCACTTTGTCCGGCGGCCAGATCATCACGCTGGGGCTGGCCGGCCGGTTGCTGGCCCGGCCCGACGTTCTGCTGCTCGACGAGCCGACCAACAACCTGGATTCGCCTGCACGACAACGGCTGTACACGGAATTGGATGGTTATGGCGGCACCCTGCTGGTGGTCAGCCACGATCGCGTCCTGCTGAACAGGATGGATCGGATCGCCGAACTGCGCGCCGGCGGCATCCGGTTCTACGGCGGCAATTTCAGCGACTATCAGGCCGGCATCGAGCAGGCCCAGCAGACCGCCGAAACCGACGTGCGTAACGCCGAACAGCAACTCAAACGTGAGAAGCGGCAGATGCAGCAGGCCCGTGAGCGCGCCGCCCGCCGCGCGGGTGCTGCCGCCCGCAACCTCAAGGACGCCGGACTGCCGAAAATCATTGCCGGCCAACTCAAACGCAATGCCCAGGAGTCGGCCGCCCGCGCCGATGATGTGCACGCCAAGCGGGTGCAGGGTGCGAAGGGCCGGCTCGATGAGGCCGAGCGCGCGCTGCGCGGCGATGACACCATCGTTCTGGATCTGCCCGATACCGAGGTGCCCGCCGGCCGCACTGTGCTGCATGCCGCCGGCTTGAACGTCCATCGTGGCGATCGGATGCTGTTCGGCGACAACGGGTTCGACATGGACATCCGCGGTCCGGAACGGGTCGCGTTGATCGGCCGCAACGGCGTCGGCAAATCCACGCTGCTGCAACTGATCAGCGGTGAGCTGAACCCCGACGAGGGCAGCCTGATCGCCGGCGCGGGACGGGTGGCCTACCTGTCTCAGCGCCTGGACCTGCTCGACGAGCAACGCAGCGTGCTGGAGAATCTGACGGCCTGGGCGCCGACCCTGAGCATCACCCGCAAGATGCACCTGCTGGCGCAATTTTTGTTCCAGGGCAACCGGATTGCGTTACCGGTTGGTGCGCTCTCCGGCGGCGAGCGACTGCGCGCCACGCTGGCCTGCGTGCTCTACGCGCAGCCGGCACCGCAGCTACTGCTGCTCGACGAGCCGACCAACAACCTCGATTTGGTCAGCGTTGCACAACTGGAAGCGGCGCTGAACGCCTACCGGGGGGCGTTCATCGTGGTCAGTCACGACGAGCATTTCCTCGATGCGATCGGCATCGAGCGACGGATCGAGCTGTCGGGTCAGTCTTGAGGCACGGTGCGGGCCGGGCGCCGCGCCGACGGTGCGTCCGCGCTGAGTTCCTGTGCGGCATCCGCTGATTCGCCTGATTCGTCGTCCGGCTGATCCTGGTCCGCCGCCGAATCCTTGCGGTCGTGATCGTCGCGGGTCAGTTCATGGGTGCGATCGGTGTCGGAATCACCTGGGTGCTCCGGCCCGTCGGTGCCGTGGTGCCCGGCCGTGGCATGGCCCGCCGGCATCGAGTGACCGACGGGCGTCGAATGATCTATCGGTGCGCCGTGCATCGCCGTGCCCATGCCGGCGGTATCGCCGAGGCCGCCTCCGCCGGCCGTCCCGCCGATGCCGCCGAGCAACTGACCGGGCAGCTGTCCCAGCGTCTGCGCCAGACCCTGGATCGGCTGCGTGACCGACTGCACCACCTGACCGATCTGGCCGAGCGCCTGGCCCAAATCCGCGCCGCCGCCCGCAGCGGCGGCGCCCGGCCCGGACGCGGTGCCCGGCTCCGCCGCGGCCGACCCGAGGCCCGGCGGACCGCCCATCGCTTCCGCGGCAGCCGTCGTGCGTCGCGCGCCCTCCTCGTCGCCGCTGCGGTACGCGTCGGCAGCGCCCTGCAACAGGCCGGAGATCTGCTGCCCCGAGGTTGAGGTGGACCGCAGGATGTCGCCGCGGTTGGCCAGCACCGAGCCCAGCGCCGAACTGACCGGCGAGGCCACCACGCCGTGGCTGGTGTCCAGCGCGGGGGCGTCGGCGGGGTGCAACCCACCGAGTGACTGGGACACCGCGTCATGCAACTTGGACATGCCGAGCACGCGTTCGACGTCGACGTGTAACCGATCCACCATTGCAACCCCCGGGTGAGCTGTTGGGGTCAATCCTATGACCGCTGACACATGAGGCCGTACGGCAAATCCGGCTCGATTACCGTGGCCGGGTGCCCGACATCAATTCGCCGCTCGCGATCTGCGTCTACTGTGCCTCCGGGCCCCGCCACCCGGAGTTGCTGGTGTTGGCCGGTGACGTCGGCCGGGCGATCGGCGAGCGGGGCTGGACCCTGGTCTCCGGCGGCGGCAACGTCTCGGCGATGGGCGCGGTGGCTGACGGGGCGCGTGAACGCGCCGGGTACACCGTGGGCGTCATCCCGAAACAGCTGGTGCACCGCGAGCTGGCCGATACCGCCGCCGACGAGCTGATCGTCACCGACACCATGCGCCAGCGCAAACAGATCATGGAAGACCGCTCGGACGCCTTCATCGTGCTGCCCGGCGGCATCGGCACGCTCGAGGAGTTCTTCGAAGCCTGGACCGCGGGTTATCTGGGCATGCATGACAAGCCGTTGGTGATGCTCGATCCGGACGGTCACTACGACGGACTGTTGACCTGGTTGCGCGGTCTGCTGGCAACGGGCTATGTGTCACAGCCCGCGCTGGACCGGCTGCTGGTGGTCCGTGATGTCGATACGGCCATGGCTGCCTGTGAGACCGGTGGTACCGCTCACTAGGGTTGGCGGGCATGAGTGACGACACATCACGTGCCGGAGTCGGCCTGCTCGACATCGCAACCCGCCTACCGGGCTTTTTGGCCGATGCCCCCGCGATCGCGCGGGGCCTGATCACCGGGTTCGGCGCGCAGCCCTCGGCCAAGACTTCGATCGGCAAGGTCTTTCAGGACCGGGCCGCGCGCTACGGCGACCGGGTCTTCATCAAATTCGAAGATCGTCAGATCACCTACTTCCAGGCCAACGCCACCGTCAACCGCTATGCGTCGGTGTTGGCCGGCCGCGGGGTGGGGCGCGGCGATGTCGTCGGCATCATGCTGCGCAACTCGCCCGACGCGGTACTGCTGATGCTGGCCGCGGTCAAGTGCGGCGCGGTGGCCGGCATGCTCAACTACCACCAGCGCGGAAATGTGTTGGCGCACAGCATCGGTCTGCTCGATGCCAAGGTATTGGTCGCCGAGACCGATCTGGTCGAAGCGGTCGCCGAGAGCGGCGCCGATACCGCCAACCTGATCACTGTCGAGGATCTGCGCCAGTTCTCGGTCGGCGCCTCGGCCGCCAACCCGGCGGTCACCGAACAGATCCTGGCCAAGGACAAGGCGTTCTACATCTTCACCTCGGGCACCACCGGATTACCCAAGGCCAGCGTGATGACGCACTACCGCTGGTTGCGTGCCCTGGGCGGCTTCGGCGGTCTGGGACTGCGGCTGAACGGTAACGACACGCTGTACAGCTGCCTGCCGCTGTACCACAACAACGCCCTCACCGTCGCGGTGTCCTCGGTGCTCAACTCGGGTTCGACGCTGGCGCTGGGCAAGCAGTTCTCGGCGTCACGCTTCTGGGATGAGGTGATCGCCCACGACGCCACCGCGTTCATCTATATCGGCGAGATCTGCGGCTACCTGCTCAACCAGCCACCCAAGCCCACCGACCGGACACACAAGGTGCGGGTCATCGCCGGCAACGGGCTGCGCCCGGCCATCTGGGACGAGTTCGTCACCCGCTTCGGCATCAAACGGGTGTGTGAGTTCTATGCCGCCAGCGAGGGCAACACGGCCTTTCTGAACGTTTTCAACGTCGACAAGTCCACCGGCATCTGCCCGTCGCCGGTGGCCTACGTGGAGTACGACCTGGAGACCGGTGAACCCGCTCGGGCCGCCGACGGCCGGTTGCGCCGGGTCAAGAGCGGCCAGCCCGGTCTGTTGCTGAGCAAGGTCAACGGGCTGCAGCCGTTCGACGGCTACACCGACAAGGCCGCCAGCGAGAAGAAGCTGGTGCGCAACGCCTTCAAGGACGGCGACGTCTGGTTCAACACCGGCGACCTGATGCGGGCCCAAGGCATGGGCCACGCCGCGTTCGCCGACCGGCTCGGTGACACCTTCCGGTGGAAGGGCGAGAACGTTGCCACCACCGAGGTCGAGGCCGCGCTGACCGCCGATCACCAGATCGAGGAATCCACCGTCTACGGCGTCGAGGTCCCCGGCTGTGGTGGTCGCGCCGGGATGGCCGCGATCCAGCTGCGGGCGGGCCAGGAGTTCGACGGACCCGCCCTGGCGGCCGCGGTCTACCAGCGCCTGCCGGCCTACGCGGTACCGCTGTTCATCCGGGTGGTGCCCGAGCTGGCGCACACCTCGACGTTCAAGAACCAGAAGGTCGACTTGCGCAAACAGGGCTACAGCGAGGAGGTGACCGACCCGATCTACGTGCTGTCCGGCCGCGAGGAGGGCTACGTGCCCTTCTATGCCGAGTACACCGAAGAGGTCAAGGACGGCAAGAAGCCGCGGTAGCC
>Ga0164242_10008770_pt1 | contig 10958 bp, 7 predicted proteins | sample OricomgcompostMG_FD_108783 | JGI IMG/M metagenome (GOLD analysis project Ga0164242, IMG submission 108783) | Miracle-Growth compost microbial communities from Emeryville, California, USA - Original compost - Miracle growth compost (MG) ...
CCTCGGCTTCTCTCGGAGCTGACCGTGCCACTACGGTGAAGAAGTCGTCGCAGGTGTAGGCCTCGTACTCTGTTTCGTCCGATTCGAAGCCCTTGTCCTCAGTGAGCAGCACGCTCGCACCGCAGGCCACCGCTGCGTGGTGCACGTGCCAGTCGCCCTGATCGCTGATCCACGCGACCGGGCCACCCGGGAAGTCCGTGACGATCTCGTCCACGAATTCCTTGATACGGCTGGTCAGCAGCGAGATGAGCTTGCTGTCGGCCTCGGGGTTGTTGTCTCGCAGTCTCGCGGTGGCTTCTCCGATGACGTCCTGGCTCGTCCGAAGACGGAAGACGTCGCCGCCGGTCTCGCGCCTGAGCATGAACAACCAATCGCGCAAGGTCCTGCTGTATAAGACATTGGCGTCGACGAAGACGATCTGGGCCATGCATCGCAGCATGCCATGCATGGCCCAGATCGTGAGAGAACTCAGTCGTCGAGTCCGAGCCGGTCCTCGATCTCCAGCATCTCCTCGAGGAGCCGGCCACGCTCCTGCTCACGTTGGAGCTTGAGGGCCAGGATGTCCTCCCGCTTGAAGCGCGTGTGGGTGCCGACCTTGAAGGACGGGACCTCATCGTTCCGCGCTATCTTCAACAGGGTGGGTCGGGACACGCCCAGGAGGTCGGCTGCCGTATTGCTGGTGAGCTCGCGAGGGATCGTGCCCAGGGTGACCGTGCCGTGTTCGGCGAGAGCGTTGAGGGCGCTACGGATGATCGTGGTGACCTCGGCGGGGAGCTCCACGGTGGCGCCGTCGGAGGTACGCGCCGAGAAGGAGCGCACAGCGCCGGGGATCGAGTTCACCTCGTTGCGGACCGCGGCCAGCTCCTCGTCACTGACCAGCACGCTGGACTCGCGGTGGAGAACGTGCGTCATGAGCTGCCTTTCATCTGTGAGTGCAACACCCACGTTAGCAGGGTTTCGAATGTAAGTGAAAGGGGTGTTCCGTGGCACGTCGCATCCCCACGGAACCCGGCCACGCGGCGTCGCGCAGATGGCCCCTGCTCAGTAGCGCCGAACCCACTGCAGCGCCTCGTGACCGCCGGACGCGACGGGCCAGCGCAGTGCCTCCGGGATCATGAAGACGTCATCCGGCTCGCACACGATCAGACCGAGCCGCACCAGAGGGTCGAACTGGTCACGGAGATCGAGCCAGACCCCGGGATCGACCTCCTCCGCCTCGAAGGCGGGTTCGCGGTGCATCAGCCCCGCCAAGATCCGCAACAGGGCATGGCGCGCCACGTAGGCGGCGAACGCCAGGCCCTCGGCCGTGGCCACCCGGTGCGGCATGACGACCTCCGCCACGGTCAACGCCACGAAGTCCCACAACGCCTCGTCGTCCGGACCGTCCTGGCTCAGCCACGTCCCGGCGTGCTCTCCCGGGATCATCCGCGACGAGGAGAACTCGATGATGCCGGCGAGGTCCAGCGCCCTCCACCACGCGGCCAGTTCGGCGATGTCACTGAAGGACTGCACGGGGACGGTCCCCTCCCCGGGAATGCGTGGGGAGCCCGAGGGGATCGACGCGGCGCCCACCGCATCCACGCCGGCGAACGCGGCCACCGTCGCGATGTCCTTGCGCTGCACCTGGCCCGTCCGGGTCATGGGGCGGCCCTTGCCCAACCACTCGAGGAAGCCCCTCACGCCACTCACCCAGGCAAGCTCGAGGGCTGCCGCCCTGGCCGCGCCGACATCGACGGGCGCGTCCAAGGCCATCCGCAGCGCCTCCTCGATCACCTCGTCGAGCTCGTCGGCCAGGTCCCCGAACTCGTCGTCCTCGTCGTCGCCGTCCTGTCCCTGCAGCGCCGCACGATAGACGGCTGCAGAGTGCTGGGCGGCGTCGGCCCATACCGCGTCCTGAGGCCGGCTCTCCGCTCGGAATCGGCAATAGTCGCGGACGGTGCCGATCATGTCGATGCGCTGCTCGGCGCGCTCGCCCTGTGGCTGCATCAGGGCGAGGATGTCGAACGTCGTGTCCACGTCCTCGGGGCGGGCAAGATGCAGCCCGGCGGTCCGCGCCAGGTCGAAGAGGGCCTGGAGGACCTCGGCCGAGCCCTCCTCCAGCGCCAGGTCATCGCTCGTGTGCGCCCAGGACGTGTAGCCGCGCAGCAGCCACCGCTCATCCAGCGAACCGCGCCGCTGCTTCTTGGCCTGCTTGGCTTTCTTGGCGCTGGAGGCGCCCTGACCGCCGCCGGTGCGCGGTTGACCAGCGCCTCCCGTGCCCGACGCCGTGGTGGTGGCTCCGTGCCCCGGGTCCAGGAGGGCGCGGACCTCCTCGTCGAGCGCGGTGTCGTGGTTCTCGGCGAGCGCGGTGATGACGGCGGAGAAGGCCAGGGCGCTGCCGTGGTGGAGTTCGAGGCCGTCGAACTTGAGGTGGAAGGTGTGCAGGGATGCGAGGCCCTGGCCCTTGGCACAGGTGGTGAGGATGAAGGCCGCCGCGGTGCGGACGATGGGGTCCCACTCGGCAAGGCGGTACCCCTCGGTCTCGGAGGCCCGCTCGGTGAGCCAGGTGTCCAGGAGACCGAGGGCGGCGCCGATCACGTGCGAGATCGCCGGGGTGTCCCCGTCCGGTTCCGTCTCCGCCAGGTCCAGGGTCTCCAGCGCGGTTTCCTCGTCACCGGCGGCCAAGGCGATGGCCACCTCGCCGAGGTTGCGGAGAGCGCTGCGCCGCTCGGCTCCGACGGGGGTGAAGAGCTCCAGGTTCCGGCGTTCGTTGGCTGCGGCGAAAGCAGCGTTGAGCTGCGCCGGGCTCACCTCGTCGCCGAGGCTTTCCAGATCGATGCCCTCCGCCTTCATCAGGGGAGCGAGTTCGGCCATGACGGAGTCGGCCATACCGGGGGTGTGCACCATGCCGCGGGCCGCGAGGGCGGCCTGGAACTCCGGGTCGTTGAACGGTGACTCGTTCGGCACCATGAGGCTCCTTCGCTGGGTATCGATGCGGCGCCGTGGACCGGCGCGGTGAGTGCGCGTCGTGAGTCCATGCGGCGAGTGCGCACGGCGTGCTGCAAGCCAGTGTGTCAGGCGCCGGTGTCACACTCGAGTGGACAGCCCCAGGACGCCCGGCCGCCTCACCCCTGCCCGCGCAGCCACCGCCCCGTCGCCGAGTCCTCGCACGCCGCCACGTCGGCAGGGGTGCCTGCGACGAGCACGCGCCCGCCGCGTGCGCCCGCGCCGGGCCCCAGGTCGATCACCCAGTCCGCCCCGGCCACCACGCGCAGGTCGTGCTCGGCGATGATGACCGTGTTGCCCGCATCCACGAGCCGGTTCAGCTCGGTGATCAGCAGGTCCACGTCCGCCGGGTGCAGGCCCGTGGTCGGCTCGTCCATGAGGTAGACGGTGTGCCCGCGCTGCGTGCGCTGCAGCTCGGTGGCCAGCTTGATCCGCTGCGCCTCGCCGCCGGAGAGCTCCGTGGCCGGCTGGCCCAGCGTCAGGTACCCGAGCCCCACCGCGTCCAGCGAGGTGAGTGCCCGCGTCACCCGCGCGTCGTCGGCGAAGACCTCGCGCGCGTCCCTGACGCTGAGCGCCAGCACGTCGGCGATGGTGCGCCCGTTCCACGTGACCTCGAGCGTCTCGGGGTTGTACCTGGCCCCGTGGCAGTCGGGGCACGGCGCGTAGCTGCCCGGCAGGAAGATCAGCTCGATCTGCACCTGCCCCTCGCCCTGGCACGTGGGGCAGCGCCCCTGCGTCACGTTGAACGAGAAGCGACCAACACCCCAGCCGCGCGACCGCGCTTGCTCCGTCTCGGCGAAGAGCTTGCGCACGCGGTCGAAGAGCCCCGTGTACGTGGCCAGGCAGGAGCGCGGCGAGCGGCCGATCGGCTTCTGCGAGATCCGCACCAGCCGGTCGATGCCCTCGGCCCCGCTGAGCGTCCCGGGGGTCCCGGGCGTCCCGGCGGCGCCGCTGGCGCCGTCCCTTTCGCTGCCCGACGCCGCTGCCTCGTCACCCACGCGCCCCTCACCCGAGGCGCCGCTCGCGTGGGCACCGGCACCACCCGGCGTCGTGCGCTGCCCGTCCGGTGTCTCCGTGTCCTCATCGGCGACCGTGGTGCGGACCACCCGGCGCAGTGCCGGGGCGAGCGCGGCGTCCAGCAGCGTGGACTTGCCGGAGCCGGAGACCCCGGTGATCGCGGTGAACGCGGCGCGCGGGATGCTCACGTCCACCCTGCGCAGATTGCGGGCGGTGATGCCGCTCAGGCGCAGCGTGCCGTCGCCGGGGCGGGCCTCGCCGCTGCCGCGCGGGGTGGGCGCCGGCAGGCCGAGGTAGCGGCCGGTCGCGGAGTCCGGCACGGCACCGAGCCCGTCCACCGGCCCGGAGTAGAGGACGTGGCCGCCGTCCACGCCGGCGCGCGGGCCCACGTCCACGACCCAGTCGGCGTGGCGGATCAGTCGCAGGTCATGCTCCACGAGCAGGACGGAGTTGCCCTCGGCGATGAACTCCTCGAAGAGGGTGAGGAGCACGCCCTTCTCGGAGGCGTGCAGTCCGGCGGAGGGCTCGTCCAGGACGTAGGCGACGCCGAAGAGACCGGAGCGCAGCTGGGCGGCCAGGCGCAGGCGCTGCAGCTCGCCGGTGGAGAGCGTGGCGGCCGGGCGGTCCAGGGCGAGGTGTCCAAGGCCCAACCCCACCAGGGTGCGCAGGACGGGCAGGACGCTGGGCAGCAGCAGCCGCTCCGCCTCGATCTCCGGGGTGGGTTCGGCGGCGTGGACCTGCTCCTCGCGCTCTGTGAGGAGGCCGAGGACGTCCTCGGCGGCCAGCGCAATGAGCTCGAAGATGGGGCGGTCCAGGTAGCTGACCCGCTGCGCCTCCGGGGTGATCCGGTGGCCGTGGCACGTGGGGCAGGTGAAGGACTCGAGGTAGCGCAGGGCGCGGGCGCGGGAGGTCTCCGAGGCCGAGTTCTCCAGCGTGCGGCGCAGGTAGCGGGTCACGGACTGCCACTTGCCCTCGTAGTTGCGCTGGATCTGATCGATCCCGCGGACGGGCTTCACCGTGACGACGGGCTGTTCGTCCGTGAAGAGGATCCAGTCGCGCGTCTGACGCGGGATCTCTCTCCACGGCGCGTCCAGGTCCACGATGTCCAGTTCGGCCAGGATGTCGTGGAAGTTCTTGCCCGCCCACGCGCCGGGCCACGCGGCGATGGCGCCGTCGTTGATGGACAGGCTCGGGTCCGGGACCATCGAGGCCTCGGTGGGCTCGTGCAGCACGCCGGTGCCGTGGCAGCGCGGGCACATGCCCTCCGGGGTGTTGGGGCTGAAGGCGGCGGCCAGGAGCCGGCCACCGTGCAGGGCCGAACCGAGCTGCAGGACTTCGGCCGGGTGATCGCCGGCGCGCGAGTACAGCAGGCGGATGCCGTTGGAGAGCGTGGAGATGGTGGCCACGGTGGAGCGCGCTCCGCCGCCACTGGTGCGCTGTTCAAGGGCCACGGTGGGCGGCAGGCCGGAGACGTGCTCCACCTGCGGATCCACGGCGCTGCCGATGAGCCGGCGCGCGAACGGCGCGATGGACTCCAGGTAGCGCCGCTGCGACTCGCCGTGGACGGTCCCGAAAGCCAGCGAGGACTTCCCCGAACCGGACACGCCCGTGAACGCGACCAGCTGGCCGCGCGGGAACTCGGTGGAGACGTGGGCCAGGTTGTGCAGGTGGGCGTCGCGGACGCGCACCATCGCGTCGCTGCCGTCCTCGGTGCGGTGCTCGTGGGCCATGTCCCCGAGGCTAACGGGGGAGGGGCGGCGTTCCCCCGTGCGGTTACTTCTCCGTATTGCGGTCATGAGGGCGGATTCGAACCGCAATACGGGTCGGTAACCGCAGGGCGGGAGGGGTGCACAGTGCCCGACGGCGTGGGGTGACGTCACGCGCGAATGGTCACCACGCGCCGTCGGGCGCCGAGGGCGGCGCTGGCACCGCGACCTCCGGGGCGCTCGGCACCTTCGCACCGGAGCAGCCGCGCGTCATGGGGTCTGCTCAGGGCAGCCGGGCCGTGACCGTGGGGCGAGCCGTGACCACGGGCTGGTCGACGACCTCGGCGGCGAGGCGCGCGAACGCGTCCTCGGTGGCGGCGTCCGCCGGCTGCAGGAGCTTCAGCTGCACCGAGCGGGCGCGGTCCAGCCAGAGCGGGACGAAGCGCACCTTGGCGCGGCCGACGCGGGTGTGGGCGAACTCGGTCTCGTGCGCGGTGTCATGGTCCACGTCGCCCTGGCGCCAGAGCGCGTCGAAGCGCGAGGACTCGGTGCGCAGGCGGTCCACCAGGCCGGTCCAGGCCGGATCGTCCAGGTGCCCGGCGATGGCGCCGTGCATGCGCGCCACCATGCGGGCGCTGATCGTGGCGTGGTCCGCGTAGGCGTGCTCCCAGACCGGGTCGAGGAACGCCTTGACCATGCAGTTGCGGTCCGCGACGGGGCCGGAGTCCAGGTCATCGATCAGGAAGCGGTAGGACGCGTTGGAGGCGAGGATGTTGTACGTCTCGGTCTGGATGCAGGCCGGGTAGGGCATCATGCGCGCCAGCAGGGCGAGGTGGTCGGTGGTGACCACGGAGCACGTGGAGGGGGAGGGCTGACCCGGCGCGGCCTGACCGGTTGCCAGGCGCCAGAGGTGGTCACGCTCGTCCACCTCGAGGCGCAGCGCACCGGCGATGGCGTCCAGGACGGCGGGGGAGGGGCGGATGTCGCGGCCCTGCTCCAGCCACGTGTACCAGGTGACGCCCACCCCGGCGAGGGTGGCGACCTCCTCGCGGCGCAGGCCGGGCGTGCGGCGGCGACCGCCGGCGGGCAGCCCCACGGCCTCCGGGCCGAGGCGCTCGCGCCGTCGCCGCAGGAAGCTGCCGAGTTCCTTGCGGGCCGTGTCCGCGCTTGCCGTGGCCATCACCATGAGTACCAGTATAAAGACACTCTGGCTACCAGGATAGAGGCGGCTCATGCTGAACGCATGACAACTCTTCCTCGCGTGCAGCCACGGCAGCTGAGCACCCCGGGCGCCGTGGTCCTGCTGGTCGGTACGGCCCTGTCCAACGTGATCTTCGGGGCGGCCACGATCGACGCCCCGGCGGTGGCCTCCGGACTGGGCGGCGACGTGGGTGCGGCCGGGCTGTTCGTGGCGCTCTTCTCCGCCGGCTTCGCGGCCGTGCTGGTGCTGGCCGGACGGTTGGGGGATCGCTGGGGACGCCGGCGCCTCTTCCGCATCGGCCTGGCCCTGCTCGGCGTGACCTCCCTGGCCGTGGCCCTGGCGCCCTCGCTGGCCTCGCTGCTGGTGCTGCGCGCACTGGAGGGCGTGGCCACCGGCGTGATGCTGCCGCAGACCCTCTCCACTATCCACACCACCACGCAGGGGCCGCGCCGCGCGTTGCTCACCTCCGTCTACGTGGCCGTGGTGGGGCTCGGCACCACCCTGGGCCAGCTCGGGGCAGGCGCCCTGGCCGCTGCGGGGCCGGCCGGGTGGCGGTGGACGTTCGGCTTGATCGGCGTGCTGGCGCTCGCCGTGTGCGCCGCGGGCGGGCTGATCCTGGAGACGCGCAGCGCGGCGCCGGAGGCGGATGCTGTTGCGGAGGCAGGCGCTGCCGAGGAGGCGGGGACGCCAGTTGGGGACCGGGACGCCGCAGCCCGCTCCGGCCTCGACCTGATCGGCTCCCTGCTGCTGGCCGTGGCCGTCGTGGCGTTACTGGTCCCGGTGGGGCTCGGCCGCGGGCTGGGCTGGCCGTGGTGGACGTGGGCGAGCCTCGGCGTGGCCGTACTCGCCGTGTTGGGGCTGGTGGTGCGCGAACCTCGCCTCGAGGAGCACCGCGCCCTCATCCCCCTCGCCGCGGTGCGCTCGCTGCCACTGCGGACCGGGCTGGCGCTGACCATCGTCTTCTTCATCGGCTACGGCGGCTTCGTGTTCCTCTTCTCCTCCACCTTCGGCTCCGTGGGCCTGACGCCGCTGGCGGTGGCGGCCGCGCTGTTCCCCTTCGCCGTCGCGTTCGTGGCCGGGACCCTGAGCACCCCGTGGTGGGTGCGGCGCTTCTCCGCCGTCACCGTGATGCGCACCGGCGCCCTGGTGCAGCTGGCCTGCCTGGCCACGAGCGCGGCGCTGATCTGGGCGCAGTGGCCGGCACCGTCCGTGCTGCTGCTGCAGCCCGTGCTGGTGGTGCAGGGCGTGGCGCAGGCGGTCATGTACACGCCGCTGCTCGGCACGGTCATGGCCGCGCTGCCGCACCACCTCGCCGGGACGGCCAGCGGCCTGGTCGCCACCATGCAGCAGGTCGGCCTCGCCGTGGGCGTGGCCGTGATCGCCGTCCTGGCCGACGTCGTCGCCGGGCTGGGTGGTGCCGGCGTGGCCTGCAGCCTGGGGCTGACCATGGTCATGGCCGTGATCTTCGCGTCCACGGTGGGGCGGTTGCGCCGCGCGTGAGCGCAGGGGTGTTTTGCCAGACGCTGCCCGACGTCGTGGGCGCGCCTCCCGCGTGCACCGGCCGGTGACGCGATGGCCGGGCCGGGCTCGGTAGGCCGGGTCGGTCGGGAGGCGGTCGGGACGGGGCCGTCGAGCCGGGACGGAGCGGTCCCGTCATCGCAGGTGCGTCATTCCAGTCGCCTCAGCGCAGCGCCTCCCTGGCCAGCGCGGCCACGTCGGAGTCCCGCTCGGCGGCGGGCGACCAACCACCGGCGATGCGCAGGGTGTCCCACACGGGCGCGATGATGTCGCGGATCTCGCGCTCGCCGAGCGTCTGGCCAGGCCCACGGCCGGTCGCGGCGTCGGCGGCCGATCCGGGTGGGGCCACCTCGCTCAGATCCGGCGCGGAGAGCGCGCCACCCACCGGGGCGCTCAGACCCGTGCTGTCCAGCGCGAAGCGGGAGGCCCTCCACCGCAGCGCCCGCGGCGTGCCGTCCGCACACGCCAACAGGTAGGCGGCGCCGGCCACGCGGGCCGGGATCCGCAGCCGGTCCAGCACGTGCACGCCGATCTGCCGCAACAGCAGGTGCGGGTCCACCACGGCAGGCAGGGCGGCCGCCGTCGGGACCAGGCGACCGTGGACCTTGCGGACCAGGCCCACCCGCGTGGCCTGCTCCCGCACCGAGCGCACGGGCGCACAGCTCGCCTCGGAGCCGCGGGGGCCGTCCCAGCCCGCCGCCCAATCTGAGCAGTCGAGCACCTGCTCCACCACGGCGGAAGGCAACCAGCCGGCGCGGGTCAGCCCAGCGCCGTCGGGCCCCAGGGCGCTCAACAGCGCCACGAACGGGGCGACGGCGCGGGCCGAGGCGGCCTGGTCCGCGTCCGTCCATTCGTTCATGCGGGCCAGCGCGCCCGTGCGGTGCAGGTGCATGCGCAGCTGGCCGCGCAAGGGGGCGGAGAGCTCGGAGACGAAACGCACCAGAGCGGACGTGGGCTGGGGGCCGTCCTCGGAGCCGTAGCCGGGGCGGCGCACCAGGCCGGAGAGGTCGTCCAGATCCAGGCCGGCGCCCACCGGGTCGAAGAGCAGGTTCAGCTCCGACTGCACGCCCGTGGCGTCGAAGTAGGAGGGCAGCACCGGGGACCACGGGCCCTCGCTGCGATCCAGCCACTCGCTCAGCGCGAGGTACTCGGGGCGGCGGCGATCCCCGAACAGCGCGACGCGCTCGGCATAACCCTGCGGACCTCCCGCGTCCTCCCACGGCCCGCGGCGCTCGCCGTCCAGCAGCAGGATCCGCGCGCCGGCGGGGATGGGGCCGGTGTGCGCCAGCGCTTGGACGCGCACGGACCAGTCGGCACCGTAGCGGTAGCTGAGGTCCCCGTGGGCCGCGGCCTCGCCCAGGGTGGCGGTGTCCTCGTCCAGCAGATCGGGGGTCTCCGGGGTGGCGCGCCCCCAGCGCAGCGCGGGCGTGGTGGTGGTGCGCAGCTCGTGCGGGGCGGTGTCCCGCCAGCCCATCATGAGCTGTACGCAGCGGTGCAGATCATGCACTGAGAGGTCCTCGTCCGCCTCGATCTCCCGCCAGATCCGCGGGCGCACGCCGTCCACGGTGAGGCGCAGATGCAGGCGGGACGGGAAGGCGGACATGGCTTCGACCCTAGCGAGGGAGACGGTGCGGCGGCAGGGGGATGACGCGCGAGGGGGCGTGTGGGCGTGGTGTCCGGCGGTGGGCCGGCTGTAGGGCCGGCGGTTGTTCGGCCCGAGGTGCCGGCCGTGTCGCCGGCTGCCGCTGCGGCGGCCCCGGCGGCAGCCGCAGCGGCCGTCTCAGCGGCTGCGGAAGAGGTGCGCCAGCGGGCGCTGCACCACGGACGTGAGGGCCATGAGGAACAGGGCCATGTAGCCCACGGAGGGGAAGAGCAGGGCCACGGCCAGGCTCACGGCGAAGAGCAGGGTCATGGCGACATCGATGGCGAAGCCGCGCGCCAGCGTGTCCGGATCCGTGGTGTGCATGTCCGGGTGGGCCCGCAGGTAGAGGCGGATGGCGAGGGAGAACAGGCACGTGAGGATCATGGTGCCGACGTACATGGCCTTGGCGACGGCGTCCTCGGCGGGCATGCGGCCGGTGACGGCGGTGGCCACGGGGAGCCAGACGATGGTGAGCATCCATCCGGCGCTGAGCCACATGAGGGCGCCGGAGATGCTCTGCACGGCAGCGAACTGTCGGTGGTGGTTCATCCAGAACAGGGCGATGAGGACGAAGGAGACAAGGAAGCTGAAGAGCTGGCTGTCGTGCAGTTTCAGCCAGGCCGCCGTGCCGCCCTCCGCGTCGGTGAACTCCGCGACGCTCTCCATGAGCGGCAGGATCAGCAGGGTCATGGCGATTGCCACCACCGCGTCGATGAACGCCTTGGTGCGCTCGGTGCTGAAGAGCGTGGACGGCGAGGCGGAGGAGTGAGCGGGGCCGGTGGGCTCGGTGTCAGTCATGCAGGCGTCCTTCGGTGTCGCTGGGCCGACCTGGGCGTCGGAAGTTACTCATGAGTATGAACAGTGTGACGTCCAGCACGATAGCGGGTCG
>Ga0164242_10008771_pt1 | contig 10958 bp, 6 predicted proteins | sample OricomgcompostMG_FD_108783 | JGI IMG/M metagenome (GOLD analysis project Ga0164242, IMG submission 108783) | Miracle-Growth compost microbial communities from Emeryville, California, USA - Original compost - Miracle growth compost (MG) ...
CTCAACCACAACGACAACCGGATTGCAGGTAAAGGCAAAAGTTGATAAACGAAAATACAAGACTGCTAAGAAAGTGACTGATGACGAGTGGGATGCAATTAACTTAAAGGGGAAGAACTTTCAGCCTAAATGGAATTACGTTATTCATCCAAATATTGAATAGGTTAATATTTAACAGTTCCTAAAACGTTTCTAAATATTTAGAAACGGATAAAGGATATTGAAAATACCAAGTGGAAGCTTCAATACCTCTCTAAGCGATGATATATCATATATATTAGGGGTGGATTAGAGAGAAAATTGGTCTTGTGTGTTTATAAGTTAGCGGAAATTTACAACAACTATGAAGTTTATTTTTATGCGAAGGATAAGAATTTTAGAAGCTAATCAAGGTAGTGGATTAACGCGAATCGTCAATGATGCATGGCATCGACTATTAAATCTAAACGATGGTTATTTCGACAAAGAAAAAAATATTTATGACTTTTATACAAATGATGGATTACTTGTAAGGGCAATTCAAAACTCTAATGATCCAGTTGCAAAACGTTTTGTAAGAAATTCATATGACCTTTTTGTTAATTATTGTGAACCAGGCCTTGGCTATAGTATTATTGAATCGGATCCTAAAGATGCTGATTATTTTCTTTTCAGAGATACCGGTTTTTATAATTCATTCGGCACGTCATTTTTTATAAGATTCTGCTTATTAGAGGAATGTAACAATAATATTCCAGAAATATGGGGGTTTGAAAATGAATATAAATTGTCAGAACTTAATATTTTAAAAGATCTTATCGAAAGGAAGAAAATTGAAAAGCCTAACATAGGTGAGTTCCTCCTTAAAATAAATGGAAATACAGCGTCTGCAAATATTATCCTGAAAGGAATATATTATAGAAAGCTGCTTGAACAACTCGACAACCTAATAGACGCTGGGGTATGGAAAGATGACCTAATAGGAGTTTTTCTTTCCAACAGATTAAAAGGATCTCATCTTACAAGAGACTTCGATGATTATAATCAATTAGTTTAAGGATATCTAAGCATGGATTTACTATTACTGCAAACAAATAAATCTATATGAATATTGAAAAGATTACTAAAAGGGAATTTGAAGAACTATTTGAAATATTTTTTGGCGAAGAACAAACTTTGAACGCCGGAAGCGGCAGAGTTTTGTTTAATCAAAGACAAGCATTCTTAAAAGATAAGGGGACGGGAGAAGTCATTCCAACAAATTTATATGCTTCTTCACCAGAACTTGGAGAAGCTATGGTATATGAAAGATATTGTACTTTAGATTAGTTGCTCCCGCCAGCAAACGGATTGAGAAGCAGACATTGCTATGGTTTTTTACTTAAAATTTTGTGTATACTTGACATTGGCTTTTTAATTTGGTTTAGGCGCTAAAGACCCAGTTATGTCAAACTGCCGAACATTGATCGAAATAAAAACAGAGCAGGCAATGAACAAAACCACTGACAGACTTTTACATTTGATTAGACAAGCGCAAAGAAGATACTCCGAAAATTACTTGGTTCTTGCCGTTCCAGGATTTATGTCTAAAAAATTCATAGCATATTGTTCTATGAAAGAAGATTTAGAACTCATCCTTCAATATATTAGTGAAATGAGAAATAACCCTCACGGGACTACGAAATCAGCCCTCTCATATTCTTTGATAGCATTGTATGGAAAATGCTTTACAGATGCCTCAAAAAATAACTTTCCCAAGTTAGAACCTTCTCATCTATTTGCTGAAGGAGAGTTAAATTATATTACCCATAATTATTTAATGGAGCTTAGACACAAATTTATTGCACACAGAGGAGAGATAGATAGTGAAGTTGGAATATCATATATGCTAATACCTAAAGTTGGTTCAGTAGAAAAGACTCAAGTTCGATTTAATCAACTAAAGATGGTTGGCTTTCCTAAGAAAGATCTAGATAATATTGAAATATTGATAAAATTTTTAATAGAGAAGATTTTTAAAAAAATTGAGAAAAGTGCAGAGAAGATAAAAGATGGGATGCTGAATACATTTACAACTAAAGAGTTATCATTAATGACTATGAATGGTAAAGAGTAATATTTGCTTGGGAGTCAGTTTGACGCAATAGCTAGAAATGTCATTGATTGAACGGCCAGTATTAAATTTAATTTCCCAACTTCGATCAAAAGTTTTATGATAGGAACAAACCTACTATTACACCAAGATAGTCAGGCGTCATCAGTTACTCTAAAACTGAACAGTATAAAAGGTCATGAACAATATTGAATGAAAAAACAAATACAGAACTACTTAGATCAAATATATTCTGAAATACAGGAACGCTATTCTGACGAAATCAATTTGAGAGAAACTGATTTTGAAGAATACAGTATATTTGACTTTGTAAACTTTCATTTGATTTACCAATATATCCTTGATGACAAAATAGGCAAAGCCGACTTTTTTATTAGCATACCAGAAGACGAATACAGAGAGAATTTTTTTGGTTCGGTTTTTCATTCCATTGTTCTAATCAAACTTTATCAAAATTTTTTTTATTATGAGAGAAATACTTCCCCAACATTAGAAAAAGGAGATTTGATTTACAAAAAATATAATCGGGAACATCGGATCTTTATTATCAAAAATACCGATGAAGAACGAGTAAAAATTAACTTCCGCTTTCCAAAAAGAAACGAAATTGGAATAAATGACTTCTTTATCCAAAAAGGGAATTTCACAAAACTAAACCCGAATTTAGTCGACAATAAAAACGCTTTAAAAAACGTGGACGCTTATCGGAATTATTTAACTGTAAATTTTAATGATGGTTTTCCTTTCATTACAGACTTTAAAAACAGGACATTAGTAATCGCTGAAAAGCAATTTTTTAAAGAAAGTAAATTCTTGCCGATAAGATACACAAATAAAAACGGAAGAATCAGTAATGATTTGCCATTTTTCAGCTACTTGGTGGAATGTTGCAATGATTTCAGTTCTGCACAAAAATTTCTATTAAATCAAGACCAAAGATTTGATGAAGTAATAATTATTGGAGATTCCAAGTATCGTGATGATTTTGATTTCATCCTACAGGAAAAATATAGAGACAAGTACAAGAACATAATTGCAATAGGAACAGAAAAGCCAAGCACTGAAAATAAATTTTTAGAATGGTGTTGGTCTAACGACGAAGTAAAAATTGCCAATAGCGAATTGCCAAACAACACAAGAAAAGTTCTTCTAAAAAATGACAATCTATATTCTTTATTTACAGAACTTAAATCAGAAATTCAAAACATAAAAAATGAAAGTAAGGTCAACCTCTCCTTTGTGTTAAAATACACAAATTTCTTTTTTAGAATGATTTTGGTAAATACTAATCTGTCAAGAGGAATTTATCAAGAGTATTTAGATCGACTAAATCATTATTTTAAAAGCGAAGCTTTCTTAGAAGAATTACACAATCTTTTCTACGAAAAAGACATTTACAATCCTGATTCAATTAAAGAGTACGAAGGCCGCATTTTCAATTTGTTTTCAAAAATATCAAACACATTGGAAAGTAAAAATTTAAAGTGGGATTATATCAAGCGAAAAGCAAAAGAAATCAATCCTAAATCAATTTACGTGGTTGTGGAAAAGAAAACTTACGATGCCGTTTTTAATCAAATAAAAAATGAAACCATCCACAACATTCGGTTGATAAGCGACAAACGAATTGACAGTTCAAAACTCTATTTGGATAAATGGCTAAATGACAACCAAAATTCCAAAAACAAATTGGTAATCGTTCCCTATTTAAACAATATGGAACTCTATACAAAGATGAAATCCATAAAAGGAAATTGTGATGTTCTTTGCTATGAAAATCTAGATGAAATTTCTTTTGACAAAGTTAAACAGGTATATCAAAATCAAGAAAAAGAAAAGCTAAACCATAAGGACCGATTAGAATTCTTAAAAACAAATTTCACTTATTCATTAGAGTTGAAAAAACGAGAATTAGACGATATTTTTTCCTTTGACTTGAATAGTGAAAATTTTAAAAACAATCCCTATGAGGCTTTTGATTTGCCCAAAGAAAGCGCCGTTTATGAAGTTCAATTTAGCGACGGAACCATTGACAAATTCGAGTCGTCAAAGGGTGTTTTCCTAATTGAAAATGGCGAACAAATCAAAACAACCATTGGAGAACTGTACAGTAACGCGACCATTAGATTTTATCAGAATAATAGCAAAGAAGAATTTAGAAAAATCCTAAAAATCTTTGACACAGAGAATTTGTTGGATTCATTTGACAAGTATTCCGACAGTTGGAAACAAACATTGAAAGACTTATCTATTCAGTTTGAGAGTATAGAAAGATTGTACGATTCCCTTTTTTCGTCATACAAAGTCAATTTTAGCACATTTCAAAATTATTTAAATACAAATTGTATAACGAGGTTTCCAAGAGTAAAGACCATGGAAATTATTCGTGATTTTTGCTTAAAAAATAATCATGCAAATGATTTGATTGTAACAGAATTTGACAAATTCAAGGTGTATTCTAAAAAAGACCATTCCATAAGGCAACAAGCAGGGAAAATTTTAGGTAACGAGTTGCTGGATTATATTGCTTCTAATAAAGAAGAAAAAAGTGATTCTCTAAATAAATTGCCAGATGACATTTTAGAAAAACTAACAGCAACAATTCAAGAAAAAACAATAATTAAAAAGACTTTAGTAGATGAGTAATTACGTTAATGAGCCAAGATTGATATTTCGGGATACAATCCAAAATAATTTAATTGGACCCGGTTCGGATGTCTTTATTTCTGATTTTGAAAACGAAATCATTTCCGATTATCCATTGAGCAGGTATTATTCAGGAATTTTGTTTCCCGAACGTGATGCTGAAGAACCAAAGAAAGATAGTATTGGTAAAAATGACGACGCTAATGCAAATGCAGAAATTGAAGATGATAATCTTGATACAGATATAGGATTAACCGATAAAAATGATAATGATTTTGATGAAGATATAGATAGAAGTAAAAAAGTTGAACCAGAAAAAGAATATTCAGAAGCCAACCAATATTTCCCGACAAATTTTGGTTTGACTTTCTGTGTTCCCAAAGATGCCAAAAACCTAAAAGTTACTTTTAAGTATGCTAAATATATACAGCTTAAAAGGGAAGAAGCTAGATATGAAATTAGTTTAAATGATTTTGAATTGTTTACAAACCACAACTATTATCCTTTAAGCGACTTGCTCCTTTTTGAAAATGGATTTACCTTTCTAAATACCCAAAGCGCTCTTTTTAACAGCATTTCAATACAAAATCTAAAACAGTTCTTTAATCAGGATGAAAATAGGGTCTTAAGAGAATTTAAAGGTTACAAGGCATTAGAGTTGATTTTAGGCCGCCTATGGAAAAGAGTAAAAAGAGAGCCCGTAACTGTCGAGTTAAACCTAAAAGAAATAAATGGAGATGAGTCAAAAGAATATCCGTTAGACCAAAATCAGGAAGATAATTCTATTATTACCTGTTATTACAAGAAAATCTATGAAACGCAATATGGTAAATTTATAAAAATATTGTTAGCAAACAGATTAAACCACCCGAAAAATAAATTTTCTTTTGGTAACGAACTTTTAAATACAAAAGCGATTTTTCAAGCCGAAATAGCAATTTCTGGCGGAACGTTTCTACCATACAAACAACTTTCAGAAACAAATCCGCTTGATGACGAATTAAACTTAATCAATTTTCAATATAGAAAGGAATACTCTTTTGCAATTGGACATGGTTGTGCGGTTACATCGAATAACGATAAAAATCCGACGGAGCTAAAAACTACATTCTTACCCGAAGTAGATATTAAAAATTATAGCAACGCTTTTAAAGAAAATTTTCCACAAGAATTGAAAGAAATAACAGAACTAAAAAAACTTTCAATTTGGACTGGATTAGATAAAATAACAATCATTCAGAAGCTAAAGCTCTTTGTTCGGGAATATAAAAATTGGATAACAGAACAGAAAAAAACAGATGCAGAAGACAATTACAAGAAATCGTTAAGTACGATTTTAGAAAAACAGAATAAGACATACCTAAGACTAATAAAGAACATAGACTTTCTAAATGAAAACGAGACCGCCTTTAAGTCTTTTTTGTTGGCTAATACAGCTATGTATATTCAAATGCTGATCTCAAGCAAAGATTTGTTTGGTAAACGAGGAATTGAACTATCTGAAATTGATAACGACTATAAATATAATGATTTAGACTTTTTCAAAAATCATTCATTCAAGCCAAATTACAGACCGTTCCAATTAGCATTTTTCCTTTTGAATCTTGAATCAATAATCAAAGAAGATTCTGACGATAGAAATAATATTGTTGATTTGCTTTGGTTTCCAACAGGCGGCGGTAAAACTGAAGCATATTTGGCAATTACGGCTTTCACAATAATTAGCAGAAGAATTTTACACGGAAGGGATTCGGACGGAGTTTCCGTACTAATGCGATACACATTGCGATTATTAACAGCTCAACAATTTGAACGGGCTACCAAACTTGTTTTGTCATTAGATTTTTTGAGAAGGAACCTTAAATCAGGTGATAATTACTTTTTTGGTGATGATAAAGTTTCGATTGGTATGTGGGTGGGAGCCTCAACAACACCAAACTATTATTCAGACGCTCGAAAAATCTTCAAAAAGATATTTGATGAAATCACAAAGATCAATAATAAAAGAGTAGGCGATTATAATAAGGCAAACACCTTTCCAATAACTAATTGCCCTTGGTGCGGCTGTAATTTAGTTTCACAAAACCAATCGGGAAAATTCGATTTAGGTTACAGAGCAACCGAAAAAGAGTTTTCAACTAATTGTTTAAACCCTGATTGTACATTTAGTGATGAACTGCCTATTTATTTTGTGGATGATAAAATTTATGACTTTCCACCAACATTACTTTTCGCAACGGTTGATAAATTTGCAATGCTTTCTCATAGACAAGAAGGTCATAAACTTTTCAATTCTATATTAGAGGAAAGAGACAAAAATAAATTACCGCCTGACTTGATTATTCAAGATGAATTACACTTGTTGAGTGGACCTCTGGGTTCAATCACGGGTTTATATGAATCCATTGTCGAAATGCTTTCAACGAAAGGAAAAAGAAAACCCAAAATCATTACTTCTACAGCAACAACCCGAAATACAGAACAACAAGTTGCGATGCTTTACGGAAATAGAGCATTAAACATATTCCCACCAATGGGCGTAACTTATGATGATAACTTCTTTTCTTACGTTTCAACCGAAAGTAAAAGGAAGCATATCGGTTTTATGCCAACAGGAAAAACGGCTCTAAATTCGCAAATAAGAATTTTAGGAAATTTACTGTTGGCTCGAATTGAGTTGTTCAAGTATTACAGAGTAAAAGAAAATCTATCGCAAGAAGAAGCAATAAGTCGAGAAAATAATTTTTGGACAATTGTCTCATTTTACAACAGTTTGCGTGATGTTGGTAAGGTTTACAACAAGGTGCCTGCGGAAATATCGGCATTTTTGAATTTGTTGCAGAATAAGTTTAATCTAAATAATCAATATTCTTTTAACAGTTACCACCTTTCTACACGAACCAAAGAGTTAACCAGTAGAATTAAAAGTAATTCAATTAAAAAATTACTGAACGAGTTAGAACAACCTTTTAATATTGGAATTAGTGAAAAGGGAAATAGGTTCGTGCAAAACACAGTCGATTTGGTTTTAGCCTCCAATATGTTTTCCGTAGGAATAGATATTAAGCGACTGAACGTAATGTTAATGAACGGACAGCCAAAAAATGTTGCCGAATACATTCAGGCATCAAGTCGTGTTGGTAGAGAAGACAAAGGAATTGTTATCAATCTATTAGATGCTAACCGTTCAAGAGATAAATCGTATTTTGAGAATTACGTTCCTTTTAATAATGCATATTATAAATACGTGGAGCCATTAAGTGTTACACCATTTACCGAAATTGCTTTGGATAAAGTTTTAGCGAGTTTGTTGGTTTGTTTTGTTCGACACAAACAAGGTTTATATCGCGACAAAAGGGCCAAAGATTTCACAGGCAATTATGAGGAACTAAAAACTTTTATTTCGGACAGAATCAAAAACAAAAAGCAATTGGATTATGCGCTGGACAAATTGAAGGATTTAGCGGAAAAATGGACGACAAAAGAAGGCGATTTGACCTTTAAAATTTTGATTAAAAAAATGTCCGACTTGGACGACTGGAGTTTAATGATGTCAATGAGAGAAATAGACACCAACAGCATTGTAAAAATAATAAACAGATAATGGGACAATTTGAACAAATACAAACAAGAAAAGCCATTAGTTCTTACGGTGGTGTCGGTTCTATTATAGAAACAAGAGACGGTTCAATTTTAATTGATGATTTTAACGAATGGCCTTTTTTTCAAACCATAAATGGACAATTTGAAGAACATAATTTCGTCATCGACAAAAGATTTAAAAACCGATTGAGCAAGTACTTTCAAGAGTTAGAACACTTAATAAAAATTCCTGTCAATGATTTAATACATGGGTATAAGCCTGAAAATCCATTTGCTTTTTTATCTGCAAAATACTTTCCTGAATGGTTTTACTGCAACAATTGTAATCGTTTTGACAGAATTGATAATTGGAAAAGAAATTGGGAAAACAATGTGGATTTATACCATAAAGACAATTTTTATCCGCCCAAATGTTACAGTTGCTACGTTAAAAACAGAGATAAAAAGAGAAAATTTTATGATCTGGAACAAGTTCGTTTTGTCCTAACATCGCCAAATGGAGAAATTGCCGATATTCCCTGGGATAAATGGTCATTGTTCAGAGGCAGGAAAAAAGAAGAAAACACAGAGACAAACGACACAACAGGTGAAGAAGAAATTATTACACTTGCAAATATTCAAGTTCCTGAAGATGTGATTTTTGAGTATAAAACATCTGATAAATTAGATGATTTGAAAGGTATTTGGATAATCGCAAAGAGAAAGGGTGGTGAGCAATTGAATTTTACAACGCTTTCAGGTTTGTTTAATTTGAGAATTAAAATCCAAGACTTATTACCCAACACAAGAGAAACAGATATTTTATTTAAGCCTGTAATTCGTTCAAGTAATAGTGTTTATTATCCAAACATTTTGTCGAGCATTTATATTCCTGCAAATGACGAATTAAATGAATATTCTATCAATTTGATTAAGGAAGAATACAATGACGGAAGTAATGCCAAAACAATTTCGAGAAATCTAAAACGCTATAAAAACATAGAAATCGATACTGAAATTATACAAAAACTAATAGACAACAATTTTAGTGAAAGAGAGCTTGAAATTGCGAAAACTGAGAATCAATATCGGTTTGATGAATATAAATTTATTACTGAAAAGGAAGGCGAAAGAATTGAAGATAAATTAACTTTTAGTAAAGTAGATAATTTTTTATTTCAAAGTGATTTAATAAAATCCATTTATAAAATGGACAAAATAAAAATCACATCTGTTCAAGCTTCATTCACAAGACAAGAACCTATTTCATCAAATGCAATTTTGGAGGATGAAGATCCTGAAAAAATTACAAAAGAAAGTATCATAAAGAAATTTACGTCTTCTTATGGTAAATCAACAAAATATTTACCAGCTATTACAAGCTTTGGTGAGGGTGTATTTTTTGAGTTTGATAACAGCATTTTGGACGAATGGGTTAGAAGTAATCCTAAAATCCAAGAACGGATTTCGATTTTAATTGGTAACAAACAACAGTTTGAATCGGTCTTTAATGAAGACTTTGACCTAAACCCAAAATATGTTCTCATTCATACATTCTCACATTTAATCATTAAAGAATTGGAATATTTGTGCGGTTATCCATCAACATCAATACAAGAGCGACTTTACATTGACGAAAATCCCGAAATGAATGGAGTTTTAATATACACTATTGCTGGTTCGGAGGGAGGTTACGGAGGATTAACATCATTATGTGATGACGACAGAATAAAAAAACTGATTGAGTCTGCAATGATTCGTGCGATTGACTGTGCAACAGACCCAATTTGTTACCATACACATGGACAAGGTGTTGCAAACTTGAACCTGTCCGCTTGTTTTAGTTGTACCTTGTTACCGGAAACATCTTGTGAAAAGTTTAATTGTTATCTTGACAGACGTATTTTGATTGACAAAGATTATGGGTATTTTAAAAACTTAATAAACAAAACATAACGACAACAGAATGACACTGGAGAGATGGCTTGGCGGGAGAAATCGGACCCTGCTCACTTCCCTACACCGGATTTTGAACTATTCTTGTTTTTCCTCAACCATGACAGCCATTTACTGACGTCTTCCAGGACTACCGCCGCATCAATACCAGGAAAATGCTTTTTAACATATTCCTCAAACGAATCCGGCATATTGCCGGATTCCCATTCCATTACAGACAGGCTTAGCATGGGCCACTTTTTCGCGTCCTGTATAAAACCGTACAGGGGCAGATAAGGCGGTGCATAATAAAAGGAATCCTCCACCATTTCGGTATAGAGTTTTTTCGTAAGCGCTATCTTCATGTCCCGCACCACCTCGTAGGCAATCCGGTACCGGCTGCCCTCCCTGAGCACAGAAGCCAGCGTGGGCATTCCCTTATCCTGGAAAAAGGTATAGAGGTAATCAATAAACCCTTCTTCCGTAATATCGCAGAGGTCTGTGCTGTAGAAAGCATATTCCTGCTTAAACAGATCCAGTGAAAAATCATCCGTATGCTTGTCGATGATAAATTCAATGACTGTATTTTCCAGCTTTGTGATCTCTTCTATGGAAGGGCCGTTGTTCAACCCGGCTACAGACAGGGAATAACGGGGCTTGGAGAACAGCTCAAAGTAATAGCTTTTAAAGAAAATGGTCTTCC
>Ga0164242_10008772_pt1 | contig 10957 bp, 8 predicted proteins | sample OricomgcompostMG_FD_108783 | JGI IMG/M metagenome (GOLD analysis project Ga0164242, IMG submission 108783) | Miracle-Growth compost microbial communities from Emeryville, California, USA - Original compost - Miracle growth compost (MG) ...
CCGGCCTGCCGCGTTTTTGCGGCGGCGCGGTGGGATATTTGGGTTATGATCTGGTGCGCTTTTTTGAGAATTTGCCGAACGCGCCCAAAGATGATCGCGGCATCCCGGATTTGCATTTATTGCTGACGGACACGCTGCTCATTTTCGATGCCGTGCGCCACAGCATCACGATTCTCAATAATGCCTATGTGCCGGAGCCGGGCAGCGAACGCGTGGCGTATAATCTCGCCTGCCAGAAAATCGAACAGACTTTGCAACAATTGCAACAGCCATCGCCCAATGCCTCCTTTTTGCCATTGGCGAAAGAATTGGCGGAGCCGGAGCCGAAGAGTAATTTTGCGCGCGCCGATTATGAAAAAGCCGTTTCCAAATGTGTGGAATATATTCGCGCCGGAGATTGCGTGCAGGTGGTTCCGTCGCAGCGTTTTGAAGTGCCGCTGACTGCTGACACATTCGATGTTTATCGCGCCTTGCGCCATGTCAGCCCGGCGCCGTATATGTTTTATTTGAGCCTGGGCGATGTGCAATTGATCGGCGCCTCGCCGGAAGTTTTGGTCACGGAAGACGAAGGTTTTGTCACCACGCGTCCGCTGGCCGGAACGCGCAAACGCGGTGCGACGCCGGCTGAAGATGAAGCGTTGAAAGAAGATTTGCTGGCCGATCCCAAAGAACGCGCCGAGCATATTATGCTGGTGGATTTGCATCGCAACGACATCGGCCGCGTCTGCGAATACGGCAGTGTGGAAGTGGATAAGTTGATGTACGTGGAAAAATTTTCGCACGTCATGCATCTCACCAGCAACGTCATCGGCAAATTACGTCCCGATAAAAATGCCTACGATTTGCTGCGCGCCACATTTCCCGCCGGCACGCTTTCGGGCGCGCCCAAAGTGCGCGCGATGGAAATCATCGACGAAATCGAACCCACGCGCCGCGGCCCGTATGGCGGCGTTATCGGTTATTTTTCGTATGGCGGAAATCTTGATACGTGCATCACGCTGCGCACGATTGTGGTGAAAGATGGAATCGCGTACGTGCAAGCAGGCGGCGGCGTGGTGGCTGACAGCGATCCGGCGTTTGAATATGAGGAAACCCGCAACAAGGCCCGCGCTGCTTTGCGCGCCATCGCGCTGGCGGAGAAAAACGTCAAGGAAATGCCGAAACAGGAACCTGCAAAATCAGCAACGCCGGATAAAAGTACTTTTATAGGCAATACAATAAAAGACGGCAACGTTATTATCTATTGCGATGGCGCATGTTCCGGAAACCCAGGCCCCGGCGGCTGGGGCGCGATTGTTAAAACTTCCGATGGCGTTCAAGAATTCTCCGGCGGCGAATCCAAAACCACCAACAACCGCATGGAAATGCAGGCCTTGCTGGGCGCGTTGGAGCAAGTTCCTGATGCGCAGGAAATCCGCATCGTCACTGACTCCGAATATCTTTCCAAAGGCATCACGCAATGGATGAAAGGCTGGAAACGCAACGGCTGGAAAACAAAATCCAAACAGCCGGTGAAAAACCGCGAATTGTGGGAAGCCATCGACGCGGCGTTGGAAGATAAAAAGTTTTCGCTGGAATGGGTGAAAGGCCACGCCGGTCATCCCGAAAACGAGCGTTGTGATGAATTGGCGCGGGAAGCGATTGGAAAGATGTGATATGGAGGCGCTGTTGATGGATGAAAGTACTTTTGCCCATCAATAGCGCAACGGCGAATACCCGGTCATTTCTACATACGCTTTTCCTGCGGCGGTTCCCGCCACATCGCAACTGCCTTCCCAATAAATCGCGCTTTCGTGGCGCGGGCGCATTTCCTGATCTGCGACCGTGGGCGTGATTTCCAGCGACAGATGATATTGGGGAATCTCCACTTTCCATTTCGCCGGATAGCGCGCTTTTGTGTGCGGGCTTGTCCACCAATCGAGCACTTTAATGCGAAAATCTTTTTGCATCAAATGAATTGATTTTGTATTTCCATTCGACAATGTTCCCGCAGAATGCGGATCGACTGTATTATCTTTTTGGCGAATTTGGTAGAGCATTAAATTGCGCCCATCATTTAGTTGAATCGCAAACCAATCCCAGCCCGTTTGATTTTTCGCTAAGCCTCTGGAACTAAATTCTCGATCCAGCCAGCTTTCGCCGGTCACTTTATATTGCTGATTTCCTAATTGCAACGTACCGCTTGTCGCTAAACGCGGCATGGAGTAATAATGGCTGGCCTGTCCTGGCTCCGGCCCTTTTTGCGAAACGCCATTGGCGCCGTTGATGATTGGCGGCGTCAATGCGCGTTGCGATAAATTGATTTTCATGAGCGTTTGATTCGCATCATTCTGTGAGATTCCGCTGGCTTGAATATGTTGGGTATTTCCGTTTTTTCCCTGAAATTGCAATTGCCAATTATCAATCCAGATGCGCGGAAGTAAAAGTACTTTTCCCGTTTGCGTTCCCGCCAAACCCATATTGGCGCGTTCCATGCGATCACAGAAAAAGTACTTTTGATGCGTCTGATCAGTAATCGCAAAATGCGCAAAATCCACATCGCGCACCGCCCATTTGGAACGTCCCGGCGGAATTTTATCTGTCAAAGCATAACGGAAAAACGTCAGTTCATATCCAAACCTGCTGCCGTCTTGTGCCTGCAAATGTCCGGTGTAATACCACCATTCGGTTTGATAATTCGGGTGCGCGCCGTGATCTTTGGGGAAAGAAAATTTGTAGCCGGGTAGGGCTAATTGAAATGAGGGTTTTGCTGGATTGACGGATGCGGCGCGCGCTTTGAAGAGCGCCATCACGCCGCCAGCGATCAGAAAAGAAATGCTAATGAACAACCATTTGCGAAACATGAGAAAGTAATTCTTTGGGTGTCAGCGGTTTTATCAAAACGCCATCCGCGCCGGTTTGATGAATTTGGTCTGGCGATAACATCAGATGTTTTGCCGTGAAAATGACAATGGATACTTTTTTCCCGCGCGGCAAAGCGCGAATTTTGCGCACCGCTTCCCAACCGTTCATGCGCGGCATATCCAAATCCATAATAATCATATCAAAATTCTCGCCGCGCACCGCTTGAATCGCCTCAACGCCGCCGCCCGCTGTGGACACGTGATGACCATACCGTTTTAAACCCAAACGATACAATTGCCGCAAAACCGGTTTATCATCAACGAAGAGAATGTTCATAATAAATCCACATTTTTGAATGATGCAAATTAAGTTCCCAAAAGTACTTTTGTCGCAACGCTAGCATTGCTAGTGTGTCATTGCGAGGAGCTTGCGACGTGGCAATCTACTCCGGCCAGATTGCCGCAGTCGCTGTCGCTCCTTCGCAATGATAAACGTTGGGTGTTATGCTTAAAAATGTAGTGAAAAATTTGGAGATGATTGAAGATGACACAACGAGTGAATTATCTGAACGTTGCGCCGGAAGCATATAAGCTGATGCGCAATTTTGAAGTGTATGCGAAGACGACCGGCTTTGATCCGAAGTTAATTGAGCTGATTAAATTACGCGCATCGCAAATTAACGGCTGTGCTTTTTGTCTGGATATGCATTCCAAAGATGCGCGGCATATCGGCGAAACGGAACAACGCATTTATCTCTTAAACGCCTGGCGCGAAGCGCCGTTTTATAGCGAGGAGGAGCGTGCCGTTTTGGCATTAACAGAAGCCGTGACAGATATTTCTGTGGAGGGTGTGCCGGATGAACTTTATGACCAGGTGCGCACATATTTCGATGAGAAGCAATATGTGGATTTGATTATTTTGATTAATACCATCAATAGTTGGAATCGATTGTCGATTGCGATGGGAAGCGTGCCGGGACATTACAAGCCCGCTGATTAAGTAATGTGACACGAAATCGTGAATTAGCTTTGAAAAGTACTTTTGATACATAAATTGATTTACCTAAGGCGTTATTTTCACAGAGTGGAATAAATTTATGCAAAAGAAAAAATTGAATTGGATTAGATGGATCGTGATATATTTTGTTCCATTTTGCTTTATTTGGGGTATTTGGTTGTTGCATTCTTGGAAGACTGTGCATCAATTAACCAATACCCAACAGATTGATCAAATGGTTCCGATTCAATTTCCTGAAAATTCTCAGGTCATGGATGGTTACTACGCATATGGCCTGCCAGCGCATATGATTGGCAAGGTAAAAATACCTGCCAATTCTCTGCATCAATTTATTTCGCAACCACTTCTCGATGGTTCATTGCGAAAGCAAGAAAAAGTGCCGGATTTTGATAATGGGGATCCAGAGTTGCAAAAACTTGGTTGGAACCTGAAAGCGATCAAAAGGTATTTAGCGAGTGATTATATTCATATATACATAAATCAAAGTGATCGTCCAGCTAAGATTGCGATGAAAATTGATCTTGATCATCGTGAGTACTGCGTAGTGTATTTTGATTTTGTGGATGCGCCCTGAAAATCTCAGACACGTGATTCTCGTAATTATTCACTCGCCAACGCATCCGCTAATTGCCGTTTTGTCAAAACGCGCCACGGCAAAATTCCAGCGATCCAACTGACGATAAACATCAACATCAACGTTCGCGGCGGCAGGCTCCAGGGGAAACTCCAGAAAATTGTCCAGCCAAAAAATTGTTGGTTGATGACGTAAATTAATTGCCACGCCAGCATCAATCCCGTGGCGATTGCCATGATCCACGCGACCAGCGCCAGCAAGGTTAATTCCACGAAAAGGAATAGCGAAACTTGTTTTTTGGATGCGCCGATGGTGCGCAGAATTGCAATTTCCAAATCTCGTTCCAAAACTAATGCCAACATCGTTTGCAAGGTGCCCAACGCTGCCACGATGAGCGCGATGGCTTCGAGTGCGTAAGTGACGGCGAACGTATCATCAAACGTTTTGAAAACGGAATTTCGCAATTCGCGATGGCTTACAAAATCCAGTTGGTAACGCGATGAAAAGTACTTTTGCAGGCGATCTTTAAAGGCGTTTGTCTGTTCGGGATTTTTGAGAAACAGTGCGACGGCGCGTGGATTTTGTGGTGGCCAGTATTTTTTGTATAGTGATTGCGGTATATAGAGAACTGCGGCGTCCGGCGTGTAATCGTAAAAAACAGCGGCGATGAAAAAGTACTTTTCGCCTTGCGGCGTTGGAAGTTGCAGAGTTTCGCCCGCTTTCTTTTTGAGTAGATTAGAAAATCGTTCGCTGATGAAAAGTACTTTTCCATCACGATAATTGTGCAGCGCGGTTTGTGTTCCTCTAAAAGTACTTTTAAAGGGCACCTCGTTGCGTCCGGCGAAAACAGCGTTGAGACTTCTGGCGGCGATGAAAACAGGTTGGTTTTGCAGATGAAGATGCGAGCCACGCAATGTATCTAAGGCTTCAATTCCGGGCTGCTGCTGAATTTTACGTAACACTTCCGGTGGTATTCCGGGCCCGGGATTGCCGCTGAAACCGCGCGCCGTGGAAATGTATAAATCGCCCGTCAACGATTGATCTACCCAAACCGCCACGCTGTGACGGAATGAATAAACCATCACTTCCAATCCAACAACCAGCGAAAGCGCCACGGCGAGCGCCGCCACCACCAAACTGGTGCGATGCAACGTGAGACGCAAATTCATACTGGCCAATCGCGGCGCAGGATTGCCGGATAATCCACTGATTTTTTGCGCGATTATGCTGCAAAATAAAGTGACTATTGGACACAAAAATGCAAAACCGCTCAGCGTGAAAAACGCCGCGGCGAAACCGATTAACGGAGAAATATGGCTGATGCGCGGCCAGCACAAAATTCCGCCGAAACACAATAAAAGTATTCCAATTCCAGCGAAAGGCCAGGCATTATTTTGCGTATTTTGATGTAATGAAGAATTAGAAAACGCCATGCGCGGCGATACGCTATTTGCCTCGCGCGCGGAAAACCACGAAGCGCCCCACGCCATCAATGTGCCGCCGAGCGGAACCGCAAAATAAAGCCACAGCGGAATTTCCAATTGCCGCGCGTGCACTTCCACGTATAAGCTGGAAACTGTTTTGCTGACGGCGGAAAGCGCCAGATGCGCCAGCCAAATTCCTAGCAATAATCCCAGGATGGAACCGGCAAATCCCATGACCGCCGCTTCGCTTTGGAACAGCGTCATCAATTGCCGGCGGCTGGCGCCGATGGTGCGCAACACGGCGACTTCGTGCCGCCGCCGCACCACGGCGCTGGCGATGGCGTTATTCACGAGAAACAATCCCACAAAAAGCGCCACGCAGGAAAGCGCGGTGAGATTTAATTGAAACGCGGCGAGCATTCCGGCGATTTGCTGGCTGCGTTGCGCGGGACGTTGCACAACCGCATCAGGCGGAACATCCTTTTGTAATTGGGAAATAACGGATGGAATCGCATCTTCCTGCACCATCAAATCGATGCGCGAAAGTTTGCCTTTTTGCTGCAAAATTTCCTGTGCGGTGGCAATATCCACGACAGCAAAATCTCCTCCGTAAGCGCGTTTTGCTTGTTCCGTATTGAGAATCTCCGCCACATGAAGCGACGCAATATCCGCTCCGATGTTAAATTTGATGATGCTGCCAATTTTCAAATTTGCGCGTTTCGCCACGTCGTTGCTGATAGCTATTGCGTTGGGTTCGGTAAGCAGAGCAAAAGTACTTTTAGTGAGGCTGAACTGATTTTGTGAAGAAGAGATATTGTTTTCCTCTTCCGGCTTGATAAAATCCAGCGCTGAAAAAAAATCGATTCCCTGCACATACAATGTGTTTTTTAATGTGGGTGAATACAGCGAATCCGCCAGCACCGGCAACGCCGCTTCGAGGCGCGAATCCTGCCATTGCTGCTTTTTGACTTTCAAAAAAAGCGAATCCGGAAGACCGTTTGTGCCGCCATTGATTTGTAAATTGGCGCGTCCGCTGGTGGCGTCCAGCGAATCTTTGAACGACGCCAGCACAGAATGATTGGCAACCTGAATCGCCACAAAAACCGCCGCGCCCAGCGTCACGCCAAGAATCGTCAGCAGGAGAGTGCCGGAATGATGATGCCAGTAACGCCAGGATAAAACGCGGAGCAGATGCACTATCGTTTAAAATTCCAAAAGACAAATTTCAAATAACAAATAAATTCCAAATTCTAATCGTCTGTTGTTTGAAATTTGAAAAATTGTTTTTGGAATTTATTTGTTATTTGTTTTTTGAAATTTGTTATTTACGCTTATGCGTCAATGTTTCTTCGGTTCCGGCAAATACGAATCGCGCGACAGCAATTCGCGCTTGCCGTCAATAATGCGAAACGCTTCGGAACGCTCGCCGCCGTTCTTGCGTGAAAGTACTTTTGATTCCACTTTGACGTTTTTAGTCATCGGCGATGTGCCGTATAGACGCACAACATAATGGCGGTTGCGCAAAAATGTTTGGACATAAATTGGCCCGCCGGTATCATTGCGGAATTTGAAATCTTTTGCGCCCCAATAAAGCGTGGCGTCGCGCGAAGTCGGGGCGTAATAGACGCGGAATTGATGTTGATGGCGTTCCACGATGGGCAAACCGGCCAGCAACGCGGCATTGTAAATCGTGGTGGCGCATTGACAAATGCCGGAGCCGATGCCGTCCACGACATCGCCGTTGACGAACATTTTGGCCTCTTTCCAACCGTTTTTCGCATTGCGTTCTCCGATTGCTTTGTTGGCGGAAAAAATGCCGCCGTTGGGGACGATAGTTCCATCGATATTTTCGGCGGATTTTTTCAGATTTGTTGTGCGCCCTTCTATTCCAGGGTTATAACGCGTGGAATATTCACCGATGACATATTTGAATTGCGACAAATCCGCGCCGCCCGGTCCGGGAATTTGGCGGCTCACCAGGTTGATGAAAAGTTCCGGCGGCTGTTTTTCCAGCGCCACTTTCACCCGCCATGCAGAACCCTTGACGGCCAGATCGAATCCCGCGCCGCCAGTTTGCACGACTTTGCCTTTGATGACATCCAACGATGGCGGAGAAGGTTCGTGTTCTGCTCTTTTTGCCCACTCCTCCATTGCTTTCGTTGCTTTTTTAAGATCCACATTAAACCGCACCGGCACATTTCCGCCGCCGTGATTTGTGAGCCACAAAGCGCTTTGCAGCAGTTGCGTGTAGGGAATGGAAGCGCCCAGTTCCGCGCGGGTGCGCCAGAAAACCTGGTTGCCGTCATTGAGCGAAACCTTGCGTTGCAGCAAAGGCGCAAGCTGTTTATGAATTTTAGCAAGCGCCGCCTTTTTGCTGAGACCGGTAATGTCGACGCCGCCGACGCTGATGTTTTGGCCGGAGTTTTGCGGGGCGGGTTTTTGAACCGGTGTTTTCGAGGTTGGTCCCTGCCCGGAACTTAAAGCGGGAGCCGGCAGTTGCGCGTGAGCGCGGGAAGCCACAATTAAAAGAAATATGAAAGTTAAAAAACGCATAAAAATAGTGTAACAGGCAAAAGTACTTTTACGTCAGTTTGATCTCGATTAACAGGGACATAAAAAACTTCCGGCACTTTCGCGGGGAAACGAAAATACCGGAAGCTAAGGAGAAAGAGAAAGGAGTAGTTAGTTATTGTTGTCCATTTGATTATCAGGATTGTTGGGTGGCGGTGGCGGTGGCTGGTTGCCATTTTTTCTGTTTGCGCGCCGCTGCTGAATATAAGCTTGCATGGCGGCTTTTTCCTGCGCGTCCAATTTGCCGTCGCCGTTCTTATCGAACATGTCCAGCAATTTCTTCCGCGCTTCCGGATTGCCCTCTTTATTTCCATTTTTGTTCGGGCGATCGTCATTGTCTCTCTGATTGGGCCGCCTGGGTCCTTCCATCAACGGCGGGCCGTCTCCCAGAACCCCCATCAACATTAACAATCCCTGCAAACGCGGATTTTGCGAATAGTGAATTTTGGCGTCTAAATCGCTTTGTGCTTTGGTGCGATTTTGGTTTTCCAAATCCTGCGCGTTTTGATAATCAGCGATCATTGCCTTAATTTGATCATCGGTGATGCTTTGATCGGCCAGGGCTCGCTGCAATTTGACGCCCATTTGCCGCAATGGTTGGCGCGCCGCCAGTTCATTGGAGAGATAGGCGAGCACGGCATCTTGCGTGGAGGTATCCGTCACTCCGTTATTTGTCATCATCTCGCGTAATTTGTCCTCAGTCTCTTTGCGTCGTTCTTCCGGTGTCATTCGCGGGCGGTCGGGACGTGGCTGGGCGTTTGGCGGTGGATTATTACCGGGCGGCGGCGGTCCTGGTTGAGCAATGGCAACCGTCCCGCTCATGGCTAAACTTGCTAAAATCAGGCTCCACTTCATAGATGTTCGTTTCATGATACTTACCCTAACTTAAGATATTTTATTCGACATAAGGTAGCTTAAAAAGTTGCACCCAATTTCAACAGTTGATGAAAACAAGTCTAACCGCTATAATCGCCGCATGGAAATGGAAAGTCAAAATAATAAAATTCGAGTGCGGGTTCCGGCCACCAGCGCCAATCTGGGGCCTGGTTTTGACACGCTTGGCATTGCCTTGCAATTGTATAGCCATGTCAGCGTGGAAGTTTCGCCCACGGGTGAAAACCACGTGGCGATGCAGGGCGAAGGCAGCGAATATGGAAATATCCCCATCGAAAAAAATATCGCCTGGCAGGCGATTCAACAGTTGGCGCAATGCCTCAAAAGTACTTTTCCACCATTGCAATTGACGCTGGAAAATTCCATCCCGCTGGCGCGTGGCCTCGGTTCTTCCGCTGCTGCAAGAGTGGGCGCTTTGGTGGCGGCGAATTTGTGGCTTGCCCGCGCCGGCGAAAATTATTTGGATGAGCAGCAATTATTGGAATTGGCCACCGAATTGGAAGGCCATCCCGACAATGTCGCGCCGGCATTATTTGGCGGCATGACAGCCAGCGTTTGCGACGGCGGAAAAGTACTTTCTTCGCCGGTGAACGCCGAAGTCTGGCCGCAATTTATAGTGTTTATCCCCGACACGGAATTGGAAACAAAAGCGGCGCGGGAAGTTTTGCCGGATAACGTTTCGCGCCAGGACGCGGTTTATAACGTGTCGCGGTTGGGATTATTGGTGGCGTCGCTCGGCAGCGGAAACTGGCGCGACGATCCACATATTTTGAAAACCGCGTTGCTGGATAAATTGCATCAACCCTATCGCGCGCCGCTGATGCCGGCGTTTGACGCAGTGCAAAATGCGGCGTTGGAAAACGGGGCTTTGGGCGTCACGCTTTCCGGCGCCGGGCCATCGATTTTAATTTGGTTGGAAGCGGATGTCAAAAGTACTTTTATTGATTCCATCAAATCCGTGATTTTGCAATCGGCGGCAGCGAAGGGCGTTTCGGGGAAAGTGATTAAGCTGGAAATTGATGTGCAAGGTTGTGTCGTTGATAATTATGTTGTGACTCCGGTGTCCCGCCGGTGAAAAGTACTTTTATGTCTTCAAGCATCAATTATTGCTGCTGTGGTACAATTAAATAGCTTTGTTTCAGATGTACATTGCATTTGATGACATGCTTTCACCTGGCGTTCCACGTTTCAAAAAGTATCGGGAAATGCGCGTCATGTTGGAAATTTTCGATTAAGGAGTAGGAAATGTCGAGTTATTACTTCACGTCTGAATCGGTCACCGAAGGCCATCCGGACAAAATGGCGGATCAGATTTCGGATGCAGTTTTGGACGAAATTCTCCGCTCGGATACAAGCGCGCGCGTGGCGTGCGAAACGTTTTTAACCACCGGCCTCGTGATGGTTGGCGGAGAAATTTCCACTAAAACGTATGTGGACGTTCCTCAAATCGCGCGAAACGTGATTAAGTCAATTGGTTACACGCGCGCCAAATTTGGTTTTGATTATTTGACCGCCGGAATTTTGACTTCTATTCAGCAGCAATCCCCGGATATCAGCATGGGCGTCTCCAAAGCGTTGGAAGCGCGCGACGGCGACACGGATCCGTATGATTTGGTGGGCGCGGGCGATCAGG
>Ga0164242_10008773_pt1 | contig 10957 bp, 7 predicted proteins | sample OricomgcompostMG_FD_108783 | JGI IMG/M metagenome (GOLD analysis project Ga0164242, IMG submission 108783) | Miracle-Growth compost microbial communities from Emeryville, California, USA - Original compost - Miracle growth compost (MG) ...
CGTCCTCGTCGGCGTAGACCTCGACGAGCGCGGCGGTGACGGCGGGGTCGCCCGTCCACGGCCGGGACGGGTCGCGCTCGAGGACGTCCGCGGGCAGCTGCCATCCGGCGGTCGTCAGGAACCGCAACAGCGAGTCGAAGATCGTGCGCCGGGCGAGCGCGGCGTCGGTTCCGGCATGCCCGGTGGCCGCCGCGATGTCGCGCCGGCCCAGCGTCGCCTCGATCTGGCGGAACTGGTTGGACTGGAACCCGCTGGACGAGCCGAGCTGCGGGCGGAACGACGCGAACTGCTTCGGCGTCATCGTCTCCAGGACGTCCAACTGCCCCACGATCGTCTTCAGGATCTTCGCGATGCGCCGCGCGGCCTGCAGTGCCCCCGGCCCGTTGCCCGCCTCGAGCCTGCTCTGCAGCGCCGCCGCCTCGTGCAGGATCTGCTTGAACCACAGCTCGTAGACCTGGTGGATCACCACGAACAGCAGCTCGTCGTGCTCGTCCGTGGCGGGCCGCTGGCAGGACAGCAGATCGTCCAGGGCCAGGTAGCTGCCGTAGGTGACCGGTTCCGACGTCGTTGTCATGGGAAGATGATCCGCCATGAGCTCGTCGGACGGCAGGACGCGGGTCCGGATGACCGGGCAGGAGCGCCGCGCGCAGTTGCTGGACGTGGGTCGCGCGCTGTTCGCCGAGAAGGGTTTCGACGGCACGTCCATCGAGGAGATCGCGGCGCGCGCCGGCGTGAGCAAGCCGGTCGTCTACGAGCACTTCGGCGGCAAGGAGGGCCTCTACGCGGTCGTCGTCGACCGTGAGATGAGCGCGCTGCTCGACCGACTCACCACCGCGATCGCCGTCGGGCATCCGCGCGTGCTGGTCGAGAACGCCGCGCTGGCGCTGCTCACCTACATCGAGGAGGAGACGGACGGGTTCCGCGTGCTCTCGCGCGGTGACTCGCCGACCGGCGGTTCGGGCGGGACGTTCTCGTCGCTGCTCAACGACATCGCCAACCAGGTCGAGCACATCCTCGGCCGCGAGTTCGCGATCACCGGCTTCGACGCCGACCTCGCGCCGATGTACGCGCAGATGCTGGTCGGCATGGTCGCGCTGACCGGGCAGTGGTGGCTCGAGGAGCGGACGCCGTCGCGCGAGACGGTCGCGGCGCACCTGGTGAACCTCGGCTGGAACGGGCTCGCCCATCTGCAGAAGGGCCTGCCGCGCGAGTAGTGCGTGTGCCGCATTCGTCGCGCGCTGCCCGTTTCGCCGGATCTTGGACGTCATCGTCAAGGACGTCCGAGTGCGGCGATGTCGACCGGTGATCAACACCTGATATTCACCGTTGGCTCACCGCCGGGTCATGTGCAGGACCGGACACTCTCTGCGGCCGATGTGCGACGTGCGCACGTCCGGGCCGTGGAGGGTCATGACTGCCGAACCGGTCGCCGCGAGCACCAAGGCGACGGCGGGGGCGCATCTGCAGCTGTTCGCCCAGACCGGTGACGCGCCCGTGCGCTGGCGGCTGCTCGGCGGGAACCACCGCGAGCTCGGCCGCAGCGTCCACGGCCACCGCGACATCGAGAGCTGTCGGCTGTCGATCAAGCACCTGCAGGACCAGGCCGACCAGCTCGTCGCGCGCGTGCGCCGCAACGAGCAGCAGCGCTGGGTGTGGGAGCTCGCGGCGGGCAAGGAGCCGGTCGTGGTCTGTGGTCACCCGTTCGACCGGATGATCCGCTGCGAGCAGTCCGTCGAGATGTTCGTCGTCTCGTTCGTCGACGCCGAGGTGCGCGGCGAGCTCATGCTGACCGACTCGCGGCGGTGGAATCGCGCGCTGGGGCCGACCTGTTCGTCCTCCGTTCAGCCGGGCGTCGCTCCGTGGTAGCCCCCGCTGATTCCCTGACGGGCGTGCCCGTCGACGAGGAACCGCGCGCACTGCGTTCGACGCTCTCGCGCGGTGACTCGATCTTCCGCAACACGGTGCGCGCCTGCGGCCTGCTCGTCCTGGTCATCACCGGGTCGATCGGTGTCTTCCTGGGCTACCAGGCGATCCCGACCCTGCACCACTACGGCTTCGGCTTCTTCACCCGCTCGCAGTTCATCCCGGAACTGAACGAGGTCGGCATCCTGTCGGCGATCGTCGGCACGATCGTCGTCGCCGTCATCGCGCTGGTGATCGCGTTCCCGATCGCGGTGCTGACCGCGCTGTACATCAGCGACTACGCGCCGGGCCGGTTGCGCTCGTACCTGATCTCGCTGGTCGACCTCATGGCCGCGATCCCGAGCATCATCTACGGCGCCTGGGGCGCGGCGTTCCTGATGCCGCACCTGGTGTTCGTGTCGCGCTGGCTCGACCAGTGGTTCGGCTGGACGTGGATCTTCCGTGTCCCGGGCGCGAATCCGAGCGACGCGAACTTCGGTCAGTCGTTCTTCGACGCCTCCGAGTTCGACGCGGCCGTGGTCGTGGCCCTGATGGTCATCCCGCTCGCGTGCTCGGTGATGCGCAACGTCTTCGCGCAGACCCCGATCGGCGAGAAGGAGGGCGCGTACGCGCTCGGCTCGACCCGCGCCGGCATGATCCGCACGGTCGTCCTGCCGTTCGGCCGTGGCGGCATCATCGGCGGCACGATGCTCGGGCTCGGACGAGCCCTCGGCGAGACCGTGGCCGTCCTGCTCATCCTGTCGGCGAACTACGACCTCAACGTGCACTTCCTGCGCAACGGCGGGGTCACGATCTCGTCGCTGATCGCCACCCGCTTCGGCGAGGCCACGGGCACGCAGCTCGCGTCGCTGCTCGCCGCGGGCTTCGTCCTGTTCCTCATGACGCTGCTGGTGAACACCATCGCCGGCGTCATCGTCAGCCGTAGCCGCAGCGGCGCCGGAGTGGATGCCTGATGACCACCGTCGCGAACACGGGCCGCAGCAGCGTCGAGGACGACTCGCCCGAGGACGTCCTCGACGAGCGGACGCGCACCGACCCGCCGAACGAGCAGCTCCCGCCCGCGGCGGCCGAGACGCTGCCCGAGGACCGGCCGCGCGCGGTCAGCGCGCGCACGATGGACGACAACCTGTCACTCGCCGGTGCCGCGAGCAGCTCGCTCGCGGTCACCTGGCTGCTGTATGAGCAGGTGCTGCCGTTCTCGGGCAAGCTCGGCTTCTTCCTCACCTGGTACGTCCTGTTCGTCGCCCTGTACGCGCTGGTGACGGCGCTGTCGCATCCGCGCCCGATCGTGGTCGACCGGATCTGGACGGCGATCGTGCACGGTGCTGCGGCCGTGGTCGGGCTGTCGATCGTCGTGGTCGTGATCTACACGTTCGCCAAGGGCTGGCCGGCGCTGCGGCACGTCAACTTCTACGTGCATCCGATGTCCGGCGTCTCGGCCGGCGAGGCCCCGCTGAATCAAGGTGGCATCTACAACGCGATCGTCGGCTCGCTGATCGAGGTCGCGATCGCGGTGGCGATCTCGCTGCCACTCGGCATCGCCACGGCGATCTACATGACCGAGGTCGGCGGCAAGGCAGCGCGCGTCGTGCGCACGGTCGTCGAGGCGATGACGGCCCTGCCCGACCTGGTCGCCGGCCTGTTCATCTACGCGTTCCTGATCGTCGCGCTCGGCCAGTCCAAGACCGGCCTGGCCGCCGCGCTCGCGCTGTCGATCACGATGCTGCCGATCATCGCCCGCTCGAGCGAGGTGGTGCTGCGCGTCGTGCCGGGCGGCCTGCGTGAGGCGAGCCTCGCGCTCGGCGCTCCGCAGTGGCGCACGGTCCTCAGCGTCGTGCTGCCGACCGCGCGCTCGGGCCTGGGCACCGCGCTGATCCTCGGCATCGCCCGCGGCATCGGCGAGACCGCGCCCGTGCTGATCACGTCCGGTGCTTCCACGTATCTGAACTACAACCCGACCGTCGATCCGATGAACTCGCTGCCGCTGTTCGCTTACACCGGCATCCGGTCCGGCCAGCCGCTGTACATCACGCGCGGCTACGGCGCCGCGAGCGTGCTGCTCGCGATCGTGCTCGTCCTCTTCATCCTCGTCCGGCTGTTGGCGCGTCAGCGCGACACCTCGCGATGAGCCGATCCGCTACCAGAACAGGGAAACTTGTGAAGCGTCCCCTCCGTTCCCCGCTGCGCCCCCGCCGGCGCAGCGCTGTCGCGCTCGCCGTCGCCGTCGCCGCGGTCGGGCTGTCCGGCGCGCTCGGCGTGCAGAGCGCCCAGGCCGCTACAGCGACCGGCGCGAACAACACAGCCGGCGCTGCACATTCACTGATCCAGGGCTCCGGTTCGAGCTGGGCGGCCAACGCGGTCAACCAGTGGATTGCCGACGTGCAGCCCAGTGGCCTGCAGGTGGTCTACACGTCCAACGGCTCGGCGCAGGGACGGACCGACTACGCGAACGACACCGTCGACTTCGCCGTCAGCGACATCGGCTACCAGGGCACCGACCCTGCGACCGGCGCCGCGGACTCGTCCAGCCGGCCGTACGTCTACCTGCCGATCGTGGCCGGAGGTACCGCGCTGCCGTACCACATCGAGGTCGCGGGCCAGCTGTACCGGAACCTGCGACTGTCGGGCCAGACGCTGGCCGAGATCTTCACGAACAAGATCACCAACTGGGACGACCCGGCGATCACGAAGGACAACAACGGGCACGCGCTGCCCGACCTGCCGATCATCCCGGTCGTGCACTCGGAAGGATCCGGCGACTCCTATCACTTCACCGAGTACCTCAACGACCAGTTCGGCTCGACGTGGCGCTCCTTCTACAGCAAGGGCGCGACCGAGTACTTCCCGCGCCAGGGCTCGCAGGTGGCCGAGAACGGCTCCGACGGTGTCATGAACTTCATCTCCTCGAGCGCGGGCAACGGGGCCATCGGCTACGACGAGTACTCCTACGCGCTCGGCAAGAACTATCCGGTGGCCAAGCTGCTGAACAAGGCGGGCTACTTCACCCTGCCGAACCAGTACAACGTGGCGGTCGCGCTGACCAAGGCGCAGATCAACATGACGAAGTCCTCGAAGGACTACCTGCTGCAGAAGCTGCAGAACGTGTTCACCAACCCGGACCCGCGCACCTATCCGATGTCGTCCTACTCGTACGCGATCATCCCGACGTCGGCGACCGACCAGAAGATGACGACCGCGAAGCGGCAGACGATCGCCGACTACCTCGACTTCTCCGTGTGTGGCGGGCAGCAGCAGATGGGACCCATCGGGTACTCGCCGCTGCCGATCAACCTGGTGCAGGCGAGCTTCGACCAGATCAAGAAGTTGAAGACCGCCGACAAGAACGTCGACGTCAGCCAGTCGACGGTGACGGCGTGTAACAACCCGACGTTCGTCGCGAACCACCCGACCGAGAACCACCTCGCCCAGATCGCGCCGCAGCCGCCGGCGTGCGACAAGGTCGGTGCCGGTCCGTGCACCGGCACGGTCGACACCGGCACCGCGAACCCGACGGGCGGCAAGGCGCCGACGCCGGCAGGCAACAGCAACGGCGGCAGCACCAACACCGGCGGCGGCGCGAACACCGGCGGCACCGGGTCGACCACCGGCACGGCGAACACCGGCGGCGGTACGACGACCGGCAGCACCGGCACCACCGGGACCGTCGGTGGCGGCGGCACGTTGCCGGGCGTCGGCACGGGCAGCACGTCCAACCAGTTGCCCGGCGTGACGAGCGGAAGCGACGCCACCGGCCAGCAGGTCGCGTCGGGCGGCGGCGCCGTGCTCGGGTCCTCCACGGTGCTCGCCGCATCGCAGAGCCACTCGGTGAGCATCACCCTGGCGATCGTCGCGGGCGTGCTGCTGCTCGGTGTGCTGGTCGTCCCGCCGCTGGTCGCGCAGCGGATGCGCCGGCGGAGCACCGCCCCGTGATCGTCCGTCCTTCCCGGCGCGCTCGCCTGCCGCGCCACCGTGCCGGCCTCCGCGTCACCGCGGTCGCGCTGATCGTCGCGGCGTCCTCACTCGCGTTCGCGCCGACCCAGGCCGCGAGCGCGGCGGGCACCGGCGCTGTCAGCAAGTCCAAGACCGTGTCGCGCGTGTTCCTCGACAGCGGTAGGACGACGACCGTCGACAAGCGCACCGTGCACATCAGCGTCAGCCAGACCGAGAACCTGCGGTCCCTGCAACTGATCCACGTGTCCTGGTCGGGCGCGCACCCGACCGGCGGCATCGTCGCCGACCAGAACTCCGACCTCGCGCAGAACGAGGAGTACCCGATGGTGCTGCTGGAGTGCCGCGGGGTCGACTCGACGAAGGTTCCTGCGGCCAAGCAGCTGTCGCCGGACACCTGCTGGACGCAGTACGCGGACGAGCGGTTCTCCTACGGCTACAGCACCACGCCGGAGTGGCGCTCGGACCTCTACGCCGCCCCGAAGGACCGCGCGGCCGTCGTCGGGGCCCCGAAGAAGCTCAACACGCAGTGCCGCACGACGTTGCTCGGCACCGACAACCAGCGCTGGGTGCCGTTCGACGCCGCCGACGGCACCGTCTACGAGGGCGGCCCGTTCGGCTGCGCGGGCCTGGCTCCCGAAGCGAGCCCGGCCAACTCGTCGTCACTGGCGCTGCCCAGCAACGAGACGTTCGGCGTCACCCACGCGAACGGCAAGGGCGAGGCCGACTTCGACGTCTTCACCGCCGAGGACCACGCGTCGCTCGGCTGCTCGCAGACCGTCGCGTGCTCGCTGGTCGCGGTGCCGGTCGAGGGCATCAGCTGTGACCCGGCCGGTGCGCGCGCCGGCAAGTACGACAAGCTCGACGCCGCCGACGTCGCCACCGCGAAGGCGAACTGCGAGGCGAAGGGCAACTTCACCCCGGACGAGCCACTGCCGAACCAGGGCGCGGGTGCGCCGGCGGTCGACGGCAGCCTGTGGTGGAGCGCGTCCAACTGGCGCAACCGCATCACGATCCCGCTGACGTTCGCGCCGTCGGACGACGCGTGCGGTCTGGCGAGCAAGCAGCACGCGGTGAACGTGTACGGCTCGGAGCTGATGATCCAGGCGACGACGCAGTGGGCGCCCACGTTCTGCCTGAACTCGAAGCTGTTCGACTTCACGCACGTGCAGACGCCCGAGCCGCAGGCCCGCAGCCTGCTCGCCACCGGCAACGTCGAGGCCGCGTTCGGCAGCGACGCGCCGACGACGAAGTACCCCGAGCCGACGGTGAACGCGCCGACGTCGGTGACGGGTTTCGGCATCGCCTTCGACGTCGACGACAACGACAAGCACGAGGTCACGACCCTCAGGCTCGACCCGCGGCTGCTCGCGAAACTGCTGACCGAGTCCTATCCGGACCAGATCTACGTGCAGCAGGCCGAGCCGGCCGACAACCCGCTGTCGACCAACCCGCTGAACATCACGGACGATCCGGAGTTCCAGGCGCTCAACCCGAACATCCCGACGAGCATCCTGGACGCCAAGTCCACGCTGCTGACCGTCAACACCGACTCCGACGTCATGCAGGCCCTGACGTCCTACATCATGGCCGACCCGGCCGCCCGCGCGTTCATGAACGGCGAGGCGGACCCGTGGGGCATGAAGGTCAACCCGGCCTACAACCTGAAGACGAACAAGTCCGGCTTCTCGCTGCCGACCGACAACTGGCCGCTGCTCGACTCCACCGAGCCGACCGACGAGTACCAGCCCGGCCGCAACGACTGCCTGTTCGCCGACCCCGTCCCGTTCCTGCCGCTCGTCGCCGCACCTACAGCCCGGCTGTTCAACATCGGTCAGGACATGGAGTTCGCGCTGTCGCAGTCGCAGACGGTCTGCGTGCTGCCCTCACCGATCCCGGGCTCGCTCGCCGGCGCGAAGCTGGTGGCGACCGGGCGGCAGGCGATCGGCAGCCGGTTCATGCTCGGTGTCGTCTCGCTCGGTGACGCCGCTCGTGAGGGCCTGCATCTGGCGCAACTGCAGACGACCTCGTCGCTGTCGCCGGACGACAAGTTCACGTCCGCGGCCGGTCAGACGTTCGTGGGCCCGTCCGACGCCAGCCTGAAGGCCGCGGCGCAGACGCTGACGTTCGACTCCGGCACCGGCATGTGGCCGGTCGACTACGCGGCACTGCGCAAGCACGCGAGCGCGTACCCGGGCACGATGGTCGTCTACACGTCGGTGCCGCTGAAGAACCTGCCGAGCCAGGACGCGAAGGATTACGCCAAGCTGCTGATGTTCTTCGCCGGCCCCGGGCAGCATCCCGGCACGGGCCAGGGCGACCTGCCCAGCGGATACCTGCCGATGACCAGCGCGAACGGGCTCGGTGCGATGGTCGCCTACACGACCAAGGCCGCCAAGGCGGTCGCCGCGCAGCAGGGGACGCTGCACCCGACGGTCGTTTCGCCGCCGCCGTCGTCGGGCTCGTCCGGCCCGTCCGGCTCGTCGCACTCGTCGGGCAACTCCGGTGCAACGCAGCCCATCCCGCCGATCACGGTGCCCGGCGGCGGCGCGACATCGTCGGGCACGCCCGCTCCGAGCGGGACGTCCTCGTCGTCGGGGACCGGCACGTCCGTTGCGCCGACGTCGTCCGCCCCCACCTCGCTCAGCGCGAGCCCGGCCGCGGCCAGGACGCCCGAGGTGGGCGCGGGCCTCGGCGGCGCCGCGCTGCCGATCCTGCTCGGCCTAGGCCTGATCGCGGGCATCGCGGCCGCGGTCACCCGCATTAGAGGAGCGAGGGAAGGTCGATGACGGGGTTGTCGATCCCGGGCCGGTTGGCCGGCCGCCGCAGCGGGGACGCGACGACGCCCGGCTCGCGCGGCCTGCCGGACCGACTGCCGCAGGGGGGGCGCAGCATCGTCTCCAGCGAGGTGGACGGTGCGACGCGGGTGCTCGTCTGGGCGCTGGCCGTCATCGGTGCGCTCGCCGTCTGGCTGGTGGTGTTCGCCCTCGGCGCGAGCAGCCTGCAAGAACAACATGCGCAGCACAACCTGTACACCTCGTTCCGGCAGGAGCTCGCCCAGGAGACCGCCCCCCTGACCGGTGCGGTGAGCCCAGGCACCCCGGTCGCGATGCTGAACTCGTCCGCCGGCGGGCTGCACGACATTGTCGTGGTGGCCGGGACGTCCGGCAAGGAGCTGCGCGACGGGCCGGGCCTGTATCCCGGGGCGCCGCTGCCCGGCCAGTTCGGGACGTCCGTGCTGATGGGGCGCTCGTCCAGCTTCGGCGCGCCGTTCGGCAAGCTCACGTCGCTGCACGCGGGCGACGTCATCACCGCGACGACCGGCCAGGGCGTGTTCAGGTACGTCGTCGAGGACGTCCGCCACGCGGGCGACCCGGTGCCGGTCGCGCTCACCGGCGACCAGAGCCGGATGACGCTCGTGACGTCCGAAGGTGCCGGTTGGCGCTCGGGCTGGGCGCCGACGCGGGCCGTGTTCGTCGACGCGCTGCTCAAGGGCACGCCGCAGTACTCGGCCGGCGGCGTCGCCGTCGCGACGCCGGCCGACGGCGTGCTCGCGCGCGACACGTCCGACCTCTACCCGATGGTGCTGTGGCTGCAGCTGCTCGCGATCGGCATCGTCGCCGCGGTCTGGCTACGCGGCCGGTGGGGCGGGTGGCAGGCGTGGTTGGTCGCGGCGCCGGTCGTGCTGGCGGCGCTGTGGGGGACGAGTTCGACGTTCTGGCCGCTGCTGCCGAACCTGCTCTGAGCGCGTTCGGGGCGGCCGCGTCGGGCCGGACAACCAGTTCGTCCCCCGTTCACTTTCGATCGGTCGACGCGCTACTCGCGGCCCTCAGTCTGGCCGGGCTGAACTCTGGATTTCCCGGGAAGGGGACCACTCCATGCACTTTCGATCCCGCGCCATGAAGATCGGCGCCGCGGCCAGCCTCCTGACGGCTGCCGCGGTCGCGATCACCATCGCGGTGCCCGCCAATGCGGACACCGCAGCGCGCTCGGGCGACGTCGTCGGCGTCGGCTCGGACACCATCCAGAACGCCGCGGACTTCCTGTTCGACGGCGCTCCGGGCGTTGCCGGCGGTTACAACAACCTCGACAACAACAGCCGCGTCCTGAACTTCTTCGCGACCGGCGACGCGAACGGCCGCGCGACCTACGACGGCACCTGCGGAACGGTGCCGGCCTCGGGCACGGGCACCGGCCTCGCGCCGCTGTGCTCGTCGACGCAGTCCGGTGCGCCGAACCTGCTGCCGGCCACGGTCGTCCTGCGCGACGGCACCAACCCGGTCGTGCGCCCGAACGGCTCCGGTGCCGGCATCGCCGCGCTCGTCGCCGACGGCACCACGGGCTACCAGGGCCTGCCCACCGACTCGATCCAGTTCGCCCGCGCGTCGCGCCTGCCGAACTCGACCGAGGAGGGCACCTGCACGCCGACCACGGCCGGCTGCGGTGGCCTGCACGTCTACCAGATCGCGACCGACCAGCTGCAGATCGCGCACGCGACGACCGGTTACAAGGGCCCGTCCGCGCTGTCTGCAGACGAGCTGTACAACATCTTCGTCACGTGCAAGTACACGACGTGGAACCAGCTGCCGGGCAACACCTCGGGCAGCAGCGACACCATCCACCCGCTGATCCCGCAGTCGGGGTCGGGTACGCGCAACTTCTTCCTCGCCGACCTGCAGGCCGCCGAGGGTCTGTCCAGCACGCTGTCGCCCGGCCCGTGCACCCGCACGGTCGAGGAGCACGACCCGACCGGCATCTACCAGGACTCCACCCCGGGTGACGCCATCGAGCCGTTCTCTGCCGGCAAGATCGCGCTGATCAACAGCGGCTACTTCCAGAACGCCGGTTACACCGGCGCGAACGGCAACGCCTACACCAAGGGGTTCCTGTCGCTGCTGTCCGGCGGTACCGGCACGACGGCGCCCGACGGCAAGCCGGGTTACGACTCGACCCGCGGGCTGTACATCGTCCTGCGCCAGAACGACCTGGCCAGCACGACGCCGTTCCAGGCCGGCAGCACGGAGAACTGGGCGAACACCCTGTTCGTCGGGGCGAACAGCTACGCCGCCCGCTCGGCGAACGCCGC
>Ga0164242_10008774_pt1 | contig 10957 bp, 7 predicted proteins | sample OricomgcompostMG_FD_108783 | JGI IMG/M metagenome (GOLD analysis project Ga0164242, IMG submission 108783) | Miracle-Growth compost microbial communities from Emeryville, California, USA - Original compost - Miracle growth compost (MG) ...
CAGCGGATAGGAGGGCGGCACGAAGTCGTTGAGCACCGTGGTGAGATCCTCGGCGGTCACCTTCTCCCGTCCGGCCGCCAGGGCGCGGAACTTGGAGCGCACCAGCACCGCCTCGATGTCCGCCCCCGAGAACGCCTTCGCGTACTCCGGAAGCAGCTTGGAGAAGGACGGCAGGTCCGCGTCCACCTGCGTCTTCCGCGACACCACGTGGAACAGCTCGTCCCGCTCGGCGTCCGTCTGCGGATAGAAGAGCGCGATGTGCTCCTCGGCGCGCCCCTGCCGCTTGAGGTCAATGGGCAAGAGATCCGGCCGGCAGGTGAGCAAAAACCAGATGATCTTCCCGCGGTAGTCGGTGTTGCCCATGAAGGAGGCGATCGACGCGAACACGCGGCTGCTGGTGCCTGAGTCGCCCGACTGATCCCGGTTCCCCAAGAACGCATCCGCTTCGTCGATCATCACCGCCACCGGCCAGAGCGCCTTGAGCAGGTTGAAGATCTTCTCCAGATTCGCCTCGGTCACGCCCTGCCACTGGCTGCGGAAGTTGAGCAGCTTCACGCACGGCACGCCGATCTCGCCGGCGAAGCAGGTGGCCAGGAACGTCTTCCCCGTCCCCACCGGTCCGGCGATCAGGTACCCCATGGGCATCACGTCCAGCTTGCCGCGCTTCAGGGCAGACGAGGCCTGCCGGAGCATCTCCTTGGCGCGGGTGTGCCCGGCGACGATCTCCAGCGTGTGCGAGGGCTCGATGAACTCCAGGAGCCCGTGGCATTCGGCCTGGATGATCTCCCGCTTCTTCTCCTTCAGGACCTCCTGGGTGATCTTCGTCCCCCGCTCGATGGCCTCGGTCAGGAGGCGGTCCAGGTTGAGCCTGGAGAGCCCCGCGGTCATCTTCGCCAGCCCCTGCACCGGGACCTCGGAGATGGCGGCGAGCTTGCGGCCCTCCAGCTTGGTCTTCACGAAGTCCAGCCGCTCGGCCTCGGTGGGGAGCGGCAGCTCGATGTTGCCGATGTACGGGTTGCGCGCGATCCGCGGCGAGATCTCCGCCAGGTTCTCCACCATCAGGACGATGGAGAGATCACCGGCGAGGAACTGCGGATCGCTGGCCCACTTCATCAGCGTGGCCAGCGTGAAGCGATCTTCGGCGGACAGGTGTCCCAGCTCCCCGCCCGGCACCAGCGTCTCCGCGAAGTCGATCACCAGCGCCATCGACTTGCCGTCGGACAGGCGGGTCCGCAGGTAGTTCTCCAGGATCTGCAGCGCGCGGCCCGGATCGCGCGGGATCACCTTGGCGTAGTCGGTGCCGTAGAGCGTGTCGTAGGCGGAGAGAGCCCGGGAGAGGTCCTGCTGCGTCTCCGGCTGCGCCGCCCGGACGCCGGACGACCGATCATAGAAGAGGACGTGGTCGCGCCCTCCGAACAGCTCGTCGGAGAGGAACGTGCGCAAGGTCCCGAACCCGCGGGCGCCGCCGTCCAGGGTGAGCGGCTGCAGGTCCCGCACCGCCCCGTAGAGCAGGAAGGTGCTGACCGTCTTCGTGTAGTAGCGCTTGGCCAGATCCTGGGCCCAGCCCGGCAAGCCCGCGAGCGGGTCGTCCTCGATCCTTCGAGCTTTCGGCATTTCGTCTCCTGTGAGCAGGAATGTCTAACGGCAGCCGCGCTTGCGCTCCAGCGTGGCGTGGAGCGTGACCGCGGCGCCGGGGACCGCGGGCGGCGTCACCGACAAAACGGCCGGAGCATAGCAGCGCTTGCGGAGGGTCACGGTGCGGGTGTCCACCGGGACCCGCAGCGTCGCGGGCGTGGTGCCAAGCGCCCTCCCGCCCAAAAGCACCTCCGCACCGGCCGGCATGGAGGAGACCTCGAGCGCGACCTTGGCCACCTCCAGCGCCACCTTCCGGATCACCACCTCGTCCACCTTCCGCGCGGACACCTGCTCGGTCCGGGCTTGGAAGCCCTTTGCGCTCACCGTCAGCGTCACCGCGGTCCCCACCGGGATGGAGGTGGGCTGGAAGCCAGTCTGCCCCTGGGCCCGGACCACCTTCCCATCCACCTGGATCTCCGCGTCCGCGGGCTCCGTCTCCACCAGCAGCTTGGCCAGCTGCTTCAAGGCCACCAGGTTCGCCTGCACCGCCGTGGGCTGATCGCTCGCGACCACGTCCACCGGCTGGACGAACGGCTTGAAGCCCTCGGCGCTCACCATCACCATCGCGCGGCCCACCGGCAGACGGCGCAGCACCGGCCAGGTCAAAGGCCCCGGGAGCGGCGTGCCGTTCAGGTTGAGCTTGGCCAAAGTGCGCGCCTCCTCCGGGACGTCGATCATCACGTAGCCCGTCGCCGGTTCGCGGCTCCCCCACACCCCAGCCACCGCGCCCACCAGGAGGAGCGCGGCCACACCCACCGCCCAGAGCGGCGCCTGGCTGCGTCGCCCCTTGCGCGGGGCACCCTTGGGGAGCCGCGGGTTCGACGCCCGCGAGCGCCGCGGCGCGGGTGGCCGCGGAGCGATGGGCCAGGGGCCCTCCCCGGAGCGGGCCGCCAACGAGGCCGGGACCGGGCCGGTGCGGTCCGAGTCGGTGAGGGGCTCTCCCGAGTCGCCGAAGTCGCCTCCGACGGTGCCGAAGGTGGGCGTCCCGTCCTCCTGCGGGCCGGACTCCGACGGGAGCGGGTCCGGCGGCAGCACCAAGCCTCCCTCCGGACCGGCCGAACCGGGCGCGGCCGCCCCCGGCAGTGGTGACACCGGCAACGCGGAAGCCGGAGGCAGGGCGGTGCGCGGCCCGGAGGTGCCCAGGCGCCTCCCCGGCGTGGTCGGGGGATCGTCGCCGATCGGGATGGGCACCAGGACGGGGATTCCAGGCACCAGGCTCGCGGCGCCGGTCTGGGTCGAGGTCACCTCGTCCGGTCCCACCGGCGGGAGCAGCGGCCCGAGCGCCGCGCTCACCACGCCAGGACCTATCAACAGGGTGGACCCGTCGGTGTCCTCCACGTCGTCCGCCCCGAACTCCTGGCTGGCTCCGGCGCCCGGCGCGGGCAAGGGGACCGGCGAAGGCTGCGGCGTGGGCGCGCGAGGGACGGCCGCCGCGGAGGGGATCTGCAGGGAGCTGCGGCGCGGCATCGCGGGGCGGGACGCGGCCTCCACGAAGCCTTCCGGCGGGAGGATCTCCGCGTAGTCCTTCAGGCGCTGGGCTTCGCGCTCCACCTCGTCCGCGAAGATGCCCCGCATGAACTGGCCCAGCTCCCGCGCGGTGTAGGCCAGCTTGGCCTCCTCCACGAAGCGGTGGAGATCGTCCGCCAGCTCGCTCGCGTACTGGTAGCGCTCCTCCAGATCCTGGGCCAGCGCCTTCCGGACGATCTGCTCCAGCTCGGGCGGCACCTTCGGGTTGAGCTCGGAGGGGCTGGGCACCACCGCGTTGCGGACCTTCTCCAGCACCGCGAAGTCGGTCTCGCCCACGAAGAGGCGCTCGCCGGTGAGCAGCTCGAAGAGGCAGATGCCAATGGCGAAGATGTCCGCCCGCCGGTCGATCTCCGCGCCGCGAACCTGCTCCGGGCTCATGTAGCCGAACTTGCCCTTGAGGATGCCGGCCTGGGTCCGGGTGGCCTTCCCTGCCGCCTTGGCGATCCCGAAGTCGATCACCTTCACGTCGCCGTCGAAGCTGAGCAGCACGTTCTGCGGGGAGACGTCCCGGTGGACGATGTGCATCGGCTCGCCGGCCGCGTCGCGCTTCTTGTGCGCGTAGTCCAGCCCCTCGCACACCCGGGCGATCACGTGACAGGTGAGGGCCACCGGCGCCGGCGCGGGCTCGCTCCGCTTGCGGCAGCGGTCGAACACCGCCCGCAGGTCCTTGCCGGCGATGTACTCCATGGCGATGAAGTAGGTCCCGCACTCCTGGCCCAGGTCGTAGATCTGCCCCACGTTGGCGTGGCTGAGCTGGACGCTGATCTTCGCTTCGTCGATGAACATCGCGACGAACTCGTCGTCCTCGGCGATGTTCGGGAGGATCCGCTTGATCGCGACCAGCCGCTCGAAGCCGCCGGTGCCAAACGCCTTCCCACGCCAAACCTCGGCCATCCCGCCGATGTTGATGCGATCCAGGAGCAGATACTTCCCGAACGGGAGTGGCTGTTTTTTGGCGGAGCCTGTCAAAAAGCCTGTCTCGAGGAAACGGGTGAGCCTATCGGGCGGTCCTTCGCGACGTCAATGTGGTGCGCCGTCATTTGGCGGGGTTCCGGAGGCCTTCGCCCACTGGACGACGCCGCCCCGGGAGTAGACCGCGGGGGGGCCATAGGTCCGCTCGGCCGGCAGGGCCACCGCGCTCACCCACGCCTCCTTCCCATCCTTCCCCACGCAATAGAGGAGCGTCCCCAGCTGGCTCCCGGGGGCGTCGCGCACCGGCCCCTCGCAGCCCTGGCGGACCTGGACGCGGAAGGGGCCTGGGGGCTTTCCATGCGCGAGGTAGGCGGGGACGCCCAGCGGGACGGCCAGGGCCTGGAGCACCGCCGGATCCCGTGGCACCTGCCCATCCTTCGAGGCCTTCGAGGCCGCCTGCGCCAGGAGCTGGATCGCCGCCTGGAGCCGCTCCCCGGAGGAGATGGGCAGCTGGTCCGCCCCGAAGACGAACAGCTCCGCGAAGAGCGCGGTGACCAGGAGGATCGGCGGGAGGCGGTAGGCGCGGTATTCGGGGCCGCGGCGGCGCCGCCAGCCCAGGACGCAGAGCGCGAGGAGCAGGAGCGCCAGGCCCAGCACCGCGCACGACCAGACCAGGTTCGGCGGATCCGGGATCGCCGCCACCGGCGCCTGCCTCGCGCGCCACCAGGTGAGGAGGTCCACCCCCCACAAGCCGAAGACGCCCAGGAGCGCGCCGGCCGGCAGGAAGACGGTGACGAAGCGGCGGCTCATCCCGCCAACGTCCGTGCGGGATCGGTCGCCGCGGCTTTCCGGCTGGGGAAGAGCGCCCCGCCGAAGGACGCCAACAACCCCAGCGAGAGCCCGCCCACCCACACCGGCCAGGGGAAGCGGAAGAAGGTGTCCGGCTTGAACGGGAACGGCGGCAGCACCCGGCTGGAGAGCGCGTCCATGCCCAGCGAGATCAGGACGGCGCCCAGGGTGCCCACCGCGCCGCCGAAGAGGCCAATCACGCTCGCCTCGGTCAGGATCAAGGCCTGCACGTCCCGCCTCGTGGCGCCCACCGCGCGCAGCACGCCCAGCTCCTTCGCGCGGGCCCGGACCGAAGAGAAGAGCGCATGCGCGATGTTCACCGCCGCCAGGAGGCAGATGAGCACGGAGAGGAGCGCCAGCGCCGAGGTGGTGAGGACCACCGCCAGCCCGGCGTTCTCGGACATCCGCCGCTCGGTGTCGTCCAGGGAGAGCCCCATCTCCTTCACCTGGGCCATCAAGGCGGGAATCTTCGCCGGGTCGCGGGCCACCAGCGTCACGCCGGTGAAGGTGGCGGCGTCCTGGCCGGTCTGCTGGTTGAGCCGGATGGCGGTGTCCAGCGGGATGGCCACCCCGGCCAGCGGCGCGCGGTCAGAGAGGCCGACCAGCTTGACCTGGGTCGGGATCACCGGCCCGCCGGAGGTGGCCGCGATGAAGGAGCGGTTGAAGTCCACCGGGAAGGTGAACCCGGCGAGCAGCGCGGCGGAGAGCCTGGGCAGGTTGCGGGCCGGGGCGAAGGTCTTGTTGTAGATCTCCAGGAGCCGGGTGGCGGCCACCCCGGGGATGGGCTGGCCAGGTCCTTTGTCCTCAAACTTCCCCACCACCACGTCCTGCTCCAGGAGCCCCGGGTCCACCCCCACCGCCAGCACCTCCAGCCCCATCCGGATGTGGGCGCCGAAGAAGGCCCCGTCGTAGCGGGTGGCGGCGGGCACGCGGACGTTCATCTTCCGGTACACCCGGGCCACGCCGTCCAGGGCCGAAAGCCTCTGCACGGTGGCGGCGTCCAGCTTGCCGCCGCCCAGGAGCCCGCCGAGCGAGACCGGCGGCGGGACCACCTCGAGCAGGTTCGCGTCCACCGGGAACACCCGCTCTCGCACCACCTGCCCCACGCCCAGCCCCAGGCCCACGAAGAAGACCAGCGCCCCCACCCCCACCGCCACGCCGAACGCGGAGAGCAGGGCACCTTTGCGATCCCGCCGCAGGGTCAGGCGCGTCAGCCGCCAGAGGGAAGAAGTCCTCATCGGGCGGCCTCGCGCGGCGTTCCGGGCTCGAACAGCTTCCCCTGATCGATCGCCAGCACCCGCCCGGCCACCCGGCTCAGCCGCTCTTCGTGGGTGACCGCGAGGACGGTCAGCCCCTCCTGGTTGAGCGTTTGGAACAGCGCGATGATCCCCTCGCCGGTGGCCGCGTCCAGGTTGCCCGTGGGCTCGTCACACAAGAGGATCTTGGGCCGCATCAGGAGCGCCCGGGCGATCGCCACCCGCTGCCGCTCGCCGCCGGAGAGCCTGGCCGGGGTGCGGTCCGCCTTGCTCCCCATCCCCACCCGCGAGAGCGCCTCCAGCGCCCGGGTCCGGCTCTCCTCCGCCCCCAGGCTGGGCGAAAAGAAGGCGGGCAGCGCCACGTTCTCCACCGCGGACAGCTCCGGCACCAGGTGGAAGGACTGGAAGACGAAGCCCACGTCCCGGTTCCGGAGCTGAGAGAGCGCCCGGTCGTTCAAATCCTTCAGGCGGGCGCCGGCCACGGTCACCTCGCCCTGGTAGGCCACGTCCAGCCCGCCGACGATCTGGAGCAGCGTGGACTTCCCGCTCCCGGACGCCCCCACCACCGCCACCCACTCGCCGGGGGCGACGTCCAGACTCACCCCGTCCAGGACCCGCAGGGACGCCTCTCCGTCCTGGTAGGACCTGCTCAGGCCGCGCACGGAGATCATTTCGCGGAGAACCTCAGCGCCACGTCCACCACCAGACCGCCGTGCTCGCCGGTGATCCCGCCGGTCAGGGCGGAGAGCTCATGGGTCGCGTCCAACCAGCGCAGGGTGGTGGCCTTGATCGCGAACCCGCCCACGCCCCACGCGGAGCTGGGCAGCGCGCGCACCGAGTCCGCCAGCTGCCGCAGATCCACCACGACGCCGACCGCCGGTTCGGCCAGGGCGTCCGCGAACCGGAGCGCCGGATTCGCCGCCGCCTTCTGGCCCTGCCGGACCTTGGGCAGGGCCGCGTCCATCCGCGCGCGGGGCCCGGCGACCACCAGCGTGTCTCCCACCAGCGCCACATCCGCGCCGTTCCCGCGCGCATAGCGGGTGTGCCAGACCGGCGCGCCCTCCACCACGGACCGGTCCATCTGCGCGCCGAAGTGCGGCGCGTTGTGGGCGATGAGCGCCATCACGGCCTGGGCACCCGGGGCGTCCTTCAGCCCGGTGGCGGCAAAGAGCTGCACGTAGCGGAAGGGGTTGGTGCGCCGGACGTCGAAGGCCGGGAGCCCCCCGCCCAGCTGCGCACCTTCGGCCAGGGTCAGCTCCGCCACCGCGCCCGGCCGCGCGTTGCCCATCACCTGCTTGTCCACGTCCACCCCGGCGGCGGCGATGGCCAGGTTCACCCGGTTGGGCGTGTAGCGCTGCCACACCCCGGCGAAGCGCGAAGGGTCCACCGACATGCGGGCACGCACCACCGACTGGGGATCCAGCATCCAGGTCAGATCCGGCGCGGCCACCTTCTCGAAGGCCTTCACCTCCTCGGGCGCGTTGGGGCGCGGGAGAAAGGCTCGAGCCACCAGCGCCTCCGGGCCGAGATCGACAGAAAGCGCGGCGCCCGAGGGTGCCAGCTTGGGGTCCAGGAGCCGGGAACCCGCGGGCGCGTAGGCGAGCGCGTCGAGATCTTTCGCGAGCGGTTTGGTCGCCGCGGCGAAGCCGGGGTCCTGCGCCAGCGATTCACCCACCTTCAACCTCGCCAATGCCGCCAGCGAAGTCACCTGGGCGCCCTGGACGATCAGCGCGTAACCGTCCACGAAGGTCACGCCCAGGAGCGGCGCGCCGGCCGTGGTCGCGAACACGGTCTCCGCCACGCCCTCCGGCTTCGGATGGAGGGCCTGGGTGGACCCGAGCCGGTTGTGGGCCTGGGTGCTCAGCCACTGCTCGAACCCCTTGGCGTCCGAGACCCCGAGCACCAGCAGGGATTGCCCCTCCGCGAGCGAGACCATCGCCGCGCCGCGCTCCGGCGCGATCCCGGCCTTCTTCATCGACTCGCGCGAGCGCGGATCCACCCCGGCCTGCGAGGCCAGCGCGTTCAGATAGACCTTGGCGCTGCCGAAGCCCTGAAGCTGCGCGGCGAAGCCCGCAAGCTGCATCGCCTGGAGGCGCGTGAGCGCATCCCCCAGCCGCCCGAGGTCCGGGAGGACGATCACCCCTTCGACCGTCTTGGGCACGTGCGCGACCAGCCCGGAGGCCGAGCCGGCGGTGAGCGCTGGCGCCTTGCCGCATCGCGCGCAGCCGGCGAGCGCCACCACACAACCCAGGAGCCACAGCCGGAAGTTCTTCGTGCGCATACGCCTCACAGCCAGAAAGCGGGCAGTAAACCGCAACCAGGACGGGTTGCCACGAGAAGGGATGCGCTTCGCTCGCCCGCCTGGCAGGGGCGCGTGCGCCAGGGTGCCGTCACAGCTCCGCGAGCATGCCCGAGGCCACCACCTTCACCGCGCCGCCGACCTCCAGCCGCTCGCCCGAACGGAGCCACAGCTCGCCCTGGCGATGGAAGGGGCCCACGCCCTGCTCCACCCGCCAGGTCCCCTCCGGGAGCAGCGCCGAGAGGCCCAGCACCGCGCCGCCGGTGGCCGCGTCCTCGCCCCCATCGAGCGAGGGCGTGAACACCCGAAGCGCAACGGCGCCACCCTCCAGTTGGGTCCAGAAGCACAGCCCCTGAAGCCCGGTCCGCGCACAGGCCCCCAACACCTCCGGTGGCGAGAGCGAGATCGCGTCCAGCTCGGCGCGGGACGAAAGCGCACGGAACAGCCGCACCCGTCCGCTCTCGACGACCTCCCCGGGCGTGCCGGAACCGGGCAGCGACAGCATCTCCAGCGAGAGGCCTTCGCCGCCGCGGCGCACCCGCTCCTGGGGAAAGCTGGCCCAGAACCGACCGTGCTCCCCGCGGACCTCCACCTCGCCGGTCTGGGGGAACAGCCGCACCGCGTCCCCCCGGCGCGAGAGCACCGCGCCGCAGGCGATCAGGGCCTGGACGCACAGGGCCAGCGGTTGTGCGGGCGAGAAGCACCGCACCGTCCAGCCGCCCGGCCGCGGACTCACAAACGCGGTGTCCGGGAACCCGAGCTCGGCGGCGATCCGCTGACAGGTGGCGTCGGACCACTCCGGGTGCGCGAACACCACGCCGGTCGGGTTGCCGCGGCGGTGCTCGGCGGTGAAGGCCACCGCGGCGAAGAAGCTGCCCTCGGGGAAAAATTCGTCCATCTTCTTCAGCGCACCCGCGTCCCGTGTGGCAGGGAGGGTGAGAGCTCCTCGTCGAACTCGAGGAAGCGCTCCATCTCGCGGACGGTCTCCTCGCTGGCCTCGACCTCCGCGCTGAGCACGTCCAGCTGACGGCTGACGGACTGCGGGTCCCGGATGGCGATCGACTGCTCGTGGGTGAGGCGGAGCAGGTCTTCAATCCCGGCCAGCTGGTGGCTGATGATCTCCCGGCTCTCCGCGGCCTGCTCGAAGCGCTGCAGCCGCTTGTTGAGGATCTCCAGCCGCTTCTCCTTCACCTCACGCAGGCGGGGGTGCGTCTCTCCGTCCAGCTCGGCCTTGAGCTCGACCAGCTCGGTCTCCACCACGTGCCGGTCCGTCACGTTGAGGAACTTCCGGTAGTGGTTGAGCGTGAGCACCAGGCGGAGAAACGCGGTCAAGAGCGCGTCCACCGAGCGCTCGGAGGAGGCCGCCACCATCGTCCCGCTGGGGAGCTTGCGGTAGTTCTCCTCGATCTTGTCCCGGAGCTCGCGGAGCACGTGGTAGTGCTCGCGCTGGGAGGGCGCCAGCTCCTGCAACATCTGGTCGACCTCCGCGGCGGCCTCCTGCCCGGTGGGGCGGGCGCGGACCGCGCGCCGGAACTGCGGCAGCCACGAGAGCGTGCCCAGGTAGAGCGCCTCCAGGCCCAGCGCGATGGTCGCCGGGACCGGGTCGTGCCCCGCGAGGGAGCCCACCGACGCCGCCGCCAGCGCGATCAGGTTCGCCGGCGCCAAGAACGCCGCGCGCACGTACAGGAGCGCCTTCACGTGTGGCCTCTCATGGCGAATGCGTCTCCGCGATGCTCTTCAAAGGACCCAGATCACGGGTGTCCTCCGACGGGGGAGGCGCGCCGCTCTTCCCCAGCTTGGCGAAGAGGAGCCCCGCGCTGTGGAAGAGCTCGTCGTACGTCACCGGCGCCTCGCCGGAAAGCCCGAAGAAGGAGAGGTTGTCCTTGAGCCCCGCGGGCGGTGCGCCGCTGAGCGCGTCCCGCGGATCCCCCAGATAGGGCGCCACCCCGCCCAACAGCCGCGCCGCCGGGAGCGGGTCCTTCTGCACCGCCCGGTCCGCGTCCAACAGCCCGCGCATCACCCGCCGGATGGCGTCCGGGTAGCGCGCGGCGAAGTCCCCCCGGGCCACCAGCACCGTGGCCACCAGGTGCGGCGCATCCGCGGTGGTGGCGAGCACCTGCCCCCCGCGATCCTTGGCGGCCAACGCCACATCTCCGTGGTAGCCCACCGCCGCATCCGCGCGGCCTTCGCGCAAGGCGGTCCCCGCGTCCATCGCCGAGGCCAGCTCCACCCAGCGCACGTCCCCTGGCGCCAGCCCCGCGCGCGAGAGCAGCCAGAGCGCGAAGTAGTAGCTGGAGCTCTCGCTGTAGGCGGCGATCCGCTTTCCGCGCAGCTCGGCCAAGGAGTGCACGCCCACCGCCGCGAGCGCCTCCTGCCCGCGGCTGCGCCCCACCAACATCTCCACCCGGGGGGACGCGTCGCGCAGCGCCTTCCAGTGTTCGGCCAGCCGGTCCACGGAGAGGAGCGCCAGATCCACCCC
>Ga0164242_10008775_pt1 | contig 10957 bp, 10 predicted proteins | sample OricomgcompostMG_FD_108783 | JGI IMG/M metagenome (GOLD analysis project Ga0164242, IMG submission 108783) | Miracle-Growth compost microbial communities from Emeryville, California, USA - Original compost - Miracle growth compost (MG) ...
CCTCGGCAAGGTGCACGGCTACGCGGATCTGGAGCCGGCCTTCCTCGGCCGCGTCGAGGAGCTCATCGACTTCGTGACGGTGTGACGGCTTCGGGGTGAAGCATCGTCGCGGTCGCGAGCCGGAGCTCGAGATCCTCGATCGCCTCACTCCGCGTCGCGGCACTCTTCGGCGCCGCTGTCACCGACCGCTCCTGCTGCCGACGCTGAGGATTCCGCCGCTGATCCTCACAGTGGACCTCGCGATCGGCACAGGGCGGCCTAGAGACTCCGATCTGGCAAGGTAGCGAGTATGGGTGGTCGGCGAGTGGCGATCGCGGAACGACCGGCTCCGCACCTCGCTCCCGAGCCGTCGACGACCGTCCGGGATGCCGATGGGCTGTGGTCGTTCGAGTTGCACGGGTCGGCGAGCGCGGCATCGGTGCTCGTCCTGCTCCCGGCAATGGGCGTCCCGGTCCGCTACTACGACCCGCTCGCCGACGAGCTGCTGCGCGAGGGCGTCGCGCTGGTCCGTGCGGACTTCCTCGCGGATCGGGTGGGGCGCGACCCGTCGCAGCGACGGGACGGGATCGCGGCGCTGGTCGAAGGCTGCCTGCCCGCGATCTTCGCCACGCTGCAGGAGCAGATGCCAGCGGCGGCGCCGGTGATCGTCGGTCACAGCCTCGGCGGTCAGCTCGGGCTCATCGCGGCGGCCAGGTTCGCGCCGGAGCTTCCGGTCGTCCTGGCCGCGAGCGGGTCGGCGTGGCATCGAGCGTTCCGCGGCATCCGCGGCTGGCAGTACCTCGCTGGCTAGCAGGCGATCCGTGGCATCGCCTGGCTGTTGGGCTGGTGGCCCGGTGATCGGCTGGGCTTCGGGGGCCGCCAACCCGAGGCGGTGATCCGCGACTGGTCGCGCGTCGTCAGGACCGGCCGCTATGCCGCAGGGACCGGCACGTTCGACTACGAGGCGGCCCTCGCCGACTATCGAGGCGCGGTGCTGGCGATCGACGTGGTCGGGGACGTGCTCGCCCCGCGGACGGCGATGGATGCGCTGCTGGCGAAGGCACCTCGCGCGCGGGTGACGCGTCTCGACTACATCCCGTCCCGCGGCGAAGCCGAACCCGGCGCACACCTCACCTGGGTGCGCGACCGCGACGGGGTCGCCCCGGCGATCGTCGCATGGCTGCGTTCACGGAGCATCTGAGCGGCCGGTGGCCGACCCGGCGGCGAGAACAGAGAGCCCCCGGCAGACTGCCAGGGGCTCTCTCGCGGTGGGCGATGCCGGACTCGAACCGACGACCTCTTCGGTGTGAACGAAGCGCGCTACCAACTGCGCCAATCGCCCGCGGGCATCCATCCTAGCGGGCGCTGAGGCTCCGCGGCGCGGCGCGCGGGGGAGTGGGATGGGTTTGGCGAGCCCCGGGCTTTCGGGTAAGTTAGTACGGCACCGCGAGAGCGGGGCGAATGCGGATGTAGCGCAGTTGGTAGCGCATCACCTTGCCAAGGTGAGGGTCGCGAGTTCGAGTCTCGTCATCCGCTCGAGAGGCACCGATCCGGTTGTCTGCTCCACATGGTGGGTTGGCCGAGCGGCGAGGCACCGGCCTGCAAAGCCGTATAGACCGGTTCGACTCCGGTACTCACCTCGACACAACTGAACATGGGCGATTGGCGCAGCGGTAGCGCGCTTCCCTGACACGGAAGAGGTCACTGGTTCGATCCCAGTATCGCCCACCACGAGGATTCAACGCGGATCGTTTTCCTCATGCGGCTTTCTGGTTGATGTGGTCGGTAGCGCAGTCTCGCCATCAGACGCTCCTCGTCGATCCGCAGTGCAGGTGGGGCCTGGAGGCCATACTGGACTGCAGCGAGGGGAGCGTAATGAGTGACACTGCCGTGAAGCCGTCGGGACCGAAGTGGGAGGCCGACGCCAAGGAATCGATCAAATTGGGCCTCCGAAGGTTTCAGAAGCCGCTTCTGGATCTACTGGAGCGCGACGCCAACGAGGGCGATACGCGCTTGCTAGTCACCGACTTTCTGTGCGACGCACTCGGATACGACAAGTACGAGGATCTGACGACCGAGTTCCAGGTGCGCGGCGAATTCGCTGACTATGGCGTGCGCGTCGACAAGCAGCTCGTCGCGTTCATCGAAGTGAAGCGGGCAGCGCAGGACTTGGGGGCCCGGCATCTCCGACAAGTCGAGACCTATGCCGTGAAGGAAGGGCTCGAATGGCTCATCCTGACGAACGGACGTGTGTGGCAGGCCTATCACGTCATCGCCGCGACCGGGCAGCAGGTATCGACGACGTTGGCGCTGGAGGTGGACCTTCTCGGGGATGAGCCTCCGTCGAAGAAGATCGCAAAGTTGTTCCACTTGCACCGATCGGCGCTGAAGCGTGCGACGATCGGGGAGCTGTGGCGGGAGCAGGCAGCTACCGCGCCATCGGCGCTGGCGAAGGTCCTTCAATCGGAGCCCGTTCTCGATGCGATTCGAAAGGAAGTCCGACGACGTTCGGGATTCAACCCGGATCCGAAGAACATCGCAGCATCGATCCGGGCCAATGTGATTCGTTCGGAGCTTCTGCTTCCCTGATCGCAGCTGCCGGTGCTGGTGTTCGTCGTCCAGCTCCTCGCAGCGGTGGCGGAGGTCCTCGCCGCGAACTCGGCCGTCGACACCTGATTCGCAGGCGCCCGTCGAGGGTCGCTCAGCCGCGATCGCCGGCGCGCACGGCGCGGCCGTCGACCAGCTCGCGGTAGACGCGCCGCAGGATCGCCGACTTGGCGGTGTGCGGGCTCGCGATGAAGTGCATCTGCGACAGGATCGGGTCGTCGGACAGCTGCAGTCGGGCGATGCGGCCGTGCTGCAGGTCGTCCTCGACGGAGATGAGCGGCAGCATGCCGATGCCGACGCCCTCGTGGACGAGCTCCCGGACGAACTGCGGGGAGCCGCACTGCACGACCGGGTAGTCGTTCCCCTTCGGCAGCAGCGGCACCAGGCGCTCGGCGATGAGCGATCGATGGCCGGAGCTCGCCGTCGCCACGATCGACACCTCGCCCCACGCCGGGTCGCTCGGTGCCGCGTCCAGCAGGGGATGCCCGGGCGCGATGATCGGCACGAACTCCTCGTCCCAGAGATGGGTGGACTCGAGGCCGAAGGAGGTCTCGTGGGAGACGATGACGACGCCGGCGTCGAGCTGCTCGGCCCGCACGGCGTCGGCGATGGTGATGCTGGAGTCGACGCGCACGTTGATCCGCGCCTCCGGATAGCGCGCGAAGAACGCGGCGAGGATCGGCGTGGCCCGCTCATAGGCGGACGAGGTGATGCCGAGACGGAGATGCCCGGTCTCCACCCGGGCGAGGTCGCGGATGGCCTTCCGGGCCTCGTACTGCGCGCGCAGCGTGGTGTGCGCCAGCTGCAGGAGCGCCTCGCCGGACTCGGTCGGGATCACCGCGTTGCCCTCGCGTCGCATCAGCTCGGCGCCGTACTCGCGCTCGAGGTTCCGGACGATCCGGCTCACCACGGGCTGCGTGACCATCAGCGCCTCGGCGGCTCGGGTGAGGCTCCGGCGGTTCATCGCTTCGACGAAGACTGCCAATTGGTAGAAGTTCGTGCGCAGCGTATCCATAGCCTTCAGGCTATCTCTCCGATGCAAGAGAAGCAGTACTCACCGGCAGGCCCCTCAATTAGGTTCAAAACGACCGATCGGGGATCGACGAGCATCCCGCACTCGACTCGACAACGAGGGGACGATGACAACGGTGTCAGCCCAGACCAGTTTCGACCGACCACGAGCGCACGAGCGCGGCCAGGTCGCGCTCCGTGCGGAAGGCGTGCACATCCACTACTGGCTGGAGCGCGACCGCTCCGCCTTCCTCGCCGTCGACGGCATCGACGTCGAGATCGCCGAGGGCGAGTTCGTCGTCATCGTCGGCCCCTCCGGGTGCGGGAAGACGACGTTCCTCGACGCGGTCGGCGGCCTGCACGCCATCTCCTCGGGGAAGCTGGAGCTGTACGGCGAGCCGATCCGCAAGCCGGGGCCCGACCGCGCCATCGTCTTCCAGCAGCCGAGCCTCTTCCCCTGGCAGACCGTCCGGGGCAATGTCGGCTATGGGCTCCGGCTCGCGGGCAAGCGCTCCAAGGCCGAGATCGCCCAGATCGTCGACCGCCACGTCGAGCTCGTCGGGCTCGCGAAGTTCGGCAACGCCTATCCGGGGGAGCTCTCCGGCGGCATGCAGCAGCGGGCGAACCTGGCCCGCGCGCTGGCTGCCGACCCCCAGATGCTGCTCCTCGACGAGCCGTTCAGCGCCCTCGACGCGCAGACCCGGGACGTCATGCAGGAGGAGCTGCTGCGCATCTGGAGCGTCAGCAGGAAGACGGCGCTCTTCATCACGCACGACATCAAGGAGGCGGTCTTCCTCGCCGACCGCGTGCTGGTGATGAGCGCGCGGCCCGGGCGCATCGCCGAGATCATCCCGATCGACATCCCGCGTCCGCGGACCGGCGAGGTCAAGCGTTCGGCCGCCTTCCTCGAATACGAGGAGCGCATCCAGCGACTCCTGGAGGCGACCCGATGACCGCCGGCGCGATCGACCCGTCCGGCACGCGTGCCGAGGCCGCCGCCACGCCGGCGCGCGTGCCGGGCCAGCCCACCCGCTTCCAGCGGAGCCAGAGCTGGGTCCTCGGCACCGTCGCCGTGGTGATCGTCCTCGCGATCTGGGAGGTGGCCACCACCGTCCTCCAGCTGATGCCGGGCTTCATCCTGCCGGCGCCCTCGACGATCGCCAGCCGGATCGCCGGCCTCGTGGTCAGCGGGGACTTCTGGCATGACATGGCGGTCAGCGGCCAGGAGTTCGCGGTCGGCTTCGGCATCGCGATCGTGGTCGGTCTGCTCCTCGGCCTGTTCATGGGGTGGTTCCAGCCCATCCAGTACCTGGTCGACCCCTTCGTGAACTTCCTGAACAGCACCCCGCGCATCGCGCTGGCCCCGCTGTTCATCATCTGGTTCGGGATCGGCATCTGGTCCAAGGTCGCGATCGTCTTCTTCGGCGCCGTGTTCCCGGTCCTGATCACGACGATCTCCGGCGTGAAGAACCTCGATCGATCGCTGCTGCGCGCGGGACGGGCCTTCGGCGCCAACAACGCCCAGCTCTTCACCACCGTCGCGCTGCCCGGCGCGGTGCCCTACATCCTCTCCGGCCTCCGACTCGGCATCGCGCACGCGCTGACCGGCGTGGTGGTCGGCGAGTTCATCGCGGCGAATGCCGGCGTCGGCCTCCTCATGGTGCGAGCCGCGCAGACCTATGACACCGCCACCGTCTTCGCCGGGGTCGTCATCGTCGCCGCGCTCGGCCTGCTGCTGACCGCGCTGCTCGCCGCCCTCGAGCGCCGCTTCCAGGCCTGGAAGCCCACCGGGCCCTGATCCGGCGAGGGCAGGCCCGCACGCCTGCCGACGCTCGCTCCCGCTTCGCAACACCTTCGATCTGGAAAGGATGTGGTCGTCGTGCGCCCGAATCCGACGCCGGCCGGCTCCGCCGGCGGCACCATGGCAGCCCTCGCCGACTGGGTCGAGGCGTTCCGCCCCGCGGACATACCGGACGGCGTCCGCGCGGACGCCCGCCGGCTGCTGATGGACGCGGTCGGCTGCGCCGCGTCCGGCAGCCGCGACGCGCTCATCGGGCGGCTGCGCTCGACGCTCGCGCTCGTCGGCGGCCGCGGCGAGGCCACGAGCATCGGCGGACCCAGCGGCATCGCGCTTCGCGACGCCGTGCTGCTGGACGGCGCCAAGACGCGGGTCCAGGACTTCAACGACGCCTACGTCCACGATGGCCTCGTCGGCCATCCGAGCGACACCGTCGCCGCACTCGTCCAGGTCGCGGCCCTCTCCGGCGTCCGCGGAGCGCGGCTCGTCGAGGCGATCGTGCTCTGCTACGAGCTCTACTGCCGCCTCATCGACGGCTTCCGGGTCGACGGGCAGGCCGATCACACCGCGGCCAGCGCCCTCGCCGTCCCCGCCACCATCGCCTGGATGCTCGGCTTCGAGCGCGCCCAGCTCATTGGGGCGGTGAGCCTCTCGACGAGCCTCGCGCGGAGCTCCGCCGAGATCCGGCGCGGCCAGCTCTCCAGCGCGAAGTCGATCGCGAACGCCGTCATCGCCGCCGACGCCACGATGCTCGCCATCGCGGCCCGATCGGGCCTCACCGGCCCCGCGCAGGCGCTCGACGGCCCGGCGGGCTGGCTCCCCACCATGTTCCCCGACGTGGACCCGGCGCGGCTGCTCGCGCCGATCGGCGCCGACTACCGCATCTCGCGGGTGTCGCTGAAGGCGTTCCCCTGCATCGGCACGGCGCAGGGCGCCGTCGCCGCCGCCCAGAGCGCCCACCCCGACTTCGTCCGGCGAGACGCCGACGTGACCGGGATCCGTCTCTCGCTGCCGCACAGCGAGCTCGTCGCCGGCCAGATCGCCGACGAGGACCGCTGGCATCCGACCACCCGGGAGACCGCCGACCACAGCATCCCCTATCTCGTCGCCGTCGCGCTCCTCGACGGCAGCATCCACGAGGGGCAGTACGCGGCCAGGCGCTGGGAGGACCCCCGGGTCCGCGCCGTGATCGACCGGCTCACCGTCGGCGTCGGCGACGACCGGACCGTGTCCGCGCCGCTCGGTGCCCGCATCGCGTTCGAGGGTCGCGCGGGCACCGGCTGGGAGGTGTCGGTCGACGCCCCGCCCGGTCACCCCCGCAACCCGCTGAGCCGGGATCAGCAGCTCGCGCGATTCTTCGCCCAGACCACGAAGGTGTGGTCCGCCGCGCACGCCGGCCGCATCGTGGCCGCGATCGACGCACTCGATGACCTGCCGTCAGCCGCCGAACTGACGGCCCTGTTCGCGGCCGAGCCGCCGCGGACGACCTCGAATTCGGCAACCCCAAGAAGTTCGGAGAGAAGGCAATGAAGCACCATCACCGTCCACGGCATCTGGCCGCGAAGACGATGGGCGCGCTCGCGATAGGCGCCCTCGCACTCACCGCATGCACCACCCCCACAGGCACTCCCACGAACGGCGACGACGCCGGCGCGCTGACGACCGTGAAGACCGTCACGATGTCGATCAGCGGCACCCACTGGCGCGAGATCGTCGCCGAGGCGAAGGGATTCTTCAAGGACGAGGGACTGGATGTCCAGGAGACCGTCACGAATCCGCAGATCGCGACCGACGCCGTGATCTCGGGCGACGCCGAGATCGGCTTCATGGACGCCGCGAAGGCGATCCAGGCCAAGGAGGCCGGCGCCGACCTCGAGATCGTCGCCTCCGGCATCGACAAGGTCAACTACTCCTTCGTCGGCGGGATCGGCATCAACTCGATCCAGGACCTGAAGGGCAAGACGATCGCCGCGGCGGGCGAGCAGGACGTCTACACCCGGGTGATCTTCGAGATCCTCCAGAAGGCCGGCGTCGACCCGTCCGAGGTGAACTTCATCTACGGGCAGAACTCGAACGACCGCGCCGCGGCGCTGCAGGGCGGGGCCATCCAGGCCGCGCTCATCCCGCCGCCCGCCGACCACCGGCTGGAGGCCGCCGGGCTGAAGATCCTGACCAGGACCGCGGACATCATCCCGTTCATGACCTTCAGCGCCACCGCCGTGCAGACCTCCTGGGCCGCCGACCACGGCGACATCATCCGCAAGTACATCCGGGCGATCGCGAAGGCGACCGACTGGCTCTACGACCCGGCGAACAAGGACGAGGCGATCAAGATCCTCGCCGACGCGACGAAGTCCTCGGTCGAGGACAGCGAGAGCGCCTACCAGGACTACATCGACGCCCAGTCGTTCAACGTCGGCGCCTGCGTGCAGCCCGACGCGGTGAAGGCCCTCCTGGATCGGCTGAACGAGCTCGACCTGGTGAAGAGCACCGATCCGAACGACTTCATCACGACGGAGTACTGCCAGTAGCGCCCACCGCCTCCCGCCGGCGAGCGCCGGCGGGAGGCGGCCCCCGACCACACGAATCCGACTCACGAAGGTGACCCACCCATGCAAGCGACCGAACTCGTCGACTGGTTCCTCCGGGCCCGTCAGGACCCGCCGAAGACGGCACTCGACAACGCCGCGCTCCTGATGCTCGACTTCGTCGGGAACGCCGTCGCCGGCTCGACCTCGGAGCTGGGGGAGGCGATCCGGAACCACGTCGCCGAGACCGCCGCCGCGGACCGGGCCCAGGTGCTCGGCGAGTCGGAGCTCTTCGTCCCCGGGGCGGCGGCCATGGCGAACGCGACCATGGCGAGCGCCTTCGACTTCGACGAGGGCTATCACGTCGCCGCCTACACGATCGCCGCGTCCCTCGCGGTCGCCCAGGCGACCGGCGCGAGCGGCGAGGAGCTGCTGCGCACCGTCGCGGCCGGCTACGAGGCGGGGGAGATGCTCCGCCGAGCCGCCGACGCGGACCGCGACCAGGGCGGCGGCATCACGAACTCCGGCTGGTACCACGTCGGGGTGGTCGGCCCGATCATCGCGGCGCTGTGCTCGGCGCAGCTGCTCGGGCTGGATCGCGGGCGCATGGCGAACGCGGTCGGCATCGCCACCGACTCCAGCGGCGGCGTCCGGGAGCAGTTCGGCCAGGGCGCGAAGCAGCTGCAGCCGGGCATCGCCGCGCGCGCCGGCGTGGAGGCGGCGCAGCTCGCCCGCCGCGGCGTCACCGGGGCCGATGCGGCGCTCGCCGGCCAGCTCGGCATCGACCGGGCCTTCGCCTGGGGCGCCAGCTGGGACTGGGGCCGCTTCGCGGCCTGGAGCTGGGAGACCGGCGCGCTGACGAAGCAGCTGGCGATCCGTCGCTACCCGGCCTGCGCGCCGGGGCAGCCCGCGGTCGAGGCGATGCTGCGGCTGCGCGATCGGATCGGCGCCGCCGAGATCCTCGCGATCGAGGCGAAGCCGCGACCGTTCTCCCTTCGCACGCCCGAGGCCGCGAACGAGAGCCAGCTCGGCTTCAGCCTCCCGTACCTGCTGGCGGTGGCCGCTCGCGACGGCGAGCTCGGCATCCGGCAGCTGCGCTGGGAGCGCGCCTCGCAAGGCGACGTGCGGGAGCTGATGGCCCGATTCGCGGATCGGACCGACGGCGTCGCCACCGTGCGGGTGCGACTGGCCGACGGCCGGCAGCTCGAGGAGACCGAGACCGACATCAACTACCTCAAGTCGGTCGACGAGGTGCAGGCGAAGTTCGAGAGCTCGCTCGCCATCGCGGGCGGGGCCGACCCGGAGGCGGTGCGGGCCTGGTTCGCCGGGCTCGGCGCCGCCCCCGCCGGCGTCGTGCCCGGACTGTAGGACCGAGGAAGGAGAAGCAGATGGTCGAGAAGACGCAGGTCAGCGACGACATCATCAAGAAGACCCATCAGTGGGTCGAGCTGCGGGAGCACAGCAACCCGGAGGGTCTCAAGCCGGGGGAGGAGGCGCTGTTCGCCGACAAGGCCGAGCGGGACGAGTTCTATCACCGCCCCCTCTACGGCGAGCGCTTCAACACCGCGGTGTATCTGAAGCCGGAGGTCGAGTTCAACTCGCAGATGTTCCTCAAGACGGGCGTCCGCGGGACGGGGCGCATCCTGCTCGTCGGCGAGGCGCTGGAGCCGCTGCGGATCGTCGAGCTCGGACAGGACGTCCTCGGCCCCGACGTGGAGATCGTCCCCTACGAGATGCGTCACCTGTCCCGGGCGCACAACTCGGGCGTCTGGCCGATCTACCAGGAGATCACCCAGGAGTTCCAGGAGGGCGAGTTCGACGCCGTCATCGCGGCGCAATGGCATCACTGCGACGACATCCCCACCGAGTTCGCCGCGATCCCGCGCATCGTCCGCGACGGCGGCAAGGTGGTGCTCGTCGACAACGGCCCGACGATCGGCACCTTCGACCTCGCGGGCCGGGACGTGCTGCTGAACTACCTCCTCACCCAGTTCGTGACCTGGGCGGGCACCCGCAACGTGCCGACGGACGAGGCCTACGAGTACAAGCGGCGCGTCTGGCTCGCGAACGAGGTGCACGACGTCTTCGCCGCGGCGAGCGGCGTCCTCGACGACGCGCACCTCTGGGAATACAAGGGCATGGCCATGATCGACGGAAAGAAGAAGGCTCGATGAGTGACATCACGCTCCCTGCGACACGAACCCGGGAGGTCCGCGTCGGCATCGACGTCGGGGGCACCTTCACCGACGCGGTGCTCTGGGACGAGGCGACGCAGGACCTGTACCTCGCGAAGGTCCCGTCCACGCCGCCGCACTTCCAGACCGGCGTCATGGCCGCGGCCAGGGAGGTGCTCGAGAAGGCCGGGCTCGCCGGCACGCAGATCACCCACCTGGTGCACTCCTCGACCGCCGCGGCGAACGTCGTCAACGAGAAGAAGGGCGCGAAGGTCGGGCTGCTGACGACCAAGGGGTTCCGCGACGTGCTGGAGATCCAGCGCATCAAGCGCGACCTGCTGTACGACCTGCGCTGGGCGAAGCCCGAGCCGCTCGTGCCGAGGGAGCTGCGCCTCGAGGTCACGGAGCGCGTGGACGCCGCCGGCCAGATCATCGAGCGCCTCGACGAGGACGCGGTGCGAGCCTCGGTGCGCTCGCTCATCGCCGAGGGCTGCACGGCCTTCGCCGTGACGCTGCTGTTCTCGTTCCTGAACCCGCAGCACGAGCGGCGGATCGGGGAGATCATCGGCGAGGAGGCGCCCGGCTCGTTCATCTCGCTGTCCTCCGTGGTGAACCCGGAGTTCCGCGAGTACGAGCGGACGAGCACGACCGTGGTCGACGCCTACGTCAAGCCCGAGGTGACCGCCTACTACCTCGCGCTGCAGCAGCTCCTCATCGACGAGCTCGGCTTCACCGGCCGGCTCGACATCATCCAGTCCGCCGGTGGCGCGATGTCGGTGCGCGACGCCGCCCAGCGGCCCTCGCAGACCGTCGAGTCCGGCGCGGCCGCCGGCGCGATCGCCGCGGCCTACTTCGCTCGC
>Ga0164242_10008776_pt1 | contig 10956 bp, 10 predicted proteins | sample OricomgcompostMG_FD_108783 | JGI IMG/M metagenome (GOLD analysis project Ga0164242, IMG submission 108783) | Miracle-Growth compost microbial communities from Emeryville, California, USA - Original compost - Miracle growth compost (MG) ...
CGGCACCATCCAAGCACTCGGCACACCAGGACGATTCTTCACCCCCACACAACGCCGAGCAATCGCCGCCCGCGACGGCAACACCTGCCTCGACGAGAACTGCGACATCCCCGCCACCGCCACCGAAGCACACCACGTCATCCCCGACCGCGACGGCGGACCCACCCACATCAACAACGGCGTACTGCTGTGCTGGTACCACCACAAACTCATCGACACCGGCATCCTGCAAATCACCATGATCAACGGGAAACCCAAAATCATCACACCACGGTGGCACCCACGAACATGAAACATTGGTTGCGACGCTTGTGATTCAAAGCGCGTCCATGCGTTCGGCCGGGCGCAAAAGCGGCACTAGTAACGCGCTGCCGGAGCCCCGTTCTTCACAAGACTGCCGGTCAGCGCGCTCTGCGACCGCAGCGCAGCCGCGAGGTCGTTGACGTTCTCAAGTGCAGGAACGCAGACGACCTCGCCAAGCTCAAGCCCGCGCAGCGATGCTGCGACCAGCGCGGCCGGGTCCATCAGCCAGTCGACTGGAATGCGCTCGAGGTCCGTGCCAGAGCGCGTGTGAAACTCTGTTTTGATCAGACCGGGGATGAGCGCCTGCATCCTGACACCGCTGGCCTTGACCTCCTCGTGCACCGCCCGAGTGAAGTTCACGACGAACGCCTTGGTTCCGCTGTATACGGCGTGGTCGGCCGTCGGGTCGAACGCAAGGCCGGATGCGACATTGATGACAGCCCCCGCCTTGCGCTCGACCATGGCAGGCAGCGCCGCCCTGGTGAGCTGCAGCACGCCGAGCACGTTCACCTGCACCATCGCATCGAGTGCATCTTGTGTCGTGGACGCGACGGGGGTGTACAGCCCGAAGCCCGCGTTGTTGATCAAAAGGTCGAACGGGGAACGCTCGATGCTCCGGGCAACCAGGCTTCGACCATCCGGCGACTCCAGATCCGCCACGATCTCATGAACGTGCACTCCGTCGGCCGCGCGCAGCTCGTCGGCAAGCAATCGCAGCCGCTCGCCGCGCCGCGCCGTAATGGTCAGGCTGTAGCCCCGAGAGGCCAGGGCACGAGCGAACGCTTCCCCGATTCCCGAGGACGCGCCGGTGATGAGCGCACTGCGATTGGATGCTGACATGATTCCTCTTCTGCGGTCGTGGTGATCTGGTCTGGCGGAGCTCAGGCCGCTTGGCGTGCGCTCTCGCCGCGGAGCGAGAGCAGGAACGTGCCTGCGCGATCGAGCGCGTCGTCTGCCTCATCGAGATGAGCGGCAAACGCCTGGAACACGTGTGGCACCTGCGGCACGACATCGAGTGTGACGGCAACGTTATCGGCCGCCGCCCGCGCAGCAAGCCGAGTCGCGTCATCCAGCAGCACCTCATTGGATCCGACCTGAATGAGAAGCGGAGGCAACCCAGCAAGATCGGCGTAGATCGGGCTGGCGGTCGGCAACTCAGGATCGAGCTCGCCCAGGTAGTCACCCGCCCGCGTGCGCAGGCCGGATGCCGTCAGTGCCGGGTCGACGTCAGCCTTCGTCGTGCTGCTCGTGCCTGTGCCAGCCAGGTCGGCCCACGGTGACATCACCACAGCGGCGAACGGCTGGGGCAGGGCGGCGTCGCGGATGCGAAGCAGCGCGACAACCGCAAGGTTGCCGCCTGCCGACTCGCCCGCGATCGCAATCCTGGCTGAGTCGCCTTCCCGGGCAAGCAACTCGCGGTATGCCGCAATGGCGTCGTCCGGTGCGGCGGGGTACGGATGCTCAGGGGCGAGCCGGTAGTCGACGGTTACGACGCGCATGTGCGAACGTCGCCCGAGGTCGGAAGCCAGACCGACGGACGCTTCCGCTGACCCCATGGCGTACCCGCCGCCATGGAAGTACAGAATGGTGCCATCCTGCTGCTGTCCGGCGATCTCAACCGAGAGCACCGGCACGCCACCGAGAGTGTCTTGCGTGACGACAACGTCGTCAGGGAGCGGTTCGGATGTCAGCAGCTGATGAAGCAGCACGCGTTGCTCCGTAATGTCGCCGCCAAGGTCAAGGGGAGAGTTGCGCATAAGAGTATCGATGAACTCGCGCTGTTGTTGTGACATGGTCTGCTTCTTTCATCTGGTTCGTTGGTCTGAGCCAACCTGCTAATGACTATAGCACTAATGAGATTAGTACTAATGTAATTAGTGCAGATATAATTACTGGAGCAACACGAACTGAAGGGACAGGAGGCGGTGACATGGCGATGAACCTCAGACAGACATTTGACGATCTTGTGCGATTTGAAACGGAGCTCTGGAATGGCATCGACGCGACAATGCAGCGAGAGTGCGGCGTCACGCTCGGCACATTCAATGTGCTCCTGGTTATCAGCACCACCGAGGACTGCCGCGTTAACGATCTCGCCGCAGCACTCTCGATCACCGTCGGAGGCAGCAGCCAAGCCGTCGATCGCATCGAGGCCCGCGGCCTGCTCGAACGGAAGCCGAATCCCGCCAACCGGCGCTCCTCGCTGCTCGCGCTGACGGAATCCGGTCGGCGCGCGTTCGAGACGGCCAGCGTCGTTTTCGACTCTGAGCTTGAGGCGTGGTTCGCCGCGCCGCTTACAACGAACGCCGTTGAGCGGCTCTCACAGGACCTCGCCACGCTGCGGGCAGCGGCCGAGAACCGTACGGCCGGCCCGGAGACCGGACCGGGACGGGATCAGGCATGACCGCACGGGCCGTGCGATTCGACCAGTACGGCGGTCGCGACGTTCTGTACATTGCAGAGGTGCCGATGCCCGTTCCGGGCGACGGCGAGGTGCTCGTGCACGTCCGGGCTGCTGGCGTCAATCCGGGGGAGACGAACATCCGAATCGGCATGTTGCACGACCGGTTCCCCGCGACGTTCCCCTCCGGGGAAGGCAGCGACCTGGCCGGCGTGGTCACTGCGGTCGGACGCGGCGTGACCGCGTTCGCCGTCGGCGACGAGGTGCTCGGCTTCTCGTGGAACCGTTCCAGCCATGCAACCGACGTGACGGTTCCTGTCACCCAGATCATTCACAAGCCCGTAGCACTGAGCTGGGAGGTCGCTGGTGCGCTGTACGTGGTCGGATGCACAGCATTCGCCGCTGTTCGGGCAGTGGACCCCGGCCGTGGCGATACCGTCGTGGTGTCGGCCGCGGCGGGCGGAGTCGGTTCAATGGTCGTGCAACTCTTGACGGCGCGCGGCGCGACAGTGATCGGTATCGCATCCGAACGCAACGCGACGTGGCTGCGGTCCCACGGCGTTATCCCCGTGGCGTACGGAGTCGGTATCGCCGACCGGTTGGCGGATGCCGCGCCAAGGGGCATCGACGCGTTCATCGACCTTTTCGGTCCAGAGTACGTTCAGCTGGCCGTCGATCTCGGGGTGGCACCTGAGCGCATCGAGACGATCATCTCCTGGGACAAAGCGGCAGAGCTCGGCACCAAGCAGGATGGCAGCGTGAGCGCATCGACACCTGAGGTTCTCGAGTACATGGCGTCGCTCGTTGCCGAAGGAACGATCGAGCTTCCGATTGCCGCGAGCTACCCCCTCGACCGCGTTGCCGACGCGTTCGCACAGGTCGAAGAGCGCCACACGCATGGCAAGGTCGTGCTTATTCCGTAGCATCGATCGTGCGGACTCAAGGCGACCTAGGTCTATGGCTCAGCGCGAACAGCGTTGGTGCTGGCCGGATGCGCTGCAGGCGCATCGCCAGGCGCAGAGCGCGTCGGCCGGTGCCCATCCGCGCTTCAGGTCGTAGACCTCGGCACGAGGATCGGGTCGTACACGATCCGCCGATGGGTTGGTTCTGCCGAGCCGACCAGCTCCTCAAGTAGCGCGATTGCCGAGCGTCCGATCAGTCCACTGGATTGACGGATCGTCGTGATCGGAACAATCGCGTTTGCGGCGATTTCGAGATCGTCGTATCCGATCACCCTGATGTCGCGGAAAACGTCAATTCCTGCTCCAGCGACCAAAGCGTTCACCGCGCCAACGGCTAGCGCATCGTTCGGTGCGATCAGACCATCTGGCCGCTCGTCAGCCGCCATTGCGAGCACCGTGCGCCCAATCTGAATGCCCGCAGGCAGGCCGCGTCGTTCCGGTGGAATTCGCACGAGCGAGACGCCCGGGTGGTCGGCGACCTCGAGCTGAGCGCCGTGCCACCGCTCGAGCACCTGTGTGGGATCGCCAGGGTGGCCGATGAACGCAAGGCGCCGGCTGCCTCGCTCGATCAAATGCTTGGCAGCCATTCGGCCGCCCGCGATGCTGTCCGATGCGACGGATGAGGCGCCCTCGTCCAGAAGCGGCGGAGTGTCGACCAGAACGGTTGGGATCGCCGACTGCTCCGCGATCTGCAGTACGTCGTGCGGTTCCTTGATCGGTGCGAGCAGCAGTCCCCGCGGACGTTGTTGCAGAAACGATCGAGCCAGGTTGGCCTGCTTCGACTCACTCGTGTCGCTGTTTCCCAAGAACACCGATAGGCCGCGCTCTTCCGCCTCGGCCTCTGCGCCGCGTGCGAGGTCGGTGAAGAAGGGATACGAGATGTCAGGCACGATGAGCCCGACAGACGTGCTGGTGCCGATGCGCAACTGCTGAGCCGCTCGGTTCGGCACGAACCCCAGTTCTTGAATCGTCCGCTCCACCTTGCGTCTGGTGCGCGAGCCGACACGATCCGGTTTGTTGATGACATTCGAGACGGTCGCGGTTGAAACGCCCGCCGCCCGTGCAACGTCGACAACCCGCACGGTGCCGCGGAATTCCGCCATCGTCATCCCTTCTCGCCGCAAAACCCACCGCTATGTTATTCGATTTAGCTGTTGCTCCGCCAGAACCGGCCCTTGACTTTTCAAAAACTGCTGTGCAATATGTTAATCGTTTTACAAGGAAATGAGGATCAATGACCGACCGGCTGACCGATGACATCGCCACTCGCGAACGAGTGGTTCTCGGGCGAAGCGGCCTGAGCGTGTCGCGTCTGTGCCTCGGCACAGCCGGATGGAGTGACGAGAGGTCGCCCGAGCCTGATTCACTCGCGACCGGTCTGCGGTTCGTCGATAGCCCGCTGAACTTTATTGACACGTCGAACAACTACGGTGAGAGCGAATCGCGAATCGGCACGCTGATTGCTCGGCTGGGCGGTCAGCTGCCACCCGGCATCATTCTGCAGACGAAGCTCGATCGCGACCCTGTCACGAACGACTTCTCGGCAAGCCGCATGAGCCGCTCACTTGACGAGAGCCTCGAGCGGCTCGGCCTCGACCGGTTGCCGCTGCTCTACCTGCATGACCCTGAGAACACCAGTTTTGATTTCGCGATGTCCCCTGGCGGGCCAGTCGAGCAACTCGTCGCATTCCGCGACGCCGGCATCGTCGATCACATCGGCATTTCAGGTGCTCCGGTCGATTTGTTGACCCGATTCGTCGACACAGGCATCTTCGACGTGCTGATCACCCACAGCCGATACACGCTTGTCGACCGCGCAGCAAGCGGATTAATCGAGCACGCCAACGAAATCGGCCTCGGCGTGCTGAATGCGGCGCCGTTCGGAGGCGGCATCCTGTCGACGTACCCACTGGCGTTCACCAGGTACGGGTATGTCGAGGCGCCCGCGAGCGTGCGGCAGGCCGCCGAAGCGATGGGTGCGCTGCTGCAATCGAGGGAGATTCCACTCGCGGCAGCGGCTCTGCAATTCAGCATGCGCAACCCCGCCATCCATTCAACGATCGTCGGCGCGCTCACGCCAGAGCAGCTTGACGGGCTGCTTCTGCTGTCCAGCTTTCCGATTCCGCACGAGACGTGGGCCGAGCTCGATGAGCTCGCCCCGCACGCCAGCACCTGGCTTTCCTAATCACAACCCATCGAAGGAGATGTCCATGTTTCACAAAAAACGCTCGCTCGTGATCGCGGGTGCCAGCGCGCTCGCTGTCGCGTTGACCGCGCTCACCGGTTGCAGCTCAGGTTCGAGTCCGTCGGACAACTCGGCTGACTCAGGCAGCGTCGTTCACCTCAGATATGTCAATTGGGATGGCGGCATGCAAACGGTCGTCGACGAGTGGAATAAAGCCAACCCAAAGGTGCAGGTCAAACTGATCAAGCCGTCTGGCACCGGCTACACCCTCTACAACAAGCTCATCACCAATAACAAGGCAGGAACGAACCCGGATGTGACCGAGGTCGAGTACCAGGCGTTGCCTGCGCTCATTGCCAACAAGGTCGTGGTCAGTCTCGATAAATACTTGCCTGACCTCTCGAAGAACTTCAGCGCGTCCGCACTGTCGCAGGTGCAGTTCCAAGGCAAGACATACGGCGTGCCGCAGAACGTGTGCCCGATGATCTTCTTCTACCGCAAAGACATTTTCGACGCGGCAGGAATCACTGCACCGCCGACCACTTGGGAAGAGTACGCGGCCGACGCCGCCATCATCCATGAGAAGAACCCGTCGCAGGTGATCGGCAATTTCACCGCGGCCGATGCGGGTTGGTTCGCCGGCCTTGCGCAGCAGGCGGGTGCCAACTGGTGGACGACGAAGGGCGACACCTGGTCGGTGGGGATCGACGACGCCGCAAGCGTCAAGGTCGCAGAATACTGGCAGGGCTTGATCGACAAGGGGCTCGTCAGCCCAGAGCCCAACTGGTCGGCGCAGTGGAACACCGATATGAACAAGGGCAACATCGTCGGGTGGGTCGGTGCGCAGTGGGCGCCGAATCAGTTCCCGTCGATCGCCAAGGACACGGCAGGCAAGTGGGTCGCAGCACCCCTTCCTGCCTGGAACGCCGGCGACAAGACGGTGGGCATCTGGGGTGGTGAAACCGAGGCGGTCACTGCCAACTCGAAACACCCTGCCGAGGCGGCCAAGTTCGTCAACTGGATGAACGGGAGCACAGACGGGATCAATTCGCTGATCAAGAACGTGCAGGCCTTCCCGGCGTCGACCGCTGGCCAGAAACTCCCGGCGCTCCAGACACCGCCACCTTTCATGTCCAATCAGCCGGACTACAACACACTCATGGCCACCGAAGCGCAAAACGTGCGCACATTCCAGATCTGGGGGCCGAACGCGAACGTCACGTTCGACTCGTATACGAACGCATTCGGCTCTGCGTTGCAGAACAAGACATCGCTCGCAGACGCGTTGACCACGATGCAGACCGCAACGGTCTCTGACATGAAGAAGATCGGCTTCACTGTGAGCAACAAGTGATGACCACCGTCGCCGGCGCGCCTCGCACGAGTACGGGGCGCGCCGCCCGGATCGAGTCATCGACGCGGCGCAGGCATCGCACAATGCTGCCGGTCATCCTGATCGCGCCAGCAGTGCTGCTGCTGTTGGCATTCACCGTGGCGCCGGCGATCTATGCAGTGATCCTGAGTTTTCTGCATCTGCAGATCTCGGGTGGGTTGCTGGGAACCGGCACCCCACACGAGGTGTGGGCAGGTCTCTCGAACTACATTGAAACTCTGACCGATCCGGAATTCTGGCAGAGCCTCGGGCGGATGCTGCTTATCGCCGCAATCGGCGTGCCCGCGACAATCGCGCTATCGACGATGTTCGCTCTGTGCCTGGACGCGAAGCGTGCACGCCTGGTCGGAATCACCCGGCTGGCGATCTTTCTGCCGTACGCGGTGCCCGGAGTGATCGCATCCCTGCTGTGGGGGTTCATGTACTTGCCTGCGACGAGTCCGATCGGCGGGAATGTCATCGACTACTTCGGATCGACTGGCATCTTCTTCGCGGTGGCCAACGTTGCGGTGTGGAGTGTCGTCGGCTTCAACATGGTGATTCTGTACACGGCAGTTCGCAGCCTGCCCGCTGACGTGTTCGAGGCAGCTGAGATCGATGGCGCAAGCGAACTGCAGATCGCGCTTCGCATCAAGCTTCCCCTCATTGCGCCTGCCATCACCATGGTGACCTTGTTCTCGGTCATCGGTGCTTTGCAGTTGTTCAACGAGCCGACCACGCTGAAACCGCTTGCCAACGCCATCACATCGACCTGGGTTCCACTGATGCGCGTGTATGCGCAAGCCAACGTCAACAATGACATCTATGGCGGTGCCGCAAGCTCGTTCATTCTGATCGTCATGACCGTCGGGTTGGCTGTGCTCGTCAATCTCATCGGCCGCCACGGATTCAAGCGAGGAACACGATGACCACCATCGCCATTACCGGCGCGCGAAAGAAGCACCCAAATCTCGTGCCGACCATCATCCTGGTCATCGGTGCACTGTATTGCTTTCTTCCCGTGCTGTGGATCGTGATCGCGTCGACGAAAACCAACGACCAACTCTTTGGAACGCCAACCTTCCTGCCGAGCTTCACGGGCGGCTTCTTCACCAACCTGCAAGCGTTGTTCGCATACAACAACGGAATCTTCGGGCGGTGGGTTCTCAACTCCGTGATCTACGCGGTGGGTGGTGGACTGCTGTCTACGGTGATCGCCGGGGCCGCGGGGTATGCGCTTGGCAAGTATCGCTTCACCGGAAGCGTGTGGATCTTCCGCGCCATCGTGGCCGCAGTTCTGTTGCCCCAAATCATGTTGGCTGTGCCGCAGTTCCTGTTGCTGGCCAAATTCGGGATGACCAACAACTATGCCGCGGTCATCCTGCCTCAGCTCGTCAGCCCTTTCGCCATCTACCTGTGCAAGATCTACGCGCAGGCTGCGGTTCCAGACGAACTCATGGAAGCCGCACGGATCGACGGAAGCAGCGAATGGCGCATTTTCTGGTCGGTTGGCAGTCGGCTGATGCTGCCCGCGTTGGTCACGGTGTTCCTTCTGCAGTTCATCGGAATCTGGAACAACTTCTTGCTGCCGTTCGTGATGCTGAACAACGACCAGTTGTATCCGTTGACGCTCGGGCTGTACGGGCTGATGATCGTCACAGGCGGCCAGGCCGCCCAGTATTCGATTGTGATCGCTGGTGTGCTCGTATCGATCGTGCCACTGGCGATTCTGTTTTTGTCATTGCAGCGCTACTGGAAGATCGACTTGATCTCCGGTGGTGTGAAAATCTAGGTCGAAAAGGACGAGCGAACATGTATCCCGATTCCCCTCTGTACATCGACGGCGAGTGGATCGGCACCGCGGATCGCAGCTGCCTGGCCGTCGAGGACCCGGCGACCAGGCGCACGATTGGCCGGGTCGCCGTTGCAACGGACTCCGACATCCGCTCGGCCATCGCGGCTGCCGAGCGTTCCTTCGACGCCTGGCGGGCCACATCGCCGCACACACGCGCAGCAATCCTCATGCGCGCGGCGGACATACTGCGCTCGCGCCGCGGCGAGATCGCATCGTCGATGACGCATGAGATGGGTAAACCCCTTGTGGACTCATTCGACGAAGTCGACTACACGGCCGACATCATCGACTCGCTGGCCACGGAGGCACCTCGGCGCGTCGGCGCGGTGTTGCCAACGGCCTATGCGGACGGCAGAACGATGGTCATCGAAGAACCGGTCGGCCCGGTTGCGGCCTTCACCACGTGGAACTATCCGCTCACGGTGCCTGGGCGCAAGGTTGCGGCGGCGCTCGCCGCCGGTTGCACCGTTGTGATCAAGCCCGCGGAAGAGACGCCGGCAAGCGCTGTGGCGTTGGCGCGGGCGCTGGACGATGCCGGGCTGCCTGCCGGTGTGCTGAACATGGTCTTCGGTGATCCTGCGGCGATCTCGCACGCGCTCATCACGTCGCCGAGCATCCGCAAGATCTCGTTCACGGGTTCGACGGCGGTGGGCAGAATGCTGGCAGGCTCTGCGGCAGAAGAAGTGAAGCCGATCATGCTCGAGCTGGGTGGACATGCTCCGGTTCTGGTCTTCGACGACGCGGATCTGGATCGGCTTGTCGACGGGGCTGTCGGCAGCAAGCTGCACAACACGGGCCAGTCGTGCGGCTCGCCGATTCGCTTCTTCGTTCACGAATCGATCCACGACGAATTCGTTCGCCGGTATGCAGCGGCGCTCGACGCGGTTCGCGTCGGCAGTGGTTTCGACGACGCGTCGCAGATGGGTCCACTCGCCAGCCGAAAGCGGTTCGATGCAATGCAGCCCCTGATCGACGATGCTGTTTCGCGTGGAGCAACGCTCGCTGCGGGTGGAACAGGCGATGATTCCGAAGGCTATTTCTGGCGCCCGACGCTGCTCACCCGCGTGCCGGAGGATGCACAGCTGATGCAGGTGGAGCCATTCGGGCCGATCGCCGTGACCTCGACGTTCACGGACGAGGACGATGCTATTGCTCGCGCGAACAGCGTCGAGTTCGGTCTCGCGGCATACCTTTTCACCGAATCGGCCGAGCGCATCCTTCGCGTGCCACGCCGCCTCGATGTCGGCATGGTGACGATCAATCGCTTCGGTGTCGGCGCACGCGACACATTCTTCGGCGGGCGCAAGAAGTCGGGCTTCGGGTCGGAGGGCGGTCAGGAGGCGGTCGAGGAATACATGGTCAAGAAGCTGATATCGCAGGCGCTTTCCTAGGTCGCACCTCCCCAGCGATGGCGTAGTCAGATCAGCCGACTACCGCACCATACGCATCACTGCCTCTAGGCTCTGATCATGGCTGGCTCGCGCTCGTACATTGACCTTCGGCAGCACCCCGCGATTGCGAAGCGGGTACCGGCACGTACCGCGCCGCTGTGGACTCGTCCTCTGGGCTATGGCGTGCAGATGATCGTCTGGCTCCTTATCTTCCTGATCTGCGCGAGCATCATGCTCGTGGTGCTGCCTGCCGTGATGAACGGGACGCTGGACGGTCAGGGGTTATTGCACGCGAAGATGTTCCAGCGCTCGGACTGGCCTGCAACCGTCGTCGTCATCGCCGTCTTCGTCGTCCCGATCTTCGGGTCGATCACCTACTTGCTCATCGCTGGCCCGCTCGGGGTGTTCCTGTCGGCGCTCACCCTCTTCGGACGCAGCTTTAACCCGCGCTACTCAAGCGAGCGGTTGTCCTTCTCGATGTGGAGCC
>Ga0164242_10008777_pt1 | contig 10956 bp, 11 predicted proteins | sample OricomgcompostMG_FD_108783 | JGI IMG/M metagenome (GOLD analysis project Ga0164242, IMG submission 108783) | Miracle-Growth compost microbial communities from Emeryville, California, USA - Original compost - Miracle growth compost (MG) ...
CCGCCGCGATTCTTCTTCGAACGGCGATCCCGTGCACTTCTGCACACGCGCCGTCCGGCGCCGCCACCGATCCGCGCACCGACCCGCGTGCGCCCACCCGAAAGCATCTCTGTGACCTCTTTCCTCTCGCTCGGCGTGCCCGAGCCCCTCGCCGCCGTCCTGTCTGCGGACGGCAAGACCGAGGCCTTCGCCATTCAGCGCGATACACTGCCCGACTCGCTCGCCGGGCGCGACGTGCTCGGCCGCGGCCGCACCGGCAGCGGCAAGACCATCGCCTTCGCCCTCCCGCTCGTGGCACGGCTGGCCGCCTCGGGCACCCCCACCCGCCCGGCGCGCCCGCGCGGTCTCGTGCTCGCGCCGACCCGTGAGCTGGCAACCCAGATCGCCGCGACCGTGAAACCCCTGGCCGAGGCTGTGGGGCTGTCGGTCACCACGATCTTCGGCGGCGTGAGCCAGAAGCCGCAGGAGCAGGCCATGCGCCGCGGCGTCGACATCGTCGTGGCATGCCCCGGCCGCCTCGAAGACCTGCAGAAGCAGGGCGTCGTCGACCTCGGCGCCGTCGAGATCGCCGTGCTCGACGAGGCCGACCACATGGCCGACCTGGGCTTCCTGCCCGGCGTCACGCGCATCCTCGCCGCGACGCCCGAGCGCGGTCAGCGCCTGCTGTTCAGCGCGACGCTGGACCGCGGCGTCGACAAGCTCGTCAAGCGCTTCCTGCACGACGCGGTCTCGCACTCGGTCGATGAGTCGTCGGTCCCGCAGGGCGTCATGACGCACCGGGTCTTCCTCGTGCCGGACGGCGGCGCGAAGACCGAGCTTGTGCGGCACCTCGCCTCTGGCCGCGGGCGCCGCATCATGTTCACCCGCACCAAGCACCAGGCCAAGCGCCTGGCGAAGCAGCTCACAGCGTCGGGCATTCCGGCGGTGGACCTGCAGGGCAACCTGTCGCAGAACGCGCGCGAGCGCAATCTCGCCGCGTTCGGCGGGGACCCTGAGGCCGGCGGCGTGCGCGTGCTGGTGGCGACGGATGTCGCGGCCCGCGGCGTGCACGTCGACGACGTCGAGCTGGTCGTGCACGTCGACCCGCCCGTCGAGCACAAGGCGTATCTGCACCGCTCGGGACGCACGGCTCGCGCCGGCGCCGAGGGCGTCGTCGTCACGGTCGCCCTCGACGAGCAGCGCCGCGACGTGGTCGACCTGTTGCGCAGCGCGAAGCTGAAGGTGCCTTTCGAGTCGGTCGCAGCCGGCGACGACACCGTGTCGGCGCTCGTCGGCGAGCCTGCTCCCCATGTGAAGCCCGCGCCGGCAGCGGCGCCCGCAGGCGGCGGCGGTGGCGGGCGCGGTTCGCGCGGGGGACGCGGCGGCCAGGGCGGTCGCGGCGCGCAGGGTGGCCAGGGCGGAGCCGGCGGTCAGGGTGGTCGCGGCGGTCGCCCCGGCCGGGGCGACGCGTCGGCGGGTGCCGATCGGCGCCCGCGCAGGGGTGCGTCGGACGCCTCACGTCTTGATGACCGTGGGACATCAACCGGTGAAGGCCGGCAGAAGCGTGCCCACGGCGGCAACGCACAGGGCGGCGCGCCGCGAAACGGCTCGCAGCGCGGCGGCTCGCAGCGCGGCGGAGCGGCGCACAAGGGCGGCCAGCGCGGCGGCGACCAGAACAACGGCGGCCACCGCGGTCAGTCGGGCCACAGCCCCGCGCCGCAGAGCGGCCGCACGGCCTCGGGCACACCGACCATCGGCGCGACCGTGGGCAGCCTGCACAGCCGCGGCCCGCGCCGCGCGTCGCGCCCGGCCGGGCGCTGACCCGCGTTCATCTCGCAGGACGATCGCGCCCTGAGCGCCCGACACGCCGGGTGACACGCCCGGGATCGCGAAAACGTCCTGCGAGATGAACGCCGCGGCCGCGGCATCCGCCCCGCTATCCGCGCGCGGGAAAGCGCGCGTCGAGCCACGCAAGCACGTCGGCGCGCACATCTTCCTGGCACAGCTCGTTGAACAGCTCGTGCCGCGCATCGGGATAGACCAGTGTCGTGACGTCGGTGAATCCCGAACGGCTGCGGTACGCGTCGGCGAGCTTGTGCACGCTGCGGGGTCCGCCGACGGGGTCGTCGCGCCCCACGATGAGCAGGGTCGGGATGTCGCGGCCCGGGTTCCTGCGCGGCCGGCCGAACAGCCGCGCCGCGTCGAGCGGACCGAACAGCCGCAGCAGCGGCACCTCGACCGTCAGCGGGTCGTTGTGGAAGTCGGTCCCCACCTGCGGGTCGGTGGAGAGCCACTCGAGCCCGGTTGCGTCCTTCGCCTTCCACCGGGCGTTGAGGTCGCCGGCGTTCAGCGAACCGGGAATGCGCAGCGCCGATCCCGACAGGATCACGGCGTCATAGGCATCGGGATGCCGGTTCACGAGGATCTGCGTGAGGAACGACCCCCACGAGTGCCCCAGGATCACCAGCGGCAGCTCGGGGTTCTCAGCGCGGATGATCTCGCTCAGCTGCCAGCAGGCGGCGACGGCAGCCGGGTGACCGCCCGGGCCGAGACGCCCGAGCCGCGTGGCGTCGCCGTGCTGCTTCATGCCCGTGCGGCCGTGCCCGCGGTGGTCGTCGGCGTACACGATGTAGCCGTCATCGGTGAGCGCCTCGATCAGGGCGCCGTACCGGCCGGCGTGCTCGCCGACACCGTGCAGCAGCTGGACGACGGCGCGGGCGGCCCCTCGGGCGGGATGCACGTCATAGACGATCGCGATGCCGTGTGCATCGATGAACTCGGGCATGTCGGGAGCCTACCGGTGCCCGGCGCGCACCCGCGCGCCGATCAGGAATGCCACGGGTCGATGAGGTCGAGCCCGAGGCCGGCGAAGTCGTCGACGTTGCGCGTGGCCAGCGCAGCATCGTGCACGAGACACACGGCGGCGATCTGGGCGTCGGCAACCTGGATGGGCCGACCGAGGCGCTTGCGCACCTCGAAGACGTGCCCGTAGGCGCGGGCGGCGTCGATGTCGAACGCCAGGATCCGGTCCGCGAAGTCATGGTCGACGGCGAGGTCGAAATCGTCCTGCAACACCAGCCGACGGCGCCCGCGGGGCAGCAGCCCGATGCCGGCCGCGAGCTCGGCGACAACGGTCGTCGTCAGGAAGAGGCTGCGCTCGGACGCGGCCTGCATCCACGACTCCACAGAAGGGTCGCGGCGGAGCTTACGCGCCTCGGAGACGACACCCGTGTCGAGGACGATCACGGCGCTGCGGTGTCGTCGCCGGGCGGCGTCTCACCGCGTGCCTCGGCATCCGCACGATCGCGCGCGACCATCTCCGGGGAAACCGCCCAATCCGAGGAGCGGTCGGGAAGGGGCACGTCATCCCACCACGCCCCGGTCTGCTCGAGCCGCTCGCGCATGCGCCGGTACCAGGCACCGGGCGCCTCGGGCACCGTGCGCACCGCCTCTTCGAGGATCGCCCTCACCTCGGCCTCCATCGAGACCCCCTTCTCGGCCGCGCGGATGCGCAGCCGGCGTTTCACGTCGTCGTCCAGATCGCGGACCGTCAGCGTCGCCATGGGAACCTCCCACCGGAGTGATTGCATTGCAATCATCAGGGTACCGCGGCGCCGCCGCCATCGGTCAGCGTAGGGCCCGCGGCATCCACCCGTCCGGCCTCGCACCGAATCTGTGGAGAACCGGCCGCATACCCCGACCTCGGGAGGAATCGCCGATTTACTTAGCGAGACTAATAAGCTAAGCTAACGATTTGTATGGCGCACGAGACGAAGACCCCGACAGACGAAGACACCCCCACCGAAGCGGATGCCGCGACCGCCCGCGATCTGCGCATGGCGACGTTCCGGCTGAGCAGGCGCCTGCGCTCCGAGCGCGCGCTGGTGGACACCATGAGCGACGGCCAGTTCTCGGTGCTCTACACGCTGAAGGCCTCGGGGCCGCACACGCTCGGCGAGCTCGCCGACCACGAGCGGGTCACGGCGCCGTCGATGAACCGGACGGTGAACTGCCTCGAGGAGTCGGGGTGGATCACCCGCACCCCCGACGAGACCGACCGGCGCAAGGTCAACATCGAGATCACCGACGATGGCCGGTCGCTCGTGACCGAGGCGCTGCAGCGCCGCGACCGATGGCTCGCGATCGCGCTGGGCGAGCTCAGCGCCCGGCAGCGCAAGACCCTCGCCGACGCCGCCGCGATCATGAGCGAGGTGGCCGCACGATGAAGGCCATGTTCCGCTCCCTCGGCCTGTTCAACTACCGGGTCTGGTTCATCGGTGCGCTGATCTCGAACATCGGCGGGTGGATGCAGTCCACCGCGCAGGACTGGGTCGTGCTCACCGAGCTGACCCACAACGATGCCACCGCCATGGGCGTCACGATGGCGCTGCAGTTCGGCCCTCCCCTCGTGCTCGTGAGCTTCACCGGATGGGTCGCCGACCACTTCGACAGACGCAAGCTGCTGATGTGCACGCAGACGGCGCTGGGCCTCCTCGCGATCACGGTCGGTGTGCTGCTGCTCACACACGTCATGACGTTGCCGTTGATGTGGATGTTCGCCGGGTTCTTCGGCGTCGCCAACGCGTTCGACTCCCCCGCCCGCCAGGCGTTCGTCTCCGACGTGGTCTCGCGCGAGAACGCCGCCAACGCGGTGGCGCTGAACTCGGCATCCTTCAACACCGCCCGTCTGATCGGACCGGCCGTCGGCGGCATCATGATCGTGCTCGTGGGCACCGGCTGGATGTTCATCATCAACGCCGCCACGTTCATCGCGATGCTCGTCGCGCTGTCGATGATGCGCAAGGACGAGCTTGAGCCCCGGGTGAAGGCGACGGATGCCACGCGCCTGGCCGATGGCTTCCGCTATGTCGCGCGGCGCAAAGACCTGCTGGTGCTGTTCGTCATGGTGTTCCTCATCGGTGCGTTCGGCATGAACTTCCCGATCTTCGCGTCGACGATGGCGCTGGAGTTCGGCCGCGACGCCGACGGATACGGCGCGCTCAGCTCGATGCTCGCGATCGGCTCGCTGGCGGGGGCCCTGATGGCCGCGCGACGCGACCGCGCCCGCATCCGGGTCGTCATCGTGGCGACCGGGGGCTTCGGCATCTTCTCGATCATCTCGTCGGTGATGCCCGAATACTGGATGTACGCGCTCGTGGTGATCTTCGTCGGATTCACGACGGTCTCGATGCTCACGACCGCCAACGGCTACGTGCAGACCACGACCGACCCCCAGCTGCGCGGCCGCGTGCTCGCCCTCTACATGGCGGTCATCATGGGCTCGACCCCCATCGGCGCCCCGATCGTCGGATGGGTGGCCACCGCTTTCGGCGCCCGCACCGCCATCCAGGTCGGTGCCGTCGCGGGCCTTGTCGCCTGTGCGATCGGCGCCACGTGGCTGGTCACGTCGGGCCGCCTGCATCGCAGCGAGACGAGCCGATTCGCTCTGACCCTCGACGAGACGCGGCCGATCCAGGTCGTCGAGCCGAAGATCCCCGAGGAGTTCAGCGACGAGATCGCCCAGACGACGCCGATCACGCTGCCGCGCGGCCACGACGTGGACGATGCGGTGGATGCCGCAGCCCGCGTCGAGCGGAGCGCCGGGCGGAGCGCGGAGCGCCCGTGATCGGGAGGGGCGGATGCTGACGCCCGCCGACGTCATGGTCCGGGTGGCGGCCTGGTACGTCGGCCGCCGCGGCGAGCCCGTCGACGCGCGCACAGACATCGACACGGCGTCGCTGAAGCGCCGCTTCGCCCACCTGGCACCGGTCGAGGTCACTGACATCGCGGTGCCGGGGCCGCACGGCCCGGTGACCACGCGCCTGTACCGCGACCCGACGCAGCACGCACACAACGCCTTCGTCTGGGTGCACGGCGGAGCGTTCTTCGGCGGTACCCTCGACATGCCCGAATCGAACTGGGTCGGGCTGGAACTGGCCGCGCACGGCATCCCCACCCTCGCCGTCGACTATCGCAAGGCGCTGCACGGCGTGAAGCACCCGATCCCGCTCGATGACGTGCAGGCGGCGTGGGAGCACGCCGCTGCGCACACGGACGAGCTGTTCGGCACCGAGGTGTCGGACACCGGGCGCGTGCACCTCGGCGGGGCGAGTGCGGGCGGGGCCCTGGTCGCCGGGCTGGCGCTGCGCCTGCGCGACGCGGGGCGCCGGCTTCCGGCATCCCTCGTTCTCGCCTATCCGTTCCTGCACCCCGACCTACCGCCGAACTCCGCCGAGACGAACGAGCGCATGGCGAAGATGCCGGCGCGGCTGCGCTTCCGTCCGCCGCTCGTGCATGCGCTGGCGAAGCACTACGCACGGGCGGCGGGGCTTCACGACCCGTACGCGTTCGCCGGCGTCGCCGACGAACTGCGCGGCTTTCCGCCGACGTACATCCTGGTTGCGGCGATCGACGATCTGCGCTCGTCGGGTGAGCTGTTCGCGCATCAGCTGCAGAACGCCGGGGTGCGCGTGGAGCTGTTCGCCGAGCCCAGCGCCACGCACGGACACCTCAACCACCCCGAGGCGAACTCTGCCCAGCGCAGTCTGAAGCGCATCCGGGGCTGGGTCGACGGGTTCAGCTGAACTGCTGAGCGAGATGCTGCGCGGCCTCGCGGAGCCAGCGCGCGGGGTCGGCGCGCGCTGACTCGGTGCTCCCCGCGAGTTCGGCGAGGGAGAAGGATGCCGCGAAGCCCGCGGTATCGGCGTCGGGTGAGATCCGTCCGGCGACCAGCGCGACGGGTGCCCCTGCCGCCCGCGCGACGGCCGCGACGTGCGCGGGCGCCTTGCCCGCGGCGGACTGACCGTCGTACGACCCCTCGCCGGTGATGATGAGGGATGCCGCGGCTGCGGCATCGGCAAGCCCGATGAGCTCGGCGACCTCGGCCGCGCCCGACACCAGCTGCGCACCCCAGGCCTGCAGGGCGAAGCCGGTTCCGCCGGCGGCCCCGGCACCCGGGGCATCGGGGTCTGCCGACGGGAACGAAGCGGCCAGCGCGCGCGCCCAGCGCCGCAGAGCGGCGTCCGCTTGCGGAACGTCGTCGGCGGCCAGTCCCTTCTGCGGGCCGAACACGGCCGCAGCGCCTCCCGGACCGAGCAGCGGGTTGGTGACGTCTGACAGCACGAGCGCTCCACCCGCCGGCGGCGTGCGCAACCGGCTGACGTCGACGGATGCGACGGCAGAAAGCCCTCGCAGCCCGTCGGCGCCGGCGAATCGGGCGCCCAGCGCCCGCAGCATCCCGGCTCCTCCGTCGGTCGACGCGCTCGAGCCGATGCCGAGCACGAGGCGATCGACGCCGTGGGCGAGAGCGGCCGCGATCGCCTGCCCGAAACCGCGGGTGTGCGCTTCGTGGGGCAGGCGCCGATCGCCGAGCAGTTCGATGCCGCTCGTGGAGGCGAGTTCGACGACGGCGGTGCCGCCCGGTGCGTCGGGGGTCGGCGGGAGCAGCATCCACTCTGCATCCGTCGTGCCGCCGTCGGGGCCGACGACCGCGACCGGTATGCGCTGCGCACCCGGCACCGCCGTCGCGAAGGCGTCGAGCGTGCCCTCACCGCCGTCGGCCATGGGCCGGGTCGCGATCTGTGCGGCGGGGTCGACGTCGTGCCATCCATCGGCGAGGGCCGCGCAGGCGGCGGCCGCGGTGATCGACCCCTTGAAGCTGTCGGGCGCGAGGAGGACGGAGGTCATGCCGAAGCCGCCCCGGTCGAGGCCCGCACCACGAGCTCGGGACGGAACAGCACATGCGCATCATCACCCTCGCCGTCTGCACCGGCGAGGAGGAGATCGACCGCCGTCGAACCGATCAACTCTGCGGGCTGACGGATCGAACTGAGCGGCACGACCGCGGCGGAGGCGAAGTCGATGTCGTCATAGCCGATGAGAGCGATGTCGTCAGGCACGCGGATGTCGCCGGTCATGACGAGCCCCTGCAGCAGCCCGAGGGCGATCAGGTCGTTCACGGCGAACACGCCATCGGGGCGGGCCGCGGGCGTGCGCCGGGCGATCCGCTCGCCAGCGCGGCGTCCGGCTTCGACAGTCAGGCCGTCGGTCCCGAGATACTCCAGCGTCGCATCAGGGCTGCCGGCCACCACTTGCTGCGCGCCATCAAGGCGATCAGCGACCTGACGCAGCGACGTCGGACCACCGACCATGGCCAGTCGGCGACGCCCGATCTCAAGCAGGTGCCGGGCTGCCGTCCGTCCGCCCTCGACGTCGTCCACGGCCACCGACGGAAACCCGCGCTCGTGCGATTCACGGTCGACGAGCACGACCGGCGTTCCGCGGTCGCGCATACGCCGCAGCCGCGGCAGATCCTCGGCGATGGGCGTCACCAGCACGCCGGACACACGCTGTTGTTCGAACAGGTCGAGCGCCGAGCGCTCGCGCTCGATCCGCTCGTCACTGTTCGCGACGAACACCGAGAGCCCATGCTCGGCCGCGCGGTCCTCGGCCCCTCGAGCGACGTCGGTGAAGAACGGGTTGCGGAGGTCGAGCACGACCAGGCCGAGGGCCTGACTGCGCCCCGCGCGCAGCTGACGCGCCGCATCGTTGCGTACGAAACCGAGCCGTTCGATCACCTGCCGGACGCGATCGACAGTCGCCGGCGCAACGCGCTCGGGCCTGTTGAGCACGTTCGACACCGTGCCGACGGAGACACCGGCTGCCTCCGCCACATCGCGCACACTCGCGGCCATGTCGCCTCCCGCGACGACTCTATCGCCGAGATATGAAACGAATCAATCACGGGTGACCCGGATGGCTTGACGCATGGAGCTCAATGCTCCTACGCTGGCGTCCGTTCACTACTGAATCGATTCATTCCTTCAACGAGGAGGGCGCCCATGGGCAGCACGTCGGTGCTCATCAGCGGTGAGATCACCGGCAAGGAAGGCGACACCTTCACCGCCGGAAAGCTGGGCAAGTACACGGTCGGCGCCGACAGCACCGTGCTGCTGGGCGACCCGTACGTGTTCAACAAGGACAACATCGATCAGTTCGACTTCTAGTCGATCCCGCCCGGCCGGCTCCGCGCCGGCCGGGCACCCCTCCCGAATTCCGAAAGGTGACGCCATGACCCGCGTCTGCTTCGAGCTGCGCGTGCGCCCCGCGCTGCTCGACGAGTACCTCGCCCGGCACCGCGCCGTCTGGCCCGAGATGCTGGCCGAGATCGCTGCTGCGGGTCGGCGCAACTACTCCCTCTTCCTCGGCGAGGGCGGACGCCTCGTGGGCTATTACGAGGTCGACGACGACGCTGCCGCACAGGCATATCTCGCGGCATCCACCGTCGCCACCCGTTGGGAGGCCGACATGGCCCGCTTCTTCGAAGGACTCGACGGGCGCCCCGACCAGAATGCGATTCCTCTGACCGAGGTCTTCAACCTGCACGACCAACTCACCGCCACGAACGAAGGCACATCATGACCACTCTTTCCCCAGAGATCCTGTCCGCACTCGAGAAGCAGGCGATCGAGCTGCCCAGCTGGGCCTTCGGCAATTCGGGCACTCGGTTCAAGGTCTTCACCACTCCCGGCACTCCCCGCGACCCGTTCGAGAAGGTGGCGGATGCCGCCCAGGTCAACGCCCTCACGGGCCTGGCCCCCACCGTCGCGCTGCACATTCCGTGGGACCTCGTCGACGACTTCGGCGCGCTGCGCCGGCACGCCGAAGACCTGGGCGTGCGCCTGGGCACCATCAACTCCAACGCGTTCCAGGACGACGACTACAAGTTCGGCTCGCTCACCTCGGCCGACGACGCGGTGCGCCGCAAGGCCATCGACCATCACCTTGCCTGCATCGACGTGATGGATGCCACGGGCAGCCGTGATCTGAAGATCTGGCTCGCCGACGGCACCAACTATCCGGGCCAAGACGATATGCGGGCCCGGCAGGACCGGCTGCACGAATCACTCACCGAGATCTACGCGCGTCTGGGCGACGATCAGCGCCTCGTGCTGGAGTACAAGTTCTTCGAGCCGGCGTTCTACCACACCGACGTGCCCGACTGGGGCACCTCGTACGCACAGGTCAGCGCCCTCGGCGACAAGGCGATGGTGTGCCTCGACACCGGGCACCACGCCCCCGGCACCAACATCGAGTTCATCGTCATGCAGCTGCTGCGCCTCGGAAAGCTCGGCTCGTTCGACTTCAACTCGCGCTTCTACGCCGACGACGACCTGATCGTGGGCGCGGCCGACCCGTTCCAGCTGTTCCGCATCATCGTCGAGGTGATCCGCGGCGGCGGGCTGAACAACCCCGACGTGGCCTTCATGCTCGACCAGTGCCACAACATCGAGAAGAAGATCCCCGGGCAGATCCGCTCGGTGCTCAACGTGCAGGAGATGACAGCCCGGGCCCTTCTGCTCGACGGCGATGCTCTGGCCGCGGCGCAGAAGGCGAACGATGTGCTGGCCGCCAATGCGGTGTTCATGGACGCCTTCCAGACCGACGTGCGCCCGGGCCTGGCCGAGTGGCGCACATCGCACGGGCTGCCCGCAGACCCGATGACGGCGTATGCGGCATCCGGATACCAAGAGAAGATCGAGGCCGACCGCGTGGGCGGCGTGCAGGCCGGATGGGGAGCGTGACCACGATGACCAACCCGACCGTCGCCGACCTGATCGCGCGCAGCAACCGACTGGGTGCCGACCCGGCCAACACGAACTACGCCGGGGGCAACACCTCGGCGAAGGGCACCGAGACCGACCCCGTCACGGGCGAGCCGGTCGAGCTGCTCTGGGTGAAGGGCTCAGGCGGAGACCTCGGCACCCTGAAACCCGAGGGTCTTGCCGTGCTGCGGCTGGACCGCCTGCGCGCGCTCGTCGACGTCTACCCCGGCGTCGACCGCGAGGACGAGACGGTCGCGGCCTTCGACTACTGCCTGCACGGCAAGGGCGGGGCGGCGCCGTCGATCGACACCGCGATGCACGGACTGGTGGATGCCGCGCACGTCGACCACCTGCATCCCGATTCCGGCATCGC
>Ga0164242_10008778_pt1 | contig 10956 bp, 7 predicted proteins | sample OricomgcompostMG_FD_108783 | JGI IMG/M metagenome (GOLD analysis project Ga0164242, IMG submission 108783) | Miracle-Growth compost microbial communities from Emeryville, California, USA - Original compost - Miracle growth compost (MG) ...
CGGTTCAAGAAGGCGGCCCTGCTCTCCGTCGTCCCGCACCTCGACGACGCCGACGCCGACACCGACACCGACGACGACATCGATCCCAGCGACATCGACGACGCGAAGCTGCACGCCGAGCTCGACAGCTTCCGCGCCTCGGGCGACGCCGCGAAAACCAGCCTGACCAAAGGAGACACGCCGCCCGCCGACGGCCCGCCTGCGGCGGACGACGTGGACGACACGGGCAAGAAGCGCCGTCGTGGGCACGAACCCGGAGCCGGGCCCGTTCCCACCACGTGACCCGATTTCGCCTGCGCGACGTCGTGGGCGGGGGGCCGCTTAGCGCCGCGTGAGTGGAATCGGTCATACTGCTTCGCTGCACGATGTTGCATCAGATGTCCTAAGGTCGAACACGCGCTCGCGGGTCCGACCCCACCGCCGTGACCGCCGTCGCGTGCCATCGCCGCCATCCGCCGTGGGTGGGCGGGCGAGCACAGCGCTGACAGGGAGAACCAGGTGCCACCTGCCAAGAGGCCGAACTCAGGGCGCGCCCTGCTGCTCGTCGTGGTCGTGCTGGGCCTGCTGTACGGCGGCATGGCGCTCGGCGGCGTCTACTCGCCGCAGCTCGGCATCGACCTGCGCGGCGGCACCCGAGTCACGCTGACGGCCCACGAGACCGCCGGATCCAAGATCACCTCGGGCAACATGAACACGGCCGTGTCGATCATGCGCGAGCGGGTGAACGGCCTCGGCGTCGGTCTCGCCGACATCGAGACCCAAGGCAAGAACCACATCGTCATCTCGGTGCCGGGCAAGAACACCCAGGGCGCCCTCGACAAGATCGGCGAGACCGCCCAGCTCACCATTCGCCAGGTCTACGAGACGAACCAGCCCGGCGTGGGGCCGCCGGCCACCACGGTGGCCGACGCGTCGTCCACGGCCGTGACGCCCACGCCGACGACGCCGGCTTCTCCGGCGCCCGAGGTGAGCGGTGGCGCGAGCCCGTCCGCGCCCGCGACGACATCGCCGTCCACGACCCCCGCGACGACGCCCGCCACGTCGCCGTCCGCGGCCGCGTCGAGCCCGAAGGCGTTGGGCGGCGACACGAAGCCACACGTCCAGCCGGCCGCTTTCGTGCGCGCCGAAGCCAGCGGGTCGCCCGCCGCAGCGGCGTCCGACGCGCCGGCGGCGACCGGCTCCGCCGCGCCTTCGGCGCCGCCGTCGACCACCGGCGCCGAAACCCCCGAGACCACGCCGAGCGCGGCCGCGCTTGCGGCGTACGCCAGCCTCGACTGCTCGAACCCGCCCGCGGTGCAAGAAGACCCGAACACATTCATGGTCACCTGCGGGAGCCCCGGCAGCGGCTCGCCGATGTACAAGTACCTGCTGTACCCCACGTTGATCAAAGGCAAGGACATCTCGAGCGCGTCCGCGCAATACGACAGCCAGGGCGGCTCAGGATGGACCGTCCTGCTCGACTTCAAGAGCGGCGCCTCCAGCACGTGGGCGAAGTTCACCGCGGCGCACGTTGGCACGCTCACCGCGGTCGTGCTCGACGGCAAGGTCATGTCGGCCGAGACGATCATGGGCGCGATCACCGGCCAGACGCAGATCACCGGCAACTTCAGCCACAGTGATGCGAGCGGCCTGGCAAACGTGCTGAAGTACGGCGCGCTGCCGCTGTCGTTCACCACCGAAAGCGTCGACACGATCTCGCCGACGCTGGGTTCGACCCAGCTCAAGGCGGGCTTGCTCGCCGGCGGGCTCGGCCTGATCCTCGTCGTCTTGTACTCGTTCTTCTACTACCGCGGGCTTTCGCTGGTGACGGTCACCAGCTTGGCGCTCTCGGCCGGAGTTCAGTACCCGATCATCGTCATGCTCGGCAAGGGCATCGGCTACACGCTCGACCTCGCCGGCATCGCCGGCCTGATCGTGGCGATCGGCGTCACCGCCGACTCGTTCATCGTGTTCTTCGAACGTCTGCGTGACGAGGTGCGCGAAGGCAACACGTTGCGCAGCGCGGTCGAGAAGGGCTGGGTGCGGGCGCGGCGCACGATCGTCTCCGCCGACGTCGTCTCCTTGATCGCGGCGGTGATTCTCTACTGGCTTGCGATCGGCGACGTGCAAGGCTTCGCCTTCACCCTCGGCTTGTCGACGCTGGTCGACCTGTTCATCGTGTTCTTCTTCACCAAGCCGCTGGTGACGCTGCTCGGCCGCACGAAGTTCTTCGGCAACGGCCACCCGCTCTCCGGCCTCGACCCGGGCCGGCTCGGCGTCGATCGGCTCAAGCCCGTAGCGACGGCCACCCGGCGTCCCGCGCCGGCGAGGAGGGTCTGACATGAGCCGTCTTGGCACGCTGGGCCACGGCCTCTACACGGGCCGGGTCTCGTACGACTTCGTCGGCAAGTGGCGGCGGTGGCTGGCGCTCTCCGGCGTCGTGATCGTCATCGGTCTCGTCGGCCTGGGCCTTCGCGGCCTGAACCTCGGCATCGAGTTCAAGGGCGGCACCCAGCTCGCCTTCCCCGACAAGGGCGGCTACTCGACCGCTGAGGTCACGACGGTCGCGGTCGACGCGGGCGCGCCCGAGCCGGTCGTGCAGAAGCTGACGCCGGTCAACGGCGGCGACCCGCGCTTCGAGGTCGAGACGAAGCCGCTCGAAAGCGCCGAGGCGGAGAAGGTCATCGCCGCCATAGCGTCGCATTTCCAGCTCCAGCCCAACGACGTCTCGAACAACACCGTCGGCTCTAGCTGGGGCCAGCAGATCACGAACAAGGCGATCCAGAGCCTGATCTTCTTCCTGATCGCGATCGTCATTTACCTGTCGATCCGCTACGACTGGAAGATGGCGGCGGCGGCCATCATCGCCTTGGTGCACGACCTCATCATCACGGTCGGCATCTATGCGACCGTCGGCTTCGAGGTGTCGCCGTCGACTGTCATCGGCCTTCTGACGATCCTCGGCTACTCGCTTTACGACACCGTCGTCGTCTTCGACAAGGTTCGAGAAAACACCCGAGATATCGCCGGCGGCAGCCGCATGACCTACACCCAGTCGGCCAACCTCGCGGTCAACCAGACCTTGGTGCGGTCGATCAACACGTCGATCATCGCGCTGCTTCCGGTCGCGTCGTTGTTGTTCGTCGGCTCAGGGCTGCTCGGCGCCGGCTCGCTGAAAGACCTCGCGCTCGCGCTGTTCATCGGCCTGGCGACCGGCACCTACTCGTCGATCTTCATCGCGACGCCGCTGCTCGGCGTCTTCAAGGAGCGCGAGCCGCAGTACCAGGCGTTGGCGAGGCGGGTGCAGGCCCGCCAGGGCAGCGCGGCACGCACGCCGGTGGCGGTCGGAGCCGCCGCGGCCGGTGGCGGGGGCGCGGCCGGTACGGCCGAGCGGCCCAGCCTTCGCAAGGCGAGCGGGCGCGCCGACATCGCCGACGCCGACGCGACCGACGCTGAACCGAATGACGCCGACCCGACCGAGGCCGAGAGCGCCGTCGGCAACGCCGCGACCGTGACGCCGAACGGCGTCCCGTCGCCGGGCGGGCGGGCGTCGTCGCCACCCGGCGCCCGGCGGCCGAACGCCGCGCAGCGTCGGCCCGGCGGCAGGCCGTCCGGCAAGAAGCGCCGCAGGTAGAGCGCGGCTTTGCGCCCGTGACGAGCGACATCCACGACCTCATCCGTGGCCTGGTGCGCGACGTCCCGGACTACCCGTCGGCCGGGATCTTGTTCAAGGACATCACGCCGGTCTTGGCCGACGCGCACGCGTTCGCGGCGGTGGTCGACGCTTTGGTCGAGCAGCATGCGCCCGGCAGCATCGACAAGGTGGGCGGCATCGAAGCGCGCGGATTCATCCTCGCCGCGCCGGTCGCCTACCATCTGCAGGCCGGCTTCGTCCCGATGCGAAAGAAGGGCAAGCTGCCTTACGCGACCTTCGCGTCGAGCTACGAACTCGAGTACGCCGCCGCGACCATCGAGGTGCACCGCGACGCGTTCGCGCCGGGCGACCGGGTGCTGGTCGTCGACGACGTGCTGGCCACCGGCGGCACCGCGGCGGCGGCCGTCGACCTCGTCGAGCAAAGCGGCGGCGCTGTGGCGGGCCTGTCCTTCCTGATCGAGCTCTCGGCGCTGGCCGGCCGCGCACGATTGCCGGACGCCGACGTGCGCACGCTCTTCATCGTCTGAGGCGTCTGGCCGGCCAGGGAAGGCAGACGGGCTTTCTGGCGTTGCCGAATTCGTACCCCATGAGGCGTCTGGCGTTCGGCGCGGCGGTCAGGCCGCGGCGTCCAACCTTGGCCTGTCGTGCCCGCCCGCTCGCTAGACTGGAACCCCTCTCGGCCGCGTGAGACCTTTGCAGCGCGTTCGAGTGCGAAGGAGGGCCAGTGCAAGGCAGGGTCGCCCCCGACGGCGCGGTTGGCGCCACCGACCAACCGGCCCCTGCCATGCCCGACCCGGAGTCAACGCTCGACAGGCTCGGCGCCCCGCTTGGCCCGGATCTCGAAGCCGATCTCGACCCTAGGCCTGACCATCGGCCCGACCGTGACACCGACCGTGACACCGGTCATGACACCGGTCGTGACACCGGCCGTGACACTGACCACGCCGCTGACGCTGCCGATCCTGACGGCGTCGAGCCGGCCGTGTCGTCGGGGCGCCGAGTGCGGGCACGGCTGGCGCGGCTCGCCGCGCAGCGAGGCGGCGCGAACGGGTCGCAGGTGCTGGATCCGCTCTTCCGGGCGATCCGCACGAGCCATCCGAAGGCCGACCTCCGCACGATCCAGCGCGCCTACGACGTCGCCGAGTACCACCACCGCTCGCAGTTTCGAAAGAGCGGCGATCCCTACATCACCCACCCGCTCGCGGTCGCGACGATCCTCGCCGAGCTCGGCATGACCACGCCGACCGTGAGCGCGGCGCTGCTGCACGACACGGTCGAAGACACCGAATACGCGCTCGACACCTTGCGCGCCGACTTCGGCGACGAGATCGCGGCCCTCGTCGACGGCGTCACCAAGCTCGACAAGGTCAAGTACGGTGACGCCGCGACCGCCGAGACGGTGCGCAAGATGGTCGTCGCGATGGCGCGCGACCCACGGGTCTTGGTGTTGAAACTCGCCGACCGCCTGCACAACATGCGCACCTTGCGTTACCTGCCGGCCGAAAAGCAAGAGCGCAAGGCCCGCGAGACGCTCGAGATCTACGCGCCGCTCGCCCATCGGCTGGGCATGAACACGCTCAAGTGGGAGCTTGAAGACCTCTCGTTCGCGACCCTGTTTCCCAAGCGCTACGACGAGGTCGTGCGGCTCGTCACCGAGCGGGCGCCGAGCCGCGAGACCTATCTGAGCAGCGTGATCGAGCAGGTGAACCAGCAGCTTCGCGCCGCGAAGATCAAGGCGGTGCTGACCGGCCGGCCGAAGCACTACTACTCGATCTATCAGAAGATGATCGTGCGCGGCCGTGATTTGGGCGACATCTACGACTTGCTCGGCGTGCGGGTGCTCGTCGATTCGGTGCGCGACTGTTACGCCGCGCTCGGCATCATCCACTCCACCTGGAATCCGGTGCCGGGGCGGTTCAAAGACTTCATCGCGATGCCGAAGTTCAACCTCTACCAGTCCCTGCACACGACGGTGATCGGCCCTGAGGGCAAGCCGGTCGAGCTGCAGATTCGCACGCACGCGATGCACCGGCGCGCCGAATACGGCATCGCCGCGCACTGGAAGTACAAGGAAGAGTCGCTTGGCTCGGCGTCCCCGGGCTCGGCGGCGTCCGGCAACGACATGGCCTGGCTGCGGCAGCTGCTCGACTGGCAGAAGGAGGCCGCCGATCCGGGCGAGTTCCTCGAGTCGTTGCGCTTCGACATTCAAGGCGCCGAGGTTTACGTCTTCACGCCGAAGGGCGATGTTCTGGCGTTGCCGCAAGGCGCCACGCCGGTCGACTTCGCTTACGCGGTGCACACCGAGGTGGGCCACCGATGTATCGGGGCCCGCGTCAACGGGCGGCTGGTTCCGCTCGACAGCGCGCTCGACAACGGCGACGCCGTCGAGATTTTCACCTCCAAAGCGCAAGGCGCCGGCCCGAGCCGCGACTGGCTGGCGTACGTCAAGAGTCCTCGCGCCCGCACCAAGATCCGGCAGTGGTTCGCCAAGGAGCGCCGCGAAGACGCCATCGAGGACGGCAAGCAGGCGATCGCGCGCGCGATCCGCAAGCAAGGCTTGCCGTTGCAGCGGCTGCTCTCCGACGACGCGCTCGGGACGCTCTCCCGCGAGCTGCACTACAACGACGTGTCGGGCCTGTACGCCGGCGTCGGCGAGGGCCACGTCACGGCGCAGACCGTCGTCCAACGGCTGTTGCAGGCGAGAGGCGGGGCCGAGGGCGCGGTCGAAGACATCGCCGAGACTGTGCAGCCGGTTCGCCGCGGGGCGCCCGGCCGGCCGCTGCGTTCGGCCGGTGATCCGGGCGTGGTCGTCAAGGGCGCGACCGACGTCTGGGTCAAGCTGGCCCGGTGCTGCACACCGGTGCCCGGCGACGCCATCGAAGGCTTCGTCACCCGCGGCAACGGGGTTTCGGTGCACCAATCAGGGTGCGTCAACCTTGTGGCGTTGCGGGCAGGCGAGCCCGGGCGGGTCGTCGACGTCGAGTGGGCCCCGGGCGCGGCGTCGGTGTTCCTCGTCGTGGTGCAGGTCGAGGCGCTCGACCGCAGCCGGCTGCTCGCCGACCTCACCGAGGTGCTCTCCGACCAGCACGTGAACATCCTGGCGGCGTCGGTCACCACCACCCGCGACCGGGTCGCGGTCAACCGGTTCACCTTCGAGATGGGCGATCCCAAGCATCTCGGCCACGTGCTCAAGGCGGTGCGGGCGGTCGACGGGGTCTACGACGCCTATCGGCTAACCGGCGCGGCCAGCGCCGCCCGCACCTGACACCTGCGTCGACGCCGCAACACGGCTGACGCCGAAACTCGAACGGTCGCCGAGCGAAGGCTCGGCGACCGTTCGTCTCGCGTCAGCGTCAGGACGCCGGGGCCGAGCTCGGCCCGCCTGTCGCGGGTGGCGTGGAAGCGCTCGGGGACGTCGGCGCGGACGCGCTCGGGCTGGCGTGGGTGGCCGCGATCACGTCGACCACGAACACGAGCTCCTCGTTCGGCTGGATCGCCGGCGACGAACCGGTGGCGCCGTAGCCCTGGCTCGGCGGGATGATGATCTCGCGGCGGCCGCCCACCTTCATGCCGGTGACGCCCTGGGTGAACCCTGGCACGAACTGGTTGACCGGCAGGGTCAGATATTGGCCGCTCGACCACGACGAGTCGAACTCCTTGCAGTCGACGTAGTTCAAGCCCACGTAGTTGAGGGTCACGGTGTCGTCGGCTTTGACCGTGTCGCCGCTGCCGACGATGAGGTCTTTGGTCTGCACCGTGATCGGCACCGGGCCGGCCGGGACCGTGACGGTCGGCTCCGTGCGCAGCGCCGGGTCGAGGCCTCCGGGCAGGATCGGGAAGTTCGGCGCGAGCGAGGCGACCGGGGTCGGCGTGGAGGTGCACCCAGGCGCCGAGGTCGGCACCGGCGGGGTCGGCGAGGCGGGCGGGCTGGACGCGGCATCGCCGGAGGAGGCGTCGCCGGAGTCGGTGGCCACCGGAGGCGAGCCGGACGCCGCCGACTTGTGGTTGCCCGGGAGGGTGAGTGCCAAGACGATCGCCACGATGGCGACGACGGCCGCGGCGGCGCCGCCGACCGTCCAGCGCTGGCGCTGCTTCGCCCGGGCAGCCGCGCGCGCCTGCATGCGGCGCTCGTAGCGCTCGCGCGCGATCTGACGTTTGCGGTCCTTGCCGGCCACGCGGCCTCCTCACGGTCGCTCACGGTCGTTCACGCTGGCGGGCGGCGCCTCACGGGGCGCCCGCGTGAGTATGACGTACTTTCGGGCGGCGACAGTCTAGGGGGGCCCGATAGGCTCGCCGCGGCGCCATCGCACTTTCTCAGCGTTTCCTGAGTGAGCGTGGCCCCCCACGTCACCGTCAGGAAGGACGATCGTGTTCGTCGTCGGGTTTCCGACCGGGATCTTCAGCGCGAACTGTTATCTGGTCGCGACCGGCCCCGGCGAGCCCTGCCTGATCGTTGACCCGGGTCAAGACGCGGTCGCGGGTATCGCCGACGCCCTGCGCGAGCATCGCCTGACGCCGGCGGCGGTGGCGCTCACCCACGGCCACCTCGACCACATGTGGTCGGTGCTGCCGGTGTGCGCCGACCACGGCGTGCCGGCCTACGTCCACCCCGGCGATCGCGCGCTGCTGGCCGACCCGCTCGCCGCGCTGCCGGCCGATTGGGTCGGCGCGCTCGGCGTCGCCGGCGTGCGCTTTCGCGAGCCCGACGACGTCCGCGAAGTGCTCGACGCCGCCCGGCTGGAGATCGCCGGCGTCGATCTCACGGTGCGCCACGCGCCGGGCCACACGCCCGGGTCGGTGGTGTTCGAAACGCCCGGCGGGGGCGACGATCCGCCGACGATGTTCAGCGGCGACCTGCTGTTCGCCGGGTCGGTCGGGCGCACCGACCTCGCGGGCGGCGACGCCCAGGCGATGCGCGCGAGCCTTGCCCGCGTCACGCTCGCGGCGTCCGACGAGACGGTGGTGTTGCCCGGCCACGGGCCGCGCACGACGATCGGGCGCGAACGCTCGACGAACCCCTACCTGCGCGAGCTGCCCCGGCAGCCCGTTCGTGAAGGAGCCAGCTGATGAACCGGCCGACCCCGCTGTCGGGATTTCCCGAGTGGCTGCCGGCGCAACGCATCGTCGAACGTCGCCTGCTCGACACCATCGCGCGGGTGTTCGAGCTCAACGGTTTCGCTTCGATCGAGACCCGCGCGGTCGAGCCGCTCGACCAGTTGCTGCGCAAGGGCGAGATCGACAAAGAGGTCTACGTCTTGCGCCGGCTGCAGGCCGGCGAGGGCGAGGGTGACGCCGGGCTGGGCCTGCACTTCGACCTCACCGTGCCGTTCGCGCGCTACGTGCTGGAAAACGCCGGCCATCTCGAGTTTCCGTTCCGGCGCTACCAGATCCAGAAGGTCTGGCGGGGGGAGCGGCCGCAAGAGGTTCGCTACCGCGAGTTCACCCAGGCCGACATCGACGTCGTCGATCGCGACACTTTGGCGTTCCACCACGAGATCGAGCTGCCGCTGGTGATCGGCGAGGCCCTGGCCGCGCTGCCGATCCCGCCGGCGCGCATCCAGGTCAACAACCGCAAGCTCGCCGAGGGTTTTTATCGCGGGGTCGGGGCCGCCGATCCCGCCGCGGTGCTGCGGGCGGTCGACAAACTCGACAAGATCGGGCCCGACGCCGTCGGGCGGGCGCTCGTCGACGACGCCGGCCTTTCCCAGGCCGGGGCGACGGCCTGCCTGGAGTTGGCCGGCATCACGTCGTCCGACGCCTCTTTTGCCGACCGGGTGAGGGCGCTCGGCGTGCGCGATCCGTTGCTCGACGAGGGGCTCGACGAGCTGGTGCGGGTGGTCGAGGGCGTGGCGGCGTTCTCGCCCGGGCTGGTGGTCGCTGACCTGCGGATCGCCCGCGGGCTCGACTACTACACGGGCACGGTCTACGAGACGATCCTGCAGGGCCACGAGGATCTCGGCTCGATCAGCTCGGGCGGTCGTTACGACGCGCTGGCAAGCGATGGGCGGACGACGTATCCCGGGGTCGGCATCTCGATCGGGGTGTCGCGCATCCTCGGCCGGCTGCTGGGGCGCGGGAGCCTGGAGGCGTCGCGGTCGGTGCCGACGTGTGTGCTGGTGGCGGTCGCCGACGAGGATGCCCGGCCCCGGGCGATGGCGGTGGCGGCCGCCTTGCGGGCGCGCGGCATCGCGGCCGAGGTGTCGCCGTCCGCCGCGAAGTTCGGAAAGCAGATCCGTCATGCTGATCGGCGCGGGATCCCGTTCGTGTGGTTTCCCGGCGCCGACGACGAGGGCGATTCCGTGAAGGACATCAGGTCGGGGGAGCAGGTCGCGGCGTCCGCGCGAGACTGGACGCCGCCGACGAGCGATCTGTGGCCCACTGTTCGCACTGTTTCTAACGACTGAGGAGCGTTCGTGATTCGCACGAGGGAGGCGGGCACGCTTAGGCGCGCAGACGCCGGAACATCCGTCACGCTGGCCGGCTGGGTCGCCCGGCGGCGCGATCTGGGTGGCGTCGCGTTCGTCGATCTGCGCGACGCGTCGGGCATCGCGCAGGTGGTGTTTCGCGAGGGCGAGGTGGCCGCGGCGGCGCAACGGCTGCGCTCGGAGTTCTGCGTGCGGGTCGTCGGCGAGGTGCGCGAGCGGCCGGCGGGCAACGAGAACCCCGAGCTGCCGACCGGCGAGATCGAGGTGGTGGCCACCGAGCTCGAGGTGTTGTCGGAGGCCGCGCCGCTGCCGTTCCCGGTCGTCGGCTCGGTCGACGTCAACGAAGAGACCCGGCTGAAGTATCGCTACCTCGATCTGCGGCGCGAAGGCCCCGCGAAGGCGCTGCGCACGCGCTCGCAGATGAGCAGCGTGGCCCGCGAGGTGATGGCTCGGCACCGGTTCGTCGAGGTCGAGACGCCCAACCTGACCCGCTCCACTCCTGAAGGCGCGCGCGACTTCCTGGTGCCCGTGCGGTTGCAGCCCGGGCACTGGTACGCGCTACCGCAGTCGCCGCAGCTGTTCAAACAGCTGCTGATGGTGGCCGGCATGGAGCGCTACTACCAGCTGGCCCGGTGTTTTCGCGACGAAGACTTCCGCGCCGACCGGCAGCCGGAGTTCACGCAGCTCGACATCGAGATGAGCTTCATCGACCAAGACGACATCATCACGCTGGCCGAAGACGTCGTCTCTTCCTTGTGGCGCGAGATTCTCGGCTACCAGGTGTCATTGCCGATCCCGCGCATGACCTATGCCGAGGCGATGGCGCGGTACGGCTCCGACAAGCCCGACCTACGGTTTGGCTGCGAGCTGGTCGACGTCACGGATTTCTTTGCCCAG
>Ga0164242_10008779_pt1 | contig 10955 bp, 10 predicted proteins | sample OricomgcompostMG_FD_108783 | JGI IMG/M metagenome (GOLD analysis project Ga0164242, IMG submission 108783) | Miracle-Growth compost microbial communities from Emeryville, California, USA - Original compost - Miracle growth compost (MG) ...
ACCGGGCGCTTGGGCTCCTTGGCGGCGACGTAATAATCCTCGCGATAGACGAACCAGACCATGTCGGCGTCCTGCTCGATCGAGCCCGATTCCCTGAGGTCCGAAAGCTGCGGGCGCTTGTCCTCGCGCTGCTCGACGGCGCGGCTGAGCTGCGACAGCGCCAGCACCGGCACGTTGAGGTCCTTGGCCAGCGTCTTGAGGCCGCGGCTGATCTCCGAGATTTCCTGCACGCGGTTGTCGTTCGAATTGCGGCCCGAGCCCTGGAGCAGCTGGAGATAGTCGACCACCACCAGCCCGATCTCGTTGTTGTGCCGTCGCTGCAGCCGCCGCATCCGGGTGTGGAGCGCGCTGATCGACAGGCCGGCGGTGTCGTCGATGAACAACGGCAGCTTCTCGAGCTCGGCGGCGGCGGCGGCGAGCTGGCCGAACTCGGCACGGCTGATCTTGCCCATGCGCAGCGCCTCCGAGCTGATCCGCGACTGTTCGGCGAGGATACGGGTCGCGAGCTGGTCGGCCGACATTTCGAGGCTGAAGAAGGCGACCTTGGCGCCGACCGAGCGCTCGGGCGGGATGCCGTCCTCCATGTCGCGCATCCAGCGCCGCGCGGCGTTGAACGCGATGTTGGTGGCGAGGCTGGTCTTGCCCATGCCGGGGCGGCCGGCGAGGATCATCAAATCCGAATGGTGCATGCCGCCGATCTTGGCATTGACCGAATCGAGCCCGGTGGTGACGCCCGACAGATGGCCGCCCGAATTGAGCGCGCGCTCGGCCATCTTGACCGCGGCGGTGGTCGCCTGGGCGAAGGTCTTGACGCTCGATTCGGTGCCGCCGTCGGCGGCGACCTTGAACAATTCCTCCTCGGCCGCCTCGATCTGCGCGCGCGGATTGACCTCCTCGGAGGTGTCCATCGCCCGCTCGACCAGGGTGCGCCCCACCGTCACCAGCGCGCGCAGCATCGCGAGGTCGTAGATCTGCTGCGCGAACTGCCGCGCGCCGATCAGCCCCGCGCCCGAGCCGGTGAGCTGTGCGAGATAGGCGGGGCCGCCCAGCTCCTTCATCCCCTCGTCGGCCTCGAACATGGGCCTCAGCGTCACCGGGGTCGCCAGCATGTCGCTGCCGCGCAGCGTCTTGATCGCGGCGAAGATGCGGCCGTGGACGGGTTCGTAGAAATGCTCCGGCTGGAGCTTGTCGATCAGCTCGTCGGCGAGTCGGTTGTCGATCATCATCGCGCCGAGCATCGCCGCCTCGGCCTCGACATTCTGCGGCAGCGAGGTGCCTTCGGCGGCGGGCGCCGGCTGGGGGAAAGCGATGGTGGCCATGGGCATGTTCTAGCCGTCCCGGCGCCGCGCCGGAAGCGACAACGTGCGGCCGGGGGCTGTGGAAAACGGGTGCGGTTTGCGCGTCCGGCCTCAGCCGAGCTTGCCGAATCGCGCCTCGAACCCCGCGCGGTCGCCGGCGGCGAGGAGCTGCGCCTGCTCGATCCAGCGGTCGCGCGCCATGCGGCCGCGGAAATTGCCGAGATCGGCGTCGAGCGCCTCGGCTTCGGCCGGCGACAGCGCGGCGATCTGGCCCACGGTGGTGATGCCGAGCTCGGCAAGGCGCGCCGCGACCTTGGGACCGAGGCCCTTGAGCAGCGTCACCGGCTCGGCGGCATCGTCGGCGGCGGGCGGCGCGGCGGGTGCGGGCGGGGCTGGTCGTGGCGCGGCGCTTTCGGGTTCGACCAGCGCGCCGGTCGTCGTGTCGGCGAGCGGCGGCGGAGGCGGCGCGACGGGCTCCGGCGCGGCGGTGCGCTCGGTCGTCGCCGGCGGCGTCCCGAGGTCGCGCGTCGAACGGCGGCGCAAGCGGCTGCCCCACCAGATCACCAGGATCGCGGCGATCACCAGGATGACGATGATCGTCAGATGCGCGGTGGTGAACAGCCCTGCATTGTCGGGCATCACGGGTGCGGTGGTGCCGGTCTCGTTCATCCTTGCCATTCCTCCCTGTGCGTTCCGGGCGAACATAGCGGGCATTGCCGGGAGGGCCAAACGGCAGGGGCGATTGATTCACGCGGAGGCGCGGAGGCGCGGAGAGGTCAAGAGATTCGCGCGGAGGCGCAGAGGCGCAGAGAGAGTGGGCTGCGCTTGAACCTCGGCCCGCCGCGTCAGCGGCAGCCTTCAAGCCGTCCGAAAGGAGTTCTGCCGCTTCGCGGCGGGGACAACATCTCTGCGCCTCGGCGCGAACCCTAATCCCGCACCAGCCCGACTTGGCTGAACGGGCGGGGTTCCTCCGGCGGCGTCGCAGAATCGTTCAATTCGCATTGCCAATAGCCGACGTCGATCCAGCGGCCGTGCTTGTAGCCGACCTCGCGGAAGAAGCCGGCGCGGCGGAAGCCGACGGCTTCGTGCAGGGCGATCGAATGATCGTTCGGAAGCGCGATCGCGCCGATCGCCTGGGTGAAGCCCTGCGCGCGCAGCGTGTCGATCAGCGCCTCGTAAAGCAACCGGCCGACGCCCTGGCCCTGCACCGCGCCGGCGACGTAGATCGAGGTCTCGACCACCCAGCGATAGGCCTCGCGCTCGCGGAAGCGCGCGGCATAGGCGTAGGCGAGCACGCCGTCCTCGTCGCCGTTGGTCGCGACCAGCCAGGGATAGAAGCCGTCGGCGCCCTCAATCCGGCGGCGCATCGCCCGCGCGTCGGGCGGCTCCAGCTCGAAGGTCGCGGTGCCGGTCAGCACATAGGGCGCATAGATCGCGGCGATCGCGGTCGCGTCCTCGGGCCGGGCGGAGCGGATCGCGATCATGCGCCGACCTTCGCCAGGATCGCGCGCATCAGGCTGACGTCGCCGGGCGCCGGCCGCGCCGGACCGAGCGCGCCGCATTCGAGGCAGCGCGCCTGGATCGCCGCGCCGTCGGAGATCCGCCGCATCTCGCCGAGCACCTGGGCGAAGGCGGCGCGGCGCTGCGCGGCGAGGCGGCTGAAGGCGTCGCCCTGCTGGCCGGCCGCATCGTCGTCGTCGCCGCGCGTCAGCTTCATCGCCAGCTCGGCCCATTTGCTCGGCTTCTTTTCCAGATAGACCGGATGGACCTTGGCGGGATCGAGCCCGGCGCGCCTGGCCGCCTCCGCGATCGCGTCCTTGAGCGTGCCGAAGCGATCGACCAGCCCGAGCTGGCGCGCGGTGCCGCCGTCCCAGACATGGCCCTGGCCGATCGCGTCGACCCGCTCCGGCGTCATGTGGCGCGCCGCGGCGACGCGGGCGATGAACTGGCGGTAGCCGTTCTCGATCCCCGCCTGGAACAGCGCGTCGACGGTCGGATTGGTGCCGCCGACCACGTCGGGCTGGCCCGACAGCGGCGTGGTCTTCACCCCGTCGGTGGTGACGCCGATCTTCTTCAAGGTATTCTCGAAGGTCGGGATGATGCCGAAGATGCCGATCGAGCCGGTGATCGTATTGGGCTCGGCAAAGATCATGTCGCCCGCGGTCGAGACCCAATAGCCGCCCGACGCCGCGAGGCTGCCCATCGAGACGATGACGGGCAGTTTCTGCGCCTTGGCCTGCAGGATCGCCTGGCGGATCTGTTCCGAGGCGAAGGCCGAGCCGCCGGGCGAATCGACGCGGACGACCAGCGCCTTGAGGTCCTTTTTGGCGAGCCCGTCGAGGACGAGCCGGACGATCGTGTCGCCGGCCGCCTGGCCGGGGCCGCCCTTGCCGTCGACGATGTCGCCGGCGACGGTGATGACGCCGATCGCGTCGCCGCCGGTCGGCGCCGGATGCGCGTCGATATAATCGTCGAGGTCGATCGTGTTGAAGCTGCCCACCGGCTTGCCCGAGGCGACGCCGGCAACCTCGGCGACGTGCTTGCCGAAGGCGATGCGGTCGCCGAGCTTGTCGACCAGGCCGGCCGCAAGATTGGCCTTGGCGATGTCGCCGCCCGCGGCGATCACCGGCTGGTCGGGCGTCGTCAGGAACTGTGCGAGCTGCGCCTTGGGCCGGGCCTGCTTTACGCCCTGCTGCCACTGCTCGAAGATCGCCTGGTAGAGCTGGCGGTCGGCCTCCTTCGCCTCGGGCGAGGCGTCGGCGCGGGTGTAAGCCTCGACGTAGGATTTGAACTTGCCGACGCGATAGACGTGGACGTCGACGCCCAGCTTGTCGATCAGCCCCTTGTAATAAAGCTGCGAGCCGCCGGGACCCATGAACAGGCTGCCGCCCATCGGGTTGACCCAGATCTCGCTCGCTTCGGCGGCGAGGCGATAGCCCGAATCGGTATAGGCGGTGGCATAGGCCAGCACCGGCTTGCCGGCGGCGCGGACGCGGCCGAGCGCGTCCGCCACCTCGCTGATCGCCTCGGGATAGCCGCCGCCGAAGCGGTCGAGGTCGAGCACCACCGCCTTGACGTGGCTGTCGTCCTTCGCCGCGTCGAGCGCGCGGACGAGGTCGCGCAGGCGGTATTCGCGCGGCTGGTCCTGGCCGTTGAAGATCGCGGCCGGGCTCACCTCGTGCGGCTGCTCGACGATCGTGCCGTGGAGGTCGAGCAGCAGCGCGCCGTCGCGGATCGCCGCCGGGCCGGGCCGGGCGTTGAGCGCGGCGAAAAGCGCGCCGAAGAACAGCAGCATGAAGATCAGGACCAGCGCGTCCTTGATCCCGACCAGGACCTTCCAGGCGCCTCGAACCAGCTTCATCGCGTCGCTCCCTTTCGCCCCTCGCGCAACGGGACTCGCCTTTCGCTAAAGCATGTGCGAGGTCGAGTAAACGGCCCGTCTTAGCCAGGCAATACAGGCGAAAAATTTCGCCGGCCGCCAGTTGACGGCGCCAGCCGCCCTGCACATATGCCGCCCTGTTGGCACTCCCTTCGGGTGAGTGCCAGAAATCTGTCACAATCTTTGATGAAGGAAAGGATGGCGCATGAACTTTCGTCCGCTGCACGATCGTGTTCTGGTCCGCCGCGTCGAGGCTGAGGAAAAGACGGCCGGCGGCATCATCATCCCCGATACGGCCAAGGAAAAGCCCCAGGAGGGCGAGGTCGTCGCCGCGGGCGCCGGCGCCAAGGGCGAGGACGGCAAGGTGACGCCGCTCGACGTCAAGGCGGGCGACCGCATCCTGTTCGGCAAATGGTCGGGCACCGAGGTGAAGGTCGACGGCGAAGACCTGCTGATCATGAAGGAAAGCGACATCCTCGGCATCGTCGAGGCGTAAGCTTCCCCACCCATTTCCGTCATGCCAGCGCAGGCTGGCATCTTTCTGAAACGAAGAGACCCCAGCCTTCGCTGGGGTGACGCAGAGACAAAGGAACAGCCGATATGGCAGCCAAGGACGTTAAATTTTCGCGCGACGCGCGTGAGCGCATCCTGCGCGGCGTCGACATCCTCGCCGACGCGGTGAAGGTCACGCTGGGCCCCAAGGGCCGCAACGTCGTGATCGACAAGAGCTTCGGTGCCCCGCGGATCACCAAGGACGGCGTCGCCGTCGCCAAGGAGATCGAGCTCAAGGACAAGTTCGAGAACATGGGCGCGCAGATGCTGCGCGAGGTCGCCTCGAAGACCAACGACAATGCCGGTGACGGCACCACCACCGCGACCGTGCTCGCCCAGGCGATCGTGCGCGAAGGCATGAAGTCGGTCGCCGCCGGCATGAACCCGATGGATCTGAAGCGCGGCATCGACCTTGCGGTCAACAAGGTCGTCGAGGACATCAAGGCGCGTTCGAAGCCGGTCGCCGGCTCGAACGAGATCGCCCAGGTCGGCATCATCTCGGCCAATGGCGACACCGTCGTCGGCGAGAAGATCGCCGAGGCGATGGAGAAGGTCGGCAAGGAAGGCGTCATCACCGTCGAGGAGGCCAAGGGCCTGGAGTTCGAGCTCGACGTCGTCGAGGGCATGCAGTTCGACCGCGGCTATCTGAGCCCCTACTTCATCACCAACCCGGAGAAGATGACGGTCGAGCTCGCCGATCCGTACATCCTGATCCACGAGAAGAAGCTCTCCAACCTGCAGGCGATGCTGCCGATCCTCGAAGCCGTGGTGCAGAGCGGCCGTCCGCTCCTCATCATCGCCGAGGACATCGAGGGCGAGGCGCTGGCGACCCTGGTGGTCAACAAGCTGCGCGGCGGCCTGAAGGTCGCGGCCGTGAAGGCGCCGGGCTTCGGCGATCGCCGCAAGGCGATGCTGGAGGACATCGCGATCCTGACCAAGGGCGAGATGATCTCGGAAGACCTGGGCATCAAGCTCGAGAACGTGACGCTCGGCATGCTCGGCCAGGCCAAGCGCGTGACGATCGACAAGGACAACACCACCATCGTCGATGGCGCCGGTGATGCCGAGGCGATCAAGGGCCGCACCGAGGCGATCCGCCAGCAGATCGAGAACACCACGTCGGATTACGATCGCGAGAAGCTCCAGGAGCGTCTGGCGAAGCTCGCCGGCGGCGTTGCGGTGATCAAGGTCGGCGGCTCGACCGAGGTCGAGGTCAAGGAGCGCAAGGACCGCGTCGACGATGCGCTGCACGCGACGCGCGCGGCGGTCGAGGAAGGCATCGTCCCCGGCGGCGGCACCGCGCTGCTCTATGCGACCAAGGTGCTCGACGGCGTCAGCGGCGCCAACGACGACCAGACCCGCGGCATCGACATCGTCCGCAAGGCGCTGTCGGCGCTGGTCCGCCAGATCGCGACCAATGCCGGTCACGACGGTGCGGTGGTCGCGGGCAAGCTGCTCGAGGGCGGCGACGCGACGCAGGGCTTCAACGCGCAGACCGAGAAGTACGAGAACCTCGTGCAGGCCGGCGTGATCGACCCGACCAAGGTGGTGCGCACCGCGCTGCAGAACGCGGCGTCGGTCGCGGGCCTGCTGATCACCACCGAGGCCGCCGTCTCGGAGATCCCCGAGGACAAGGCCCCGGCCGGCATGCCCGGCGGCGGCATGGGCGGCATGGGCGGCATGGACTTCTGATTTCGGACGGGAGCGGCGCTCGCGCTGCTCCCGGTACGAATCGGAACGACCGGCGGGCCGTCCGACAAAGCCTCGGCCTTGCCGGGGTTGGCCCGAGAAAGGAGACCGGGAGGTGTCGCACCTCCCGGTCTTTTTTGTGCGTGCCGCTGCCGGAGATAGGAGGCGGGCGATGGTCGGTGGGCGACGATTTTTTGTTCGCGCAGAGGCGCAGAGGCGCAGAGGGGTTGCGCGTGCGGCACGGATCAGCCGCGCCAGCGGCTCTTCACTACGCGGCGGCCAAAAGGATGAAGGTCTCGCTGCGCGAGACGGGGGCAGTTATCGACTTCTCTCTGCGCCTCTGCGCCTCCGCGCGAATCTCTTCTTCTTCTTCTTCTTCTTCTTCTCGCGAGCCGAGCCCTTCAACCGGGGAGACAAGCACGCCATCGCGCGTTAGCTTGCGCGCCTCACCGCCGGGAGATGTCCGATGCCGAAGTCGTTGCTGCTTGCGCCGAGCCTTGCCCTGCTGATCGCGTGCAGCAGCGGTGGCGGCGCGTCGAATGCGGCACCGACGCCATCCCCGACGCAGACCGCGGCGCCGAGCCCGACGCCGTCGGCCGGGCCGGTCGAGGGCCTGCCCGCCGGCCTGCCGTTCAACGCCAGCCTGGAGGGGCATTTCGACAATCCCTTCGCGATCGCCTTCCTGCCCGACGGGCGGCTGCTCGTGACCGAAAAGCCGGGACACCTGAAGCTGCGCGCGACCGACGGCACGGTGGCGGAGGTGGCGGGCGTGCCGGCGGTCGATTACGGCAACCAGGGCGGGCTGCTCGACGTCGCGCCGGCGCCCGATTTCGCCTCGAGCCACGCGATCTATCTGTCCTATTCGGAACCGGGCGCGGGGGGCAGCAGCCTCGCGCTCGCGCGGGCGACGCTCGACACCAGCACGTCGCGGCCGAGACTCGACGGGCTGAGGGTGATCTGGCACCAGATGCCCAAGGGCGACGGCGGCCAGTTCGGCGCGGTGATCGCCTTCTCGCCCGATCACCAGCATCTGTTCCTCGCCTCCGGCGAGCGGCAGCGCGAGACGCCGGCGCAGGACCCCGACCAGGCATTGGGCAAGATCCTGCGGTTCAACCTCGACGGCTCGGTGCCCCAGGACAATCCGATGGCGTCCGCGGGCGGCGCACGCGCGATCACCTGGTCGACCGGGCACCGCAATCCCTATGGCCTCGTCTTCGCCGCCGACGGCCGGCTGTGGGAGAACGAGATGGGGCCCAAGGGCGGCGACGAGCTCAACCTGATCGAGCCGGGCAAGAATTACGGCTGGCCCAATGTGTCGTGGGGCGACAATTACGACGGCTCGCCGATCCCCAAGCCCAAGGCGGGCGACGGCTACCAGATGCCGGTGCTCTATTGGGTGCCGTCGATCTCGCCCGGCGGGGCGATCATCTACACCGGGTCGATGTTCCCTCAGTGGGACGGCAATTACATCATGGGCGCGCTGTCGGGTGAGGCGCTGGTGCGGATCGAGCTCAGCGGCGCGACGGCCAAGAAGGCCGACCAGTGGAACATGGGGATGCGCATCCGCGACGTGGCCCAGGCGCCCGACGGCGCGATCTGGCTGATCCAGGACGGGGACGACGGCCAGCTGATGCGGCTGACCCCGAAGGGGTGACTACCTCATCTCCCTTCAGCTCCGCACCACCAGATAGTTCATCCGCGCCGCGGCGATCGGGCGGGTCGGGTCGTCCTGCCAGGCGGTCGCCTCGACATTGGCGACGCGGGTGCCGAGGCGCGTGACGGTGCCGCGGGCGCGGGTCGGCTTCTCGCGCCCGCCGCGCATGTAATCGACCGTGACGTTGATCGGCTTGATCCGTCCGCCGCCCTCGGCCTCCAGCGCGTGCTGCAGCGCGACGATCGCCGCCATTTCGAGCAGCCCGCCGATCGCGCCGCCGTGGAGGAAGCCGGGGCGGCCGATCACATCGCCGGAAAAGGGCATGACCAGGCTCGGCGCGCCGTCGCCATCGGCCTCGATCGTCAGGCCGAGCAGCTCGGCATAGGGCGGCAGGGTCATGGCTGCGCGTCCAGGAACATATAGGTGCCGGCGACGTGCGCGAGCGGATCGGCCGGGTCGCCGTCATGCGCCTGGCCGCGGATGAAGGCGATCGTGCGGGTGATGCGATAGCATTCGCCGCGGCCGATCACCGTCTTTCCCGGCGTCGCGGGGCGGAGGTAATCGATCCTGAGGTCCAGCGTCGCCTGCATGCGGAAATGCCCCAGCCGCGCCCAGATCGCCATGCTGGTCGCCATGTCCATCATCGTCAGGATCGGACCCGAGGCGATCACGCCGCGGTCCGGATCGCCGATCTGCGCCGGGTCGTAAGGCAAGGCGAGCTCGACCCAGTCGGGGCCGTGCGCGCGGTAGCCGAGCCCCAGCCGCCGGGCATGGCCGCCGGCGCCGAGGGTCATGAAGCGCTCGGGGTCGAAGGGCGGGAAGGGGCTGTCGGACACGATGCGGCTGCTCTATCGCCTGGGCCGGCTTTCGCAAGGCCGCGCGATGGCGCTATGCGTGCTCGTGCGAGGGATGCGTGTTCCTGCTTTTCGCGCGGGAGCACGAAGGGACGCAGTGGCGAATCGCCCGGAGGGGTAGAGGGGACTTGCATGGACCGTGTCACCGTCACCGTCGCGGACAGGATCGCCGACGTGCGGCTCGCCCGCCCGGACAAGATGAACGCGCTCGACCCAGCGATGTTCGAGGCGCTGGGCGCGGCGATCGATGCGCTCGCGGGGCGGCGCGACGTGCGCTGCGTCGTGCTGTCGGGTGAGGGGCGGGGGTTCTGCGCCGGGCTCGACATGGCGAGCATGGCGGCGGGCGGATCGGGCCTCGCGGCGCGCGGGCGCAACGCCGACGGCGCGATCCTGCCGCAGCATGTCGCCTGGGGCTGGCGGACGCTGCCGATGCCGGTGATCGCCGCGGTCCACGGCGTCGCGTTCGGCGGCGGGTTCCAGATCATGGCGGGCGCCGACGTGCGGATCGCCGCGCCGGGCACGCGCTTCGCGATCCGCGAGGTGCATTGGGGACTGGTGCCCGACATGGCCGGCTTCGCGCTGTGGCGGGGGCAGGCGCGCGACGACGTGCTGCGCGAGCTGGTCTATACCGCGCGCGAGTTCGATGCGGCGGAAGCGCTGGCGCACGGCTTCGTGACTCGGCTGGCCTACGATCCGCATGGCGAAGCGATGGCGCTCGCGCGCACCATCGCCGGCCGCAGCCCGCGCGCGGTCCGCGGCGCCAAGCGGCTCGCCAATATTATGCGCGATGCCGATGCGCGGACGATGCTCGCCGCCGAAACCGAGGAGCAGATGCAGCTGATCGGCCGACCCGAGATGATGGAGGCGGTCGCCGCCAACCTCGCGAAGCGCGCGGCCGTGTTCGAGGACTGACCCGCCTCGGCTCGCCGCAACGAGGGTTGACCGCGGCGGCGTTTTCGTTCCCTATACGTTCCTTGCCGCGACTCGCGAGGAGGAAGAAAATGGCTGCTGATCTCGTCTTCTACACCAATCCGATGTCGCGGGGGCGGATCATCCGCTGGATGCTCGAGGAGGTCGGCTGCGAGTACGAGACCGAAGTGCTCGATTATGCCTCGACGATGAAGGGCGAGCCGTATCTGTCGGTCAATCCGATGGGCAAGGTGCCGGCGATCGTCCACAAGGGCCGTGTCGTCACCGAATGCGCGGCGATCTGCGCCTATCTGGCCGACGCCTTTCCGGAGGCAGGGCTCGCGCCGGCGACCGACGACCGCGCCGATTATTATCGCTGGCTGTTCTTCGCCGCGGGGCCGGTCGAACAGGCGGTGACGAACAGGGCGGCGGGATTTGAGCCGCCGGCGGAGCGCGGGCGGATGTTCGGCTACGGCAATTTCGATCTTGCCATCGACACGCTCGAAAAGGCGGTGGCGGCGCATCCCTATATCGCCGGCGATCGCTTCACCGCGGCGGACGTCTATGTCGGCTCGCAGGTGGCATGGGGGCTGCAGTTCGGCACGCTGCCGAAGCGCGAT
>Ga0164242_10008780_pt1 | contig 10953 bp, 8 predicted proteins | sample OricomgcompostMG_FD_108783 | JGI IMG/M metagenome (GOLD analysis project Ga0164242, IMG submission 108783) | Miracle-Growth compost microbial communities from Emeryville, California, USA - Original compost - Miracle growth compost (MG) ...
CACATGAGATCTCGTAGGCGATGTCCTCCGGGAAGAAGGTACTGAGGGTAGTGTCGAGAAGACCTGACACTCTTGTCTTCCATTTTTCGCTGCCGTCAGTCTGTTCCAGATCGTCAGTCATGATGATTGCCAGGGTATGGAGGTGGGGGGGGCTTGGGTTGAGGGGAGAAAAGGAGACGAGAGAAGGAGGGGAGGGTAGACGTACATAGTTATACATATATGCGGCTCCAAGTAGATAGACGGCGCTGTTGTAGGAGAATTGTGCCTTGTTGATGTCGGTGCAGTTAGTTTCGACGTGGGCACCGTCGTAGATCTTGTAGTCGGCAGTCATCAGGCCAACACCTTGGACCCAGTCCCACGTCTTCTCGGCCCAGTCTGCATAGGTGCTGTTGTCCAAATATCGGGCAAGTCTAGCGCCCAGGTTGAAGAAACAACCATTGGCAATACCTGTCAAGGTGGGTCAGGAACAACAGAGCCTTTCATTTCAGGGCCGAAATTCTACTCACTGTTCTTGTAGTTGTATCCGTTATTGGCAAAAGGAATCTGCCACCGTAGACCACCGTTGCAGGTGTCGTCGTGTCGATCGGGGTTCGCTTGGGTGTTGAATACAGCTTGGGCTAACGCCAGCCACTGTGCCTTGTCGGGAGGGGGGTTAGGGAAGTTGTTCTCCGCTGCGGTCATAGCAGACATGCCCCAGAAGCCCTGGTCATCGTTCCCCAGGGACGCGGTGACGTTCGGTGGCATGTAGTCCCGGTCATCTCCGGTCTGGAACAGCATTGCGCGGGTTGTGACGTTGTTGTAGGTGTCGTCGCCGGTCAAGTGCCAGTAATCGATATAAGTCCCCCACATGGCTCCTGCCTCCCACCAGTAGTAGTCGCCAGCGGGTGGCGGTCCTGGCAAGATCCCGGGTGTTTGCCCGGGCTCTTCTCCATGGTAGTACGCAATGAGGTCGGCGGCGAGTTGCTTCGCGGACTGTTTAATCTCGGCTGTTGGCTGGGGTTAGCGGGGGTTATTCTAGAGGTGAGCCGTGGCGAGGAGACAGCTCTCTTGATGTAGAATCACAAAGCGTGGGGGGCGTACCATCGCTGCCGATGCTGTATGCGGCATGTGCAAGGCCACTGCCGACCAGGACAGCAGCCGTTGCCCGAGCGATCGGGTGAATCATGACGGCGTGGGATCGAAGGAAAGCGAATGACTAGGTTAAACGAGTGAGAAAAAGAGGGAAATCGATGCGCAGAAGACTAGGCCAGTATCAGGAACGCTGGACCCATCGAAAGGTGTGTGGGAGGAGTTGCAGGACGGAGGTTGTCGCGGAGGTTGTTCATCAGAGTTGAAAAAGAGAAACCCGGATGATGGGAGGGCAACAAAGGGTTCGTTCGGGGTTGGTGGAGTGAATTTGCTGTTGGTGAGGACGAGGGTACTTTTGCGGTATTAGTGTGCTGCATAGAAGTGTATGTGAAGCCATAACATTTAGCTTGGCATTCAAGGTACTTCGTTAGTACCCTACCCACATGGTCGTTGATAGTGCTGGCTCCACGTCTAGGCCTTCGATTGGCGGGGCAAGTTTCGACTGGGAACATGTGTGCGACCAAACTTGGAAATTAAACTACGCAATCAACCGGCTATTGGGGGCGAGGGGGGGAGGGTGTACGTACTCTCATGATAAGGTGCCTGGGAAGACGCAGTCCAGACCAAGCAGGGTCGAAAGCGCAAGCAAACTAATAATACATTTCGCGGCGAGTCCATTTCTGCAGCTTTATTCCCTGCAGCTCCGTTTCTGCAGGTCCAAGCTGCCACCATACGCCAATTTCAAGCTTTGAATCCTTCTGACGGCAGGGGCCAAGACACTTGATGGCTGCCAAGCAATGCTTGACGTGACTTGGCCTCCAAAATCCCCCCACGGCAGTCCAGATCGCCAAGCCATGCAACTCATCCAACGGCGGTTCATTCCTTCCCGCTAAGCAGGTTGGCAGGCCAAGCCTTGCGCCCATGTAAGCATCCTATTTGTTTCGTTTTCAACATTCCATTCTCCTCGCAACACCCCTCGGCCCTCTGTTGCTCTTGTCTGCTTTCCAAATTACTAGTTTTGGGGATCCCAACATGCTGATCGACCATAGGACCGGTCATCCGCGAGACACCCGAGCGGTGAGAAACCTGGTTCCACGCATTGCCCACGTGTCCCCTAGGCTAGTTGTTTCACCTGATTCCATTCCTGAACTGTTAGCCGAACCATTGGATGTCAGATGGCGATTTCTTTTGAGACCAGCTGAGGTTGCCGACTTGCTCAGCCAACCTGATGGTAATTGGGCAGATCAATCGTCTCTGGCTACCAACAAACGAGCACCCAGGCACTCAAGTGCCAAATAAGGCTTTTCTTCCCTGGGACAAGCCATCGGGTCCTCCGGAAAGTGCGCCCAGCTCTCCAGAATGCTAATGTGCAGTGCTCGAGGGGCTCGGCTTAGCTCGCATCTCCACTTGGACGTGCCGAATGCCGCTCAGGACTTTCTCATGTCGGCCTAAGGTGCCTCTTCGTGTCGTCGCCTTTCCGTCTGTCATCTCGTATGTGTGAAGACCTTAGCGCTGCTCGTATTCCTAGACATTAGGGGGGAGGCAAACTACACGAAGAGCTGCACATTCGGGGCTGAGTAAGGACTTCCGTGCTTTGACGATGCACACCTCCCTCGAGACCCCCGAAGCGCCGAGGAAAGGCTTGGACCCCACTACTCACACCCAATCAGCAGCTTACGTGCTTCAAGTGCGGAGGGTGCCAAGAACGGAAACACCCGCGCTTCCCATCAGCCCTATGACGCAAGTGAGCGGTCACCTCGTTTGCTCGTCCAACCTCCGGAAGCCAATTCGGAGGGCGCATCAAACAAGGTGTGATGGTAGCAGGCAAGTCCATTAAACAGCCAGCTATCAGTGATCAGACCCAATAGATTGCCTGTGGCGGAAGAGGTGCCCCCTTATCAGTGCCCATTGAGACCCAAAGGGCAACTGATTCAGACCTACCGTGAAGTCACCAAAACCCGGTTGCATATCCGTCATGGCATCTTGGGTTGGGGGCCGCCCTGGAGGTACGCCCTCACAGCTTGAGAGTGTTGTCCGCGCCATCCGACACACCCCTATCATCGACAACCATGCACACCCACTCCTCAAGCCCGAGGCCCTCAGCCAGCACCCGCTGCTCTCCATCACTACTGAGGCATCCGGGGATGCCATCGATGCGGCTCTTACCAGCCTGGCCCATCTTCGAGCCATCAAACAGCTGGCCGCCCTCCTAAAGTGTGACCTAACTTGGGAGGCGGTCGTCAATGCCATCGAGCTGAAGCGAATCGAGTCGCCCGAGGACTGGACCAGCCAATGTCTCGATGGCATCGAGACTATTCTTGTCGACGATGGATTAGACAATGAGGATGATGTTTACGAGTACTCGTGGCATGATGACTACACTCGGAGCGGTTGCAAGCGCATTGTCCGTATCGAGGCCATTGCCGCTCGTATCATCAACAGGCACCTACTTGCCAAAGACCCTGCCCAGGAACCTCAAGACGTCTTCAGATTAGTGCTCCGGGAATTCGATAGCTATGTCAAAGAAGCGATTGCCTTCCGCGACGTCGTCGCCTTCAAGTCCGTCATCTGCTATCGTACAGGGCTCAATATTTCCCGAGCTGTCGACATTACCACCGCCCAAGAGTCATTTTATTCCCTCGTGGATAGCTTCGAAGCCCCGGGACCGTTTAAGAGGCTCCAACATGCCGGCCTGAACGATCTCTTTGTCCACCGCACAGCCATGCTGATTAGCGAGAGCGAATCGCGCTGGAAGAAGCCAATTCAATTCCACACAGGGCTTGGCGATAACGATATCACGCTCACCAAAGCTTCGCCGTCTCACCTACAGGAGTTCATACGGGAATACCCTACTGTTCCCATCGTTCTTTTGCATGCAAGTTACCCGTTCACTCGCGAAGCCGGATACCTGGCTAGCGTCTACGCCAATGTCTACGCTGATATCGGCGAGGTGTTCCCCATGGTAAGCAGGGATGGCCAGGAGAGCGTTGTCCGCCAGATTCTCGAACTTTGCCCGTGGTCGAAAGTGCTCTGGAGCACCGACGGGCATTGGTACCCCGAGACTTACCTGTTGGCGGTTACCCAAATCCGCGAAACACTAGAGACTGTAGGTTCAAAAGCCATGATCGGAGCGTATCTACCTTAAGCTCACCCATCCTAGGTTTTGTGCGACTACGTTCGTTCTGGCCAGATAGGCTGGAAGGCTGCAATTGCGCTTGCCCGGGACATCCTGTTTCGGAACTCAAACAAGCTATACCACCTAGACTTGGCCTTTGCGGAGCTCGAGGAGGAGCCACCAGCCAACTTAGAGATGAACAAATATCGCACCGACCTTGAATTGCTCCAAAACTTCCTCAGGAGCCAGCAAAGCCCGCCGGACTTTGTAAGGATCTGCTGGACGGACCTCACTGCTAGTCCTAGGATGCGGATGGTTCCAATGAGGAAATTCATGTCTTTGCTCGACGAGGGCCAATCCACGGATATCGGAATTACCAAGGCCGCTCTCGGTTTGCTTCAGAATGACCGGATCATCCCTGGTGTGACCGCGACCGGCGAATATCGGCTCCACCCCGATTTCTCGTCCCTGAAGCCCGGCCCGACACACGGCCACATTAGTGTTCAAGGCGAGTTCCGTGAGCAGGACGGTTCTCGGGTGCCGTTTTGCCCCCGCTCACTCCTTCAGCGGGCCGTGGAGTTCGGTGCCGAGAACGGCCTAGCATATTCCCTGGGTTTCGAGGTTGAGTTCCTCCTACTAGAACGCCAGGATAGATACTCTGGGCCGGATCGGTTCGAGACTCTAGCTACCGACGGACACTCCTGGTCCGCTTCGCGGTCCCTCGCCGACCCCAAAATCTCCGTCCTGCTGAGAAATATGGTCAGAGAGCTTGCTGCTGTTGGTGTGTACGTAGAACAACTGCATGCCGAAAGTGCAAACGGGCAGTTCGAGCTTATTCTCCCTCAGCTCCCACCGGTCGAGGCCGTCGATACCCTTCTCCACGCTCGGGAGATCATGTCAGCGCTTGCGACCGAGGCCGGCTTCCGGATGTCTCTTCATCCGAAACCGTTTGCCAACGCCTGCGGCACAGCCTCCCACGTGCACATGTCCATCTCCTCACCTCAAGGCGCAAAGCCCGAGGTATACGAGAGCTTCTACGCGGGGATCTTGAAACACCTGCGGGCTCTCGCCGCCTTCACCTACAGCAACCCCGCAAGCTACGACAGAGTCGCCGACGGCTGCTGGGCGGGCGGGCGGTGGGTGGCGTGGGGCACCCAGAACCGGGAGACGCCCCTCAGGAAGATCGACGGCAGCCACTGGGAGCTAAAGGCGATGGACGGACTCGCGAATCCGTACCTCGCCCTGGGGGCGGTGCTGTTTGCCGGTACTCACGGCGTCATTGCCAAGGAGAAGCTGGTTTGGGGGGACTGCGAGATCGATCCCGCGGATCTGACGACTAACGACTTCGCGGAACTCAACGTGGTCGAGATGCTCCCCGAGAGCGTGAGTGAGGCGCTGGAGGCGCTGAAGGCTGATGAGGAGTTGGCGGGGTATGTGGGCCATGAGCTCGTTGCGCGGTATATCGCGTTGAAGGAGGCGGAGTTGGCAATGCTTATGGATATGGGAGTAGATGAGCGACGACAGTGGATATTGGAGCGGTACTAACGGGCCTCTAGTCGGTTTGCGCTTCACTTTAATATCCGTTGTTATCCCGTCATCACCTCCCATCTTGCAGCTTGGGGTGTCTGAGACTATGGAGTTCGCCCAAGATTGTTCAACCGATGTTCCTAGTCTGGATTTATTAATCAGATAACGACAAAAGTGTAGCACTGCCATGTTTGAGGAGGGTTTCTTCTACTTCCAATGGAACCGCTGGAATATATGTGTAAACCAAAACCACATTGAAGGAGTAGGTGAACACCACGTATCCAAGAGCAAGGCGCTTCCACCCATCGCCCACATATTGATGCATATCATCAGGCCCAACTTCAACCTGTACGCCACGGCGCTCTATTGGAGACTGGTAGCAGAATACCGATGGTCGGACCACCAGTGTACTGTAGTCAACCTGCCAGCCACACAGGCCAACAGCCCGCAGCCCGACGACTCTGGCCTCTGCTTGTAGGACCGTTTCGCAACGGTAGGCGCGACATATTTCAATTTTCCGGAACATATGGAGGGAATGCAGCTACAGGATTTTGGGTCTCTTTAGGGCTTTCTATTGCCGCTATTGGCAGCGTTGGCTGGATTATTGTCCAAGGAAGAGTTGTGCAGAGTTCACAACGCTCGGAGAACCTAGGTTGATAGGCCAACCTGATTAAGAGTCAGGTTTAGAATCCATGGAGGCAAAAAAGAGTTCGGGGATTGGTATTGACGTATAAAGGAAGTATCTAGCTATCCCTTAAACATATGAACGAGTAGGGTGGCGCCTTCTCCAGCTGCTCTTCCATTCAAAGTATACAGGTGCGCGAGGCTTTGGGTAAAAGTACAGTCTTAGTCTTCCCAGCTGTTAGGACAGCCACGTATAATCGGGAAGCTTGTGCTTGTCGTTCTTGGCAAAGGACCCAGCAGAGAACTTCTGCCCGAATTCTATAATTCTGGTCCAGCAAATGAAGGCGAAAATGACGTTTCGCAGCCAGATCCCCCAAGCGGTCTGCGGCGCCATTATGGGCTGTACGAGTGCCGGGATCTTCTGCAGGTCGGTGATGATTGGCCGCATCTCCTTCTCGTAGCCCCTGAGTCCTGCTGCCAGATCGCCCTTGTGCTTGCCGATCTCGCCCGCCAGCACGTACGCGCTGGCGAGGGCGAGACTAGTTCCCGTGCCGGTAGGACCTGGTGCGTGGCCCGCGTCGCCGACTAACACGAAACGCCCCTTGTACAGGCTGGGGGGTTTGACCTGTACGATCTCCGTGGCGTAGAAGTCCTGTGAATCCATCATGCACTTGGCGACCTCATCGCACATCCAACCGGCTCCTTTGAAGTGTTCAGCTATGAATCGTTTGATCGCATCGTCCCCTTGCTTCGCGACCTCGCGGAATGGCAGCGTAGCGTCGGTGCCGTCGCGTGGGTGAATACCCATAAACACAACTCGATTCCCGGCTACTGGGTCGGATCCAATGGCCATCCAACGGCCGCCGACGGCGCTGTAAGCTTGTGCCGTTCTGGTGCCCCCGACAAGATCTTGTGGTATTGAAGCATAAGCCGCCCAGCAGTTGGCAGATATAATGTGGTCCCGGACACCGCAGCCAAGGCCTATAGCCCGCGTTCTCGAGGTCGCGCCGTCAGCCGCGACGACCAGGTCATATTCCGAGGTCGGAAGGCCGTTCGCGAATTCGACCGTAACCGGCCCGTCGCCTTGTTCGTTCTGCTGTATCGCGGTGATTTGCTCCCCAAAGACATATCGAATATTCTCGTTGTCTTTAGTCAAGCCGAATATAATGTTCGACAAGTCGCCTCGGAAGATCTCATACTCGGAGACTAGTGACTGTTGATCGGGATCGCCGGTGGCTTTGATGGTTCCAAACGGCTTGCCGTCAGAGTTGACGAAGCTGATGCCTTCTATCGGCACTATCTTGGCTCGCACGGCCTCCTCCATCCCCGCCATCTTCCGCATCACAGTGACCCCGACGGTGCGAATGTCGACGTTTTGCCCATTGGTACGCAGCTGTGGAAAGCGCTCAATGACGGTGACTTTTGCTCCGGCCTTGGCGAACCAGTAAGCCGCCGTCGGGCCTGCGATGGATGCGCCCGAGATTAGAACCCTTAACTGGGACATCGTCTTTGAGTGGTTTGTACAGGTACACAATGAAACGCGTCGCTGCGAAGCTGAATTGTAACGCAGCGGACAAGGGAACGGGCGGGTTATATAGGTGGTCGTTAAATGAGTGTCGTGTCGCCGAAGCTGCGTGGGTTTCATATGACCAGAGGTCGGGTCCGTGATAGCTGTGTGTTGATTGGCCCCCGACACGGGAACTAGAATCTGCCCCCGGTGATTTGGAGCGGGACCGGGTTCTTGGCAGCTCCGACTCGGCCGCTCAAGACCCGAGCTTTCGACCAATCACAGGTAGCTTCAACATCAACCGTCATGGTCAGCCGAAGTAGTTAACTTGATATGCCTCCCCGACGAGAGCAGAGAGCGTGTCAGACGTGTCTCCCCCAATACACACTGCCACAATTGAACACGCAGCCAAAAACACGTGCGTCTCGCCCTCCTCGTTCCGCAGAGCTGGTGGTTACTGCGAGAATTCGCCTTGCTGCCCGCTACCTTGTGCCCGATAATCCTGCATCAATTGATCCCAGAACATCCAATCCATGCCGTCCATATTTAGAATGTCGTCTACGTCAAGACTCATGTTGCCAGAGAGGTCGTCCAAGGATGTATTCACGTCACCTATAGGGGACGGGTCGACTGGCAGCGTTGCATCTGGTTTCGCGTCTGCGATGCGGTCCTGACCTTTCACACGGGTTCGAGGGTCCGCCTTCCGCAAGGAGCGCAATGTGGTAATAAAAGCTGGCTCGGTAGCGCCGCTACAGCTCGGTGGCTGGAATTCCCAAGCTGTCAGCGTGAGGTGTCTCCACGCCACATATATGCCCCGCTTCGACTCCAGGAGCTCGTCGTGATAAAGGTAGACTTGCTCTACCCTGTTCCAAGCCGCATTGGCATCCGCAGGTGAGAACAGATCGCGTCTCCTCCGCAGGCTTGTCAGGACAAGAAGCAAGGAGTCCCACATACCCCACAAGAAGAATGGTTTCATATGCCATTGGTACTTCCGTAGGCCCGGGTGATCGCCGGCTGCTACATCGGTATCTAGAATCTTTTGCGCAAGCTGGAGTAGTTCGACCATCTCAGAGTCAGTGGCGGTCTGATTCCTGACTTTAGGGAGTCGAATGCGGAGGCGCATAGCCTTGATCCCCGACCTGGCCAAACCCATAGTTAGGAAATGTAACGGGTTGATGATGTCACAGTAGCGAATGTATTTCTCCTCGACTTCACGTTCGATCTCGCTAATGGCACGCTCAGCTTCGCGATAGTCTTTAAACTGCCACGCCTGTGCGCCGTTCCGGGGTGGTCCCATCTTGGCAAAGAATTTCCCGACACACGAGCGGGACAGACAGAAGATCATGTCGGTCGCGCCCTTCTGCTCCTCCGGCGTCTCCACCATTCCAGGCCAAATCTGGTTGTCATTGATGTTGAGAGGCTGTCGGACGTCCCAATCGTCTGAGATAATCGATACGACTGTGCCCGACTTTTGACTGGCCTTCCCGTCAAGCGGAAGAAGTTGGTAAAATAGCCGTCGCCTCATCTGCACATCAAACGGTGGCAGGCCCAACTTCTCTCCGTCCCGATGAATCCCCATGCGCTGCCCGATACGAACTGCAACACCCGTCAAGATCCAGAGTGTGTGCGAGTCGTAAAAGTCTTGGCAAGGGATGAGGAAAAGGATAAGTGCTTGCAGGATCGACATCTCGGTGGTCTTGAGGAAGGACGCATTAACGAGAGCTTGCCGCGCCGCGAAGTGATACTGTTGCATCAACGAGACGCGCGGCTGCCCCAGTTTCCTGACACACTCATCTTCCGACATGGAGAAGACTGCAAAGTGGTATATGGCGAACAGCAGGCAGTCGTCGGCCTTCGATGCCATGACAGGCTGCTGCGAAATCGTCTCAACCATCTGAGCGGTCGTTGGGATGTGCAAAACTTTGCAGATGGGTTCCACATTTTCGCGGTGCGTCTCCCATAGGATCATGGCATTTGCGTGGGTTGGGTGATACTGGAGGAGGGTCTGCTGGTAACCCATGAATGCCCCGGTCAGAGGGTCCGATGCCAGCCACCCGACGGGGTCGACGGTCAATGGACTATCTTCGTCTTCTTCATCAGAGATGGACTCCATCTCATCGCCCCCAAGATTTCGCCAGAGATCACTGTCTATGTACTTTGATTTGCCCTGGCTAGCCAAAAGTTTGCCCGTTCTTGTCGGTTCAGGCCCGTTCCAATGGACGGATATTGGTTCTTCTGGCAGTGGCTCTTTGCTAGAAGGCGAGACGTCAGCAGCATCTAGCAAGCCGTGTTGTCGTAGAATGCGCTCATATCGAGCGAGTTTTTGGAGGACGTCGGCGGTCGACTTTCTCTTCCGCATTCGTGGTAGAGGCGCCTGATAGAAACACTCGAGCCTGCCTCTCCGACAACTGGAACATACTGGTGTCGCCTTGTCACATTTCACCTTGCGCTTTGCACAGATCTGGCAAGAATATGGCATAGTAGGTTGAGGAGAGTCTCCATTGCCGCTGAGGTTGGAGCCGGGAGGCGCTTCGGCGATGGCTATCGACCTGTTTCGCGTTTCGGAGTCGGTAGCGGACGCCATTTGTGCTCCAAAGACGCTGGTGCAGACCGGGAGCACGACACTCTCGCTTTACGTAGTAGTTATTGTAACACGGCGTTCCGTTTGTCCCGCGGAGGGTTCCATCCAGAGAGTTGGCCTGTTGGCCTTCGACTTCTCACACCCTGGTAGCATGCTGGTGAGATACTGGAGGACGTTTGTCAGCTGTGGCGGTGCAGGCGTGGTGCGGTCTGGCGCTAAATGTAGCTACCTAGCTCGCCCAGGACTTATCATCACGTGCAGATTGGTAAGTTGATGCCTGCAGCGAGCATCATTATGAGCCGAGGACACGACTTTCGTCCCTACCTACCTACCTACGTTGACTTCGCACCGCACAGGGATTGGGCCAACTTGCAGCGTACAGAGCCAAGCACACTTATCAGAGATTGCCGTCATACTGAGGGAATGCATCCGAGCGTGACTACCGCGGCAAGCCGGGGGACCTGCAGCAGCTCTGCCAGCCAACGGTACAGAAACAAGTGCTTGTGTTCGAGCTGACGAGCGTGATCATGG
>Ga0164242_10008781_pt1 | contig 10952 bp, 10 predicted proteins | sample OricomgcompostMG_FD_108783 | JGI IMG/M metagenome (GOLD analysis project Ga0164242, IMG submission 108783) | Miracle-Growth compost microbial communities from Emeryville, California, USA - Original compost - Miracle growth compost (MG) ...
GACGCACGCTATTGAAGGAGCACCCCCATGGATTGGCGCGACAAAGCCGCCTGCCTGACAGCCGACCCGGAACTGTTCTTCCCGGTGGGCAACACGGGACCGGCTGTCGAGCAGATCGAGAAGGCGAAGAGCGTCTGCGCCAGGTGCACCGTGACCGAAGCCTGCCTTCAGTACGCCCTCGAGACCGGTCAGGACTCGGGCGTGTGGGGCGGCCTTTCCGAGGATGAGCGGCGGGCGCTGAAGCGCCGCGCCGCGCGCGCGCGCCGCGCCTCCTGATCTCCCACCGCCGGACGATCTCGTACCGCCGGCCGCAGTCCCTCACGGGTACCGGAACCAGTACCGCCGGGCGCCCCGTGTTTCCGTTCCCGGAAGCGGCCCGCCACTGATCCGCGGCCAGCTGACCGTGCGGTCTCGCTCGCCGGAGCGACATCATCCGGTTGACCCACTTCCGCCGTCATGCGACGCCGCGTCGCCGAGCTGTCACAGATCGGCGATGTGCGCGGTCTTTGCTCCTGTAAGCGCAACCCCGCGAGGAACCAGCACAGGACGGAAGGCAAGGACATGGCACGCATCATCGTGATCGGCGGCACGGGGCTGATCGGATCGAAGGTCGTCGCGAAACTCAACGAGCACGGGCACGAGGCGATCCCTGCCGCGCCCAGCACCGGCGTCGACACCATCACCGGAGAGGGCGTCGCCGACGCGTTGGCGGGCGCCGATGTCGTCGTCGACGTCTCGAACTCGCCGTCGTTCGAGGCCAAGGCCGTGCTCGACTTCTTCACCACGTCGACGAACACGCTGCTGGCGGCCGAGAAGCACGCCGGAGTGAAGCATCACGTCGCGCTGACGATCGTGGGCACGAACCGCCCGAACAACATCGACTACTTCGCGGCGAAGGCCGCTCAGGAGAAGCTCATCCGCGAGTCCGGCGTGCCCTACTCGCTGGTGCACGCCACGCAGTTCTTCGAATTCCTCGGCGCGATCGCCGACACGTCGATGGTGGATGGCGCCGTGCACCTGCCGGGCAGCCTGGTGCAGCCGATGGCCGCAGAGGATGTCGCGACGGCCGTCACGCGCACGGCGGCCGGAGCGCCGCTGAACGCCGACATCGAGATCGCGGGGCCCGAGCAGTTCGGGCTCGACGAGTTCGTGCGCCGCGGTCTCGCCTTCCGGGGCGATCCCCGCGAGGTCGTCCGGGACGAGTCGGCGACGTACTACGGAGCGCTCGTCGGTGAACGAGAGCTGGTGCCGGTGGACGGGGTGCAGATCTTCGCGACGACGCTGGCCGACTGGCTGCCGATCAATCCGCCTCGCCACTGAGCCCGCATGCGTAAACGAGAGCCTCGACCGATGGGTCGAGGCTCTCGTTTATGCGCGCCAGGCGTTACGCCTTGCGCAGGTAGCGCAACGGCACCTCGATCGTCACCTCGGTGCCGGTTCCGACCATCGTGTGCCAGTCGATCGTTCCGCTCAGCTCGCCCTGGATCAGCGTGCGCACGATCTGCGTGCCGAGACCGTCGCCCACCTTTCCTTCCGGAAGCCCCGAGCCGTTGTCCTTAACCTTCACGGTGAGAGTCTCCGGTGATCGGTGGGCGATGATCTCCACCTCTCCCGACCGGCCGGCAAGACCGTGCTCCACCGCGTTCGTGACGAGCTCGGTGAGCGCCAGGGCGAGCGGTGTCGCGTACTCGCTCGGCAGCTCTCCGAAGCTTCCAGAGGACTTCGGATGAACCGTGGTGTTGTGCGTGCTCGCCACCTCGGCGACGAGCAGCAGCACCCGGTCGAACACGTCGTCGAAATCGACGATCTGCGCCAGGCCCTCCGACAGCGTGTCGTGCACGACGGCGATCGCCGAGACGCGTCGCATCGCCTGACCGAGCGCCTCCCGCGCTTCCTCGGAGTGCGTGCGCCTCGCCTGGATGCGCAACAGCGACGCGACAGTCTGCAGGTTGTTCTTGACCCTGTGGTGGATCTCGCGGATCGTCGCATCCTTGGTGATGAGCTCCTGTTCCTGATGCCTCATCTCGGTCACGTCGCGGCACAGCACGATGGCGCCGGTACGTTCCCCGTGGGTGCGGATGGGGATGGTGCGCAATGAGACGGTGACGCCGCGCGCTTCGATGTCGGTGCGCCAGGGCGCGCGCCCGGTGACCACGAGCGGAAGCGACTCGTCGACGACGGAATTGCCGGCGATCAGTCGGGTCGTGACGTCGGCGAGGGACTCCCCCTCGAGCTCCTCGGTGAATCCCATGCGGTTGAACGCGGAGAGCGCGTTCGGGCTCGCGAACGTGGTGACGCCATCCACGTCGAGACGCAGCAGGCCGTCGGATGCGCGTGGCGCACCTCTGCGCGGCCCCGACGGCGCACCGAGGTCGGGGAAGTCGCCCGTGGCGATCATCCCGAACAGGTCGTTCGCGCAGGCGTTGAACGTGAGCTCCTGCCTGCTGGGGGTTCGGGCCTCGCTGAGGTTCGTGTGCCGGGTGATCACCGCGATCGGCGTCGGCACGACCTCGGCGCTGGATGCCGACACCCGGCGGAAGACGGGAACCGCGCGCACCCGCGTCGGCATCTCCTCGTACCAGTCCGGCGCGTGCGAGTCGACGATAGCGCCGACCTCGAACGCCTCCGTGGCCAGACCCTTCCACTCCGAGCGGATCGGCTGCCCGACGAAGTCGCGGTAGAACAGGGTCGCAGCGCTCGACGGGCGCGAATGCGCCACGGCGATGAAGCCGTCGTCGGTGGGCACCCAGAGCACGATGTCCGCGAACGCGAGGTCGGCCAGCAGCTGGCAGTCGCCGACCAGAAGGTGCAGCCATTCGATGTCTTCGGAGGTCGAACGGCCGTGCGCGACGACGAGATCACTGAGCGTGGACATCGCTTCAGTCTATGAGCGTCGCGCCGGCTCCTCCCCCGGCGGCCGGCCGCCGCCTTCCGCCAGCGGCCTGGGATGATGCAACGGCCGGGCGACGCAAGGGCAGCGCTCGGCGGGCCCTCATCGAGAAGCTCCGGCAGGTCACACCGGTTCCGTGACCGGCCGCGGCCTCGCCGCGTGGCGTCGCCTGCCGTGCTCCGGCTCGGGCTCCGGTGCGAGCTCGCGCTCCACGAACCGCCGCACCGCGGCCCGCGCCGGCGACTTGGGTGCGGCATCCCTCAGCGTGCTGCCGGTGAGCACGGCGAGATCGAAGCCTGCCGGGTCATCGGGGATCAGGGCGGCGGCTTCCAGGCCTCCGAAGCGCAGCAGCGTGGAGGCGACCTGCGCGAACGGCTGCGGACCTACCGCCGAAGCCCGCACGCGGTTCACCAGCACATGCGGCCGACGCTCCGGCGCCGCGTCCACCAGATCTCCGAACGACCGCAGCAGCCGGGACAGACCGACCGGATCGCCCAGCCCCACCGCGATGACGTCGTCAGCGCCCTGCAGCGCTGCTAGCGTCGCCGCATTGCGCCGCGGAGCATAGAGGTCACTCGTGATCTCCTCGTCGGTCTCGAGGCTGAAGCCGACATCTACGACCGTGTAGTCCGCCCACGTTCTGCACTGCGCCAGCACGCGCTCCACGCGATCGGCGGTGAGCTCCGGCCAGCGCGCGGCACGGCCGATGCCGGTGAGCACCCAGAACGCGCCACGCGGGCTCGCATACCGCTGCGCCACGCGCGCGAGCTCGTCGTGCGTGAGGGAGTCGGATGCCGCCAGCCGGCACGCAGCGGCGAAACCGGGCGCCTCATCCAGGAGTCCCAGCGCTGGTGCCGTGGCGCCGCCGTACGGATCGGCGTCGGCGAGCACCACGCTGTGCCCCAGCGCGGCGAGCTCGGCGGCGATCGTGATGGCGACGGATGTGCGGCCGGGCGCCCCTGCCGGACCCCACACCGCGATCACCCGCGAGGCGTCGGGCGTTCCGATCGGTCCGCCGACTCGCGACGGGACGGCCGGAACCCCGCGGAGCGATGGCTCCAGCGCGCTCCAGTCCGCCGCGGCATCCAGCGCGTCGTAGACGCCGAGCGCCAGTGCATGCCTGCGCTCGGACTCCCCCGCCGCCAGCACCACCAGACGCACGCCTGTGCGGTCGCACATCGAGACGACCTCTGCCGTCAGTCTGCCCCGGCCGGCACCGACCACGGCGACATCCACTTCTCGGGCCGCGAGCGCCGCCACCAGTTCGCGGCCCACGCTGGTGCGTACCGCCACCAGATGGCCGGATGCCGTGGCCTCGGCCGCCACGCGTTCCTGCATCCGGCGGTCGAGGCACAGTGCCACGGACGTCATCGTCGAGCCTCCGAGTCGTCCGCGTCCGAATGCCCGGGCGCGCGTTCCGTCGGCGTCGCCGTGGCGGCGTCGTCGGGCGCGTCGGCGTCGTCAGCTTCATCAGCTTTGTCAGGCGACTCGACGCCCGCCGTCGCCGCGGAACCGCCACTGCTCGGAACGACCGAGATGACCTGACCGTCGGCGATGGCCTGCAGAACGGATGCCACTCGTGCCGCGGGAACCCGCAGCTCCACCGAGACGGCGCCCCTGTCGGCGACGAGCGCGTCGTCGTGCGAGACGGACACCACGACCGCGCCCGAGACCAGTACCGCCGGCGGCCGGTAGTTCTTGTCGTTCGCCGCGTGTGCCGCCCAGACGTCTGCCGTCGCTCCGGCCGTCACGGCTGCGGCGACCGGGCCGGAGGCCTTCACCACGACGCTCGTCAGCGCCGACTCCGCCTTGTTCCGCACGGCGCCGGCGGGCACGAGCTCGCCTTTCGGAACCGACCGCACGACGACTCCGTCGCCCTGCAGTCCGTCCCGTCCGAGGTAGCGATCGGCATCCGGAACGCGAACGCTCACCAGTTCGACATCACCTGGCGACACGGCATCCCCGGCGACCAGCGTCGTGCGGGCCACATAGACCTGGACGCTCCTGTTCTGCGCGGCCAGCAGTGCCGAGACACCCACGACCGAGGCGGCGATGAGTACGATGCCCACCGCGAACCTCGGATCGAACCAGAACCGCCTGGGCTTCCCGTCCGTCGCGCCCATGTTCCTCTCCTCGTTCCGCAGCTCGTCTTCGCGTGATCGGGACGGGAATCGACATCTCCGCCCGTGCAGCACGCCGTCGATCCTGAGCGACCTCTCAGCCGTGTTCGGCGCATTGCTGCGCTCCTGCTGCGTCCATGGTGCCGATCCTGAGCGACACGTAGGAAAGTTATCCACACGAACGGGGCGTTCGCGGTGCTCCCGCCATAATTGAAGGCATGACCGGCGACCGAACGGATGACGTGACGCGCTTCCTGACGGTCGGCGACGCCGCCGAGATCCTCAGCGTCGCGCCCGGGGACGTCGTCGGCCTCATCACGACCGGTGAGCTGCCGGCGATCCGCGTCGGCCGGCCAGGCGCATGGCGCATCGAGCGGGTCGAACTGGAGGCGTACATCCAGGCGATGTACGAGGAGACCCGCCGTCGCGCCCTGTGGGAGCAGTCGGATCTCGCCTCCATTCCCGAGCTCTCCGGCGGAAGGGTCGTCTGGCCCGACCGCGACTGAGCGCGGCATCCTGCACCGCGCGCGCCGCGCCTAGACGCGAACCAGGATCAGAGCCGCCATCGGCACGATCCGCGTTCCTCGCACGTTGCTCTGCCTGCGCGGCGCACCCGGATCGTGCAGCGCCAGGTCGAAGTGGTCCCTGGCCACCCGGTCGATCGTTCCGTGCAGTGTGCCCGAACGGCTCGTCACCGTGAGCGCGCTCCGGCGGCGCGCGAGGTCGCGCAGCGCGAATGCCAGTCCGAGCCGATCGATCAGCCGTGGAGACGCCTCGGGCGTACGCGAGGCGTCGACATCGGGCTCGGCCTGCAGGCTCTCGACGAGCTGCTCGTCGTCGAGGCCGACCGAGGCGATGGCATCCAGCGGAACGAGCGCCCTCGCCGACGCCACCTGCGATCCGGCTCGGTCGTACTCGTCGGCCACCAGGTCGCCTGACAACCAGTCCCGGCCGAAGGTCATGGGCCGAAGCAGCATCGTGCTGCCGTCGACGAGCCAGAGGCGAATCGCGCGGTGCCTGCCCGCATCCACGCCGGATGCCGCGCGCAGGCGATCACGCAGCGAGAGCCTGCCCAGCCGCAGGCGTTCCTCCTCGACCCGGAGCTCCAGGTCTTCGACTCCCAGTTCGTGTTCGAGCTGGCTCTCCAGGTCGTCGAACAGGTTGTCCCAGCGCATGATCCGCCAAGCTAGCGCGCCGAACGACGTCCGAACGGCCGTTATCAACAGGGCACCAACGCCGTGGACGCACTTGTCTGGCCACTGGTTGAGTGACTTCCCACAACACCCCCCAAAGGCGGGGTCCAGGGCACACCCGACAGGCCCGGTCCGCCTTTCTCGCACCGCCGACCGCAGGGAGTACCCATGAGCCATGCTGCCGCGTCGCTTCCGCCGCACGACGTCCCTCCCGACGCGCGGCACGGCTCCCCGACCACCGCGCCGCGCCGCCGTGTTCCGCTCAGCCACGGGCTGGGCGACGACTTCTTCATGGCCCAGCCTTCGCGCAGGGCCGAGCTCGCCGACCCCGAACCGCTCCTGACGAACCTTGCGCGATGCATCCTCGAGGTGCTGGCCGGGGCACGGGAGCTCGAGCAGCTGAACCGATGGGTCACCGACGAGGTCTACGCGACGCTCCTGCACCGCACGGTGCTCGCCGAGCGGGCGCGTCGCGTGAAGGGTCAAAAGGCGGTACGACCGGCCCTCACGGTCTTGAGCACGCACATCTGCGAGCCGCGGGACGGCGTCGTCGAGGCGACGGTCGTCATCCGCAACCCGGTGCGAGTGCGCGCCGTCGCCATCCGCCTCGAGGGTCTCGACCGGCGATGGCGCGCATCGGCCGTCAGCGTGCTCTAGGCGTTCTCGTCGCGAAAGCGGTGCGTGTCGCAGCCTTCGCCGACACACTCCGCGCATGGCGGTCGCCCGCGTGCCGTGCGATCGAACGCCTTTTATCGAGGATCGCGGACGACCGCACCGCCACAGCGTGAACGCATCGGGGATGCGCCGACAGACTCACCCACGACCGCATCGGGAGGGCCGCAGGCCCGGTCGACGCGCTGTTGGGGGTCAGTGCTGCCGGCGCTCAGCGCCGACGACGCTCCTGTGCCCTGCGCTCGGCCCTGTTGAGCGGCTCCGCTTGCGCACTGTCGTCCGCGCGCTGCCCGAAAGCACCCCGTGCTGCAGACTGCTGCTGTACGGGCGCGTTCTCCTGCTGGGCGGCCAGCTGACGGCGCCTGGCGCGCTCGGCGCGGTCCGTGGCGGCACGCTCGACCTGGCCACGCTGGTTGCGCACCTCGACGCTTCCGTCGTCGCTGGGCGCCGAGTAGCTGAGTCGCTGCTGCTCGTTCGCCGACGGGGTGAGGCCCTTGGCCTCCACCTCGGTCACCTCGCCCGCCGCCTGAGTCACCTCGACCTCGAGGTTGAACAGGAAGCCGATGGACTCCTCGCGGATCGCCCCCATCATCTGCTGGTACATCGTGAAGCCCTCGCGCTGGTACTCGACCAGCGGGTCGCGCTGAGCCATGGCCCGCAGCCCGATGCCGTCCTTGAGGTAATCCATCTCGTAGAGGTGATCGCGCCAGCGGCGGTCGATGACCGACAGCACGACACGGCGCTCGAGCTCGCGCATGGCGGCCGACCCCAGCTGCTCCTCGCGTCGCGCGTACGCGAGGCGGGCATCCGACAGGATCTCGCGCTTCATGAACTCCCGGTTCACCCGGCCCTTGTTGCCCACCTCGGCGATGACCTCGTCGATGGAGATGTCGACCGGGTAGAGCACCTTGAGGTCCGACCAGAGCGCGTCGAAGTCCCAGTCGTCGGCGCTCGCCTCCGCAGTGTGCTGATCGATGACCTCGCTGATCACGTCTTCGAGGAACTGCTGCACGCGCTCGTGCAGGTCGTCGCCCTCGAGGATGCGCCGCCGGTCGCTGTAGATCGCCTCGCGCTGGCGGTTCAGCACGTCGTCGTACTTGAGCACGTTCTTGCGGATCTCGGCGTTGCGCGCCTCCACCTGCGCCTGGGCGGAGCGGATGGCGCGGCTCACCACCTTGGACTCGATCGCCAGGTCGTCCGGAACGTTGCTGCGACCCATCAGGCTCTCGGCAGCACCCGCGTTGAACAGCCGCATCAGGTCGTCGGTGAGCGAGAGGTAGAACCTGCTCTCTCCTGGATCGCCCTGGCGTCCGGAGCGACCGCGGAGCTGGTTGTCGATGCGGCGCGATTCGTGACGCTCGGTGCCCAGCACGTAGAGGCCGCCGACCTCGATGACTTTGTCCGCCTCTTCGGCGACGGCGGCCTTGACGCGGTCGTACACGGCGTCCCATTCCGCCTCGTACTCCTCAGGGGTGTCGACCGGGCTCAGGCCTCTGGCGTTCATCTCGGCGACCGCGAGGAACTCCGCGTTGCCACCGAGCATGATGTCGGTTCCACGGCCGGCCATGTTGGTGGCGACAGTGACGGCGCCGAGGCGTCCGGCCTGTGCCACGATCGCGGCCTCACGCGCGTGGTTCTTGGCGTTCAGCACCTCGTGCCGCACGCCCTTCTTCGCCAGCAACCGGGACAGGTACTCGCTCTTCTCGACGCTCGTCGTTCCGACCAGAACGGGCTGGCCCTTCTTGTTGCGTTCGACGATGTCCTCGACGACCTGCTTGAACTTGGCCTCCTCGTTCTTGTACACGAGGTCGGGCATGTCCTTGCGGATCATGGGCTTGTTCGTCGGGATGACGACCACGCCGATCTTGTACGTCGACATGAACTCGGCGGCCTCGGTCTCCGCCGTACCCGTCATGCCGGAGAGCTTCTTGTAGAGGCGGAAGTAGTTCTGCAGCGTGACTGTTGCGAGGGTCTGGTTCTCGGCCTTGACCGGCACGCCCTCCTTGGCCTCGATCGCCTGGTGGATGCCCTCGTTGTAGCGGCGCCCCACGAGGATGCGCCCCGTGTGCTCGTCGACGATGAGGACCTCGTCGTTCATCACGACGTAGTCCTTGTCGCGCTTGAACAGCGCGTTGGCCTTGATCGCGTTGTTCAGGAAGGAGATGAGCGGAGTGTTCGCGGACTCGTAGAGGTTGTCGATGCCGAGGTAGTCCTCGACCTTGGCGATGCCCGGCTCCAACACGCCGACGGTGCGCTTCTTCTCGTCGACCTCGAAGTCGACATCCGGCTGCAGCCGCGTGGCGAGGCGCGCGAACTCGTTGAACCACCGGTTCGCCTCTCCGCTTGAGGGACCGGAGATGATGAGCGGCGTGCGGGCCTCGTCGATGAGGATGGAGTCGACCTCGTCGACGATGGCGAAGAAGTGGCCGCGCTGCACCATGTCGGATGCCTGCCACGCCATGTTGTCGCGCAGATAGTCGAAGCCGAACTCGTTGTTCGTGCCGTACGTGATGTCGGCGAGGTACTGCTCGCGTCGCTCGTCCGGGGTCTGACCGGCGAGGATGACACCCGTCGTCATGCCGAGCGCGCGGAACACGCGCCCCATGAGCTCTCCCTGGTAGCTGGCCAGGTAGTCGTTGGTGGTGATGATGTGAACGCCGCGGCTCGCGATGGCGTTCAGGTACGCGGCGGTCGTGGCGACGAGCGTCTTGCCTTCACCGGTCTTCATCTCGGCGATGTTGCCGAGATGAAGCGCGGCGCCACCCATGATCTGCACGTCGAAGTGCCGCATGCCGAGCGTGCGCACCGCCGCCTCGCGCACGGCCGCGAAGGCCTCGGGCAGAAGGTCGTCGAGGGACTCGCCGTTGCCGTAGCGCTCACGCAGCTCGTTCGTCTCGTTGCGCAGTTCCTCATCGGTGAGGCTCTGGAAGTCTTCCTCGAGCGCGTTCACGGCGCGGGCGTACGCCTCGAGCCGCTTGAGCGTACGGCCTTCACCGACACGCAGCACCTTTTCGAGAACTGAGGCCACTGATGCACTCCAAGTGGTTCGTAGAGGATGCCGCAGGGCACCCGTCGTCCCGGGCGGACGCGTGCCGACCTGCCGGACGGCAACTCCCCCATGTTACCGGCCTGTGACCTGAGCATGCCGGATGCCTGCTGCGGATGCGCTGGAGGTTGTCGGTGCGGCACCCCACCGCGGGTCAAGCCCGTCGAAACCCGAAGCGAGCAGCCGTACACCACCGGGTTGAGCCTGTCGAAACCCGACGCTTCAGGGCCCGGTTTCGACAGGCTCAACCGGCGGTTCGACGACAGGCTCAACCGGCGGTTCGGCGACAGGCTCGGCCAGAGGTGGTGGTCAGGCTCGGCCGAGCTTGCGCGAGGCCGTCGCCACCTCTTGAAGCTCCTCCGCGTTCTCGTCGAGGGCGATGACGCCGTAGTCCCAGCCCTTGCGGCGGTAGACGACGGAGGGCCGGTTGGATTCCTCGTCGATGAACAGGTAGAAGTCGTGACCGACGAGCTCCATGTAGTACAGCGCGTCGTCGACCGACATCGGCACCGACGCGAACACCTTCTTGCGGATCACGACGGGGCAGTACTCCTCCGCCTCCTCCGCTGTCGACGGCTCGTTGTTCACCACGGGAACAGAGCCGGTGCGCACCTGCTCCAGCACCGTGACCGGCGCGGGGGTGACATCCACACGCCCGAGGCCCACAGTGGACGCCTCGCGCACCGAGGGCGGTCTGTGCAGGCCGCGATGGATCTTTCTGCGGTCCTTTGCGCGTCTCACGCGCTCCAGGAGCCGTCCGATCGCCAGATCGAACGCCGCGTATTTGTCGGACGCCGTGGCTTCGGCACGAACCACCGGACCCGGTCCGACGAGTGTCAGTTCGACGCGATCATCGCCGTTCTGACCTCCGGACTTCTCGTTGTGGCGGGAGACCTTGATCTCCAGCGAGAGAGCTCGCTCAGCGAGCGAACCGACTTTGGCTGCCTTCTCCGTCGCATATTCACGGAAGCGATCGGTGATGCCTACGCCGAGTCCGAAGATGTTGATTTCCATGGCGACCTCCTGCTTCC
>Ga0164242_10008782_pt1 | contig 10952 bp, 10 predicted proteins | sample OricomgcompostMG_FD_108783 | JGI IMG/M metagenome (GOLD analysis project Ga0164242, IMG submission 108783) | Miracle-Growth compost microbial communities from Emeryville, California, USA - Original compost - Miracle growth compost (MG) ...
CCGCGGTCTCCGACGATCGTGTCGAGTCCCTCGGGCAACGCTCTGACGAATTCCAGGCATTGCGCGAGTTCGCAGGCGCGAAGGATGTCGTCGTCCGTCGCGTCCGGGCGGCCGTAGCGGAGGTTGTCGCGTAGCGTCCGGTAAAACAGCGAGACGTCCTGCGGCACGATCGCCATCGCTTCCTGCAGGCTGTTCCGGGTCACCTGCGAGATGTCCTGTCCGGAGATGCGTACCGTCCCCTCGGCTGGCTCGTAACAATGCTGCAGCAACATCAGGATCGTCGATTTGCCCGCGCCCGATGGACCGACCAGTCCCACGCGTTCGCCGGCTTCGATGTGCAGGCTCACCCCATTCAGCACAGGCCGCCGTCCCGGGTACGCAAAGCTGACCGCTTCGAAGTCGATGGTTGCGAGTCTCACCACCAAAGCGGCCGCCCTCGGCGCTTCGGGCAGCGCCTGCGGCACGAGCAGCGTTTGCGTCGCTTCACCTAGACGCGCCACGTATTGCGTCAGGTCGACGAACGCAACGGCGACGTCGCGCGACCCATGCAGAATCGAAAACCCCAGCGAGGAAATCAGCACCACGTCGCCGGTCGTCGTGCGGCCAACGCTCCAGAGCCACACCGTCCACCCCAGCACGCACGCCGAGAGGACCGCGGTTGCGAGCGCGTGCAGCAGGCGCAGGCGTTCAAGGTAGAGAAGGCTGTGCTTGCGCGCCCGGGTTTCGACGTTCAGGTAGTAATCGAAGCGGCGTCGTTCGGCCGACTCGGCACCGAATGCGCGCACGAGTCCCATGTTGCCGACGACATCGACCAGTTCGCCATCCACCGATGCCGCCTGTTGCGCGAAGCTCTCATGATGCGCCGTACCTTTGCGCGCCAGCAGGAAAAGCACGGTGGCGAGCGCCGCGGACGTTGCGGTCAGGGCGACGCTCATCGGGACGCTGACTGCGGACACCATCGCGATAGAGCCGATGACCATCAACGCGGGCGGCAACGTCGACCACGCGAGCGCGTTCTCGAGCACATAGACCGCATTGGCCATCGACGTGATGCGGCTCGACAGAACGCCCGGCTGTTTGTCGGCGAAGTACGACGGAGCGTGACCCGCGAGATACTCGAACATGTCCTGCCGAATGTCGCCCGTCACGGCGACGAACGCATGCGCCGATACGCAGCAGCTGACGCGCCACAGCAGGTTGTCAGAGAAAATCAGCGCGACTAGCACGATGAACGCGTCGAGGACACGCTGCGGATGCGCATGGCCCGCGGGCAAAGCGTCAACCAGATTGCGTATGCCTAACTGCGCCGCAAGTGCGCAACCCGTCGCTGCCAAAATCGAGAGCAGCAGGACGCCGTGCGCAACTTTGTGCCGCGCGACGTAGCGCCAGATCAGCGACAGCGGGCGGCCCGCGTAGCGGGACAGCACGCGCGATCGGCGCTTCCGGCGTACACGCCATGCCCGATCATCCACACCGACATTGTTCGTATCCGTGATCGCCTCTCTGCAGCGGCAGCGTCGGTACGTCCGCGACGTAGTTGCGACGAAACTGGCGTGTCGTCTTGTAGCAATGGCGGTGCCCGACCGTCTTCAAACCCGTCTTCAAGTCCTTTGGCGGGCTCCGCCGTCGGCACGCGTCATGCTGGAGTCTGGCTGAACGCCGGCGTCATAGCGGCGCTGCGAGGAGACGGAGAAATAAAGGAGAAAGGCGATGTCCCAGTCCCCGGGAGGCGGAACGATGGGCGAAGCGCGCATACCGCGGCGGCTTCTTCAAACGTTGCGCGATGTCTTCGGTATTGCGAGCCTGCGCGACGGCCAGGAGACGATCATTCGCAGCGTCCTCGCGCGTCGGGACACGATCGCAATGATGCCCTCGGGCGCCGGCAAGTCGTTGTGCTACCAGTTGCCGGCCTTGCATCTTGAAGGCAATACGCTGGTCGTCTCGCCGTTGATCGCGCTCATGAAGGACCAGGCGGACGGGCTGCATGCGGCGGGGGTGGAGTGCCTCGTCTTCAACAGCGTGTTGGGGCGAAAAGAGGAAAAAGCCGCTCTGGACTCGCTCGCGCACGCTGAAAAACGCATCGTTTTCGTGACGCCCGAACGCCTCGCCAAGCCGGGGTTCGTCGACCGGTTGAAGGGCGGCCGTGCGTTCGCACTCGTCGTCGTCGACGAAGCGCACTGCGTTTCGAAGTGGGGCCATGATTTCCGCCCCGCGTTTCTCGACATCGCGCCGGCCGTGGCGCGGATCGGCGCACCGCCTGTCCTCGCGCTGACCGCGACGGCGACGCCCGAGGTCATCGAGGACATCGTTCATTCGCTGCAGCTGCGCGCGCCCGAAGTCGTCCGCACCGGAACGTTCCGCCCCAATCTCGCGTTACAGGTCGTGCATACCGGCGCCGGCCATGGGCGGCGCGAAGCGGCGCGGGGGCTCGCCCTCAAGCAGGAACGGTTGCTCGAATCGATCGGGAAATACCACGGCGCCGGCATTATCTATGCCGCGACGATCAAGGAGGTGGAGCGAGTACATGCCTGGCTGATGGCGGCCGGCGAGCGCGTCGCGCGCTATCACGGCCGCCTCGCGGCGCGTGTACGCCGCGAGGAGCAGGACCGTTTCATGAACGGCGAGGCCCGCCTGATGGTGGCGACCAACGCATTCGGAATGGGCATCGACAAGGCCGACGTGCGCTTCATCATTCACTACCAGATACCGGGCAGCATCGACGCCTACTACCAGGAAACCGGTCGCGCCGGCCGCGACGGAGAGCATGCGGATTGTGTGTTGCTGTTCGATCTCAACGACCGCCGCATTCAGCAGTTCTTCCTCGTGGGCCGTTATCCCGATGCCGCGCTGGCGCTGCGTGTGTTCGACGCGCTTGTCGACGCGACGGATCGCCGGGAAAGCGGCGTCGCCGCGATGGACGCGCGCTCCCTCGCTCAGGTGCTGGACGATGTGGCTTCGACCAAGGTGAAGGTGGCGCTTGCCATGCTCGGCGATGCCGGTATCGTGCACAGGGATTCGAGGCGTCGATATCGCTTGAGCGAGCGGGAGCCGGTCCCGGCGCTACGCGAGAAGGTGCCGGCAGCCGCGCAGGCGTTCCAGGCGATGCGCAAGCGCGATGCGGACGCGCTCGAACGCATGATGGATTACGCGCAAAGCGCGCGGTGCCGCTGGCGGCTCGTCCTCGACTACTACGACGAACGCGCGGCGTTCGACCGTTGCGGGGTTTGCGACAACTGCCTTCACCCGCCGCGCGTCGAACCGCTGCCGGCGCCACAGGCGGCCCGGTCGCCTCAGGCGGTGGCGCGCCGGCAGGCCGCGAGCCTTGCAGAGCGTCAACGCGGCTGGTCGCGCGGCGACCCCGTGCGCGTGGCGCGCTTTGGAGCGGGTGCGGTGCTGACATCGACAGCGGAACAGGTCGCCGTGCAGTTCCCGGACGGCACGGTGCGCACCTTCCTCTCGAACCGGGTGCAGCGCGTCGCGCACCGTGAACGCGGCGCGCCGGCGCCCACGGGCGGGGTACCGGCTTCCATAGCGGAACCCGATCAAAAGTGAGACTCCAGCTCAACTCTGGATATTGCTCTCGCAATCGTCCCAGTACCGGAGCGGGTCGCGATGCTGTGGATAGCGTGAGTTGAGCCACGCCGACAGCCTGGCCCAATCCGGATGGTTGGTACCGGTCTGAGCGGACCAGATCGATGACCGCTCGAGAATTCGACCGTTCCCGCGATCACGGACAAGCAAGCTGCCCAGTCCGCTTGAACTGTTCGCCTGTGACTCGACCAGATACCGCGGCAGAATCTTGAGTTCCGCGTCCTCGGCCCACCCGTACAAGGCGCGGACCACACCGGACGGATCTCGCAACTCTATGGGGCCGCTTTCCGGGCGAATGGCTTTCCATCCTTCGGGAAATTCGGTGACAACCTCGTTTTTACCTTCCCGCACCCACTTCACGCGCCACGCCCGGACCATCGCCTCGCGCATCTGAGACACCGACTTGTAGCCGACAGGCAACTCGATCGCCATCGGAAGCGTGATGAGGTTGTCTTTCCAGAGTCTGGTTTCGTCGTCGACGCGCTCGACCGCGTCGAATGCGCCTGCTTCGAACGGGTTCTCGGGCCGGCTCGATGCTCTCGTGTTCCCGGCGGGCAATCCTTCGAAAAGGCGCTCAGCATCATGCCGGGTAAGTTTGGTCTTTCCTTTCTTCATGGATCTTCCTGCAGCAAGGTTGTCTCGCCAACGCCTGGACCTCGCCGCGAGCATGAGCGCCTTCGCTCAGAACGATGCGAGGGGCGCATGGCATTGTGCGACAATAATTCGCAGCGATACAAAGACCGGTGCTGAAAAAGCTATTGCAAGGTGGGATTTTGTCAGATTGGTCCAAGGAACCGATGCAGATCATCGATGATATTGCAATCTGCGTCGCCATAATGGGGCTCGATGAGAGCGGGAATCTCGTCGTCACCGCTTGCAACGACCCATTCTTACACCTGACGGGCGCAACGGGCGCGGCCGATGTCTTTCCGATTCCGTTCGACGCGCAGCGCGAGCATCCCGCGCTGCGCACGCTTCGCGAGAAACTGCTCGCCTGCTTTGCTTCCAGCCCGATGCAGGAGCCGGAGCAGACCCACGACTTCCGCGACGGTACGCAGTGGTGGCGCCTTTCCTTCAAACCGCTAACACGAAGCGGCGGCGCTGCGGCGCGCGAGATTCTTGTGACCGGCTTCGACATGGCCGCGAGGATCGCACTGACAAAGGGACCAGAAGTCAATGGCTCCCGGTATCGAGCCTTGGTCGACCTGGCCTACGACGCGATCGTGACCATGGACGAACAGCACAACATCACGTTGTTCAATCGCGCGGCGGAGAATCTTTTCGGGTATTCGTCAGCAGAGGTGGTCGGCCGGCCGATCGTAACCCTCCTGCCCGAGAAATTTCGCGCGAACCATCCACGGAAGGTGCAGCAGTTCGCGGACTCGTATCAGCCGAGCCTGCGCCGGGCGACCCCGCCGCGTATGGACGAAACCAACAGCGTATACGGGCAGCATCGCGACGGATCGGTAATACCGGTCGAAATCGCGGTCTCCAAAATCGAGCTCGACGGCGGCACCGAATTCATGGCGGTTGTCCGCGACATCACCGACCGCGCCAAACTAATGGATCTGCTCAAAAAGCAGGCGGGGACCGACGCGCTGACGGGGCTGCCGAATCGCCGGGCGTTCTCCGAATTTGTCGCGAAAGTGCTTGCGACCGATGACGGTTTGTCGGTGTTCATTCTCGACATCGATTTCTTCAAGGAAATCAATGACCAGCATGGGCACGATGCCGGCGACGAGGTCTTGTGCGTGCTCGCGGAATGCGCGGCGTCACTGACAGCTGAGCGGAGATTGTTCGCCCGCTGGGGAGGGGAGGAATTCGTCGCGGCCCTGCCGGGCGCGGACGCGCATCTTGCACATAGGATCGCGGAGGAACTACGGCAGCGCTGCGAACGACAGGACTTCGAGCACCTTTGGCGTTCCCGGCCGATTCCGTTCACCGTTAGTATCGGCGTGGTCACGCGTGAAGCAGGCGAGGTCGACGTCGACTCGTTGATGAAGCGCGCGGACCGTGCGCTCTATCGGGCGAAGAAGTCCGGCCGTAATCGCGTCGAGGCCGGATAGAAAACCAGGGGCGTGCTGTTCGCCTATCGCGCGCTGGCGGGCCGTTATCCGCATGCGGCGATCGCCACGAAGCCGGTGCAGGCAGCGGCCGAAGCGCCTCAATGCCCTTCAATCCCCGGGTTCGGCGGGAAACTGTCCCCCCAGTGACCGGCTCAACGTCTGCGCCGCCTCTCGAACCGGCGTTACCCACGACTGCTGCACGCGCGCCGACGGAATGATCAGCGAAATCGCCCCCAGCACTTCTCCGAGCGCCCCAAAGACGGGGGCAGCGATACCGGCCAGTTCGGGGTCGCGATCACCGATGAGCAGGACCACCTGTTCGCCCCGGATCCGCTGGCCAAGCGCCGGATCGCCGATGCGACCGTAGGCCTGCAATACGCGGCCAGCCGCGCCCCGTTCCAGTGGGAGCAGATCGCCTGTTTCGATGTTGTCCCTGACGGCGTGCGGAGAGGGAATCCGATGGAGGCAGAGTCGGAATTCGCCTCGCTGAACAAAGAACGCGGCACTTTCATGAGTGGTATCGACCAGTCCACGCAGCGCAGCAATGGTGGGGTGCCGTGCGGAAAAGGACTGCACGTAGGTCGCATACAGTCTCGCAACGGCCGGGCCGAGAACATACCGGCCATCGGGTTGCTTTGCGACGAAATTTGCGTGATCGAGCGAGGCGAGCAGGCGCAGGATAGTGCTTTTGTAAAGGCCAGTGCGGTGTGCGATCTCGTTCAGTGGCATGGCACCACTGGCATCAGACAGTGCGGACAGGACGAGCAGTGCGCGGTCGACGGCTGCGACGCCGGCGGTCGCCGTCGGGTGAGGGGCGACCCGTGACGGACTCGGGCTGCGTTGGGACACAATGAGCATTTTTCCGTTTTTCTGTTATCCGGGTCGCGACTGCGCCAGCAATGCCTCCACGACGCCGAAGCCGACCCGATCGGACGGGTCGAGCGAGCGCAGCTTGTCGACGAGCGCTGCTGCGGCGTCGTGCTCGCCGCGCCGCAGGCTGATGAACGCGAGTGCCTTCAGCGTGAAGAGCCAGAAGCGGGCTGGCCCAGATGTCGCGAAGTCGGCATCGCCGGGCTGGACGGCGTGCCAGTCGCGCTCAAGCGACGCTTGCTGTGCCGAAACGGTCAGCGCCTTGCGCGCCACTTCGTGGGCCTGGTCGAGTTCGCCCGCGCTCGCGTGAAATTTGTAGAGCAGGTAGTAGGGCGGCAGACTTTGCGGACTGGTCAGCACCGCGGTCCACAGCGCCGCGCCGGCCTCCGCGCGCGCCGCGCCGCGGACAGTGTCGATCAGGCGCTGTACCGCTGGCGGCACAGCGCCGCCGAACAGCTCGGTGGATTCGACACCGGTAAACAGGTTCACCGCACCGCCTCCGGCGCGACAGCGCACGCCACGGGCTGGCCGCGTTCGAAATGCGACGTGAAGACTTCCTCGACGTCGGCGGGTGTGACGCCGCAGCACATCACTGCCTCCCGATAGAGCACGACGTTGGCGCGCTGCTCGCAGACGAATACGTGCCGTTGTGGCTTGCTCATTGTCGCGGTCCTCTAGCCGAACTTGAACAGGATGCCGTGCCCTCCGCGCGGATACTCCCATTCGATGTTGTCGTGATCGGTACACAGGATGCGGCAACTGCCGCATTCGAGGCATCCGTCCGTAATCAGCGTGACCGAACCGTTGCCCTCGGCCTTGTAGCAGGAGGCCGGACAGACGAACGTGCAACTCTTTATGCCGCACTCGGTGGCGCAGACGTCGGCGTTCTTGATGCGGATGTGCGGCCGGCCCGCATCGACGCGATAGCGGTTCTGGAACAGCTTTTCCTCGACATTGACGTTGACGGTGCTCATCGGAAGGCCCTCCAGAGCTTGTATGCGTCGCCCATGAGGCCGGGGAGCGAGCGGCTCTTGCGGAAGCTCGACAGGACCTCGCGTTCCTTGCTCTTCTTGTCGTTGCCGTCGACGGTGATCATGGTGCGGGCCGCGCGCGCGACGAGATCGGGGTAAGTGGTGAAGAACTGCGGATTGTTGTGGAGCACGTTCGGCATGTCGCGATACTTGTGCAGATCCTTCATCACGAAGCTCTTATCGAGCGCGACCTTGTATGCCTTGAATGCGGCGGCACGATAGCCCGCACCGGCCGCTTTCGCCGCAATGACCGTCTCCGCGGCGAGGCGTCCGGTGGTCATCGCGAGGTTCGATCCTTCACGGTGCGCGGAGTTGACGAACCCGCCGGAGTCCCCGACGATCATCCAGCCGTTGCCGTATACCTGAGGGATCGCATGAAAGCCGCCTTCGGGAATCAGGTGTGCACAGTACTCCTTCATTTCTCCCCCCTCGATCAACGGGGCGATCGAAGGATGGTGCTTCATCTGTTCGAGCAGCACGTACGGGCTCGTGCGATTCGGATTGCGCTTGAAGTCCGCGAGCATGCAGCCCACGCCGATGGTCAGCGACTCCTTGTTGGTGTAGAGAAAGCCCGTGCCCATCATCCCGTCGGTGATCCGCCCGACCATCTCGATGACGACGCCTTCCTCCTCGCCGATATTGAAGCGCTGGCGAATCGTTTCCTCCGGCATGAAAAGAATTTCCTTCACCGCGAGTGCGACGTTGCCCGCCTGAATTTCGCCGTGAAAGCCTGCCTTGCGTGCGAGCGTCGAGTTCACGCCATCGGCGAGGATCACCACGTCCGCGTACACGTCGCCCTGTTCGCGGTCGCACTGCACGCCGACGACCTGGTCGCCGTCCATGATCAGATGGTTGACGGTCGTTTCGCAGATCAGCAGCGCGCCGGCCTCGCGCACCTTCGACGAAAACCACTTGTCGAACTGTGCGCGGATGATCGTATAGCGGTTGTACGGCGGCTTGTTGTAGTCGTCGCTGCGTACGTGCGTGCCGACGAATGACGTGTCGTCCAGCATCCACATGCGCTGCTCGATGATGTGGCGTTCGAGCGGCGCGTCGTCGCGGAAGTCGGGAATGATCTCCTCGAGCGCGTTTGCATACAGGATCGCGCCCTGGACATTCTTGCTGCCGGGATATTCGCCGCGCTCGATCTGCAGCACCTTGAGGCCGGCTTTCGCCATCACATAGGCCGCCGCGTTGCCCGACGGGCCGGCGCCGACGACGATCGCGTCGAACTGCGAGGGTTTTTTCATCGCGATGTCCTTACCATGTCCTTACCTTTACGCAGCCTGTTTGCGGCGCATCGCCAGATGGTCCGCGAACGCCTGGGTGAGCGCGGGCAGCACCTGCAGCGCGTTGCCCACGATGCCGTAATGCGCGAAGTCGAAGATCGGTGCATTCGGGTCGGTGTTGATCGCGACGATTACGTCCGAGCTTTCCATCCCGACGCGGTGCTGGATCGCGCCCGAAACGCCGGCAGCAATGTAGAGCTTGGGCCGCACGGTCTTGCCGGTCTGCCCGACCTGACGGTCCGCCTCGACCCAGCCCGCCTGCACGCACGGGCGCGTCGCGCCGACTTCGCCGCCCAGCACCCGGGCGAGTTCGAACACGAGCCGGAAGTTCTCGGGGTTCTTCAAACCCTTGCCGCCGCTCACGATCACGTCCGCATAGGGCAGGTTGATCTTGTTGCTGTTGGCATCCGCGATGAAGTCGAGCAGCTTGGTGACGATGTCGGTCTCGATCATGCCGAGCGTTCCCTGCACGATCTCGCCACCGCGGTCGGGTTGAGGCTGCGGCATCGCCATGACCCGCGGGCGCACGGTCGCCATTTGCGGCCGGTACGCGAGCGTCATGATCGTGCACAGCAGCGAACCGCCGAACGTCGGCCGGGTGGCTGCGAGCGCGCGTGAAGCCGGGTCGATGTTCAGTTCGGTGCAGTCGGCGGTGAGCCCGGTCGCCAGCGTGGTCGCGACCGAACCCGCGAGGTCGCGGCCCATCGAGGTCGCGCCGAGCAGCAGGATCTCCGGCTGATAGCGGTTGACCAGATCGGTCAGGCCTTTCGTGAATGGCTCGTTGCGATAGCCGAGCAGCACTGGATCGTGCACGACGTAGGCCTTGTCCGCGCCATAGCTGAACGCTTCGGCGGCGAATTGTTCGAGCGGCTCGTCCGGGCCGCCGAGCACGGCGACAGCGACGCCGCTGCCGAGCTTGTCGGCGAGCTTGCGGGCCTCGCCGAGCAACTCCCACGAAACGCTGTGCACGTGTCCCCGGTCGTGTTCGAGAAATACCCAGACCCCTTTGTAGGCTTTCAGGTGTTCGGGCAGTTCCAGGTTGCGTCCGCCGGCTTTCTTCACGGGCGCGGCCGGCTTTTTGTCCGGAGTGGCGGGCGTGTTCATGAGGCTTCCTTCATCAGCAGATCGGCTTCCAGCGTGGGATGCCGCGTAAAGATCTTTTGCAGCAGGTTCAGCGACACGTCGCGCAGGCTCGACGTGTCGAGTTCCAGCATCTCCGCCTTTTCGCTGCGCGGAGTCGGGCCGAACACCTTGCTGACCACGGTGGGCGAGCCCTTCAGCCCGATCTTGCTGACGTCTTCGATGCCGGCCTGTTCCCGGTTCCACTTGCGCACGGGAAAGCCCGCCGCATGGATCATGGCGGGAAGCGTCGCGAAACGCAGTTCGTTGGTGTTTTCGAGCATCGTCACGAGGCACGGCAGCGCAGTTTTCAGCACCTGCACGCCGCCTTCGGCGCGGCGCTCGACGACGATCGTGCGCTTGTCGAGATCGGTATCGACGATGCGCGACACGTAGGTGAGCAGATGCAGCCCCATGCGCTTGGCGATGCCGGGGCCGACCTGCGCGGTGTCGCCGTCGATCGTCTGCTTGCCGGTGAACACGATGTCGACCGCCTGTTCCTTCGCGATCTGCCGGATGCCGGCCGCAAGCGCGTATGAGGTCGCCAGCGTGTCCGCGCCGGCGAACGCGCGGTCGGTGACGAGCACCGCGTCGTCGGCGCCGTAGCCGATGCACTTGCGCAGCGCGTCCTCGGCCTGTGGCGGTCCCATGCAGAGCACGGTGACCTTGCCGCCCAGGCGGTCCTTCAGCCGCAATGCCTCCTCGAGCGAAAACAGGTCATACGGATTCACGATCGCGGGCACGCCCTGGCGCATGATGGTGTTGGTAACCGGATGGACGCGGATCTGCGCCGAATCGGGAACCTGCTTGATGCAGACGACGATGTGCACGACGTGGCTCCTGGTCAGGCAGCGTCTCGCGCCGGCAGCGACGCACGCAGGTTGTCGATCGAGACGTGCTGGCGGCCGCCCACGTCCTGGAAGACCTTGAAGACCTTTTCCTCGGCGGGCGTCGAGACGACGAAATCGCGATAGGCTTTCGTCAGC
>Ga0164242_10008783_pt1 | contig 10949 bp, 10 predicted proteins | sample OricomgcompostMG_FD_108783 | JGI IMG/M metagenome (GOLD analysis project Ga0164242, IMG submission 108783) | Miracle-Growth compost microbial communities from Emeryville, California, USA - Original compost - Miracle growth compost (MG) ...
TCAGGACGGCAACACGGGAGCCGACGGCTCCGCCTCGTAGGCCGCCAGTTCGGCGATCCGTCTGACGTGCCTGTCCGCCCCGGAGAACCCGGTCGTCACGAACAACTCCACCAGCATGGCCGCGGTCAGTTCGTCGTGCATGCGCGCGCCGATGGCCACCACGTTCGCGTCGTTGTGCTCGCGCGCCAGGCGGGCGGTGTCCTCGTTCCACGCCAGGGCGGCCCGCACCCCGGCGACCTTGTTCGCGGCGATCTGCTCGCCGTTGCCGGAGCCGCCGATCACCACGCCCAGGCTGCCAGGGTCGGCCACCACTCGACGTCCGGCCTCGATGCAGAACGGCGGATAGTCGTCGTCGGAGTCGAAGCGATGCGCACCGACGTCGACGGTCTCGTACCCCTGGCCGGCGAGCCGGCCCATGATGAAGTTCTTCAGATCGAATCCGGCGTGGTCGCTGGCCAGGTAGACGCGCATGCGACCAGTCTCGCACCTACCTACGGCACCACCATGACGGGGAGCTTCTGGCTCGCCACCACGGCCCGGGACACCGAGCCGCTGGCGATGCGATGCAGGAATTCGGCGAACCCGCTGTGCCGCTTCCCCACCACCAGGCACGCCGCATCCCGCTCGTCCCCGATCCGAATCAGCTCCGCGGCCGCGTCGCCGCTGGTGGACACCAGCTCCCAGGACACGCCCGTCATCTCACCGCTCGCGGCCAGATCGGCCGACAACGTGGCCTCGAGAGCGTCCTCGGCGTTCTCGTCCAGCTCGAGTTCCTCCGGAATCGGCACGTAGCCCTCCACCAGGGGCACGGCCCGCCGCCGCACGTGCACGGCGACCACGGATCTGCCCATGGCGCGGGCCAGGAAGACGGCGGCTCGCAACGGGCGGCCACAGGCGGCGACGTCGTCCACGCCGACCACCACCGGACCGCTGCGCAAATCCGGTGGCAGCGGGATGCCCGACGGCCCGGTCGGCCGATCCTGCACGGGAGGCACCGGGGGCCGGTTCGGCTCCGGAACGCCTGGCTCGACTGGTGCGCCGTCGCCCGTCGCTGTCATCTGCCACCTCCACGCCGCTTGCTGCCATGTCGAGTCCGGCGGCGCGGGAAAAGCCCCGCACCGATGTGGGACCTCAGGGTGGCACAGACGGCTGGAAAATGCGCGGTGCGACGCATCGTCACCGCCGACCCATCTGCCTGTCGCAGGTCAGCGGCTCACTCGGCGACCTGGGGCGACTCGGTGCGTTCCCGCTTGAGTTCGAAGAAGTAGGGGAACGACGCGAGCGTGACGGTGGCGTCCCACAACGTTCCGGCCTCCTCGCCGGTCGGCACCCGGGTGATCACGGGGCCGAAGAACGCGACGCCGTTCACGTGGATGGTGGGCGTGCCAACGCCCTTCCCGACCTTGTCCATGCCGGCGTGGTGGCTGGCCCGCAGTTGCTCGTCGTAGTCGGTGGTGCGGGCGACGTCGGCCAGGTCCGCGGGCAGCCCGACCTCGGCCAGCGACTCGGCGATGACGGCACCGAAGTCACGGTTGCCCTGGCCGTGAATGCGGCGACCCATGGCGGTGTACAGCGGGCCGAGGACCTCCGCACCGGCCTTCGCCTCGGCGGCGATCGCCACTCGTGGCATCCACCAGACTTCGCGCTGGGCGTAGTCGGCCGGCGGGTCCTCCGGCTCGTTGAGCACCGCGAGGCTCATCACGTGCCAGTGCACGTCGATGTCGCGCACCTTCTCCACCTCGAGGATCCACCGGGAGGTCACCCAGCAGAACGGGCACAGCGGGTCGAACCAGAAATCCGCCACCGAGCGCGCACCGCCTGCGGACGATGCCGAAACGTCCGTTATCGTCGCTTCGCCCTGAGCCATGAGGTCCTCCCGAGTTCGCAGAAGTGGCCGGTCCCGTCACCGACCGCACCCGAAGCAACCCGGCGCACCGTAGGGTTGTTCCAGTGCCGACTCCCGGCGTGGCGCGCATCACGCCCCACGCCGGGTTTCGTCGGGGGGAACCCTCCGTCGGTCGCGCCCCGCTCATCCGCAGACCAGTGGAAGGACCACCCGTGTCGCTCACCCCCAACCTGACCCGCGATCAGGCCGCGCAGCGAGCCGCGCAACTCACCGTGCACAGCTATGTCGTGGACCTCGACCTGACCGACGGCGCGGGCGGTCCGGGCGAGAAGACCTTCCACACTCGCAGCGAGATCCGCTTCGCGGCCCCGGCCGGAACGGCCAGTTGGGTGGACTTCGTCGGTGACGGGATCTCCGCCGCCACCCTCAACGGCGAGGCTCTGGACGTCGCGGGGTGGAGCAACGTGGGCGGTCTGGCCCTCCCCGATCTGCAAGCGGACAACGTGCTGGTGGTCGAGGCCCTGGGTCTGTACACCAACACCGGCGAGGGGCTGCACCGGTTCGTCGATCCGGTGGACGGCGCGGTGTACCTGTACTCGCAGTTCGAGACCGCCGACGCGAAGCGGATGTACGCCTGCTTCGACCAGCCGGACCTGAAGGCCACGTTCACCTTCACCGTGACGGCGCCCGCCGACTGGCACGTGGTCACCAACGGCCAGCCCGCCGGCGTCGACGACGGGCCGGCCGGCTCGAGGGTGCACTCGTTCACCACGACGGCGCCGATGAGCACCTACGTCACCGCGCTGGTGGCCGGGCCGTACCACGTCGTGACCGACCACCACGACGGCATCGATCTGGGCATCTACTGTCGCGCGACGCTGGCGCAGTACCTGGACGCCGACCGGATGTTCGCCGAGACCAAGCAGGGCTTCGACTTCTACCACTCCGCGTTCGGGGTGCGGTACCCCTTCGGCAAGTACGACCAGCTGTTCGTGCCGGAGTTCAACGCCGGCGCGATGGAGAACGCCGGCGCGATCACGTTCCGCGAGGAGTACGTGTTCCGGTCCCGGGTGACCCGCTACCTGTACGAACGGCGCTGCGAGACGATCCTGCACGAGATGGCGCACATGTGGTTCGGGGACCTGGTCACCATGCGCTGGTGGGATGACCTGTGGCTCAACGAATCGTTCGCCACCTGGGCCTCGGTGGTCGCCCAGACTTCGGCCACCGAATACGCCTCCGCGTGGACGACTTTCGCCAACGTAGAGAAGTCCTGGGCGTACAACCAGGACCAACTGCCCTCCACTCACCCGATCGCCGCGGACATCGTCGACCTGGACGCGGTGGAGGTGAACTTCGACGGCATCACCTACGCCAAGGGCGCCAGCGTGCTCAAGCAGCTGGCGGCCTACGTCGGGTACGAGGAGTTCCTCGCCGGGCTGCGGGGCTATTTCGCCGAGTACTCGTTCGGCAACGCCACGCTCGACGACCTGATGCGCCACCTGTCGGCGGCGTCCGGCCGCGATCTCGCCGCGTGGTCGGCGGCCTGGCTGCAAACCACCGGCATCAATCGGCTGGCGCCGGAGTTCGAGGTGGGCTCCGACGGCACCTTCTCCTCCTTCGCCATCCGGCAGTCGGGGGCGGCGCCGGGCGCGGGCGAATTGCGCCCGCACCGGCTGGCGGTCGGAATCTACGACGGCGACGAGTCCGGGGCCCTGGTGCGCGTGCATCGGGTTGAACTCGACGTGACCGGCGAGCTGACGCAGGTGCCCGACCTGGTCGGGGTACCGCGCGGCGCGCTGGTGCTGGTCAACGACGACGACCTGACCTACTGCAAGCTGGTGCTCGATCCGGACTCGCTGGCCACGGCGGTGGCGCGGGTCGGGGACGTCTCGGAGTCGCTGCCCCGCACGCTGGTGTGGTCGGCGGTGTGGGAGATGACCCGCGACGCGCGGATGCGGGCCAGGGATTTCGTGTCGATGGCGCTGCGCGGGATCGACGCGGAGAGCGAGATCGGGGTGGTGCAGCGAGTTCTGGCCCAGGTGCAGCAGGCCATCGGCTACTACGCCGACCCCGAGTGGGCCGACTCGTCGGGTTGGTCGGCGTTCGCGGACCGGCTGATCGAACTGGCCCGCGGCGCCGAGCCGGGCAGCGACAAGCAACTGGCCTACGTGGGCTCGCTGGCGCAGGCGAAGCTGTCCGCCGAGCAGGTGGCGGTCATCGCGGGGTGGCGGGACGGATCCGCGCCGCTGCCCGGCCTGGTGGTGGACACCGACCTCGGCTGGACGCTGCTGGGCGCACTGGTGGCGCACGGCGCCGCCGGGGCCGACGAGATCGCCGCCATGGCTACCGCCGACGCCACCGCCTCCGGGGCGCGACGCGCGATGCAGGCGACGGCGCTGCGGCCGGAGACCGAGTCCAAGCAGGCGATCTGGGACCGGTTGATCGGCGACGACGGCATGGCCAACGCGCTGCAGGACGCGGCGATCTCCGGATTCGTCCACCCCGCACAACGGGAGTTACTGGCCGCGTTCGTGCAGCCCTACTTCGACCAGGTCGGCCAGGTGTGGTCGCGGCGGTCCATCGAGGTGGCGCAGAAGGTCGCCATCGGCCTGTATCCGCGGTGGGCGGTGGCCCACTCGACCGTCGACCTGGCGGCGGACTGGATGCGCGAGGAGCACCCCACGGCGCTGCGGCGGCTGGTCAGCGAGGGCACGGCCAGCATGGAGCGGGCGCTCACGGCGCGACGGGCCGATGCCGACTGACCGACCTCGGCACGAGGGCCGCAGGACGATTGGCGGCCGGGCGCGGGCCTACCAGAACGAGCGGTCGGGGACGGTGCCCGCCTGATCGGCCAGGATGCGGATGCCACTGGTCAGGGCCCCCGCGATGTCCCCGTCACCACAGGCGGCCACCACCGACAGCACGGCGACCCGCGCTCCCCGATCGCTGATTCGCAACGACGCCTCGGTGCCGGTGGCGACCTCCACCGTCCGCTGTGCCGGCGAAAGCGCAAGCAGAACCGTGTACGGCGCGTCCGTACCGAGCGAGGCGAGCAGTTCCTCCGCACGGGATCGGGTGTCCGGACCAAGGTCGCCGAGGTAGGCGGCGAAGCGCAGACCCGAGGCCTGCTCGGCCTCGGCGATGACCTCGTCCAGGTCTTGCAGTTGGCGGACCGTCAGGACCTGGGCGCCCTCGACCGGACCCATGGGCGGGTTGACCCTGGCCAGCGCACCCGTCGAGGTGCGAACCGCGAGCTGACCGCTGCCGTCACCAGGTGCCACGAGCGCCTCCGATCCTCGTGCCGACGCGATCCGCGACCGGCGTGGCGATCACCGGCGCGTCGCCGGCCCACAGATGGTCGGGGAATTCCCACGGTTGTCCCGGCTGGTAGTGGACCTTGGCGCGATGGTGGCCCACCCCTACGGTCAGCAGACCGAGCACGGCGACGATGGCTCCGGGTATCACCACGAAGATGCCGATCACTTCCAAGACGCTCACGAGTGTCACGGTAGTCGACCGGGGAAGCAACGGCCCGCACGGGCCCGGCGACGACGCGGGGCGTGTCAGGCCCGGTCGGCCGAGTCGGTGGCCGGTTCCTCCCACCCGCCCGCCGGCGGCTCGTTGGCTGGCCGGACGAAGGACCTCGTCACCACCAGACCCCACAGCAGGATCGTCACCCCGGCGCACGTGAACACCGTTGGCACGCTCCACACCTCGCCGACCACGCCGCCCAGGGCGCCGCCCAGTGGGTTGACGCCCCAAGCGATCACGCGGAACGCGCTGGACACGCGCGCCACCATGTCGCGCCGCGTGCTGCGCTGTCTCCTGGTGGCCGACAGCACGTTCCAGGTCCCACCTGCGAGACCCATCACCGCGTAGCACAGCCACGCCACCACGGCGTGCGGGAACAGACCCATCACCAGCATGGTCCCGCCGATGCCCGCCATAGCGAGCATCATCACCGGTCCGCCGCGGAACCGCGCGGAGATCTTGCCGACGAAAGCGGCGGCGATCAGGGTGCCGACGGAATACGCCGCGAGCAGGGTGGGATACAGGGCATCGGACATACCGAGATTGCTGGTGGCGTACAGAACGAGTTGACCGTCCACGGCGGCGTTGCCGACCGCCATCACGGCGACGGTGATCACCAGTACCCGCAGCGTGGGGTTGCGCACCAGCGCGCGCAGTCCGGACGCGATCTGCAGGCGCTGACGAGTACCGGCCGGGTTCGGTTCCGGGGCCAGCTCCGGCAGGCGAATCAACGGCGCGATCACCAGCGCGGAGACCAGGAACAGCAGCCCGGACACCGCGAACGGGAGCCAGCGCGCCACCACGAACAGCGCCCCGCCGGCGAGCGGACCGACCAGGTCCAGCGCGATGGTCTCCACCGTGACGAAACGGGCGTTGGCGCGTTCCAGCGACCGCGCAGGCACCGCGCGAACCAGCAGGCTCTGGGATGCGCTGTCGGAGAACGTCTCGGCTGCGGTGATGACGAAACCCACCACGCACAGCAGCGGGATGGTCGCGGAGCCGGTGACGATCATGGCCATCAGGGCGAAGGTGACCACGCCGCGCACCAGGTGCGCGGCCATCACGAGGCGCGCGGCGTTCGTGCGGTCTGCGATGGCCCCGGAGGGAACGGCCACGAGTAGCCACGGCAGCATGCTCGCCACTGCGACCGCGGCGACTGCAGCGGGTGTCGGATCCAGGTACTTGGCCAGCAGCGGCAGCGCCACCACGCGTAGCCCGTCCCCGGACAACGATCCGGCCCATGCTGCGATCAGCAGGCGGAACGCACTGGGAAGGCCGGGATCGCGATCGTCACGCAGTGAACCGCGCACCCAGCACCCCCTTCACGGTGATCCCCGCCGCGAGCGTCCCGGGCGTCGCGCGCCACGTCGCCCCGCCCAGACGTCAGTGGTGTCCACATTGTGGACTATTCGGGGTCGAGGCGCTCACCTCGACCACCCGGAGCGTTACCAGGATCAGTGCTAGAACTTCCGTTCTAAACCATACTATGACGTCATAGTACGTTACGATAAGTGATCTTGACTACGCTCCGTGGTAAGAATTTGACGTTGCGCCCCCGACCGCAGGGCTGCCTCTTTCGGATGAATTTCACCGTCGCATTGTTGTATCAAACGGGTTCCGTTCATCCATTTGCCGATTTCGGGGACACCTCGATTCCCCGTACTCGACGGCGCCAACTACATACCGTGAATACGAGGCTCTCAGGTTCCGTTGACCGGCCTGCCCCATGACTTACACTGGGCAGGCTGCATGACACCGCGGACAGACACCGACAGTAGTTGTGCTGCACTGCTTCTCACGTCGGTCGCAACGATGTGAGAAGCCAGACCACAAAGGTAGCGCCGCCCCCGAGGCGCTACTCCATAGTAGACCCTTCCCCCGCGGAAGGGGAACACCGGAGGCAAGAACAATGAGCGAAATCCGTGGCACTCGCGTCGGTCGTGGCACTCGCGTCGGTCGTGGCACTCGCGTCGGTCGTGGCACCCGCGTCGGTCGTGGCACCCGCGTCGGTCGTGGCACCCGCGTCGGTCGTGGCACCCGCGTCGGCCGTGGCACCCGCGTCGGCTGAGATCCCTTGAGGTGCGTACGGCACCTCGATCTTTGCCTCGAAACCTCGCTTGAGACACTGAGGCGGTGACGAATCCCGCTTCGGTTCCGCAGATCGATCGGCAGCGGACCTTCTACGAGCAGGTCGGTGGACACCAGGTGTTCGCGGACCTCGTCGGGAGGTTCTACCAGATAGTCGCCTCGGATCCGATCTTGCGCCCGCTGTATCCAGAAGAAGATCTGGCGGGTGCGACCTGGCGGCTCACGGCGTTCCTGGAGCAGTACTGGGGAGGTCCACGGACCTACTCGGAGCGGCGTGGCCACCCACGATTGCGGATGCGGCACCAGCCATATCGCATCGGGCAGGCCGAACACGACGCGTGGCTCGATGCGATGCACCGGGCGCTGGACGAATCCGAACTCTCCAGCGATCAACGCGCCACGATCTGGTCGTACCTGGTGATGGCCGCGGGCACGCTGGTCAACGCTCCCGCCTGATCGTCCACCGTCGACGCAGTGGTGACGTTTCGTCGGCGACTCCCGCCGAGCCGTCAGACCAACAGCGGCAATGTGGCGATCCGGCGGCGCACGACGGCCCCATAGCGGGCGTCCAGCCGCAACCAGGTGCCAGTGGTTCGCACGCGCACCACCTCGTCCGGGGCGTTGGCGGCGAACCCCATCCCGGACAGGGCGAACAGCACGCGCAGCGGGATCGCGGTGTCGCGACCGTCGTCGCTCACCGTGATCGGCGCCGCGTCCAAGATCTCGTCCGGAACCGTGGCGCTGCGGGAGCGGCCGGCGGCGTGCCCGTTCTGCCGCTCGAGCCGAGCAACGGCTTGGGTGCCCGACCGGACGGCTCGTTCGACCGCCGACGCCGGTAGGTCGTCGATCGCCCGCCATCCGTCCGGCGGTGGCAGACGATGGCGCCAGACGTCCCCCACATCGTGCCCGGTGTCGACGGCGGCCGCGGTCGACACCGCCAGACCGCCCAAGAGGTCTGCCGCGCGGACGGTCGTCGTTCCCGGGTCGAGCCGCCCCCGCACCGTCCGGGTGGCCAGGACGTCGAACGGCGTGCTCGCCCAGAGCGTCACCTGCTCGTCGCGGGCCATCAGCCGGACGGGCTCCGTCGGATTCCATCGGGCCACCCGACCTGCGAACGCCGTCGCGTCGGTCCGGTCGTCGGCGCTCTGCGGGGTGAACCTCGCCACGGTCACGCGGCGACGAATCGGGCGAGGTACGTGCGCTCGTCGGGGGCGAGTCGACGGGGGCGGAACGTCGCCGGATCCACCGGCACCAGGACGGTGCTCGCCTCGATGGCCCGTTGGCCGTCGGCGAGCACCTCGTAGTCCACCGTGAACGAGGCGGCGGCCAGCGCCGACACCCACATGGACACCGTCACCCTGGCGCCGAACACGATGGAACGCAGATACGCCACGCTGAGCCGGGCGACGACGATCCCGTCGGTTAGCCGATTCACCCCGTGCTCGGCGGCGGCCACGAACAACCAGTCGACCCTGGCCTCCTCGAGCAGGGTGAGCGCTCGGGCGTTGTTCACGTGACCGAACGCGTCTAGGTCCGACCACCGGACCCGCACCGAGGTCTCGTACCGTTCCGCCAGGGGCCGCTGCTCGTCTTGCACGGATCCCATCCTGACGTACCGCTCGGGTCCGGCGCGCGCCGGGCCGCTCCCAGCCGGCCGCTCCCAGCCGGACACGACTGCGGCGTCGAGACCGTGTCGACGAAGAGCCGCCTGGCCCGGCTAACGGATCATCGTGCGGATCTCCCGGGCGGCGACCGACAGCGCGGCCAGGTCGCCGGCCCCGGCGTTGGAGATCTCGGTCAGCGTGGCGCGCGCACGAACCAGTCGGGACGCGTTCTGCTCCTCCCACTGCTCGATCTTGTCCGCGGCGGGCGCACCGGCGTCGGTGGTCGACAGCACGTCGGCGGTGATCATCCACATCGAGCGGTACAGGTCGTCGCGGATCGCCTGCCTGGCCAGGGCGTGCCACCGGTCGCCGCGCTCGAGGTTGGTCACCTCCGTCAGCAGGTGGTCGAAGTCCAGGTGCGCCGACAGCGCGTAGTACAACGCGGCGACCTCCATCAGGTCGCGGTCCGAATCCCTTGCCACGTCGGCGATGTCCAGCGCCGAGTGGGTGTACAGGCTGTAGGCGACCCGGGCGGCGAGCTCCTCGGTGGCGCCCCGGGCGAGCAGGTCCTCGGTGTCGCGGCGCACGTTGTCGCGCTCCACGCCCTGCAACAGCTCTGGCAGGCGTGGGCTGATCGCCGCGACCGCGTCGCGATATCGCTCGATCTCCGCGGTGACGTCCAGCGGCTGCGGCCGGCGGGACAGGAACCAGCGCGCCGCACGGTCCAGCAGACGCCGCAGCAGCAACGTCAGGTGGTCCTGGCAGTCGGCCGGGATGACGTGGTCGGCGGCGTCGATGTCCGAGGTGATCGTCGGCAGGTCGAAGACGGCGCTGACCACCGTGAACGCGCGAATGGCGTCCGTTGCCGAGGCCGCGATCTCCTCGCCCAGCCGGAACGCGTAGGTGATGCCAGCCCGGTTGACGACCTCGTTGGCCGCCATCGTCGTGACGATCTCCCGGGCCAGCGGATGTGCCTGGATCGCGTCGGCGAAGCGGTCGGCCATCGCCGGGGGGAAGTAGCTGGGCAGGCCGTCGGAATACGCGGGACTGTCCGGCAGGTCGCTGGCCAGCATCTCGGCCGACAGCTTGGCCTTGGTGTACGCCACCAGCACGGAGAGCTCCGGCGAGGTCAGCCCCTGTCCATCGGCCATCCGCGCCTCGATCTGCGCGGGCGACGGCAGGAATTCCAGGGTACGGTCCAGCCGACCGGACTCCACCAGCGAATCGATCTGCCTGGCGTGTACCGACAGCATCGGACCCGCGTGCAGGCGGGACACGCCCAGCAGCCGGTTCTGTGCCTTGTTGTCGGCGAGCACGAGTTCGGCGACGTCGTCGGTCATCTCGGTTAGCAGGGCGTTCCGGTCGGTTTCGCTCAACTCGCCGTCGGCGAGCAACGGCTGCAACGCGATCTTGATGTTGACCTCGTGGTCGGAGGTGTCCACGCCTGCCGAGTTGTCGATCGCGTCGGTGTTGATCTTGCCCCCGGCCCGGGCGAACTCGATGCGGCCGAGCTGCGTCACGCCCAGGTTGCCGCCCTCCCCCACGACCTTGACCCGAAGATCCCGTCCATTGACCCGGACCGAGTCGTTGGCCTTGTCGCCGACCTGCGCGTCGGTCTCGGTGGACGCCTTGACGTAGGTCCCGATGCCGCCGTTCCACAACAGGTCGACCGGTGCGAGCAGGACCGAGCGGATCAGGTCGGCCGGCGCCATCGCCGTGACGCCCGCCGGCAGGCCGAGCGCGGTCCTCATCTGCGCCGAGATCGGGACCGATTTCGCCGACCGGGGCCACACGCCGCCACCGGCGGAGATCAGGGAGGTGTCGTAGTCGCCCCACGACGAGCGGGGCAGCGCGAAGAGCCTGCTTCGCTCGGCGAA